>Ga0134122_10002142_pt1 | contig 14455 bp, 10 predicted proteins | sample KB302_FD_96461 | JGI IMG/M metagenome (GOLD analysis project Ga0134122, IMG submission 96461) | Terrestrial soil microbial communities without Nitrogen fertilizer from Kellogg Biological Station, Michigan, USA - KB3-0-2 | ecosystem: Environmental > Terrestrial > Soil > Unclassified ... | reverse complement strand
CAGCTCTTCAATGGCATCCTGCTCGGCATTACAGGGTTGCTCGCCATCTTCCTGACCGTGGTTTTCGCCGCCAATCACAAGGCCATCTTTCCCACGGCGGCCATCTTTACTTGGTGCGTTCTTGCCTATTTGTGCGTGGATTTCGGCTTCTGGCACAAACTCTTCAATATGCGCCCGGAGGATACGGCCCAGTATCGGGCGGCCTGCGAGGCGGCGATGGCCGCAACGCTCCTCGTCTTCCTATACACCTTTCTGCGCCTGTCCTCCTGGCACGGCTTTCTGCGCTCGCTGCTCGCGCTCTGGATGGCCGCGCAGCTCGTCCTCATTGCCGTGGCGTTTCTCGATCCGCGATTGGCTGCCACCTTTGCCCGACTTTCCAGTCTCGCCATTGCCGGCGGTGGGGCAGCCCTCATTCTAATTTTGGCTCTGCGAGGCCAGGATCGCGCGTTGTCCTTGGTGCCGAGCTGGATGCTCCTGCAGGTGTGGCTGTTCGGCGCCGGCGCCACCTTCACGGGGAGGCTCGCCGGCGACATTGTCGTGTTTGGCCTGGCCGCCGGCCTCGTCCTCATCGTCGTGCTGATCGGATTCACCGTCACGCAATATGCCTTTCGCTCCTTCGAGCCCCTCTATGGCGCCCAGCCTGACGATGAGAAGCTGCGCTCGCTGGCGGTCGACGGTGCCGGAGCAGCCGTATGGGAATGGAATGCGCGCCGCGATGAAATCAAAGTCAGTCCGCTGGTGGAGGCGATCTTGGGCCTCAAGCCCGGCTTGTTGTCCGCCAAAACCACGGAGTTCCTGCGCTACATGCATCCCGCCGACGCCGAGCGCTTGAAAGTGCTGATGTGGTCGGTACGCGAGCACGCGGGCGGTGAGATGCGGCTGGACCTGCGTCTGCGGCATGCCGACAACTCCTATCGCTGGTTCGATTTGGAGGCGGCCAGCGTCCCGGTTTCGGATCGACGGCACCTGCGCTATGTCGGGTTGATGCGCGAGGTCACCGATGCCAAGCGCGCCCAGGAACGTTTGTTGTTTGACGCTGTGAACGACAGTCTGACGGGGCTACCCAATCGCGAGCTGTTTCTCGACCGCCTGGCAATCGCGGCCAAGCGCGCGACGCTTGAGCCTTTGGTGCGGCCGGCCCTGCTTTTTGTCGACGTGGACAAATTCCGGGCGGTGAATGCGACACACGGGCTGGTGGTGGGAGACAGTCTGCTTTTGACCGTCGCGCGACGGCTCGGCCGTCACCTCGGGCCGCACGATACTCTGGCGCGGGTAGGCGGCAACCAATTCGCGCTGCTGCTGCTCAATCAGTCCGACCCGCGTGAGCTGGCGATCTTGGCGGAGCAGGTGCGCCGGTCGCTGCGCGCGCCCATCGACATCGCCGGGCAAGACATCGTGCTGACCGCCTCGATTGGGATTTCGCTCTACGACGGGCCCGACGAAGATCCTGCCGAGCTCCTGCGCGAAGCCAAGATTGGTATGTATCGCGCCAAGCGCATGGGCACGGATCGAATCGAGATTTTCAGTGCCGAGATGCGCCGCGACAAGGATGGTCGAGTGACGCTGGAAGCCGAGCTGCGCCGGGCGTTGGAGAAAAAGCAGATCGGGGTCGTCTATCAGCCGATCTTCTACCTTGCGACGGAGGTGTTGGCTGGCTTCGAGGTGCAGCTCTACTGGGACCACCCGACCCAGGGGACGCTCGACCCCAGTCAATTCATGCCCATCGCCGAGGACAGCGATCTCATAGTTGGCCTCGGCTCGTTTGTGTTGATGCAAGCGCTGCGCGACGTTGCCCGTTGGCAAAAGGAGCTTCCGCGCCCGGACCTGCCCCTGTTCGCCAGCGTGAACATTGCGAGCCGTCAGCTCTTCCGTCCCGAGCTTGCCCAAGAACTACGCCGTTTGCTGGCCCGTGCCGTCGTACCCAAGGGTTCGCTGCGGCTTGAAATTCCGGAAGCCCTGGTGATGGACAATCCGGAAAAGGCCACCGGCGTGTTGGCTCAGCTTGCCGATTGCGGTGCCGGCCTCTCGCTCGACGATTTCGGCACCGGCTTTTCCTCGCTGTCCTATCTCAATCAATTTACCTTCGACGCGGTGAAGATCGATCGCGCCTTCATCCAGGCCGGCAGTCAAAACGGTGCCGGCTCGGTCATTTTGCGCTCGGTCGTGGCCCTGTCCCACGAGCTCGGCAAGAAGGTGGTGACCGAGGGCGTCGAAACGGAGGAGGATGTCGCCTTCCTGCGCTCGATTGGCTGCGAGTACGGGCAGGGACCCTACTATGGTGCGCCGATGTCCGAACGCGAGGTCATGCAACTGATCAAGGTCGCTCGGAAGGTCGAGCGCCGCATGAAAAAGAGCGCGCTCTTCCGCCGCCGGCAGCGCCCCATCGAGGAGGTGCCGCTGCCCGAGCCCGCCGTGGCTGCCAAGCCGGCTCCGCCCCTGTTGGCCGCCGCACCAGCCAGCAGGGCGCCTTCCTCGGAGCTCGCCGTCAAGCCGCCGCCACTGGCCGGGGCCCCCCCTCTTGTCGTCCGCCCCAACGAACGCCGCCCACGGCTGCCACCCCCCCTGCCGCCGGGACGGCCGGCGGCCGGCCCGCCACCACCGCCGCTGGCGCCGGCAGCTACAGATCGCGGCGGCGTCAAGGCCGCGCCCGTCCCGGTACCCCCACCGCCGGGTAGGGGCGCGCAGGCGCCACCGTTGGCTCGCCGCGGCGGCCCACCGCCGCCCGTCCCGCTGAGCCCGCCGCCGCGAACAAAAGCTCCACCGCCGCCAGGGCCGGTAAGCCCGCCGCAACGAGCAAATGGTCCGCCGCCGCCTGGCAACGGCGGCCAACCCCTGCCTGCGCGACCGAGCCCGCCGCCGCCCGCGGCGCCTCCGCCTCCGCCGCTGCCGCGCGCGGCTGCGCCACCCCCGACGCCGCCGCGGCCCAATGGTCGCCCCGGCGCCGATTTCTCAACGCTGCCGCCCGCGATCGCCGAAAGTTTGGCCCGCCTCGCCGGGCGGCAGACGGCCGCGCCGGTGGCGCGCGACGTGGCTGACACCGATGCCGCCGGCGGTGCCTCGAAGCCGCCGCAGACCTAACGGGCTTTACGAAAAAGGCTCTGGGCCAACGCCTGCGCGCTCAGGCGTGCCCCGCCACGCTCACGAGATGCGATGGATCGATGCCGATCTTGGACAGCGCCCGCTCGTACTTTTGATCAAGCGCGCAATCAAACAAGAGTTCGGGATCGGCCGGGCAGTGCAACCAACCGTTGGCGGTAATTTCGCTCTCGAGCTGCCCGGCGCGCCAACCGGCATAACCGAGGGCTAAAATCGCGCGGCCGGGACCGCGCCCCGTGGCGATGGCCTTGAGGATATCGACCGTCGCCGTGAGCGAGACGGTGTCATCGATGGCGAGGGTGGAATCGGCCGCGTAGTAGTCGGAACTGTGCAAGACGAAACCACGTCCGGTTTCGACGGGACCACCGACATGCACACTGATGTCGATCAGGTCAGGCTCGATCCTGTCGGGAGCGCGCGTGGAGATGTTGAGCTGACCCAACAATTCACGAAAGCTGATGTGCGGCGCCTTCTGATTGATGATGAGTCCCATGGCGCCTTTATCGGAGTGCGCACACATATAGATGACGGAGCGCGCAAACCTTTTGTCGGTCATCAGCGGCATGGCCACCAGCAGCTGCCCGTCCAGATAGCTCGACTGCATGTCTTTGCGATGTCTTGCCGTGCGCATGGCCGAAGACTAACGCCTGAACGGTGCGGCTGTGAAGAGGGGGACGAGTTCACGCTAAAGTCGAGGACTCTTGAATTTGTGCTGCGTGCCCGCGTGGCATAGGATTTGCCAACAGTTTCGGCCGGGATGCTGAGGATTTGGCGAAGTGAGGTGTTGATGCACAGCAACGGCCGCAGGGCTGGCATCCTTGCAATCCTGGTGCTGGGCTCGTTCGCCCCCGCAGGGGCCGCCGAGCCCAGCGCCGCCGTCACGCCGTGGGTTGAGGCGCAAGCTGCGCGGGTGCGCTTGCTGGCGGGTGCCGACGCCGCCCATCCGGGAAAGGCCTTGCTCGCCGGCGTCGAGATCACGATGGCGGAGGGCTGGAAGACCTATTGGCGCAATCCAGGAGAGGCCGGGGTTCCGCCGAGCTTTGATTGGTCGGGTTCCAGCAATACGGCATCGATCAAGGTGGACTACCCCGCGCCCATGCGGCTGGTCGATCCCGCGGCCGAAATGATCGGCTACAAGACGACCGTGCTTTTCCCGATCGAGGTCATTCCCAAGCTCCCCACCGAGGCGGTGGAGTTGCGGCTCGCCCTTGAGTTTGCCGTCTGCCGCGAAATCTGTATCCCCGCGCAGGCATCCCTTGCCTTGACCGTGCCACCAGCGCCGACGGCGGGCGCGCCCGCGCCGGCAATTGCCGCCGCCATGGAGCGTGTGCCGCGCGTTGAAGCGAAGCGACGGGCCGGCGACCCGAAACTGCTCGGGGTGACGCCAAAGCTTGCCGGCCCCTCCCCAAGCCTTGAGATCGAAGCCAAATTTCCCGGTGGTGGTGCCGGCGCCGATGTTTTTATCGAAGCCCCCGACGGCCTCTTCGTGCCGATGGCGAAAAAGCTAGCCGGCGGCAGCGACGGCCAGGTTCGCTTTCTGGTCGACCTTTCCCGCGGTGGCAATGCCGAGGAGCTCAAGGGTAAAGAGCTTATCGTAACCCTCGTCAGCGACAGCGGAGCAAGCGAGGTAAGCGTGAGGCTGGACTAGGGGCGGCTTGGCTTGCCGTGCGCTAGCGCCTAAGTTGGCCGCGCTCACAAAGCACGCCCGAGAGCATTCACAGTAGGAAAGGATTACCCCCATGACAATCAAGGTCGGCGACCGGCTGCCCGACACGACCTTCATGACCATGTCGGCCGAAGGTCCCAAGCCCACCAAAACCGACGAGGTATTCGCTGGCAAGAAGGTGGCACTGTTTGCCGTGCCTGGTGCCTATACGCCCACCTGTCACAAGCAGCACATGGCCGGCTTTGTCGCCAATTACGAGGAACTGAAGCGCAAGGGTTTTGAGACGGTCGCCTGCACGGCCACCAACGACATTTTCGTTCTCACCCACTGGGCCAAGGATTCCAAGGCCGACGGTAAAATCCTGATGTTGGCCGACGGCAGCGCCGAGTTTGCCAAAAAGATCGGCCTTGAGATCGATCTGTCGGCGCGGGGCCTAGGGGTTCGTTCCAAGCGCTATTCGATGATCGTGGAGGATGGCGTCGTCAAATCGCTCAACGTCGAAGACGCACCCCCCAACCACGACAAGTCGAGCGCCACCATGCTGTGCAGCTTGGCCTGACACGGCCGCCGATGGCTCGCCTCGAAGGCCTCCTGGGGACGTGACCGGTTCCCCAGGAGCGGCGGCTCGCTTCATCCCACCGGGCCGCCCTTGCCGGCTCTCGCCTGTTGCGGTGCCGGGTGCCCCTCCCCGGACGCAATTTCCTTCCTATATTACTGGCCCGATCGCTCCCACATAGCCGGAGGTGGCCACATGCAGTTGTGGCGCAAAACGCAAGAGGTGGCCGAGATTGCCGATCGCGCCAGCGCCGAGGAGGAGCTGCTCGATGCCTATTCGAGCGCCGTGGTGCGTGTGGTCGAGGAAGTATCTCCCTCGGTGGTGCAGGTGCGGGTCAGAGGCGTGCGGCAGGGGCACGTGGCGCAGGGCGCGGGGTCGGGTAGCATTCTGTCGCCCGACGGTCTGATCCTCACCAACAACCACGTAGTGGAGGGAGCCAGTGCAATCGAACTGGCGACCATTGATGCGCGTCATTTTCCCGCGCGCGTCTTGGGCCGCGACCCCGACACGGATATCGCCGTGCTGCGGGCGGAGACCAGCGACCGGCTGCCGGCGGTGCGGCTCGGCAATTCCAAGCTCATCAAGGCCGGGCAAATTGCCATTGCCATCGGCAATCCCTTGGGATTCGAGTCGACGGTGACCGCGGGCATCGTCAGCGCCGTGGGCCGGTCGCTGCGCGCGCAGAACGGGCGGCTGATCGGCGATGTAATCCAAACCGACGCGGCGCTCAACCCGGGCAATTCGGGCGGTCCGCTCGTCAACTCCCGTGCCGAAGTGATCGGCGTCAACACCGCCGTGATCATGGGGGCGCAGGGCATCTGCTTCTCGGTTGCCTCCAACACCGCCCAGCACGTCATCACGCAGATTCTGCAACATGGTCGGGTGCGTCGTGCGCGCCTTGGTGTCGCCGGCGACCAGGTCAGCCTGCCGCAGCGTCTGCGCGTGCAATTGGGGCTCGGCCAGCAGGCCGGCGTGCGCGTGGTCGAGGTACAGTCCGGCAGTCCGGCTCAGACCGCGGGCCTGGAGCCAGGCGACGTCATTCTAAGCCTCGATCAGGACACGGTCACGGGCATCGATGATATTGCCCGCGTGCTCGACGGCAGCAAAATCGGCAAGCGCGTGAGCGTGCGGGTTTTGCGTGACGCCGCGCGCATCGTAAGCCTCGAGCTGATGCCGACCGAGCGCTGAGGCCCTTGGCTTAGGCCTTGGCGCCCTGCTTGCCGGCGCCCAGTGCGGGTGCCGCGTGGGGGTCGAGCGGCCAGCGCGCACGTACTTCGAAGTCGAGCCCGTCGCTGAACCCACGCGCCAGCCGTTCCGCGCCCGCCCAGGCCACCATTGCCGCATTGTCGGTGCACAGCGCCGGCGGCGGCACGTGCAGGCGAAAGCCCGCCCGGCGAGCCGCCTCGGCCAGCGCCTGGCGCAGAGCCGCATTGGCGGCAACCCCGCCCGCGACCACGAGATGGTGCTCGGTGCCGGGCGCAAGGATTGGGGCGGCCAGCGCCATGGCGCGCTGAACGCGATCGACAAGGCAGTCGGCGGCGGCCGCCTGAAACTCGGCACACAGGTCGGCAACGTCTTGCTGCTGCAAAGGTATGAGTGCGCGGGCCTGCTGGCGGACCGCGGTCTTCAAGCCAGCGAAGGAGAAATGCGGCTCGGACCGCCCCAGCATCGGTCGCGGCAACCTGAAGCGGCCCGCGCGACCTGCAGCCGCCGCCCGTTCCACCGCCACCCCGCCGGGAAAGCCCAGGCCCAACAGCTTGGCCGTCTTGTCGAAGGCCTCGCCCAAGGCGTCATCGATGGTGCTGCCGAGACGCTGATAGCGGGCGACGTCGTGGACGATCAGCAGCTGCGTGTGCCCGCCGGAGACGAGCAACAGGAGGTAGGGCGGTGGCAAGCCTTCGGTCAGACCGACCGTCAGCGCGTGCGCTTCCAGATGGTTGACTGCGATGAGGTGCAAGCGGTGCACCGCGGCGATGGCCTTGGCCGTCATCGCGCCTACCAGCAGGCCCCCGATCAGCCCCGGTCCGGCCGTGACCGCCACCGCGTCCAGCTCGGCAAAGCTGATGGCGGCGGCGCGCATGGCCTCGGCGATGATCTCGTCCAGGCATTCGACGTGTGCACGGGCGGCAATTTCGGGCACCACCCCGCCATAGCTGCGGTGCTCTTCCCATTGGGCACGCACCACGTTGGCGAGGATTTGCCCGGTGCCGTCGGGGGTCCGCGCGACGACGGCGGCGGCGGTCTCGTCGCAGCTCGTCTCAATGCCAAGCACGCGCCTGGTCGAGTGCGGTTGCGCCTGCAAAGGACTAATGGAGGTTGTGGGCATTGTGGCGTTGGCGCCGCGTTCTTGCTATGAGGCTAATGGCGATCCTGCCGACCGGCACCGCCTAGCACTGGAACGATCGACCGTGCAAGCCAAGACCGTTCGTATCGGCACGCGGGGCTCGCCGCTGGCATTGGCGCAAGCGCGAGAGGTGGAGGCGCGGCTCGCTGCCGCGCATCCGCCCGGCGCCTATAACTTCGATATCAGGGTCATTCGCACCTCCGGCGACCGCATTCAGGATCGGCCACTGTCCGAGGCGGGTGGCAGCAAAGGCTTCTTTACCAAGGAGATCGAAGAGGCGCTGCTGGTAGACGCAATCGACATCGCCGTACATTCCATGAAGGATGTGCCGACGTTGCTGCCGCCCGGACTAGCCATCACCTGCTACCTGCCGCGCCAGGACGTACGCGACGCCTTTATCGGGCGTGGCGTTGCGACCTTGACCGACCTGCCCGCGGGCGCGGTCGTTGCCACCTCGTCGTTACGCCGGCAGGCGCAGGTGCGGCGACTGCGGCCCGACCTTCAGGTGCAGTCGCTGCGCGGCAACGTGGAGACTCGGCTGAAAAAACTTGCCGACGGCGTGGCGCAGGCGACCATTCTCGCCATGGCTGGCCTCAGCCGTCTCGGCCTCCAGGATCGGGTGAGTTCGCCGCTATCTGTCGACGTGATGCTGCCGGCCGTGGCTCAAGGCGCCGTCGGGATCGAAACCCGGGCCGACGATTTTGCGATGACGCGATTGATTGCGCCCATCAATCACCAACCGACCGGCTTGGCGGTCGCCGCCGAGCGCGCCTTCCTGGCCAAGCTTGATGGCTCCTGCCGGACGCCGATTGCCGGGCTCGCCGAGCTTAGCGATGACGGCCTCCTGTTCCGGGGTATGATCCTGACGCCGGACGGACGTGAGTGGCACGAGACGGCGCGGCAGGGACCTCCGCAGGAGGCGATCCGGTTGGCCGAAGACGCTGCCGCCGAACTCATCGCCAAGGCCGGACCGAACTTCCTGCGCAGCATCGGCTGATGCGGCTGCTCGTCACACGTCCCGAGCCCGATGCCCTGAAGTTGCGGGCCATGCTCGAGGACATGGGACACGAGGCGACGGTGGAGCCGTTGCTCCACGTCAGCTTTGAGGATGCCGATCGAATCGAGCTCGATGGCGTGCAGGCGCTGGTGGCGACCAGCCGCAACGCGCTGCGCGCCCTGCGATCGACCGCAATTCTGCCACGGGCGCGCGCCCTGCCGCTGTTCACGGTGGGAAAGGCCACCGCGGCCGAGGCGCGGGCCATCGGTTTCGAGATGGTGGTGACGGGCGCCGGCACGGCGCGCGAGCTCATCACCCATATTGTCTCCGTGGTCGATCCCGCCGCGGGGCTGATCGCCCATCTTGCCGGCGACACCCTCGCCGTTAACCTGCAGGAGGAGCTCGCCGCGCACGGTTTCCGCGTGGTCGAGTGGGTGGTCTACCGCATGCAGGCGGCCACGAGTTTTACCGAGGACGTGGTGGAGCAGCTGGCAAGCGGCGAAATCGACGGCATCATCCTGCTTTCGCCTCGCACGGCCGCCGTTTACGCCAAGCTGGTGCGCGCCCACGGCCTCGCCGAGTTGGTGCGAGGGCTACCGCACTTCTGCCTCTCGACCGCCGTGGCGCGACGGCTGCAGCCCGTGGGCCCAATTGCCATCGTCACCGCGGATCAGCCGCGGCTGGAAGAAGTGCTTGCCCTGATCGATGAGAGGGCTGCACAATCGGGGGACTAGCCGGGGCCGTGGCGCGCGAGTAAAAGTGGCGCCGCGTTGTCGACAGTGTCCGCCGAGCATGGCTGCGCGCAGGTTGCAAGCGGGGTCCCGGAGCTCAGGAATCCACTGATGGCCGACAGCAAGGACGAAACCGGCAAGGGCACCAGCCGGCCCTATGCCACCATCGACCTGAAAGCCACCGAGGTGGGGGCCAAGCCGGCGGCCGGTGCCAAGGCAGCGAGTGCGTCGATGCGAACGCCATGGGCGGCGGCCTTGGCCTTCCTTCGCGCCAGCCATCGCGCCATACCGGTGCTGACGCACGTTGCGGCGGGGCTGGCCGGTGGCCTGCTCGCGTTCCTGGCCACGCTCCTCGTCACGGGCACAGGTGGAGGTGAGCGCGGTGCGGCGCCTCAGCTGGCGCCGCTGGCCGGCCGCGTGTCGGAGCTTGAGCGCACCGTCGGCGGCCAATCGCAACTGCCGGATTTGCGCAACCGCGTTGACACCCTGGCGCGGTCGACCGGCATGCTCGATGCCGCGAGCAGCAAACATGCAGCCGAACTCAAGGTGCTGGAAGAGCGGCTCGGCAACGGCGGCGCAGTGGCCCCCGAGCTCGGCGAGCGCTTGGCCAAGCTCGAGAGCGCCATCACGGCTTTTACCGTCTCGGGCACCGGTGAAACGGGCGAGGCCGTGCGCTCGGGCCTCGACCGCTTCGAGCGCCAGGTTGCCGGCGCCAAGGCCGATGCCGCCCGGCTCGCCGAGCGCCTCGACCGTTTCGAGCAGCAGGTCCGGGCTGCGCAAGGCAGCCTCGAGAGCCTGAAGGGCGATCTGGAGCGGGGCCTGCGGGCGACGGCGAGGTCCGAAGATCTGGCCCCGCTCACGGGGCGCGTGGCCGCCCTCGACAAGGAGCTGCAAGCGTTCCTGAAGACCGAGGCCGACCGCACGGCCAACACCTCGCGCGTCGTGTTGTCCCTGGAGTTGTCTAACCTCAAGCGCGCGATCGAGCGCGGTGACAGCTTTGCCACGGAGCTCGCCGCGGCAAAAAAAGTCGCCGGCGATAGGTTGAACCTGACGCTTTTCGATCGCTACGCCAAGGAGGGATTGCCGCCGCTGTCGGAGTTGGCAGCGTCGTTTCGCAAGGTGGCCAATGGGATGCTCGATGCCGAGGCCGAGCCGGCCGATGCACCGCTGCTCGAGCGACTGCTGTCGGGTGCCCGCTCGATCGTGCGCGTGCGCAGGAGCGGGCAGGCGGCCGACGACGGCAGCCTGGAGGCAACCATCGCCCGCATGGAAATGGCGCTCAAGGAGAGCCGACTGGGCGACCTCTTGGCACAAGGTAAGAAGTTGCCGCCGAAGGCTGCCTTGGTTGCCGAAGATTGGCTGCGCCGCGTCGAAATGCGCTATCAGGTGGAAAAGGCTCTGGCCGATACCGAAGCCGCTTTGAAGAGCTCGCTGGCAGCCGGCCCGGATCGCCGGCAATGATCCGTATTCTCATCTTTCTCCTTGCGGTGAGCGCCTTTGCCGTCGGCCTGCACTGGCTGGCTGATCGGCCGGGGACGATCGTGGTCGAGTGGCAGGACTACGTGGCCGAGACCAGCGTTATCCTTGCCGTTGTGCTGCTGCTGCTGCTCGTTGCCCTCCTGCTGCTGGTGTGGTCGGCTCTGCGGCAGGTGTGGGCCAGCCCCGCCGCGGTCGGCCGCCTGATGCGGCGACGGCGGTTGCAGCGCGGGCTCGACGCCATCTCGGGGGGCATCATCGCCATCGGCGCCGGCGACGGTAGCCTGGCCACCCGCTATGCCCTACAGGCCCGCAAGTCCTTGCCGCACGAGCCTCTCACGCACCTGCTGCGTGCCCAGGCGGCGCAACTGAACGGTGATGCGAGCACCGCGCGACGCATCTTCGAGGCCATGCTCGCCACCCCGGACACCGCACAACTGGGGTTGCGCGGCCTCTTCCTCGAGGCCATGCGCGAAGGCGAAACGGAGCCGGCGCGCCAATTTGCCGAACGCGCTTTAAAGCTCAATCCCAAGCTCGCCTGGCCCGTCGAGGCCCTGTTTGATTTGATGTGCAAAGCCCAGGATTGGCCGGGCGCGCTCGCTACGCTGGCGGTGGCCCAGCGTCAGAACTTGATCGACAAGGCCGTGGCGCAACGGCGCCGCGCCGTAGTGCTGACGGCGAAGGCGCAAGAGGCGGAGGACACCGAACCAGATCGCGCGCTGGAGTTCGCCTTGGAGGCGCACAAATTGGCGCCAAACCTCGTGCCCGCGGCCGCGATTGCAGGACGCATTCTTGCCTCGCAGGGAAACACGCCACGTGCCGCGCGCGTGCTGCTCAAAACGTGGCGCCTTGCCCCGCACCCGGAGCTGGCGACGGTGTATGCTTACGCCCGGCCCGGCGACAGTCCGCGGGATCGGTTGACCCGGGTGCGCCACCTTGGACGTCTCACGCCGCAAGACAACGAGGCAGCGATCGCCATTGCCATCGCCTCGATTGAGACGCGCGAGTGGGACGAAGCGCGCAAGGTCCTTGAGCCGCTGCTCGGTACACGGCTCACACAACGCGTCTGCACGCTCATGGCCCGCATCGAGGGTGAGCAGTACGGCAATGCCGGCGGCGTGCGCGAGTGGCTGGCGCGGGCGGTCAACGCGCCGCGTGATCCGGCCTGGACCGCGGACGGCATCGTCTCCGACGTATGGGCGCCGACCTCGCCCGTGACGGGAGCGCTCGATGCCTTTCGTTGGCGGGTTCCTGTCGAGCCCATCGACGCCGAAGGAGGCGCGCTGTTGGCCGCCAAGGTCGAGGCGTTGGTCGGGTTGGGGGCAGGGCCCCCCTCGCAACTGACGGCCAATGCCTCGGCGCAACCCATTGCCGCGCCGAGCGAACCTGCAAGCATCGACGCCTCTGAAGGCACCGCGCCGCCCGTTCCCCGCAAATCCCCGGCCTTCGAGGCACCGGCCGCGGCCGCGGCAAGGAGCAGCCAAGCCGGGGCGGGTGAGCCAGAAACTGAACGGCGGGCGCCATTGCGCACGAACTCGGCGGGCCCAAGCGTGCGCGCCGCGGCCACCCCCCGCAGCCGCGCGCGCCCAGCCGCCGAACCCAGGATTTTTGTGCCGCCACCGGCACCGGACGATCCCGGCGCGGGCGCGACGGCGGACGAGGAGGTGCTGGTGCCCGAGCTGCGCGGTTCGGCCGCCAAGGCATAAAGCCTGGGCCTGGCTGCGGGCCGGCGCCGCGTTTGAGGAGTTGCAAAGGAGGCCTGCCAATGGAGCCGTTCGATGCGCTGACGTTGGCCCGGCTGCAGTTTGCCTTTACGGTTTCATTTCATATCGTCTTTCCCGCCTTCACCATTGGGCTTGCCAGCTACCTCGCCGTGCTCGAGGGACTTTGGCTTTTCACCGGCCGCTCCGTCTTTATCGCGCTGTTCAACTACTGGAAGAAGATCTTTGCCATCAGCTTTGGCATGGGTGTCGTGTCGGGCATCGTCATGAGCTACCAGTTCGGCACCAACTGGAGCGTCTTTTCCGACAGGACCGGACCCATCCTCGGGCCGCTGATGGGCTACGAAGTGATGTCGGCCTTTTTTCTGGAAGCAGGTTTCCTCGGCGTGATGCTGTTCGGCATGGACCGGGTCGGCAAAGGTCTGCACGCCTTTGCGACCTTGATGGTGGCCGTGGGCACGTTCTTGTCGGCGTTCTGGATCCTTGCCGCCAACAGCTGGATGCAAACGCCGGCGGGCCACGTTACCAACGCCGCCGGACAATTCGTGCCGGTGGACTGGTGGGCAATCATCTTCAATCCTTCCTTTCCTTATCGGCTGGTCCACATGGTGCTCGCCGCCTACCTCACCACGGCCTTCGTCGTCGGCGGCGTGGGTGCCTATCATCTGCTGCGTGATCGGGGCAACGAAAGCGCGCGGTTGATGTTCTCGATGGCGATGTGGATGGCGGCCTTGGTGGCGCCGCTGCAAGTCGTGGCCGGAGATCTGCATGGCCTGAACACGCTCGAGCACCAGCCGGCCAAGATCGCGGCGATGGAGGGGCATTGGGAGACGCGGGCCGGCCAACCGCTGATCCTGGTTGGCTGGCCAAGCATGGCGGCCGAGACCACCTCCTACACCGTCGAGTTGCCCAAGGTCGGCAGCTTGATCTTGACCCACGACTGGAATGGCTCGGTGAAAGGTCTCAAAGCCTGGCCGCCGCAGGAGCGGCCCAATGCCACCATCGTGTTTTGGAGCTTTCGCATCATGGTCGGCATCGGCCTGCTCATGGTGCTGGTGGGGGTGTGGAGTTTGCTGCAGCGCTACCGTCGGCAACTGACGGCGAGCGCGGCCTTGCTGCGCTTTGCCGTGTTGATGAGCCCCGCCGGTTTCATCGCCGTGCTGGCGGGCTGGATCACCACCGAGGTGGGGCGGCAGCCTTATACCGTATACGGGTTGTTGCGAACGGCACAGTCGCAGTCGCCCATCGACGCCGCCGCCGTGGCCGGCTCGCTGCTTGCCTTCATCATCGTTTACTTCACCGCATTCGGCGCCGGCACCTTTTACATCCTGCGGCTGATGCGGCATCAACCGCAGCTCGACGAGCCCGACATCGAAAAAGGCGTGCCGCAGCGCGCGGCCGGCATCACGCCTGTTGCGGGGCTGACAGACGTCGCCGCCTCGACGCAAAAGTGAGGACCGCCCATGTTCGACCTTGCTTTCATCTGGGCCCTGCTCATCGCCTTTGCCGTGCTGGCCTACGTGCTGTTTGACGGTTTCGACCTTGGGATCGGCATCCTGTTCCCGTGCTTTGCCGCCGAGAAAGAGCGCGACGACGCCATGAATTCGGTGGCACCCGTGTGGGACGGCAACGAGACCTGGTTGGTGCTCGGCGGCGGCGGACTGATGGCGGCCTTTCCGCTGGCCTACGCCGTGGTGCTGCCGGCGCTTTACGCCCCGATCACCGCCATGTTGCTGGGCTTGATTTTCCGCGGTGTGGCCTTTGAATTTCGCTTTCGCAGCACCCCTCGCAAGCGGCTCTGGGATTGGGCGTTCGCCGGGGGATCGACCGTCGCTGCCTTTGCCCAGGGTATCGCGCTGGGCGCCTTG
>Ga0134122_10002141_pt1 | contig 14455 bp, 13 predicted proteins | sample KB302_FD_96461 | JGI IMG/M metagenome (GOLD analysis project Ga0134122, IMG submission 96461) | Terrestrial soil microbial communities without Nitrogen fertilizer from Kellogg Biological Station, Michigan, USA - KB3-0-2 | ecosystem: Environmental > Terrestrial > Soil > Unclassified ... | reverse complement strand
GCCACGAGGTCGGACGTCGAGGCGCCCATCCCGGTCATCACCAGCGGTGTCGCGATCGGCCGGAGCAGCGCGCCCATCTGCGCGCCGGTCGCCGACGGCATGCCGAGCGACTGCACGTCGGCCGGACGATCGGCGAACATGGCGACGCGCGCGTAGGTCGCGCGAATCGCGGACGCCAGGCGATCCGGAGTAATCGGCAGTTCGATGCTGGCCTGCTGGCCGTGCGCCGAGGCGCGCCGCGTGCTGCCGGTATCGGCCGTCGCGTCGATCATCTCGCCGATCGGCGTGATGCCGGCGATCGGCTCTTTCGGAAATGCGCCGATGGAATACGAGACGGCGCCGACCAGGCGGCCGTCGATGTAGACCGGGCTGCCGCTCATGCCGGCGATGACGCCGGTTTCGGCGAGCGGGCCGCCTTCGAGCCGGGCGAGAATGAGATTGCGCTGCGGCGCCTGCACGTTCTTGAGCACGCCCAGAATGTGGACTTTGAAGTCCTGCATCTCGGCGCCCTCGAAAATCGTGCGTCCCACGCCGGTCATGCCCGGCTTGACCTCGTCGATGGGCATCAGGCTGGTGGACGCAGGGACGCCCGCCCATCCGAACGCGGCAAGCGCGACGGTTACGAGAAAAACCCGGATCTTCATGTTATTCAGACCTTTATAGCACGATTAGACGCTCTTCGCGCGGCTTTGGCTCTAAGTTGTGTTAGGCTTCCGTCGATCGTGATGACTTTCGCCCTTGCCGCCGCCGCCCGCTCGACGTTTACGTCGTATTGGTGGTGGTATGCGCACAAGCAGGGGGCGAGGCGCTAGCTCACGTCATCAATAACTACGAGCAACCGACGGCCCCCTCAATCCAGCGATTGAGGGGGCTTTTTTCGTTTAGGGGCCAGTACGACTCAGATCTGCGTGACGGTCACCGGGACGGACGCCGAGGGGATGCGGCGGGCCAGGACGGCGGCGGAAACGGACGCCGACCTGGTCGAGGTGCGCCTGGACTTCATGCAGCCCCCCGACGTCGACGCCGCGCTGGCCGGCCGGCGCAAGCCGGTCATCGTGACCTGCCGGCCCGTGCGCGAGGGAGGGCGGTTCGACGGCGACGAGCAGGCCCGGCTGCAGATCCTGAGGCGCGCCCATCAGCTTGGCGCCGAATACGTCGACGTCGAATGGGACGCGCGCTGCGAGGACCTGATGCGCGCGCGCAACGGACGCGGCGTGATCGTGTCGCGCCACGATTTCTCGGGCACGCCGCCGAATGCCGCCGAGGTCCTCAACGAACTTCGCGGCATGGGCGGCGAGATTGCCAAGCTGTCGGTGATGACCGGCCGGCTCTCGGATCTGTCGACCCTGCTGTCCCTGCCGCGCGACGATCGGTCGATCCTGATCGGCATGGGGCGGGCCGGGATGGTGACGCGGATTCTCGCGGGCCGGTTCGGATCGCGCTGGACCTACGCCGGCGACGCCGTCGCGCCGGGCCAGCTCACCGCGCGGCGGCTGCTCCAGGAGTTCCGCTTCCGCCGCATCCGTCCCGATGCCGCCATCTACGCGCTGCTCGGCCGTCCCGCCGCGCACTCGCTCTCGCCGGCGATGCACAATGCCGGCTTCGAGGCGCTCGGGCTCGACGCCGCCTACGTGCCGATCGAGGCCGACCACGTTGACGACTTCCGCGATTTTGCCGATCGCATCGGCCTGCGCGGCGCGAGCGTGACGATTCCGTTCAAGCGCGACGTCATCCCGCTCGTCAGCGCGATGTCGGCCACGGCGTCGGCGGCGGGCGCGATCAATACGATCGCAATCCGCGAGGGACGCTGGATCGGCGAGAACACCGACGCCGAGGGATTCCTCGAGCCGCTGAAGCGGCGCCTTCCGGATCTGCGCGACGTGCACGCCGTGATCCTGGGTGCGGGGGGCGCGGCGCGTGCGGTGGCGCTGGCGCTGCGGGCCGAGGGGGCGCGGGTCGGCATCTCGGCGCGCCGGTCGGCGGCGGCACGTGACGTGGCCCATGAGATCGGCGCCGCGGTCGTCGAGTGGCCGCCGCCGCGGCATTCGTGGGACGTGCTGGTCAACGCGACCCCGGTGGGCAGCCGGGCCGAGCCCGGCAATCCCTACGACCGCGCGTTCGACGGCCGCGTGGTCTACGACCTGGTCTACGACCCGGATCCCACCGAGTTGATGCGCGCCGCCGGCAACGCGGGGCGCCTGGTGATCGGCGGCCTCGAGATGCTGGTCGCGCAGGCCGAGCGGCAATTCGAGATCTGGACGGGACAACGGCCGCCGAATGGATTGTTCGCCGCGGCCGCGTCGGCGGCGATCGAAGAACGGAAAGGGGCCACGGATAGCCACAGATAAACACAGATAAACACGGATAAAGACAAAGAAAGCGACGAAGACCGAAATCAAAATCTGGGTGCTTCCGTGTTCATCTGTGGCGGTCAACGCTGTGTGTGTATCTGTGGCGGTCATCTGGGGCGCAGAGTGGACTATGAAACAGACGACGTTCGAAGAATTCGTGGAGCTGGCGCGGCGGGGGACGTTCGTGCCGGTGGTGAAGGAGATCATGGCGGACCTCCTCACGCCGGTCTCGGCGTTCCTGAAGATTGCCGAGCATTCCGACTACGCCTTCCTGTTCGAGAGCGTGGAAGGCGGCGAGCAGGTGGCGCGCTACTCGTTCCTCGGCAAGGACCCGTTCCTCGTGCTGCGGTCCCGCGGCGGGCGCACGGTGATCGACCGGTCAGGCGTGACGACCGAGACCAGCGAGCCGTTCATTCCGGTGCTGCGGCGGATGATGGCGGAGTTCCGCGCGCCGTTCGTGCCCGGGTTGCCGCGCTTCACCGGCGGCGCCGTCGGCTTCATCGGCTACGACGCCTCGGTCGGCTTCGAGCCGGCGCTGGCCGGCGCCTGGCAGAAGGCGCGGTGGAACGAGGGCGGCGCGCCGCCGGAACAGGACGAGGCGGGGTTCATGCTGTTCGACACGGTGCTGGCCTTCGATCACGTCAAGCACCGGATCCTGATCATCGCCAACGCCCGCATCACCGCCGACGAGGATCTCGCCGCGCTCTACCAGTTCGCCTGCGCCAAGATCCAGTTCCTCGAGCGCGAGCTGGAGCGCGGGCTGTCGCAGGCGGCGCCGGCGAAGCGCGCCGCGCCGTCGGTGCGATCGAACATCACGCGCGAGACCTTCGAGAACGGCGTGCGCGCGATCAAGGAGCGCATCGCCGCCGGCGACATCTACCAGGCGGTGCTGTCGCATCGCTTCGAGCTCGACGTCGAGGCGCAGCCGCTCACGGTGTATCGTGCGCTGCGCCACGTCAACCCCTCGCCCTACATGTATTTCATCCGCATGGGCCGGTTCGCCATCGTCGGCTCGTCGCCGGAGATGCTGGTGCGGGTGGAAGGGCAGCGCGTCGAGACGCATCCGATCGCCGGGACGCGGCCGCGCGGCCGCAACGACGAAGAGGATCTGCGCCTGGCCGACGAGCTGAAGCGCAACGAGAAGGAGCGCGCCGAGCACGTGATGCTGGTCGATCTCGGGCGCAACGATCTCGGACGCGTGTGCGAGTTCGGCAGCGTGCGCGTGCCGCAATACATGGGGCTGGAGCGCTACTCGCACGTGATGCACCTGGTGTCCACGGTCGAGGGGCGGCTGTCGGATTCGTACGATCACCTCGACGCCCTGGTCTCGTGCTTCCCGGCGGGCACGGTGTCGGGGGCGCCGAAGATCCGCGCGATGCAGATCCTGTCGGAGCTCGAGCCGACGCGCCGCGAGCTGTACGCCGGGGCCGTCGGCTACATCGACTTCGCCGGCAATCTCGACTTCTGCATCGCCATCCGGACGATTACGCTGCACGACGGCGTCGCCCGCGTGCAGGCCGGCGCCGGCATCGTCGCCGACTCCAACCCCGCGGCCGAGTACGAAGAGACGCGCGACAAGGCGCGCGCGCTCCTGCAGGCCATTGAAATGGCCGAGACCGAGCTGTGAGCCGCGAGCGGAACGGAGCGACCCGGCGAAGCGGGAGCGAGTGGAGCGAGCCTAGCCAATGATGAAGGTCTTGCTTCTGGACAACTACGACTCGTTCACCTACAACCTCGCTCAATACCTGGGCGAGCTGGGGCATGCGCCGGTCGTGCGCCGCAACGACGAGATCACCATCGGGGAGGTCGAAGCGATGCAGCCGGATCGGATCGTGATTTCTCCAGGCCCCGGCCGGCCGGAAGATGCCGGGATCACGGTCGAGGTGATCCGGCGGCTGGGCACGTCGGTGCCGGTGCTCGGCGTGTGTCTCGGGCACCAGGGGATCGGGTATGCGTTCGGCGGCGACGTCGTCCGCGCGCCGGTGCTGATGCACGGCAAGGTGTCGTCGGTGCAGCACGACGGCCGCGGCGTCTTCAGCGGCGTGTCGCAGCCCTTCACCGCCGGCCGCTATCACTCGCTGATCGTGTCCGATCCGCCGCCGGCGTCGCTGGAGATCAGCGCGCGAACCGACGAGGGCATCATCATGGGCCTGCGGCACCGCGAGTTCCCGATCCACGGCGTGCAGTTTCATCCCGAATCGGTGCTGACCGGCGAGGGGCGCAAGATCCTTCGCAACTTCCTGGAGCTGGCGTCGTGACGGCGTTCCCCGCGCTGCTCGACAAGCTGCAGCGACGCGTCGACCTCACGGTCGGCGAGGCGGCGGGCGCGATGGAGACGATCATGGACGGGCAGGCGCAGCCGTCGCAGATTGCCGGCCTCCTCGTCGGCCTGGCGATGAAAGGGGAGCGGCCCGACGAGATCGTCGGCCTGGCGAAGACGATGCGGGCGCGGGCGACGAAGTTGAGCCGATCGTATGCGCCGGTGTTCGACACCTGCGGGACCGGCGGCGACGGCGCCCATACGTTCAACGTCTCGACCGTGGCGGCGCTGGTCCTGGCCGCGTGCGGCGTGCGCGTCGCCAAGCACGGCAACCGCAGCGCGTCGAGCCGCTGCGGCAGCGCCGATCTCTTCGAAGCGCTCGGCGTCAACGTGGCGGCGCCGCCGCCGGTGGTGGAACGATGCCTCGAAGAGGCCGGCATCGCGTTCCTGTTCGCGCAGGTCTTTCACCCCTCGATGCGGCACGCCGCGGCGACGCGCAAGGAGCTCGGCGTGCGCACGGCCTTCAACCTGCTGGGACCGCTGACCAATCCCGCGGGGGCGGCGCGGCAGCTCGTCGGCGTGCCGCGCCCGGAGCTGACCGAGCTGGTCGCGCGATCGCTGGTGCTCCTCGGCGCCGAGCGCGCGTGGGTGGTGCACGGCGCCGACGGCCTCGACGAGATCTCGACCACCGGCTACACCAAGGTGTCGGAATGCCGCGACGGCGCGGTCAACACCTTCTATCTGCATCCCGCGGACGTCGGCCTGACGAAGTCCGGCTGCGAGGCGCTGCGCGGCGGGGAAGCGGCCGACAACGCCGCGATCGCGCGCTCGATTCTCGCCGGCACGCCGGGCCCCCAGCGCGACATCGTCCTGCTCAACGCCGGCGCCTCGTTGTTGATCGCCGGCCAGGCGGCGACGATCCCGGAAGGGATCGCGATGGCGGCCGAGGCGATCGACAGCGGGGCCGCGGCGAAGGTGCTGCAGACGCTCATCGCCACCTCGCAGGACGGAGCGAAGGCGCCATGACTCCGCATCCGGCTCCGGCGGCGGCCCCGCCCGATCTGCTCGCGGCGATCGTCGCCGCGGCGCGGCGCATGGTGGAGGTCCGCCGCGAACAGGTCAGCGACGCGGCGCTCGAGGAGCGCGTCGGGCGCGGCCGCCGTCCTGACGGCGAGGCCTTCGTCCGCGCGCTGCGCGACGGCGCGTCGCCTCGCGTGATTGCCGAGTGCAAGCGCCGCTCGCCGTCCCGCGGGATCCTGCGCGAGGACTACCGGCCTGCCGAGCACGCGCGCGCGTACACAGTGGCGGGCGCGGCGGCGATCTCGGTACTGACTGAACCCACGTTCTTCGACGGCGCGCTCGCGCACCTCGAAGAGGTGCGGGCCGCGGTGGCGACGCCGCTGCTGCGCAAGGACTTCATCGTGGAGCGCTACCAGCTGCTCGAAGCGGCGGCGGCGGGCGCGGACGCGGCGCTGCTCATCGTCGGCGCGCTCGACCCGGCGTCGCTGCGCGCGCGCCTGGCCGACGCGCGGGCGCTGGGGCTGGCCGCGCTCGTCGAGGTGCACGACGCGGACGAGCTGCGGGTTGCCGTCGATGCGGGTGCGGAGGTGATCGGCGTCAACAGCCGCAACCTGCGCACGCTCGGCGTCGAGCCGGAGCTGCACGACCGTCTGGCGGCGATGATCCCGAGGCACGCGGTCACCGTCGCAGAGAGCGGCCTGCGCGAGCACGCCGATCTGCAGCGGCTCGAGCGCGCCGGGTATCGCGCGTTCCTCGTCGGCGAGCGGCTGATCGTTCAGCCCGATCCGGGCGCCGCACTGGCGGCGCTCAGGGGAGCGGCGCGGTGATCAGAGTCAAGATCTGCGGCGTGACGACGGTGGAGGACGCGGCGCTGGCGGCAGATCTGGGCGCGTCGGCCATTGGCCTCGTCTTCTGGCCGCGCAGTCCGCGCTTCGTCGACGTAGAACAGGCGAAACGGATCGTGGCGGCGCTGCCGCCGTTTGTCGGCGCCGTCGGCGTGTTCGTCAACCAGCCGGAGGCCGCCGACATCGCGCGCGAGGTGGGACTGAGCGCCGTACAGCTGCATGGGGATGAGCCGCCGGACACGTACAGCGCCTTGCCGGTTCGCGTCATCAAGGCGGTCGCCGTGACCGGCAACGGCTCGGGCGATCTCGCCGCGGCGATTCCCGCGAGCGCAACCGTGCTGCTCGACGCGCACGATCCGGTCAAGCGCGGCGGCACCGGGCGCGCGATCGACTGGACGGTCGCGGCGGCCGTCGCGCGCCGCCGGCCGATCATCCTGTCGGGCGGCCTCAACGCCGACAACGTGGTCGGCGCTGTCGAGGCCGTCCGTCCGTACGCGATCGACGTGTCGTCGGGCGTGGAATCGGCGCCGGGGAGGAAGGATGCGGCGAAGCTCCGGGCGCTATTCGATGTGTTGCGGACTTCCGCCTGAAGGCGGAAGTCAGAGGTCTCGATGAAGGAACAATTGCAGATACCGCGCGGACCGATCTTCGGCAGGCGCGACCCCGACGCGCGCGGCTACTACGGCCAGTATGGCGGACGGTTCGTCCCGGAAACGCTGGTCGCGCCGATCGAAGAGCTGACCGAGGCGTACTTCAAGGCGCGCGAGGACGAGGGCTTCCGGCGTGAGCTCGAGCAGCTGCTGCGCGACTACGTCGGCCGCCCGACGCCGCTCTACGAAGCGAAGCGGCTGACCGCATCGACCGGCGGCGCGCGCATCGTGCTCAAGCGCGAAGACCTGGCGCACACCGGCGCCCACAAGATCAACAACGCGCTGGGCCAGGCGCTGCTCGCCGTCCGCATGGGCAAGCGGCGCATCGTCGCCGAGACCGGCGCGGGCCAGCACGGCGTGGCGACGGCGACCGTCTGCGCGCTGCTCGGCCTCGAATGCCACGTCTACATGGGCTCGGAAGACATGGCGCGGCAGTCGCTGAACGTCTTCCGCATGCGCCTGCTCGGCGCGGACGTGATCGAGGTCAACGCCGGCTCGCGCACGCTGAAGGACGCGATCAACGAAGCCATGCGTGACTGGGTGAGCAACGTCACGAACACCTACTACCTGCTGGGATCCGTCCTCGGCCCGCACCCCTACCCGCTGATGGTCCGCGAGTTCCAGTCGGTGATCGGCCAGGAGGCGCGCACGCAGTGCCTCGAGCAGTTCGGACGCCTCCCCGACGCGATCGTCGCCTGCGTCGGCGGCGGCAGCAACGCCATGGGCATCTTCGACGCCTTCATCGAGGATCGGCACACGCGCCTGATCGGCGTCGAGGCCGGCGGCCGCGGCATCTCGCCCGGCGAGCACGCCGCGCGGTTCGCCGGCGGCAGCGCCGGCGTGCTCCAGGGCACGCGCAGCTACGTGCTGCAGGACGAAGACGGCAACGTCGAGCTGACGCACTCGATCTCGGCCGGTCTCGACTACGCGTCGGTCGGGCCGGAACACGCGTTCCTGCGCGAGAGCGGCCGCGCCGAGTACACGTGGGTTGACGATGGTGACGCGCTCGAGGCGTTTCAGCGGCTCGGACGCGCCGAAGGCATTCTGCCGGCGCTGGAGTCGTCGCACGCCATCGCGCACGTGTGCCGGCTGGCCCCGACGCTGCCGAAGCAGGCGATCGTGCTGGTCAACCTGTCGGGCCGCGGCGACAAGGACGTGCTGAGCGTGCAGAAGGCGCTGGAGGCCGGACGCTGATGTCGCGCATCGCGGACGCCTTCGCGCGGATCAAGGCCGCGGCCAACGGCCCGGGCCTGATCGCCTACGTCACCGCCGGCGATCCCGATCTCGCCCGCACGGCCGAGATCCTGGTCTCGCTCGCGGCAAGCGGCGCAGACGTCCTCGAGGTAGGCGTCCCGTTCTCGGATCCGCTCGCGGACGGGCCGGTGATCCAGCGCGCGTCGGAACGGGCGCTGGCGAGCAAGACGACGCTGCGCGGGACCTTGAAAATGATCGAAGAGACGCGCTCCCGCATCGCGGCGCCGATCGTGCTGTTCACCTACGCCAACCCGATCTTGCGGATGGGGGAGGAGAGCTTCGTCCGCGCCGCGGTGGATGCCGGCGTGGACGGCGTCCTGATGCTCGATCTGCCGGTGGAAGAGGCGGGACCGTTCCGTTCGCTTCTCGTCGACGCCGGCCTCGATCCGATCTTCCTGCTCAGCCCGACGACGACCGACGAGCGCATCCGCGCGTCGGCGGCGCTCGGGCGCGGCTTTCTCTACGTCATCTCGCGCCTCGGCGTGACCGGCGCGCGCGAGCGCCTCGGCGCGGATGCCGAGCCGCTGGTGCGCCGGATCCGCAAGCATTCGGACCTCCCGCTGGCGCTCGGCTTCGGCATCTCGCGGCCGGAGCACGTCGCGGAGGTCGGCCGCTGGGCCGACGCGGCGGTGGTCGGCAGCGGCCTGGTCAACGTCATCGCGGAGCACGGCGCCGACCCCGACGTCGCGGCGCACGCCGGCGCCTACGTGCGCTGGCTGAAAGGACAGGCGTGAAGGCGGACCTCGACGATCTCCGGAAACGGATCGACCTGCTCGACGAGTCGCTGGTGCGGCTGCTCAACTCGCGCGCGGCGTGCGCGCTGGAGATCGGCCGTCTCAAACGGGAGATGGGCATCGCCATCTACCAGCCGGAGCGGGAGGCGGAAGTACTTCGCAACGTGCAGCGCGTGAACAACGGTCCTCTCGACCAGGACGCCATCAAACGGCTCTTCGAACGCATCATCGACGAAGCCCGGCACCTGGAGCGGGTCGCGGAAGAACTACAATTGAAGAAGGAAGATAGCTAGCCATGGTTGTCGTCATGCAGGAGCGCGCCAGCGACGCGCAGATTCAATCGGTCATCGCCAAGCTGATCGAGATGGGCTTCGACGTGCACCGGTCCACCGGGGCGCTGCGCACCGTGCTGGGCGCCGTCGGCGGATCGCGGCAGTTCGACACCGCGCTCCTCGAGGTGCTCGACGGCGTGCAGGAAGTCCATCGCATCACCGAGCCGTACAAGCTCGCCAGCCGCACCTTCAAGCCGGACAACACGGTGATCACCATCGGCGACGTCCGAATAGGCGGCGACGAGGTGATCGTCATGGCCGGGCCGTGCTCCGCCGAGAGCGAGGAGCAGGTCGAAACGGCGGCCGCGGCGGTGCGGCGGGCCGGCGCGAAGGTGCTGCGCGGCGGCGCCTTCAAGCCGCGGAGCAGCCCCTACAGCTTCCAGGGGCTCGGCGAGGAAGGGCTGCGGATGCTGCGATCGTCGGCCGATCGCCACAACCTGAAGCTGATCACCGAGGTCATGGACATCAGCCAGATCGACGTGATCGAGCGCTACGCCGACATCCTCCAGGTCGGGGCACGCAACATGCAGAACTTCACGCTGCTGCGCGAGCTCGGCCACTCCAAGAAGCCGGTGATGCTGAAGCGCGGCATCTCGGCCACGATCGAGGAGTGGCTGCTCTCGGCCGAGTACATCCTTGCCGGCGGCAACGTGAACGTCATGCTGTGCGAGCGCGGCATCCGCACCTTCGAGGGCTACACCCGCAACACGCTCGACATCTCGGCGGTCCCGGTGGTGCAGAAGCTGAGCCACCTGCCGGTCATCGTCGATCCCAGCCACGGCACCGGCAAGCGCGACAAGGTCGCGCCGATGGCGCGCGCCGCGGTCGCCGCCGGCGCGGACGGCCTGATCATCGAGGTCCACTGCGACCCGGATCACGCGCTCAGCGACGGCGCGCAGTCGATGTTCCCCTCGCAGTTCGATCGGCTCATGGCGGAGCTGCGCATCATCGCTCCCGCGATCGGCCGCAGCATCTGCCTCGAGCCGGTCACGCGGCGAGGGTGGGGCGTCTGAACGATCCCCGCTTCCGGCACATCGCCATCGTCGGCTACGGGCTGGTCGGCGCGTCGATCGCCAAAGCGGCGACGCGCCGCTGGCCGTCCACGCAGATCACCGCCATCGGCGCCGGGGAAGGGCTGGGAAAGGCGCGGGGCGCCGATCTCGTCGTCCTCGCCGCGCCGGTGCTGGCCAGCATCGCGCGGCTCACCGAGCTTCCCGAGCATCTCACCCCCGACACCATCGTCACCGACGTCTGCAGCACGAAGCGCCTCATCGCTGCCGCGGCCGCCGCGCTGCCGATGACCTTCATCGGCGGCCATCCGATGGCCGGCGGCGCGCGCGGCGGCGTGGCCAACGCGCGCGCGGACCTCTTCGACGGCCGGCCGTGGATCCTGACGCCGGGCAACCATCACACCGCGGCGTCGGCGCGCCTCGAGGAGTTCGTCGCCGGCCTCGGCGGCGTGCCGCACGTCATGACGCCGGAGCTGCACGATCGCTTCGTCGGCGCGGTGAGCCATCTGCCGCAACTCACCGCCAGCGCGCTGATGCACGTCGTCGGCAAGCTGGCCGGCGACGCGGGGCTCGAGATCGCCGGCGCCGGGCTGCACGACACGACGCGGCTGGCGGCAAGCCCTTCGGACATCTGGCGCGACATCGCCGCCACCAACCAGGACGTCATCCGCGACGCGCTCGACACGCTGATCCGTACGCTGACCGAGATGCGGGACTCGCTCGGCTCGGGCGACGCAATCGAAGAGGTCTTCGCCTCCGCGTGCCGCTGGCGCGAGACGCTCGACCGATCGCGCTGACGGACCTCCTCATGGCGAGACAGGCGGTTCGGACCTACCTGCAGATGCTCGATCCCGGTGCGCTGTCGGGCGCGCCCGCGCCGTCGGCGGACTTCACCGTCGAGCGGCTGGAGGAGTGCCCGCCGTGGCTGTGGCGGCACCTCTACAGCGAAGTCGGCCGCGAATACCACTGGGTCGATCGGCTCGGATGGAGCGACGAGGAGATTCAGCGCTACCTCGCGGATCCCGCGCTGGAGCTCTGGGTGTTACGCGAGGTCGGCGAGCCGGCGGGGTATTTCGAGTTGCGCACCCACGCCGACGGCGCCGTCGAGATCGCCTATTTCGGGTTGCTGCCGTCGGCGATCGGCCGCGGGCTCGGGAAGTACCTGCTGACGCAGGCGGTGGAGCGCGCGTGGGCGCTCGGCGCCAACCGGGTGTGGCTGCACACCTCGTCGCTCGACCACGGCTCGGCGCTGCCGAACTATCTGGCGCGGGGCTTCAGCGTCTGGAAGCAGGAAACCTACGTCGTCTAGCGATCCTGCACGGACTCCGCCTCCCGATCCTCGCGCCATTCGCTCTCGACAATCGCCCACAGCAGCTGGTCGTGGTAGCGGCCGCCCTTCAAGAACGAGTTCTGCAGCACGCCTTCCGGTGACGCGCCGAGCTTGCAGAGCGCGCCGTTGCCGCGCGCGTTGGCGGCCGCGGCGCGGGCCTCGAGGCGGCGGATGCCCATCGTGTCGATCGCGAAGTTGACGACGGCGGTCGCGCAGGGATGGAAGACGCCGGTGCCCCAGAACGCGCAGCCGAGCGCGAAGCCCCACTCGGCGTTGCCGAGGTCGGGCTGGATGCCGCGGATCTGGATGATGCCGACCGCGCAGTCGTAGCCCTTCGGCACGATGCCGTAGCAGATGGACGTGCCGGCCGCCTGCTCGCGCAGCGACCACGCGACGAAGCGCTCGAAGCCGTCCAGCGTGAGCGGCGGCGGCGAGATGTGCCTGGTGACGTCGTCGCTGGTCAGCATGGCGAGCAGCGGCGCGGCGTCGCTCGGCCGCAGCTGCCGCAGGGTGTGCTCGCCCGCCGTCAGCACGGGCAGCTGCTGCTGCCAGTGGATGCGTGCGTCGTCTACGGGTGCTCTTCGGACGTCCATGTCATCCAGATCGTTCACGCAGCCTATCGCAGACGCCCACCAGCCTCTGCGCGCAGCACTCGTCCGCGCCGGAGCTCCGGGCCAGGCTCATTTCGGGTATGGCCCGGACATGAGCAATCTTCGCGCCGGGGCAGATCCCGTGAATATCACAGAATTCGTCGGATCGTCGCGTCGATAGCAGACGAGAGTCTGCCCGTGGGCAGACTTCTGGCCGGTCCGCTCGGACCATAATCATTGAGTGCCCGGCCCGCTGTGGACGCCCTCGCCTGAACGCATTGCCGCCGCCACGCTGACGCGGTTCATCGAGTTCGTCGCCGCGCGCGGCCAGGTGGCGGCGCGCGACTATGCCGCGCTCTACCGCTGGAGCACCGCGCGGCCGCTCGAGTTCTGGGACGCGATGTGGGATTTCGCCGGCCTCCGCGGGCAGAAGGGATCGCGGGCCGCGATCGACATGGATCGCATGCCCGGCGCGCGGTTCTTTCCCGAAGCCACGCTGAACTTCGCCGAGAACGTCCTGGCTCGCCAGGGCGCCGATCCGGCGATCGTGTATCGCCCGGAAGCCGGCGCGTCACGCACGCTGTCCTGGGATGAACTGCGCGGGGACGTTGCCGCATGCGCCGCGGCGCTGCGCGCGCAGGGCATCCGCGCCGGCGATCGCGTCGCCGCCTACCTTCCGAACACCCCCGAAGCCATCGTCGGCGTGCTCGGCGCGGCGTCGGTCGGGGCAGTCTGGTCCTCCTGTTCGCCCGACTTCGGCGTGCCGGGAGTGCTCGATCGCTTCGGCCAGATCCAGCCGCGCATCCTCCTCGCGGCCGACCGCTACGTCTATGGCGGCAAGACCTTCGATCAGCGCGCGAAGATCGCGGAACTGGTGTCTCACCTGCCCACGATCGAGCGCGCCGTCATCGGCGAGCAGGAGTGGGACGCGTTCCTGGCGCCTCACCGCGGCGCCCCGCTGGCCTGCCAGCCGCTGCCGTTCAATCACCCGCTCTACATCCTCTATTCATCAGGCACGACCGGCGTTCCCAAGTGCATCGTCCACGGCGCGGGCGGCACGCTGATCCAGCACCTCAAAGAACATCAACTCCACTGCGACATCAAGTCCGGCGATCGCGTCTTCTACTTCACGACGCTCGGCTGGATGATGTGGAACTGGCTGGTGACGGCGCTCAGCTGCGGCGCGACGATCCTGCTCTACGACGGATCGCCGTTCCATCCCGACGGCAACGCGCTCTTCACGTTCGCCGACGAGGCGGGGATGACCTTGTTCGGCACGTCGGCGAAGTACATCGACGCCGTGGCGAAGGCGGGGCTGCGCCCGCGCGAGACCCACTCGCTGGCGACGGTCAGGACCATGACCTCCACCGGGTCGCCGCTGGCGCCCGAGAGCTTCGACTTCGTCTACGAGCACGTGAAGCGCGACCTGCACCTGGCCTCGATCTCCGGCGGCACCGACATCGTGAGCTGTTTCGTCGGCGGCAACCCGATCGGGCCGGTGTGGCGGGGTGAAATCCAGTGCCGCGCGCTCGGCATGAGCGTAGACGTCTGGGACGAGAACGGGCGTCCGGTCCGCGAGCAGAAGGGGGAGCTGGTCTGCACGAAGCCGTTTCCCTCGATGCCGCTCGGGTTCTGGAACGATCCGGACGGCCGCAAGTACCACAGGGCGTACTTCGAGCGCTTCCCGGGCGTGTGGACCCACGGCGACTACGTCGAGCTGACCGCGCACGACGGCATCGTCATCTACGGCCGCTCGGATGCGGTGCTCAATCCCGGCGGCGTTCGGATCGGGACCGCGGAGATCTATCGCCAGGTCGAGCAGATCCCCGACGTCCTCGAAAGCCTCGTCATCGGACAGCAGTGGGACGGCGACGAACGGATCGTGCTGTTCGTGAAACTTCGCGACGGCCTGCAGCTGGATCAGCCGGCGATCGACGCGATCCGCCGGCAGATCCGCCAGAACACGACGCCGCGCCACGTGCCGGCACGGATCGTCCAGGTGACTGACATTCCGCGCACCAAGAGCGGCAAGATCGTCGAGCTGGCGGTCCGCGATGTCGTGCACGGCCGGCCGGTGCG
>Ga0134122_10002140_pt1 | contig 14462 bp, 9 predicted proteins | sample KB302_FD_96461 | JGI IMG/M metagenome (GOLD analysis project Ga0134122, IMG submission 96461) | Terrestrial soil microbial communities without Nitrogen fertilizer from Kellogg Biological Station, Michigan, USA - KB3-0-2 | ecosystem: Environmental > Terrestrial > Soil > Unclassified ... | reverse complement strand
GTGGATTCCACGGTGACAAACACGGCGTTGATATGGCCGGAGTCATCACCGTTGAATCGCGATAAGTAGAAACTATTAACCTCAGGAGAAAACCTCATGCGAAAGTTTCAAATCATCATCGCCTTAGCAGCCCTGGTGCTTGGAGCCGCGGGCTCTTCGGCGAGGGTCTCGCGTAAAGCAACCGCGACAACGGGCGGCGAGGCGAGGGCCACCGTGAAAGTGAGCAGCTTTCAATTCACGCCGAAGCTGCTGACCGTCGCTCCCGGCACTACGGTTGAATGGGTGAACGAAGGCGGACGGCATTCGGTTGTGGCCGACGACGGCTCGTTCAAATCCGAAGTGCTAAAACAGGGAGACAAGTTCGAGCACAAATTCGACAAGGCCGGAACGTTCGCCTATCACTGCGAGTTTCACGGCGACAAGGGCGGCAAGGACATGGCCGGGAAGATCGTCGTCAAGGGCAAATAGAATCGTCGTGCGTGGTGAGGCTCTGTAAGGCTCGGCCTGTACCTTTTGTCTCGGCGTCGACGGACATCTTGCGGAATCGCTCCGCGCGGTCCGCCGCCGGTTGCTGAGTGAATGCGGTCGAAGCAAGGAACGGAAGCGTCAAGAGTAGTGAGAGAAAGATTACCACTAGGAGGCGAGTTCTTCCGACACCCCTAGCGGTGGCGTGCATGATGCTGTTCATCGTCGACATATTCGTTTTGGGTGACATGGGTTGTCACATTTGGCGGAAATCAACTAGGGTGCCGCATTGTATAGGGGGCTAACAAGTCGAGGTCACACCTCACATCTTCGGTCTAGCGGCTTTGCCTTCGCCTGGGTTCAGGTTGCCATTGGCTGGGGGACCAGCCTGTACCCCCCGGCGGGTTCGGTAATCAGTAAGCGCGGGTGCTTGGGATCATCTTCGATCTTCTCCCTCAAGCGAAAGATGGCTTGGTTCAAGCGGTTGATGTGGCTAGGGTCCGCCTCATCGTACTTCTCACCGAAGATCCGCATCCCAAGTTCCCGTCGAGTGAACAACTGATTCGGTCGCTCGTACAGGGCGGAAAGCAGCTCATGGTTTTGCCTGCTTAGCGACAGGCGTCGGCCGTTGAGCCACACTCGTCGATTTGCATAATCGATCTTTAGACCTGGCTCCTCTTCTGGTGACTCTTTCCCTAAATGCGGCTGACTGTTCTTGATGAGAGCAGCGATCATTGCAGAAGCGATGAGAGCATGTCCAAGCCTGGAGAGTTCGCCTGGGGTTAGATGGAACTTCGGATTGAACTCTGCAATACGTTTTATGGCGTGATAGAAGATGCCCAGTTGATATGGCAGAAGGTCGTTGCCAATCACCCCTGAAGCCAGTCGCCGAATTGTCTGAATTGCACGCAGCGGTTTTCGAAGCGGCTGCTCGACCTCACCGATCCTGAGCTTGCTAAAATCCGCAGTAACGAGGCACTGCTCCATCTCATGAAACCATTGAAGCCTGTTGGATTCGACCCAATCGAACCTAATAGCGGCTTCCATCTGCACGAAGTTCCAGAGCACCGGGGCGAGCCCTGCATCGGCGAAATCGGTGACCCAGGTTCTGCCATTCTCATCCGCTAAGACGTTGTCCCCGGATAGAGTGCCTGGGCTTGTCATCAAGAGGACCGGTTGGCCGATGTGAGAGCTCTGGCCAACCACAGGGGTAGGATCGGCGTAGCAATACGAAAGAGCCCCGAAAGTGAAACTAAGTTCTTGAGAACCGACCTCAACGGTTGCATTGACGGTTGCTAGTTGGCGCACAAGAGATTGCAGACGCTCTTCGAAGGGTGCTTGAGTAAGGGCCTTTTCGTGGATGAGACGTTCGCGGTACAGCTCGTCCAGAGACTTGCCTTCCGACGGGGCGGTCTTCTGCTGGTGCCACTCGACAAGGGTATTCTGAAAGAGATCTCTCAAAGCGAGATGGAACACCTTCTCAGGCCCGGTGAGATAGAGTTCCCTCAGGGATCGAACCTCCCCCGAGAATGCGTCGGCTAGCACGTATGCGTTAGCAGCAAAGTGTGCGGTTTCACTCGATTTGGCTAGCACTGTTCCATTACGTCTCGGGGCCTTGGGTGCGAAGTTGCGAAAAGAGCATGACTCGCGAAGCAAGTCCGACTTTTGTCCGCACACGACGACAAATGAGTCCGTAGGTCTGCCTTGGGCAAAAGCATCAGCAAGTACGGCTACGCGACCCTCACGTTGCCATCGAACCTGATCTAACGTGACCTGAATGTATTCATAGAAAAGACGACGGAACAGATTCTCGAGCGATTTCGCACCCGCTGGATGGGTCTCACCTCTAGCACCCAGGTCCACCAAGGCCACGAGCGAGTGAAATGTGACGAGATTGCGCTCGTTGGGTTGGACAATGAGATCCAGATTCAATCTGACATATGCTGTGAATAAGGCATCGATGGCGCTAATCAACGCGTCAGGACCCTCTTGCTTCGCCACGAACTTGACGGCTGGCGGCAGCCCATCTAATGCGGGGCCTAGAGCCTCGCGCACGTCTTCGTAGGTTGGGAACTTTGTGAGTATGATCTTAGGTATGTGACGAAATTCCTTCCTCTTTGCTAATTCCAAACCGCTCTTATCCATCTCGTCGCGGTCGTTGACTAGACGAAGGTCTAGCACAGCGATTTGAACCTCTCCTTCGTCCAACAAGCGCTCGGAGGCCCTCAGTGTGTTGGCCGCTAAAACCTCATATCCCGCTTCCTCCACGAATCTGGCACGGGTCCTTAAGAAGTCGGGGTCGTTATCCGCGAATAGGATTCGCTTCATTCCGATGGCTCCTCTCCGTTGCTAGCCCCTCGAATCCGCAATGGACCGGCATTCTGAGATCGCTGCGTGCTTGAAACCAACCAATTCCGAGCCGCTGTGTTGATTATCTGCGCGATCACCAGCTCCTTGGTCTCATCGGAGGAAAGTTGATCACAAGCGGCTAATAGGGTTTCGACTCGCTTGGTCTGTAGCAGTTCCTCGTTGAAGCGGTCAACACGACGATGAGCGTGCTCGAGTTGTTTGAAAAACAGGTAGGTTACGAACTCGCCACCCAGACCGGCAAGGGAACTTACTACACCCGCCGTAACATCCCTAAACAGCGCCAAACCAATGCCCCCAATAATAACGACAGCACATAGAATAGAAATCGTCAGGCTCCAACGATACTGCGTGTTGGCCTCTTCTCTCGCTTCCTGATGGTCCTTGTTCAGTTGTTCCCTGATCTCGTCCTGACTTGCCCTAAAGTACCGAGTACCAATCCTGAATGCTCTGCGCACCGCCCTCAGGAGCGCATCGGGACCTTCCGTCTTGTCCACAAAGTCTACTGCGGCCGGTAGTTCGTCCAGGTTCGGGCCATACGCTTCGCGCACCGCGTTGTACGTCGGAAACCGAGTCAGAATTATCTTTGGTATCGAGCTAGCGGTTTCTTTTGCCAGCATCAGGCCGCTGATGTCCTTCTCATCGGTATCGTCGATTAGCCTAATATCGATGATCGCCAGATCAACGCGGTACTGATCGAAAGCTCGGCGCGCCTCAGTTGGGTTGTACGCCGGGATCACCTCGTAGCCCTCTTGCTCCAGAGAATCTTTCCTCTCCTTAAGAAACCTCTCCTCGTTCTCAACGAACAGAATTCGCTTAGGCATTCGCATCATCTCCTTTCTCGGCGATCAAGGCCAGGGCATCACTGGCTTAGCCAATGCCGCTTCGAGAGAGGCAAAAAGGTCGGACGCGTTCAATGACCTTTCCACATAGTCTGTCGCCCCCGCCTGGAATGCCTCTCGCGCTCGCTGCCATGTTGGTGAAGCAGTCGTAACAATGACTCTAGCTTGCGGAATTTGGGCGCGTATCCGGGCGACCAATATTGAGAACTCACTGACAGCGGCAGCATCTACGACGATAGCAACGTAATTCCTCTTCAGAACTTGGTCGATGGCCAAATCCTTTTCAACAACGTCAAGGCATCCCAGGGGGGCTAGAGTCTCTTCGAGGTGCATCCGCCAAGGATCATCTTCTGACCTGGTGATCAGAAGGAAGCGCATCTTTTCCTGTACCATTCTGTTGTTTATGCCTCGCGCGGCAGATTGATGACCATAACAGTGCCGCTTGGGCTGGTGGATTCCAACCGAATTTCCCCATCAAAGGTCTGCACGATGCATTGAGCCATCAAGAGTCCCATCCCAAGTCCCTTCGAGCCCTTGGGCTTCTCAATCCTCTCTTTGAGGAGCACGGATCTGATGCTGTCTGGCACTCCTCTCCCCTTGTCTTCAATCCTTATCTCCACAAGGTTACCGCTCAGCACGGTCCCTATGGTCAGACTCTTCTCACTGGAATCCTTCATTCCCTCAGCCGCATTGTCGACGAGTACGTCCAGCGCCTTCTTCAGCCACTCTGGGCTAACGCGGATGGTGGAGTCCTCTTGCAGTGTCAGTTCGAACTTGACCTTGAGGTACTTGTAGCGAGCATCCTCCATCAGTTGACCGATGCGTTCTCGAAGAAGGGCATTCACCAACACCGATCCAGCGCCCTCTTCTGATGAAAGCGGGGCCGTGATTGGATGCTGCTCCACCAATCGTGCCAATTCGCTGATCTCCGTCAGCTGACTCTCGATCCTGGACTTGATCGTTGAATCGAACTTCTTGCCGAGTTCTCTTCGGATAGCGAGCGTGTGATCCCTGATTGTGGTCGCGTGGCCCTGAACCGTATGCCTCCAGTGATTGCTAGTCATCCCCATCCACGCGAGCGACGTCCTAGAACCCACCAGACCTTTCACCTTCTTCATTTCGTCGTACTGCTTCGCGTTCTCGATCGCAATTCCTGCAAACTCGGCCAACGTTGACAGGGTATCAACATCCTCGCTATCGAATGCGGCCAATTGATCGCTCTCGACGTTCAGGACACCCAGCACCGGATAGCCATCGAATAAACGTTCTGATCCATGATCAAAGAGCGGGACCGTCAACTCTGATTGTGTGCCCGGGTTGAATGAAAGATAGTCAGTCTCCTCCTTTGTGATATCGGCGACCAATTGCGCTCGCTTTTCGATTACCGTCCGTCCCGTGATGCCGATCTTCCAGCCGGGGCGATGCCCACGGTAGAGCGCTCGCCTCTCTCCGAGTCTCTCAACTAGCCCTGGCAACTCTTGGCGTGGGTAGACGCTCTCGAATACAAGTTCGTTTTGCTTCGCGTCATAGAGTTGAAGGGTTCCAAATACTGGCTTGGGCCCTTCGCCTCGCGCGACACTTTTCACTGCTTGTTCAACGATCCGGTCAAGGATTTGTTTGCGCTCTAAACCCCGACTGGCATCGGCTATAGCCTTGCCAGCCTCATAAAGCGCCTGTATGCCGGCGCTCTTTCTGGCGGCTGCTTCGAAATGCTCGCCTCTTTGAACAGCAATCGCCGTGGTGTTGGCGATCAGAGAAAGAAAAGCCGCGTCAGCCTTCGAGAACCGACGAGAATGCTTTGTTTGAACGATCATAGAGCCAACGACGTCTTCTCCTCGGAACATCGGCACAGACAAACCAGACTTTACGCCAGACTCCTTTGCTTCCGGCGGCAGCGCAAAGCGCTTCTCCTCTGAATAGTCGTAGGCTATCACTGACTCCCTGGTCTCAATCGTGAATCCTGCCTGCGATTTGTTCCCTCGCGGAACACGTTTGCCAACGAGTTCAGCGGGCCAGCCGATAGCGGCCCGAAGAATCAGGTTTCCGCGATAGTCGCGAAGAACGATGTTGCACGAGTCTGTTCCTAGTGCTTCACAAGCAACCACGACCGCGTGGTCCAGAATTTCCCGAAGGGAAGTGCAGGCAATCAGCCTTTCTGACAGCCTGAGATGGGCGTCCCGTTCAGTGAGCTGCTCAGCTAGCTCCTCGAAGAGTTGAGTGTTGGCTATTGCCACACCAGCTTGATTCGCGAACATGTCAATATTGCCGAGTTCGTCCGCCGTAAATCGGTGTCGCGTACGGTAGTTCACGAACATCACTCCGACTGTTCGATCCTTAGCTTTCAACGGAACACCACAACAGGATTGAATTCCTTCCCGGATTGCGAATGGCCTGCTCCCGAAGTCTGGATCGTCTGCGACATTCTCTACGATGCGTGCTTTGTCCCTTCCAAGTATCGTGTGTACCGCTGACCCAGGGTTTATGCTTTCATATAGAAGTGCCTCCTCTCTATGATTTAGACCGGCCACGCCTGGAAGATGCTTTAGGCGACCGTCGGACTGGCTAAGGGCATAGAGAGTCACGGCATCTGCGTCAAGCCCCGCCTGGATACCTTCGGCTACTGAGGACAGAGTCGTTTCGATATTACCCTGTGCCGCAGCTCGTGCTACGACCGCCGCTGCCTTCCTTGCTTTGTCGACCTGATCTAATAGCCTCGCTTTTCTGACCGAAAGTGCGGCGTACGTGGCAAAATCTTTGAGCCGTCGTGCGTCTTCACCAGTAAACTCTTGCGGTCGGCTGTAACTCACATACAAAACTCCTAAGCATTCATCGCCGTCCTGTAGAACAACCCCGTGAAAACCGTTGATTTCTGCCTTTCTTAGCAGGTACCGCATCTCAGGTCTCATTAATTCACGCTCTTCTTTATCTACATTTGACACTGCTAGGTATTTCGTCTTCCGCACTGTGTGTGTTATGCCATCCTCCTTTGGATCCTCCTCTCTGAACACTCGCAACACGTCTTCGCGGATACCCGTGCCTACAAACTGATCTGGTATGAACCGTTCGAGTGCGTGATCGTACGGCGATAGGGCGCAGGAATCTGCCTGGAACAACTCTTGTGCTTGGTCTACGACCGATTGTAGGACAGCGGCTAGATCAGATGGCCGTGACATCCGCTCGGCTGCTCGGTGCAAGCGCCACATCTCATCAATCCGCCAGGCATTGCCACACGCAATCGCGGCCTGATTTACGTAGAGCTGCAAACTTCGTTTCTGTTCCGAAGAAAAATAGCGAGGGTGATCGTAGCTGATCCACATCACTCCCATCGGCTTGCCTTGCCTTAGGAGCGGGAAGCAAATGGCAGCCTCGATCCCTGCTTCGAGATACTCCGAGTTAACGTAACCGGGTTCCTCTTTGGTCACATCTTCGATCCATCTCGCCTGGCGTTTTTCCATCACCTCCATCGATATTCCATTTTGACGCAGCGCATCCGTCAACCTAAACTCTCGGAACTGAGTGCCCGATATCGCATGGAGCCGCGCTTCGCCAGTTGGGTCAATGATGATCACGCGGACCAGACCGGCTTCAGCGGCTACTCTTGTACGCTCGACGATGTCCTCCAAGGTACCTTGTATGTTTCGATCCGAAACCAGCGCGTTACTCGCCTCGAACAGTTCTCGCAATTTCTCGCCGCTGTTACGAGCTTGCTCCAGTAGGCGCATCCGTTCGATCAACATTGTCGTTTGCGCGGCAATCGCTGCGGCGAGTCTTATGTCTTCCTCCGTGAACTTGCTCAACTCCTCGCTCCGCAACTCTCCCAGATCAAGCAGACCAATCAGCCTGTTATCAATCTTCAGTGGAACCAGAAGCAATGACTGAATAGTCTCTCTCAAGCCCAACTGGCGCGAGAAGTCCTGAAGCCGGTCCCGAACTCCTTCATCCCTGAAGCTACGAACAACTGGCGTGCCTTGAAGAAGGACCATCGGAAGTTCAGGCCACTTAGACATTGGAATTCGAGCCTTCAAGCCAGGTTCCCAGCCGAGTTCTCTGTCTGAGGGAGATGGGTACACGGCCTCGGTAACAAGGAATAACCCGCTCTCGTCGACAAGAAGTATGCGGCAGAATGAGTGATGAAGCAGCGAAACCATGAGTTGCGCTAGCCGACTAAGGCCGTCGGTCAGGTCCTCAGCGTCGGCAAGCGCGTTACTCGCCTTCAGAAGGAGATCGTGCCGGCGTTCGGCTGCCTTTGTGGAACGCAGGTCTTCGAAATAGCCAACGCTGCCTATCCGATTCTCATTCGCGTCGTACAACCACGTCGCGGATAAGCGTATTGGTATGCGTTCTCCGTTCTTGCTTAAGACATGAGTTTGATGCCCAGTTAGCTTGCCGTCCTGGCTCAGTCTGAGCAACTTGCCAATCTGACGGGGTTCCTCCCGAGGCCAGTACAGCCTGGATACGGGCCAATCCGTTACTTCGTCTGCGGTGTACCCCTGGATTTCCGCCGCCCGCCGATTGAAGCCGGTCACTCTCCCTTCGGTGTCAACGGAGATAATTCCGTTTGGTGAGCTGTCCACCAGCCGCTTGAGATGATCCTTGTTCTCCTTGAGTTCATCTACGAGGGCCGCTGCGTCAATGGCAACGACTACGGCTTGGCCAAAGTTATTCAGGATCAACTCGTCGTCTGGTGTGAAGTGTAGTCCGTGATCAGGCGCTCTATCGCTGCCAAGTTTGTTTTCAACGCGTAGCAGCCCTACCAATTCGCCGTCCTTGTTCTTAAGTGGCAATGCCAGCAACGAGTAGCAATGCTCCGGAGCAATGTGGTCTTTCTCCTCCTTCTTAACGGCGAAATGATTGGTCAGAGCGGAGCCCCATGCATTAAACATCAGCCCCTCTTTCGCTATGTGCCCGGTTAACCCGCCCTTGGGTCTGCTGACGATGGCAAACTCTTTACCCCTGATGAAAACTCCTTCGGCGTGGCCGTAGCTGGCCTGCCAACTGAGGTAGCCCTCTCGTCTCACCAATAGAATCCCGCACGCTTCGGCTTCCAAGACCTCAACAGCCCGTCTAGCAATCAGATTGAGCCGTTGTTGGAGATTCATTGAACTGAGATCGCTAACGATTTCGCTGCTTATTTGGGAGAGCGTCTGAAGACGCCGGGCCTTCTTGGCGTCTCGTTCTGCCAGTTCGGCACTCCCGAGTGCTATCGCTGCGTGATCGGCAAACTGGCTAAGTAGTCTGGCGTCCTCCTCATTGAACCGACGCGAGAGCCCATCGTCTACGGACAGAACTCCTAGAACCCTACCATCGGACTTCAACAAAACCTGAAGCACGGCTTCAAACTTGCGCCTGCCATCGTATATCGGTGCACGGTCCTCCCAAGTGCTATAATCATCCACGATCTTGTATGGCAGGCCGCTCGCCACTAGTCGTCCCGCCATTCCTTCACCAACCTTGAGGATGATGCCGATATCCTCTGCCCCGCCGTTGTCTACAGCAAGTGACAATTCACGGCGGTCGGGATGATACTCGTAGATGTTTCCGCTACGGGCGCGTACAAGTGACACCGCCTGGCGGGTAATCATTTCCAGTAGTGTACGACGATCCAGGTACGCGCCGATGGCCACCGTAGTGCGGTGAAGCGCCTCCAACTGCTCCGCCCGATGTCGCGCCTCCTTCAATAACCGTGCATTTTCGACAGCAGTTTTTAAACGTTGCTGGTCTGCTGCCTGATGGACCAGAGTAGCTAGTTGATCAGTGCTGAAGGACCTTCCCAAGCAACGCAACTCTGGCGCTCTCAAGCTGTCACAGCCGCGGTCTAGCCCGCAGCCGGTGTATATAACTACATCGGTGTCAGGATAGCCCGTTTTGATCCTCTGCTTTAACTCGACGCCTATTGATGCTGGTTGCTCGCCTGCCCTTGAGGCTAACGTATCGTTGATTAGAACCACTTGATAGTTAGTGTCGGGAGTTGCGACCATCTCCCAGGCCTGTCTTGCATCTCCAGCTGTAGCCACTAGGTAACCGTTGGCTTCGGCGAGACGCTTTTCTAAAGATCGGCACTGGTCTTCATCGCTGTCAACCAGTAATACCCGAAGTTGTTGTTCGCGCATGTCCTCCTCCGCGCAGGTCTCCATACTGACAAGTTGCTTCGATCTCGTTGCCACTGTGTAGTCCTTCCGAATTGGGTGTGGGGCGATCCAACCCGACAACGTCAGCCTGATTGATAAAAGTCCTTTAGTATCCCTTAGTCATTCCGCAGTCAATCACCGAAGACGACACATTATCAACTCATACATACCGATCACCGGACGACCGCGTGACAACGCCCAGACAGGTCTGTGCCAATCTGGTTAAGGCGCGCCACGCCAATGCCTACTCAACTCCGTTACGATAAAACCGGTCGTGGAGAACCTTTCGATCTTACGCATCAAACGGCTACCCATCAGAGCCGATCCTCGACTAGGCCTCACGACTTCGTTATCGGCCTAGATCATCTGATCACACGTTGGGGACCCGTCACCTTACATTCCTATTACAATTCTCATACGGCAGGGTTCGGACTGAGACTGCCCACGACTCTCTCTGGACAACCGGTACCGGTAGGAGCGGTGCTTCCTTGTGCCGGCTCTTGGACCGAGCTTTGGCCAGGTTACTATGCCAAAGGTACTGCGTGAGCGTCCTTGTTTATGGTGCGCGCTCTTCCAAAACAGATCGCTACGTTCTCTTTCACCGGTGAATGTAGCTGTCACAAAGGAGCGATGCGCAGCCCCGCGAAACCTCATTTGCCACTCTAGTCCCAGCTTCGCCCTATCGCGCTTAGACGTAGCAAGCCGACACCTTCGCATTCTCGCAAGCAGAAATGCCCTGCCAGCGATCTTTTCCCGCGATTCAGCTCCCCTCATAAGATACTCCTTAATTAACAACTAATCAGATTATCTCTTGCACGCAAGAGATGCGGGCCAATTCTAATTCTCCGGGTAGAAGCGTGAGATAACCTTTGTCTTACAATTCACTTACCACCGCGGAGGAAGTGTGCGGACTATTGTCCTCTGCGTTGATAATTCGCCTGAGGTCGGGCTAGTTTACCGCGACATAACGCAATTTTCGGGAGATGGAGCGTAATTGAGAGAATGAGGGGATAGCGCTATCTTGATTTTCCACGTGAACTTTATCCATCATCATCGCCGTAGCGGTCCTGGTGCTGGGAGCCGCGGGCTCTTCAGCGAGAATCTCGCGCAAAGCGACTGCGACAACGGGCGGCGAGGCGAGGGCCACCGTGAAAGTAAGCAGCTTTCAGTTCACGCCGAAGCTGCTGACCGTCGCTCCCGGCACTACGGTTGAATGGGTTAACGAAGGCGGACGGCATTCGGTCGTAGCTGACGACGGCTCGTTCAAATCCGAAGTGCTCAAACAGGGAGATAAGTTCGAGCACAAATTCGACAAAGCCGGAACGTTCGCCTATCACTGCGAGTTTCACGGCGACAAGGGCGGCAAGGACATGGCCGGGAAGATCGTCGTCAAGGGCAAATAGAAAACGTCCTCTACGTTGAGCTGTGGTGAGAAGTGGGACCTGGTGTCGTGATTCACCGCTGATTTGCGCTGCCTTCGGTCCGCAGATGGCCGCTGATCTGAGAGAATCAGTGGTCCGAAGGCTGCTTAAGTCAGCGGTGAATTCGTTGTGCTCGCCCACTCAGAATTACACCCCTACGTAACGCGTTCCAATTGCCTGCTGCACAGTCCCCATGCTTCGTGTAAGCTCACACGAAGCATGAAAACTACCGCGGAAGTTGTGATCATCGGCGGCGGGTGCATGGGCGCGAGCACCGCCTGGCATCTGACACGCAACGGTGTGCGCGACGTTGTTCTCCTGGAGCGCGAGCCGATGCTTGCGATGGGATCGACCGGTCGCAACGCGGGCGGCGTGCGGCATCAATTCTCAACCGAAGCCAACATTCGCCTCTCGATCGAATCGATTCGGTTGTTAGAAGGCTTTGAAGATGAGGTTGGTTACCCGATCGACTTTCATCAAGACGGATACCTCTTTCTCCTCTCAAACGAAAAAGACCTAGCCGATTTCCGCCGCAACGTGGAGTTGCAGCGCCGGCTCGGCATTGCCGTCGATGTTCTTTCTCCCGAAGACGCAAAGCTCCTTGCGCCGGGACTGGAGGTTGGCGGAATCGCCGGCGCGACCTTCTGCGCGCGGGATGGGATCGCTGATCCGAACGGCGTGACGATGGGATTCGCAAACGCGGCGCGAGCCTCGGGCGTCGAAATCTGTCGCGATACCGAAGTGACCGGAATCAACATCGAAGCGGGCCGAGTATCGGCCGTTGAGACTAATCGGGGCGTCATTGCAACTCGCACTGTGGTCAACGCCGCCGGACCTTACGCTCAAGGCATCGGCAAGATGGTGGGACTCGACGTGCCGGTCCTTCCTTATCCGAGACACATCTTCATCACCGAACCGATCAACACGGGCGTGCCCGCGTCTCGAATAATGGTGATCGACTTCGCGACGACCTTTTACTTCCATCGCGAAGGCGCGGGTATGTTGTTTGGCATGGCTGATCCGAATGAGTCTTCGAGCTATGACACGACAGTGAACTGGGAACTGCTTGAGCAAGTCACGCGAGTCGCTGCCGAGCGATTACCAGCGCTGTGTGATGCCGGAATCGCGCACGCGTGGGCGGGGCTCTACGAGATGACTCCCGACGCGATGCCGATCATCGGGCCCGCGAGAGAGGTAGAAGGATTCTTCCTGATCACGGGATTCAGCGGGCATGGTTTTCAGCATTCGCCCGCCGCCGGACGAGTTCTCGCAGAGATGATTACACGAGGAAAGGCGCGAGACTTCGATGCCGCTCCGTTTTCTTTTGATCGATTCGCAACGGGTTCAAAGGATCGCGAGGCAACCGTTGTTTGATTTCACGCTTTCTCGAAGCGTCGCTCGATCCACCACGCCGCGATCGCAAGAAGCGCCCCCGCCATCAAATCGACGATGTAATGTTGATTCAAGACAACCGTCGCGCACCACATCGCTGCTCCATAAAGTGCTAGAACCGCCAGGACAAGCCAGCTCACTTCACGCCTCAATAGAAGAAGCAGCATTACAGGATAAGCGCCGTGCAACGACGGAACGGCCGCAAACCACTGCGAGGCATTGCGAATCATCCCCTGGATGAGCGCGCCGTTCATCGCCGCGGTCATATTCACTTGCGCGACGTTTTCAATAGTCGGTTGCTCCATTCCGTTCAGCGTCACCCACCAAGGCGGCGCGACCGGCAGGAGCAAATAGATTCCGATAGCACTGAAGTTCAGAATCGTGAATGCGCGAACGAAGCGTTTGAATAGTTCTCGGCTATGTTCATTTCGCCGGCCGGCCAACCACAAGACACAAATCAGAGATGGCACAAAGAACAGATGAGAAAAGTAAGTAGCCTGCGCCAACCATCTCACAATGACGCCTAGCGCGCTTGTGCTGCTCGCAAGCCACGCGTGCGCCGCGTGCGCGGGCACGGCGCCCGACGCCATCCAACCGAAGGCCCAGCGCTCAATTTCAAAAGGCCGCGCGACGGCGACGTGCGAATAAAGAAGCGGCTGAATCAACCTCAATCGATCGTACACAAGCCAGAACGCGAATAGCGGTGACCAATCGACAAAGAATTGCCGGCCTCGCTCACCCGACAGCACGCTGAACGGAACGGCCAACAACATGAACCAGTGGTAAGACCGAATGCTGTTCGTCGCGACGCCGAGCGCGAGATACGCTCCAACGATCGCGCACACCGTGATGCGCCAGGACTGCGTGCGAGGTTTGATGAGGATTTCAGTCGCCAAGCGTATTCCCATTCGATCTGGTCTGAACGACTGAATAGAGCGAAGAGCGTGCCATCTCACATTGCAGCAATGGTGCTCTTTTTTCGGATCCACAGATAACTCGAGGCAGCTTGATCGGACGTTTGACGGAAGTTTGCTGCACCGCGGGACAGTTCGAGCGGGTTTGAGTTTGAAGAAGCGATAAGCTACAAACTGATCTATGTCGGCCATCTATGGAGTTCTGCCGGTCCTTGAAGCCTTGCGCGCGGGCGGGCGGCGTATCGACCGCATCGTTATCGCCGAAGGCGCGAAAGACGCCCGGCTGCGCGAGGTCATCGAGGCGGCACGACGCGCCCACATTCCCGTTCGCCGCGAGCCTCGCGTTGCGCTTGATCGGCTGACTCACAACGCGAATCATCAGGGCGTCCTCGCAATCACATCGGCGGCGGGTTATGCCGACGCAGACGACTTGCTGGCGAAAATCACTCCAAAAACCATTTTCATTTTGCTCGACGGCGTGCAGGACCCTCACAATCTCGGGGCGATCATTCGAACAGCGGAGTGCGGTGGCGCGAGCGCCGTCTTTGTGCCGGATCGCCGCGCGGCTCATCTGACGGATGCGGTAGCGAAAACGTCGGCGGGCGCGGTCGAACACTTACCTCTCGCGCGTGTGACGAACCTGGGGTCTTTCATTGAAGAATTGAAGAAGCGCAACGTGTGGGTTGTTGGAATCGAAAGTTCAGGAGAGATGGCTTACACGGAGTTCAACTATTCAGGGGCGCTGGCGCTGGTGTGTGGCGGCGAAGGGAGCGGTCTTCACCGATTGGTGCGTGATCGGTGTGACGCGGTCGTGTCTATTCCGATGCGAGGGAAAGTGACGTCGCTGAATGTGTCGGTAGCGGTTGGCGTGGTTTTGTTTGAAGCGCTCCGCCAGCGGAATTCGACAAAGTGAGGCTGACAACGCAGATCTCG
>Ga0134122_10002137_pt1 | contig 14469 bp, 1 predicted proteins | sample KB302_FD_96461 | JGI IMG/M metagenome (GOLD analysis project Ga0134122, IMG submission 96461) | Terrestrial soil microbial communities without Nitrogen fertilizer from Kellogg Biological Station, Michigan, USA - KB3-0-2 | ecosystem: Environmental > Terrestrial > Soil > Unclassified ... | reverse complement strand
GCTTCGTGCCGGACCCGTGGAGTGGCCGCCGGGGAGCGCGTCTCTACCGGAGCGGAGATCTAGCCCGGCGTCTCGGTTCCAGCGAACTGGAGTACTTGGGCAGGCTCGACCACCAGATGAAGATCCGGGGGGTCCGGATCGAGCCAGCGGAGATCGAAGAGGCGCTCGCTCGCCATCCCGGCATCGCCCAGGTGGTCGTGGCTGCACGAAGGGAGGGAGACGAGACGCGCCTCGTGGCATGGATCGTCCCGCGGTTCGGCGCCGCCCTTCCGACGAGCAACTCGATGTCGGCCTTCCTCCGGGAGCGACTACCCGAGCCCATGGTGCCGTCCGCCTGGGTGGTGATGGACGACCTGCCGCGGACCGCGAGTAGCAAGGTCGACCGCCGCGCTCTCCCGGCTCCCGATCGCCCCGCCCCCGGGAGCGCGGCGCCGCGCGACCCTATGGAGGAGCTCCTTGCCGAGATCTGGGCAGGAATCCTCGACGTCGAGCGGGTGGGACTCCAGGACAATTGGTTCGAGCTCGGGGGGCACTCCCTGCACGCCATGCGTTTGATTACCCGTGTGACGCGGGTGTTCGGCGTCGAGCTGCCGTTGCGCGACGTCTTCGAGGCCCCCACGGTGGCGGCCCTTGCAGTCCGGATCGACGCGGCGAGGGGAGACGGCCGGCATGCCCCAGACCCCATCGCGCCGCGCGCACGCTCCGGGCCCCAGCCGCTGTCCTACGCTCAGCAGAGTCTCTGGCTGCACGATCAGCTCGAGCCGGGCGACCCGTCCTACAACAGCCCGGCGGTGCTGCGGCTGCGCGGCAGGGTCGACGTCGGCGCCCTGGCAGCGGCACTGCGGGAGGTGGTCCGGCGTCACGAAGTGCTGCGCGCGAGGTTCTCCGCGCCCTCCGGACAGCCGGTCCAACTCGTCGCTGACGTCGACCCGGTCCCAGTGCCGCCGACTGTCGTCGACCTCGCGGGGCTGCCCGCCGTCCGCCGCGAGGGAGAGGCGCGGCAACTTGTCGCGAGCGAGTCGCTGCGCGCCTTCGATCTCCAGCGGGGACCGCTTCTGCGCATCCTGCTGGTGCGGCTCGCGGCGACCGAGCATCTGGGGATTCTGGTGGTCCATCACATCGTCACCGATGCCTGGTCGGCCGGCATCCTGGTGCGCGAGCTTTCCGGGCTTTACGACGCGGGCCTCGGCGGCCGGCCCTCGCCTCTGCCCAAGCTTCCGGTGCAGTACACGGACTACGCTGCCTGGCAGCGCCAGCGGCTGCAGGGTGAGGTGCTCGCCCAGCACCTCGCCTACTGGCGGGTACGCCTAGCAAACGCACCAGCGCCAGAGTGCCTGCCGATCGACTACCCGCGCCGGCGGGCTGCCCGCTCCGGCGCTACCCACACCTTCTTGCTGCCGGCCGAACTGGGGGACGGCGTCCGACGGCTCTCACGGGGTGCGAGTGCCACTCCGTTCATGTTGCTGCTGACCGCCTGGAGTGCTCTGCTGGGACGCTGGACGGGGCAGACCGATGTCGTCATCGGCACCGTGGTGGCAGGGCGAGGCCGGCTCGAGACCGAGAATCTGATCGGCTTTTTCATCAACACGCTGCCGATCCGGATCGATCTCTCCGGGAGCCCGCGGGCGATGGATCTCTTGAGCCAAGTACGCAATGCCACGCTGGAAGCGTACGACCATCAGGAGCTGCCCTTCGATAAATTGGTTGAAGAGCTGCGCCCCAAGCGGGAGAGCGGTCGAACGCCGCTGTTCGAAATGACCTTCAGCCTCGACAACGTTCCGCGCGAAGAGCTTTCCCTCTCCGGCCTGGCCGTTGAGCTGATCGAGATGCGACCGCCGACCGCCCGGCTCGATTTCACGGTCTGGGTGCGGGATCGACCGGACGGTTTCGCGATCGACTGGACCTACCGGCCTGACCTTTTCCGTCCGGCTACGGTTGAACGCCTGGCAACGCAACTCGAAACCCTGGTGCGGGAAATCGTCGAACGACCGGAGGGGAGGCTGCTGGTGACGGCCGGGACCTTCTCCCGTCTCGACGGCGAGCATGGCCGCGCAGAGCAGTTGCGGCGCCGGGAGAGCGATGCTCAAGACCTCCGCCACATCCGCCGACGGAGAATGATCCCGAGGACCATCTCCCCCACAGGTGGCGACCAAGCCGATGAGGAGATGCAACATGCGAAGTGAGACCCTGTCCTTCGACAGATTCAGGTCAGGCAACCGGCTGTTGCTCGACAACATGCTCGACGCGCACGGCCGGCGTTCATTCTCCGGCGCCCGCAAGGTGGTCGTCGGCATGGCGGAGCCGCGCCACTGGGACGAGGTCTGACCGGCGGTCTGCGACGATGCAGCAGGATGTCCTCGAAGGGTTCCGGCTGTCTCCCCTCCAGAAGTGGCTCTGGCTGCTCGCTGGGGACCGTCCGGATTGCGTCTGCCAGTGCGTCGTGCGAATCGATGGTGAGCCGCGGGAAGCGGCGTTGCGCGCCGCCATCGAAGGTCTCTGCCGGCGTCACGAGAGCCTGCGCACGACCTTTCACCGGCTGCCCGGCATGGAGGTGCCGGTCCAGGTCGTGGAGCCTACCCCCGCTTACCTGCTCGAGCTCGGCCCGGCGGCTGGAGAGGAGGACGCCGAGCGGCTGCTCGACCGCGAGCGGCGGCGCTCGTTCGATCCCGGCCGCCTGCCCCTGCTGCGTCTGGTGCTCTGCCCGGTCGCTCCCGAGCGCCACCTGCTGGTGATCACTGCTGCCGCGCTCTGCGCCGACCGTCGCAGCCTGAGGAACCTCGTCCAGGAGCTGGGGATGTCGCTGGCGGACGGCACTGCGGCCGCCGAGCCGCCGGGCGAGATGGTGCAGTACATCGACTTTTCGGAGTGGCAGCACGGTGTGCTTGAAGACGCGGACCGCGAGGATCTGGAGTTCTGGCGCCGCCAGGAGAACGGCGCGCCCCCGCCGCCCGAGCTGCCCGGGGAACGCAGCGTCGCGGCGGTGACGGACGGCGAATGGGTGCGGCTGGAGGCCGAGCCCTGGCTCGCGGAGCGGATTGACGCCGTCGGTGGCCTGGAGCAGGGGACGGTGCTGATGGCGGCCTGGTACCTGTTGCTGAGCCGCTTGGGCGGCGGCACGGACCTGGTCATCGACTGCTTGGTCGATGGCCGGCGCGTGAGCCCGCTCGCGAGGGCGGTCGGCCTGTTCGAGAAGCACGTTCCCCTGCGCCTGCCCGTCGAGGAGGACTTTCGCTTCACGGAGCTGGTGACCTTGGTACAGAACGCCTATGTCACGGCGAGCCTGAATCAGGATGGGTACCTCCCCGTCGAGCCGCCGTCCGGCGGTCGGCTGCCGTCCCGCGTCGGCTTCGAGCTCCTCGACCTGCGGCACGAGGAGAGCAACGGTGCCGTGCGGATGCACCTGCTCGATCTCGAGGCCCGCGCCGAGCGGTTCAAGTTGCGGCTGAGCGCGATGCGCACGGCAGCGGGGTGGCGGCTGACCCTGGCGAGCGATCTGGGAGCCTTCGACCGGGATGTCCTGGGGAGGCTGGGGGAGCGGCTGCTGACGATCCTCGCGGCGGCGCTGCAGAGTCCCGAAGCGCGGCTCGGCGATCTCGAGATCCTGGGTCCGGCGGAGCGGCGAAGGCTGCTTGAGGATCTCTGCCATGGCGCCGTGGCGTACTTACCCGCCACCTCCGTGCAGCAACTGTTCGAAGCTCAGGTGGATCGCACCCCGGAGGCTGTGGCTGTGCTCAGCGGTGAGCAGCAACTGAGCTTCCGGGAGCTCGACGAGCGGGCCAACCGGCTGGCGTGGCGCCTGCGTGACCTCGGTGTGGGCCCCGAGGAACGGGTTGGGCTCTGCTTCGGGCGATCGGTGGATCTGGTGGCCGCGGTGATCGCGACCCTCAAAGCGGGCGGCGCCTTCGTGCCCATGGACTCGCAGTTGCCGCGGGAGAGGCTGGCCTATCTCGCCCGGGACGCGGGGCTGCGGGTTGTGGTGACGGAGGAAGGCTGCAGCGCGGCGCTGCCGGAGGAGATCGCGCGGGTGGTGCTGCGGCCCACGGGAGAGGACCTCGCGGGGAAAAGCGGGGCGCGGCCGGCGGTTCAGGTGTCGCCGGAGAGCCTCGCCTACGTCCTCTACACCTCGGGGTCCACGGGCCGTCCGAAAGGAGTTCTGATCCGGCATCGCTCGGTGATGAACCTGGCTTTTGCATTGCGGAGCTCGTTGTACGAAGACGAAGGGGAGGGCCTGCGGGTCAGCATGAACGCGCCGCTGTCGTTCGACGCGTCGATCAAGCAGTTCCTCCAGTTGCTGTGGGGGCACTCGCTGGTTCTGGTGCCGGAGGACGTGCGGCGCGACGGCGAGGAGCTGCTGCGCTTCGTGACGGCGAAGCGGCTCGATGTCGTGGACTGCACGCCGCCGCAACTCGAGCTGCTGTTGGCCGCGGGCCTGCTGGACGGGATCTCCTCCCGCCGCTTCCTGGTCGGCGGGGAGGCGATCGGCGAAGGGCCGTGGCGGGCGCTCGCCGGCCGTTCGGAGATCGCCTTCTGGAACGTCTACGGCCCGACCGAGTGCACGGTGGACACGACAGTGTGCCGGATCGGCGAGGTCCTGTCGCCGTCGATCGGCCGGCCGCTCGCCAATGTGCGCCTTTATGTGGTCGAACCGGAGTGGCGGCTGGCGCCGGAAGGATCGGTGGGTGAGCTGTGGATCGGGGGTGAAGGGCTGGCGCGGGGCTATCTGGGCCGTCCGGAGCTGACGGCTGAGCGGTTCGTGCCGGATCCCTTCGGCGCTGGCCGGGGCGAGCGCCTGTACCGCTCGGGGGATCGGGTGCGGTGGGGGAGGGCGGCTGCACTGGAATTCGTAGGGCGGCTTGACCATCAGGTGAAGATCCGGGGTGTGCGGGTCGAGCTGGGGGAGATCGAGTCCGTTCTCCTCGAGCACGAGTCCGTGTCGGCGGCGGCGGTGGTGCAGGCGCGCCGGGGCGAGGAGCAGCGGCTGGTGGGATATGTGGTGCCGCGGCGGCCGCAAGACGGGCAGCAGGAGCTGGAGGTGGGAGCTCTGCGGGAGTACCTGCGGCAACGTTTGCCGGAGGTGATGGTGCCTTCGCCGCTGGTGGCCCTGGACCGGCTGCCGCTGACGCGCCACGGCAAGGTGGACCGGTCGGCACTACCGGTGCCCGAAGAGCTGGAGCGGCGGCATGGGGAGACGTTCGCAGAGGCGCGGACGCCGTTCGAGGAGCTTCTGGCGGCGCTCTTCGCAGAGGTCCTGGGGATGGACCGGGTGGGGATCGAGGAGAGCTTTTTCGACCTCGGCGGCCACTCGCTGCTGGCGACCCGGTTGATGTCTCGCCTGCGGGAGGCGTTCCGGGTCGAGATGCCGTTGCGCGCTCTATTTGACACGCCGACGGTGTCAGCGCTCGCATTGCGGATCGAGGGGGCTCTAGGCCGGGGAGAGGAAGGAGGGCCGGCGCCGCCGCTGGTGCGCGTGCCCCGCGACCAGGAGCTGCCGTTGTCGTTTGCCCAGCAGCGGCTGTGGTTTCTGGACCAGCTCACCCCGGGCAGCTCGGCGTACAACATTCCGGCTGCAATCCTTCTGTCCGGCAGCCTTGATGCCGGCGCCCTGGAGCGCGCCTTCTCCGAGCTGGTCCGCCGTCACGAGGTGCTGCGCTGCCGCTTCGTCCAGGATCAGGGGCGTCCGCTGGTGGCGATCACGCCGCCGGGTCGGATCCTGCTGCCGCTCGTCGATCTCACCGCCCTGGCCTCGCCGGCTCGCGACGTCGAGACGGAGCGCTTGAGCCGTGAGGCGGCGCGCACCCCCTTCGATCTCGAGAAGGGGCCGCTGTGGCGGATTCGTCTGGTGCGGCTCGCCCGCGGCGAGCATCTGGCGCTGATAACGATGCACCACGCCGTGAGCGACGCCTGGTCGATGGATGTGATGCTGCGTGAGATCTCGGATCTCTACTCTGCATTCGCCGCTGGCGGTCCCTCGCCGCTGGTCGAGTTGCCGATCCAGTATGTCGATTTCGCAGTTTGGCAGCGCCGCTGGCTGCAGGGGGAGGTCTTGGCGGCCGAGCTGGTCCAATGGCGGCAACGGCTGGCCGACGCCCCTCCCCTGTTGGAGTTGCCGACGGACCGGCCTCGTCCGGCCCAGCGCAGCGAGCGCGGCGCGATGGTGAGCTTCGCGCTTCCCGCGCCCCTCTGGGATCGTCTGCGGAAAGTCACGCGCGAGGCCGGGGTCACGATGTTCATGACCCTGCTGGCGGCTTTCAAGGTTCTCCTCTCCCGCTACACGGGCCGATCCGACATCGTAGTCGGCACCCCGGTGGCGGGCCGCAACCGGCTGGAGATCGAGGGGCTCATCGGCTTCTTCATCAATACCCTCGTGCTGCGGGTAGACCTGGGGGGGGGCCCGCCATTCCGCGCCCTCTTGGCGCGGGTGCGGGAGGTCGCCCTGGAGTCTCAGGCCCACCAGGACGTGCCGTTCGAGAAGTTGGTCGATGAGCTGCAGGTGGAGCGCGCCCTGAGCCACTCGGCGCTGTTCCAGGTGTTGTTCGTGCTGCAGAACGCTCCCCGCGGGGCGCTGAAGCTTCCGGGGCTGCAGCTGAGCACCGTTGCGAGCGACAGCGGTAGCGCTAAATTCGACCTGACGCTTTCGGTGTCCGAGACCGGCGGCCGGCTGGTGGGCCTGTTGGGGTACAACTGTGACCTGTTCGACCGCATGACGATGGAGCGGCTCTGCGGGCACTGGACGGCGCTGCTCGAAGGAGCTGCCGCCGCTCCCGAGAGGCCGGTCACGAGCCTACCGATGCTCTCGCCTGCGGAGCACCAGCAACTGCGGGAGTGGACGGAAGCGTTACGCCGAAGGCCGGGCGAGCGCGCGGTGCACGAGCTTTTCGAGCTCCAGGCGGCACGCGTGCCGGAGGCCGTGGCAGTTGTCTTCGAGGGGGAACGGCTGCTCTACAAGGACCTCGACCGGCGCGCCAACCAGTTGGCTCGTTACCTCCGGCGGCTGGGGGTCGGGCGGGGGTCGCGAGTGGGTATCCTCCTCGACCGCAGGCCGGCCATGGTGGTGGCGGTGCTCGCGGTGTTGAAGGCGGGCGCCGCGTATGTGCCCTTGCCGCCGGGCCAGCCGAGCGAGCGCCTGAATTACATCCTTCAGGATACCGGTGCCGCCGTGGTGCTGGAGAACAGCGCCTACATTCTCTACACCTCGGGCTCGACCGGTCTTCCCAAAGGGGTAGTGATCGAGCACCGGCAACTCCTCTGGTACCTCGATGCCATCGCCAGCCGGCTGGGTCTTGTCGTCGGGGCGAGCTGCGTCATGCTGCAGCCGCTCACCGTCGACTCCTGCAAGACTGTCCTGTTCCCGCCGCTCATCAGCGGTGGCTGCCTGCATCTGATCTCGGAGGAACGGGCCTTGAACGCCGAAGCGTTGGGCGAGTACTTCCAGCAGGCCGGAATCGACTGCCTGAAGATCGCGCCCTCGCATCTTTCGGCGCTTCTGGCCGCGACGGCCGAACCCTCGCGGCTGATGCCTCGTCGGTGGCTGGTGATTGGCGGAGAGGCGCTGCCTTGGGAGCTGGCCCGCAGCCTGCCGGTGCTTGAAGGTTGCAAGGTGTTCAATCACTACGGCCCGACCGAAACCACGGTCGGGATCACGGCCCACCGACTCCATGCGGAGGTCCTGCCGGCTCATCACTCGGCCACCGTGCCGCTGGGCCGTCCGCTCGGGGACGCTCGTTTGTCGGTGCTCGATGCGGATCTACAGGAGGTGGCGATCGGCGTGCCCGGGGAGCTCTACGCCGGCGGCGCCGCCGTGGCCCGTGGCTACCTGCACCGTCCGGCGCTCACCGGTGAGCGGTTTGTCCCCGATCCGTTGGGCCGGGAGGCGGGCGGCCGCCTCTACAGGACCGGTGACCGGGTGCGGTGGCTGCCGGATGGCAGCTTGGAGTTCCTGGGGCGCTTGGACCATCAGGTGAAAATCCGCGGCTTTCGCATCGAGCTCGGAGAGATCGCCGCGGTGCTGGAGCAGCATCCCCAGATCACCGAGGTGGTTGTCCTGGCGCGCCACAACCCGGAGCAAAGCCCGCGCCTCGTTGCCTACTTTGTGGCGGAGGCCCGGGGAGCGCCACCAGAGAGTGCGCTGCGGGAGTACCTGGCGGCGAGGTTGCCCGACTACATGCTGCCGGCATCCTTGGTGGAGCTCCGCGCGCTGCCGCGCACGCCGCACGGCAAGGTCGACCTGCAGGCCTTGCCGCAGGTCGCGAGGCCTGAAGCTGAGCTGGACGAAGAGGCGGCCCCCCTGTGCAACCCGATTGAGGCGACCCTCGCCTCCATCTGGGCCCAGGTCCTGGGGCGTGAGCGAGTCGGGATCCACGATAACTTCTTCCGCCTCGGCGGCGACTCCATCCAGAGCATCCAGATCGTCGCGCGGGCCAACGCGGCCGGCCTGCGCCTGACGCCCCGGCAGATGTTCGAGCACCAGACGGTCGCCGAGTTGGCGGCGGTGGCCGGCAGCGCCCCGGCAATCGCAGCGGAGCAGGGTCTGGTGACCGGTCCGGTCCATCTGACCCCCATCCAGCGGCGCTTCTTCGAGATCGATTGCCCCGAGTTCCACCACTGGAACTTTGCCGCCCTGCTGCGCGTCGATCCTCAGCTCGACGGCGATCTGCTGCCGCGGGTGGTCGAGGTCCTGTTGCGGCATCACGATGCGTTACGCCTCCGTTTCGTGCGGGAGGTCGACGGCTGGCGCCAGTGGATCGCCGCGCCGGAAGCGGAGGTGCCGTTCTCGTTGCTGGATGTTTCGGAGCTGGGGCCGCTCGCGCGCGAGGCGGTCGAGGCTGCTGCTGCGGCGGCGCAGAAGAGCTTCGACCTGGCACGAGGGCCGCTGCTGCGGGTCGTGCGCTTCCGCCTCGGCCGCGGTGAGGCGGATCGTTTGCTGGTCACCGCGCACCACCTCGTGGTCGACGCCGTCTCGTGGCGCATTCTGCTCGAGGACAAGCTGACGGTCTGGCGTCAGCTCGCGGCCCGGGCAGAGCCGCTCCTGCCGCCGAAGACCACCTCTTTCAAAGGCTGGGCGCACAGGCTCGCCGAGCACGCGGCAACGGCTGCGGTCAAGGCGGAGCTGCCAATCTGGCTCGACTCGAGGACGCGTGTCCCTCCCTTGCCCCGGGATTATGCGAGCCGATCCAATACCGTCGGCTCGGCACGAATCCTCTCGACCACTCTCAGCGCGCAGTCGACGCATGCTCTCCTAGTCCAGGTGCCCGGCGTCTATCACACCCACATCAACGACGCGCTGCTCGCCGCCCTGCTGCAGGCTTTCGCCGCCTGGACTGGAGATCGTTCTCTGCTCATCGATCTCGAAGGACACGGGCGCGAAGAGATCCTGGAAGGGGTCGATGTCGTGCGCACCGTCGGCTGGTTCACCACCCTGTTTCCGGTCATGCTCCACGCCGAGCGGATGGGCGATCCCGGTTCGCTGCTCAAGAGCGTCAAAGAGCAGTTGCGCGCCATTCCGAACCGCGGCATTGGCTACTCCCTGCTTCGTTACCTGAGCCCAGACGAGGGGGCGCGCCGCTCGCTCTCGGAGCTACCGCAAGCCGAGGTGAGCTTCAATTACCTGGGTCAGTTCGATGGCGCGCTGGCGCAGGCCGCGCTGCTCACTCCGGCCCCGGAGTCGCGCGGCCCCACGCTCAGCCCGCAGGCCGCGAGGCGCTACCTGATCGACGTCAATGCCCGCATCGTTGGCGGTGAGCTCCACCTTGACTGGACCTACAGCGAAACCGTTCATCGCGAGGAGACGATCGAGAGCGTGGCTCAGGGTTTCCACCGTGCTCTGGAGGGGCTGATCTCCCACTGTCTTTCGCCCGTGGCCGGGGGCTTCACCCCCGCGGATTTCCCGCACGTCGACCTGAGCCAGGCAGAGCTCGATCAGTTGCTGGCGCAGATGGAGGAGCTGGAGGAGTCCGCGAATGAGTAGGAGCGGCAACGTCGAGGACATCTACCCGCTCTCGCCGATGCAGGAGGGTATGCTCTTCCATACCCTCTACGCTCCGGACTCTGGGGCGTACCTGCGCCAACTCAGTTGGCCGATCGAGACTGCCCTCGACATCGAGGCGTTGCAGCGCGCCTGGAGCGAAGTGGTCGCGCGCCATCCGATCCTGCGCACCGCATTTCTTTGGGAGGGGAGGGACCGGCCGTTGCAGGTGGTGCGCCGCCTGGTCCGCCTGCGCCTGGAGCGGCATGACTGGCGCGGGCTTTCCGCGACGGAGCAGGCGGCGCAGCTCGCCGAGCTCCTCGAGTCCGACCGCCGGACCTCCTTCGATTTGGTCCGGGCACCTCTTCTGCGCCTCAGGCTGGTCACGCTCACTGAGCGGAGCCATCACCTCGTCTGGAGCTATCCGCAATTGCTGCTCGACGGTTGGTCGCGGGCGCAGGTGCTGCGCGAGGTCATGGTTCTGTACCGTGCCTTCGCCAGCGGTTCCGAGCCGTCGCTCGCGCCGGCACGCCCATTTGGGGAGTACATCGCCTGGCTGGGACGCCAGGATCGCTCCCGGGCGGAGGCCTACTGGCGGCAAAGCCTGCAGGGTCTGACCACTCCGATGCCGCTGCCGTTCGAACGCGCTCCCGAAGACCAGGCCGGCGAGCGGCAAGGAGATGGCGATCAGACCCTGCTGCTTCCGGTCGCCGCGACCGTCGCCCTCAAAGCGTTCGCCCGCGCGCACCAGCTCACGCTGAACGCCGCGGTCCAGGGTGCTTGGTCCCTGCTGCTCAGCCGTTACAGCGGCGAGCCCGAGGTGCTGTTCGGGGTGACGGTTTCCGGCCGGCCGGCCGACCTGCCGGGCGTCGAGTCCATGGTGGGGCTGTTCATCAACACTCTGCCGTTGCGGGTCCCGGTCCCGGCGGACGAGCCACTGGTCCCCTGGCTACACCGGCTCCAGGACCGGCAGTCGGAGATGCGCCAGTACGAGTACAGCCCCCTTATCGACGTCCAGGGCTGGAGCGAGGTGCCGCGCGGCCGGGCCCTTTTCGACAGCATCATGGTCTTCGAGAACTACCTTGTGGAGCGTGGGCCGGACGACTCGCAGGAGAACGGCCTGGGGATCGGAAGCGTCCGCTCAATAGAGTGGTTAGGCTTCCCGCTGATCCTCGTCGCTGGACCCGGAGAGCGGCTGCTGCTGCGAGTCAGTTACGAGAGCCAGCGGTTCGACGACGCCACGATCCTGCGCCTGCTCCAGCACCTCGAGGCCCTGCTGGCAGCCTTTGCGGAGGATTCAGGACAGAGCCTCGGAAGCTTGCGCTTCCTCGGTGAGAGCGAGCGACATCATCTGCTGCACGAGTGGAACGATACCCGGATCGCCGAAGAGGGAACCAGAGCGGCGCTCGTCCCGCGGCTCTTCGACGAGCAGGCGGCGAGGACTCCGGATCGTGTCGCCCTCCTCTGGGGTGACGAGGCCCTCACCTACGGCGAGCTCCGGGCCAGGGTAGATGGCACCGCGCAGCGCCTGAGGCGTCTCGGCGTGGGCCCGGATGTCCGCGTGGGACTCTTCCTTGGTCGTTCTCCAGAGCTGGTCGTGGGGCTACTCGGCGTCCTGGCGTCGGGAGGAGCATACGTGCCCTTGGACCCAGACCTGCCGGCGGAGCGCCTGATCTACATGCTGCGCGACTCGGGTCCTCGGGTGATTCTGACCACACAGCGGCTGAGGACGGCCCTGCCTGCCGAGGAGGGTTGCAAGGTTCTCTGCCTGGACGCGGGATGGGGCGGGGTGGAGGAGAGCCCGGTTCCCGCGGTCGAGGAGGGCCACCTCGCGTATCTGATCTACACGTCGGGGACGACGGGCCGCCCCAAGGCGGTCATGGTCGAGCACGGGAGCTTGGCCAACGTGCTCCTCGCGAGACGGAGTCGGTTCGGCTGGACGGCTGGCGACCGCATGCCGATCCTGGCGCCGTCCTCCTTCGACATCTTCCTCTTCGAGCTGCTGTACCCGCTGCTCGCCGGAGCCACCTGTGAGCTGGTCCCCCTGAAACCGGCCCTGGACCTTTCACGTCTCGCGGAGTCCCTGACCAGGGCGACCCAGTTCCACGCGGTCCCGGCGCTGATGCGACAGATCGTCGATCAGGTGCGGCGTGACGGGTGGGGGCCGGAGGTCTACGACCGCCTGCGCTCGATCTTCGCGGGAGGAGACGCCGTCCCCGCCGACCTCCTCGTCGCGATGCGGGAGATCTTCCCGGCGGTCGAGATCCATGTCCTCTACGGGCCCACCGAAGGGACGATCATCTGCTCCAGCTTCGCGATCCCCACTGAAGGCCGCCTCAGGGGCAGGCTGATTGGCCGGCCGCTCGAGAACGTGCTCCTGCGCGTGGTCGATTGGCATGGGGAGCTTGCACCGGTGGGAGTACCCGGCGAACTCTGGATCGGCGGGGCAGGCGTCTCGCGCGGCTACCTGGACAGAGAAGAGCTGACGGCCGAGAAATATCTCACCTTGGAAGGCCGGAGGTACTATCGGACGGGCGATCTGGTGCGCTGGCTGCCCGACGGCAATTTGGAGTTCCTGGGGCGGGCCGATCAGCAGGTCAAGATCCGGGGCTTCCGCATCGAGCCGGGGGAGATCGAGGCGGTCCTGAGGGAGCATCCCGGTGTGGCCGAGGCCGCGGTGGTGGCTTCCGTCGATCCTTCCGGAGACCGGCGGTTAGTGGCCTACGTCGTCCCTGTGGAGGACCCGAAGAGTGAGATGGAGCTGTGGCCCTCCATCGGCGAGTACTTCGTCTACGACGAGCTGATCTACCACGGCCTGACGCACGATGCACGCCGCAACGAGAGCTACCTGCGCGCGTTGCGACGACACGTCGAAGGCAAAGTGGTCGTCGATATCGGCACCGGGCCGGAGGCCATCCAGGCCCGGCTCTGCATCGAGGCGGGGGCGGAGCGGGTCTATACCATCGAGATCGAGGAAGAGACGTGCCGGCACGCCCGCGAGCGCATCCACGCCCTCGGGCTCTCCGACCGGGTCATCCTGATCCACGGCAACGTCCTGGAGGTAGAGCTGCCGGAAAGGGTGGACGCCTGCGTCTCCGAAATCGTCGAGGCCATCGCCGGCGCCGAAGGGGCTGCCGTCATCCTCAATGGTGCCCGCCGGTTCCTGCGCGACGGCGGGGTGATGATCCCCGGCTGCTGCCAGACCTTCATCGCCGCGGTCTCGTTGCCGGATGAGATTCTGCGGGACCCTTGCTTCACCGAGGTATCGGGCCACTACGTCGAAAGGATCTTCGAGCAGGCGGGGTACCCCTTCGATCTGCGTCTCTGCATCAAGGGTTTCCCGCAGTCGCGGGTGTTGTCGAGCAGCGGAGTGTTCGAGGACCTGGATTTTTCCGGTCCGGTGGACGCGGAGTATTCCCGCCAACTGGAGCTGACGGTCGAGAGGCCGGGTCGCGTGGACGGTTTCCTGGTCTGGCTGCACATGGAGTTGATCCCCGGGGAGGTCATCGACATCCTGGAGCAGCCGTACTTCTGGTTCCCCGTCTATCTCCCGGTGTTCCATCCCGGGATCGAAGTGGAGAAAGGCGACGTGATCCGGGCCGTCTGCCGGGGATCTCTCTCGGAGAACGGGGTCAACCCGGACTATACCCTCGAAGGATCGGTAGACCGGCGCACGGGTGAAACCATTAGCTTCGGGTTCGACTCCTGCCACCACGAGAGGCGGTACCGGAGCACGCCTTTCTATGCTTTCCTGTTCCGAGAAGAGACGGTGCCGGTGCGCCGCAGCAAGCCGGTTTCCGGTTTACTGCCGGCGCTCAAGGGGTACCTCAGCGAGCGCTTGCCCGAGTACATGTTGCCGTCTGCCTTCGTCGAGCTGGCATCGCTTCCCCTGACCCCACACGGCAAGGTGGACCGCCGTACGCTGGCAGGGCGCGATCTGCCGGGGGTGGGCGGGGACACCGGAGATGCGCCCCGCAACTGGATCGAGGAGGTTCTGGTCTCCATCTGGGAACAGGTTCTTGGCAGGTCCCCGATCGGCATTCACGACAGCTTTTTCGACCTGGGGGGGCAGTCTTTGCTGGCCACCCAGGCCGTATCCAGGCTCCGTGAGAGCTTCCGGCTCGATCTGCCGCTGGCCGCCCTGTTCGAGGTTCCCACCGTCGCCGGCTTCGCCCGGCGCGTCGAGCGGGAGCTCGCGGGGAGCGGCGTGTCCGCGCCGCCGATCGTGCCGGTGCCGCGCGACCGGGACCTGCCGCTCTCGTTCGCCCAGCAGCGCCTCTGGTTCCTGCACGAGATGGAGCCCGACAGCCCGGCCTACAACATCCCGATCACGCTTCGCCTCGCGGGCGACCTCGACTGGCCCGTTCTGGCGGCGAGCCTGAGCGAGGTCGTTCGGCGTCACGAGGTGCTGCGTACCACCTTCGAGACTTGTGCGGCCGGGGCTGTCCAGGCCATCGCTCCGCCTAGGCCCGTCGCTCTCCCACTGGTCGATCTCCATGGCCTGCCGG
>Ga0134122_10002135_pt1 | contig 14477 bp, 8 predicted proteins | sample KB302_FD_96461 | JGI IMG/M metagenome (GOLD analysis project Ga0134122, IMG submission 96461) | Terrestrial soil microbial communities without Nitrogen fertilizer from Kellogg Biological Station, Michigan, USA - KB3-0-2 | ecosystem: Environmental > Terrestrial > Soil > Unclassified ... | reverse complement strand
TCCATCGTCGAGCCTTTGCAGCCGGGGTGCCCGTGGGCGGATCTGAACCACGCGCTCGGGCAGCCGAACCTGAAGTGGTGCGAGGCGACGCAGTGCGCGTGGGTGACGGAGCCGGCGAACACCTGGTCCAACCTCGCCTACGTCGCCGCGGCGCTGGTGATGTTCGCCTGGGCGCGGCGCGACCCGCGGCGGTCGCTGCGCCTGATGCCGGTGGCGGTGGCGTTCCTCGCGGCGTGCTCGTTCGCGTACCACGCCAGCTCCACCTTCGCGTTCCAGGTGTTCGACTTCCTGGGGATGTTCGGGTTCCTCTTCGCGCCGCTGGTGCTGAACCTCATCCGCCGCGGCGCGCTGCCGCCATCGCGCGGCCCGGTGGCGTATGGGGCGCTCGTCCTCCTGGGCCTCACGCTGGTCTTCGCCGGGCGGGCGCTGAAGCTGCCGTACCAGACGCTGATCGCCTTCGGCGCCGCCGCCGTCATCGTCAGCGAGTTGGTCGCGATGCCGCGCGCCGCCCGCCCCGCCTCGTACCGCGATTTCGCCGTCGCCGTGACGCTGCTGCTGGTGGCGCAGACCCTCTCGCTCCTCGACCTCACCCGCGCCTGGTGCGACCCTCAGGACCACCTCCTCCAGGGGCACGCGGTGTGGCACGTGATCAGCGCGGCATCGCTGGTGTTCGTGTTCCGCCACTATCATCGGCTCCCATGGGCTCCCGCTTGAAGCCGGCGCTGGTGACGGTCCTCTTCCTCTTCGTCGCCCCCGGCACGGTGGTCGGCCTCATCCCCGGGCTGCTCTCCCGCTGGACGTTCCAGCCGCCGCTGCTGGGGTGGCCGGCCACGCGGTGGATCGGCGAGGCGCTGATCGCCCTCGGCGTCCCGGTGCTGCTGGAGAGCTTCTACCGCTTCGCCTGGCACGGCCGCGGGACGCCGGCGCCGCCGTTCCCCACGCAGACGCTGGTGGTGACCGGCTTCTACCGCTTCGTGCGCAACCCGATGTACGTCGCCGTGGTGTCGATGATCCTCGGCCAGGGCCTCCTCTTCGGGAGCGTCCCCGTCCTCTCCTGGGGCGCGGGGGCCGCCGCCGCCTTCCATGCCTTCGTCCTGCTCTACGAGGAGCCGAAGTTGCACGCCACGTACGGCGAGTCGTACGCCGCGTACTGCCGCGCGGTGCGTCGCTGGTGGCCGCGCGCGACGCCGTACCGCCCGGTCCCGGCCGCTACCGCATGAAGTGGCAGGTGTACCCGCCGGGGTTCATCTCCAGGTAGTCCTGGTGGTAGTCCTCGGCGCGGTACCAGGTGGAGGCGGGGACGATCTCGGTGACGACGGGCTGCTTCCACAGCCCCGACTTCCCGACCCGCGCCTTCACCTCCTCCGCCGTCCTCTGCTGCGCCTCCGAGGTGAAGAAGATGGCCGACCGGTACTGCGTCCCCCGGTCGTTCCCCTGCCGGTTGAGCGTGGTGGGGTCGTGCATCCGGAAGAACCACTTCTCCAGCAGGTCCGCGTAGCTCAGCCGCCCGGGGTCGAAGACGATCCGCACCGACTCCGCGTGCCCGGACTTGCTGTCGTGGGTGTCGTGGTACGTGGGGTCCTTCAGCCAACCGCCGGTGTAGCCGACCTCGCTGGAGATCACCCCGGGGATCTTCCGGAGGAGGTCCTGCATCCCCCAGAAGCACCCGCCGGCCAGCACCGCCACCTCTTCGCCTGACGCGCTCACGGAGGCCCTGAACTGTAGCAGTGGGGGGCGGAAAAGGTGTTCAGCCCGCGCCTTGTGCTTAGATGTGTGCTTCAGTTTCCCCTTCCGGTCCCCTCCGAGGTTCGACAGCGTTGGCAAGCCCGCAGGAAGAGCCCTTGCAGGGCCAGTTCGGGAAGTACCGCATCGTCCGGCGCATCGCCTCCGGGGGGATGGCGGACATCTTCCTCGCGGTGCTCGACGGGCCGGACGGCTTCTTCAAGACCTGCGTCATCAAGCGGATCCTCCCCGAGTACGCGAACCTGGACGTCTTCAGCAAGATGTTCGCCGGCGAGGCGAAGGTGGCGGCGCTGCTCAACCACCCCAACATCGTGCAGGTCTTCGACTTCGGGAAGATCGACGGCCAGTACTACCTCGCCATGGAGTGGATCCAGGGCGCCTCCCTGGACAAGGTGGTGAAGCGGGCCGCCAAGGCGCAGGTCCCGCTGGGCCCGCGGATGGCGGTGAACGTGGGGATCGCGCTGGCGGAGGCGCTGGCCTACGCGCACCAGAAAACGCTTCCCGACGGCACCCCGCTGAAGCTGGTCCACCGCGACATCACGCCGGGGAACGTCCTCGTCTCCCGCGAGGGCCAGATCAAGCTGGCGGACTTCGGCATCGTGAAGAGCTCCGCCAACCTCGAGCGCACCGCGGTGGGCGTGGTCAAGGGCAAGTACGCGTACATGTCCCCGGAGCAGATCGCCAACCGGGACCTGGACTTCCGGTCAGACCTCTTCTCCCTGGGCATCGTGATCTGGGAGCTGATCACCGGGAAGCACCTGTTCAAGCGCGACACCCTGCAGCAGACCATCCTCGCCATCTCCCGCGCGGAGATCCCCGCCCCCACGTCGATCAACCCGGAGTGCCCGCCCGCGCTGGAGCAGGCCGTCCACAAGCTGCTGGCGGTGACCCCGGAGGCCCGCTACCCATCCGCGTCCGAGCTCCACGCCGACCTCGAGCAGCTCCGCGCCTCGCAGCAATGGACCTCCGGCGGGCGCGAGATCGGCCTGATGATGGTGAAGCTCTTCCCGGTCGACGCGTCGGAAGTGCTCCCCACGCCCATCCCCTCGCTGGACCTGGTGGGTACCGGCAAGGCGCCCAGCAACCCGTCGCTGGACGTGACGGTGGACACCGAAGCGGCCACCATGGACGAGGAGCGCTCCTCGCAGCTGAGCAATCCGCAGGCGGCCATGGCGCCCCCGCAGAGCCGGATCCCGTGGTTGCTGGTGGCGGCGGTGGGGGCGGCCATCCTGGGAACCATCCTGTTCTGGTCCATCACGTGAGCGGCGCGCGTCACGAAGAGAGGGAAGCATGAGCACCCGCACCGTCACCCGACAGCCCAACCAGCGGCCACCCCAGAGGACGTTGCTGTGGGTGGCCCTCATCCTGTTCGTCGCGCTGGCGGCCAACGGCGTGGCCTACGTGTTCCTGCGCAAGCCCACCCCCCCGCAACCAGGACCCGCCGCCACCGCGCCGGGCGCCGCCGCCGAGGACGAGAACGAGGGGCTGGCGCGCGCGCGCCGGGCGGCCGGCATCGCCGCGCTGGAGCACCGCGACTACGACAAGGCGGTGACCGAGCTCACCGAGGCCCTGCGCCTGCGCAAGGACAAGGGCGACCTGGCGGAGCTGCTCAACATCGCCAACGAGCTCCGCACGCGCGACAAGGACAAGGACAAGAACCGCGCGGCGAGCGTCGCGGCCACGCCACCCGCTCCGCCGCCCGAGCCGGCCCCGGTCCCGGCGCCGTCGCCGTCGCGCTCGTCGTCCAAGTCGTCCAAGCCGGTCCGGGTGGCGACGCGCACCCCGCCGCCGGAGCCGCCGCCCGCCCCGGAGCCGCCGCGCAACGGGCTGCTGCTGGTGACCTCCACGCCGCCGGGCCTGGTGGTGACGGTGGACGGCAAGACGGTGGACCTCACCCCGGTGCGCCTCCAGGTCAAGGCGGGGCCGCACCGGGTGACGCTCGCGCAGGGCGAGCGCCGCGTGCTCGACGAGACGGTGGAGGTAGGAGAGGACGCGGTCAAGCCCATCACCTGGGAGGCCAAGCCCGAGCCCCCGCCGGCGGTGGTGGCCTCGGCGGCACCGGCCCCGGCTCCCACGCCTCCGGCGCCCACCAAGCCGCCCCCGGCGCCGGTCGAGACCGTCGCCGCGAAGCCGCCCCCGGCGCCGGTCGAGGGGAAGGGCGACCTGGAGGTCAGCTCCCCGTCGCTCTACGGGGAGATCTGGATCAACGACCACCCCTACGGCTTCCCGCCGGTGACCGCCCGCGGTCTGCCCGCCGGGAAGGCGCGGGTGGAGGTGCGGGTGCAGGGCGCGGTGAAGCGCAAGATGACCGTCGACGTCGTTCCGGGGACGAGCACCCCGGTTCGCGTCCGCTGAAGGGCCGGCGTCCGCCGGAAAAGCGAGGGGAACCATGCACAGCGTCGGACGAGGTGAGCGGGCACTCCGGGCCGGGGTGCCCTTGCTGTTGCTGCTGGGGCTTGCCGGCGCCGGACCGTCGCGCGCCGCGGACGAGGCGAAGGCCGCGCCCCCCGCGGCGGGCGCGGACGCGGCGCCACCCGAGGAGGAGGTCCACAGCCAGGTGGCGTCCTTCGCCATCACCCGGCTGACGGACTCCCCGGCGGTGGTGACCGCGGTGAGCGCGGAGGAGATCCGCAGCTCCGGCGCGCGCGACCTGATGGACGTCCTGCTCCTGGTGCCGGGCTTCTTCTTCGGCGTGGACGTGCAGGGGAACATCGGCCCCGGCTTCCGCGGCCTGTGGGGCGTGGAGGGGAAGATCCTCCTGCTCGTCGACGGCAAGGAGATGAACGAACAGCTCTACTCCACGGTGCAGCTGGGGCACGAGTTCCCGGTGGAGCTGATCGAGCGGGTGGAGGTGGTGCGCGGCCCCGGCTCCGTCATCTACGGCGGGAACGCCGAGCTGGCGGTGGTGAACGTCATCACCCGCAACGCCCAGGGCAGCACGGACGTGCTCGCGTCCGCCACCTACGGGCAGATGGGGGCCACCTACGGGCGGCGCGGCGGCGTGGTCTCCGGGCGGCTGGTGGTGGAGCAGGTCCCGGGCCTGTCCACCTTCCTCTCCGCCTCGTTCTCGCAGGGCCAGCGGAGCGACGCCATGTACCGCGACTTCGCCGGTACCCAGGTGAGCATGGACGGCGCGTCCCAGCTGGACCCGCTGGTGATCCAGGGCGGCGTCAGCTTCCGCGACTTCCAGCTCAGCGTGCTCTACCACCGGCTGGACACCAACGGCATCGACGGGTTCGACGCCGCGCTCACCACCCCCGCCGTCTCCAACTTCGACGCGCTCCACGCCGACGCCAGCTACACCTTCCGCCCGGCGGACCGGCTGGAGATCGTCCCCCGCGTCACCTTCAGCCTCCAGTCGCCCTACCGGAACACGGACGCCACCACCGACTTCTTCTACGACAAGACGTTCACCCGGCTGCGCGGGCGCCTGCTGGGGCGGTGGGCGCCGTTCGACTTCCTCCAGCTCACCGGCGGCGCGGACGTGTACGCCGACCAGGCGGTGCTCAACGCGCCCGCCGGGCCCGGCCTGCAGACCCAGTTCAACGAGGGCGTGGACCAGGTCTCGTACCAGAACTTCGCCGGCTTCCTGGAGGCGTACTCGGAGAACCCCATCGTCACCGCGGTGGCGGGCGCCCGCTACGAGCACCACAGCCTGTTCGGCGACTCGTTCGTCCCCCGCCTGGTGCTGCTGCGCTCCTTCGGGCCGTTCAGCGCCAAGGCGCTGGCCAGCGCCGCCTTCCGGGCGCCGGGCGTGGAGGACATCAGCCTGGGCGCCAACGTCCGCCCGGAGCGCACCACCGCCTTCGAGTTGGAGGCGGCCTTCCGCCCCGCCGAGGGCCACGTCCTCAGCCTGAACGCGTTCGACGCCAGCGTCCTGGACCCGATCATCTATTCGTACGACGCGGCCACCGCGACCGAGGCGTACCGGAACCTGGGGCGCCTGGGCAGCCGCGGCTTCGAGCTGGAGTACCACGTGCGCGGGACGTGGGGCCGGGGAGCGGTGTCGTACTCGTTCTACACGCCGGCCGGCCAGAACGACGTCCAGAGCTACCTGGTGCCCGGCCACCCCGAGGCGTTCGGCGGCATGCCGACCCACAAGCTGGCGTTCAGCGGCCACTTCAAGGCGCTGCCGTGGCTGTCCATCGACCCCACGGCGGTGCTGCTGGGCGAGCGGTACGCGGTGCAGGCCCCGGACGAGGTGACCGGCGTCTCCGCGGTGGACGTGCTGCCCACCCAGCTGTTGGCCAACATCTTCGTCCGCGCCGAGAACATCCCCGTGCGCGGCCTGGAGATCGGCGCCGGCGTCTACAACATCCTGGGCACCGACTTCCGGGTGGCCCAGCCGTACGACGGCGGCCACGCCCCGCTCCCGGTGTTCTCGCGCGAATTCCTGGTGCGGGTGAGCTACTCGCTGGAAGCGGCGGCCGCCGCCGAGCCGGAGCAGGCGCAGGAGTCGGACAAGGCGAAGTAGCTCCAAAACACCGCGGCCGGCGCCTCGCGAAGGAGGACGCCGGCCGCGTGAGCTTCAATCGATTCGCGAAGCGCCGGCTACTGGACCGACACGTCGTCGAACAACGTGTACGACGGGTCGCCGGCGTAGTTGTCGTCGTGGCTGGTCAGCGTCACCGTGTACGAGGTTCCGGCGCTGACCGACGCGGTGACCTGGGTCCAGGCGTTGGTGGCGCAGACCTTCGCCAGGATGGTGGCCGTGGCCCCGGTGGCGTTGTTCTTCAAGGTGGCCGTGGCCCAGTCGTACGTCACGGTGTCCGGGCAGGTCATCTTGTACCAGAACGACATCGTGGTGCTGCCGGTGGGCGCGGTGAACGTCTGGGAGATGCTGCTGTCGCCGTTGGTCGCCGTGGTGTTGCCGGCGCGGGCGGCGTAGGTGCCCGCGTGGCCACCGGTGACCGCCGCGGTGGTGCCCGCGGAGGTCCAGCTGGAGAGCGTCCCGGTCTCGAAGGTGCCGTTGGTGATGCCACCGGACACCGGCGGGGTGATCTGGATGTCGTCGTACAGCGTGTAGGTCGGGTCGGACGCGTAGTTGTCGTCGTGGCTGAGCAGCGTGAGCGTGTAGCTGTGGCCGCCGACGATCGAGGTGGAGAACTGCACCCAGGCGCCGGAGTTGCTGCACGTGCTCGGGACCACGGTGGCGGTGGTGGCGGTGTTGTTGTCGCGCAGGGTCACGTTCGCCCAGTCGTAGGTGATGCTGTCCGGGCAGACGATCTTGTACCAACCGCTCAGCGTGCCGCCGGCGGGGGGCGCGGTGAACGTCTGGACGATGGTGCTGTCGCCGTTGGTCGCGGTGGTGTTGCCGGCGCGGGCGGCGTAGGTGCCGCCGTGGCCGCCGGTGACCGCCGCGGTGGTGCCGGTCGAGGTCCAGCCGGACAGGCTGCCGGTCTCGAACGTGCCGTTGGTGATGCCGCTCCCGCCCGCCGCGGTGACGGTGAAGGTGACCGGGGTGCTGTGGGTGGCGCTCGTCCCGGTGCCGGTGACGGTGACCGTGTACGTCCCCACCGCCGCGGTCCCGCCGTTGAGGGTCAGCGTGGAGGCCCCACCCGAGCTGGGGATGCTGGTCGGGTTGAACGAGGCGCTGGCGCCGGCCGGCAGGCCGCTGGCCGACAGGTTCACCGTCTGAGAGCCGCCGGAGGTCACCGCCGTGAAGATGGTGGTGGTCCCGGTCCCGCCTTGGGTGACGGAGACGCTGGCCGGGGAGGCGCTGATGGAGAAGTCGTTGGTCACCGCCGGGTTGACCACCAGGGTCACCGGGACGCTCACCGGGGAGTTGCTGGCGCCGGTGGCGGAGAGGGTGATGGTCCCGTTGTACGTGCCGGCGGTCAGGCCCGCGATGCTCGTGGAGACGGTGACGGCCGAGGGCGCGGTGCCGCTGGCCGGGCTGATGGTCAACCAGCTCTGGTTGGAGGAGCCGGACCAGGTGAGCGTGCCGCCGCCGGTGTTGCTGATGTTCAGCGTCTGGTTGGCCGGGTTGGCGCCGCCCACGTTGCCGGTGAAGGACAGGCTGGCCGGGCTGACGCCGATGGCCGGGGCCACCGCGCTCTGGGTGCCGTTGTAGATGACGAGGGCGAAGTCCTGGTCGGTGGTGTCCGCGTTGCCCGGCACGCCGTCGCCGGCGATGTTGGTGGCCTTGACGGTGACCACGAAGCTGCTCGGGGAACCCGTTGCCGGCAGGAACACCGACTCCACGTTGTTCTTGCCGTCCGCGGTGCCGCCGGTGATCGAGTTGGCGCCGGAGAACACGTTGCCCTTGTAGAGCACGCCGTCGACGGTGACCTCGAGGTCCAGGTTGTTCACCCACGGCGCGCCGGTGGTCGGGCCGGGCGCATCGGTCCAGGCCAGGGTGACGCGGAGCGGCAAGATGCTATTGGAGATGGTGCCGGTGACCTGGTAGGTGTTGCCGGTCGCGCCCAGCACCTGCGTCTGATCGACGAGGATGCGCTGCACCCCGTCGAACGCGCGACCGAGGTCCATGCGGCCCATGCCCTGGTTGTTGGAGGGCAGGGTGTCGTTGGCGCCCACGCCGGTCATGTACGTGGCGGAGTTCATCAAGTAGGCCTTCACCATGGCCGGGCTGGGAGCCGGACGGCTGTGGTTGAGGAAGTCCTGGTAGACGAGCGCCGAGCCGCCGGCCTCCGCCGGGCAGGAGTGCGAGGTGCCGGAGGACCAGCCGTACAGCGTCTGGCCGGCGGGCCAGTACTGGTTGCAGACCGAGGAGCCGTCGTAGTTCGACTGCGGGATGCCCGACTCGATGTGCGTGCCGGGCGCCATCAGGTCCGGCTTCACGCGGCCGTCGCCGCCCGTCGCGTTCACCGGCCCGCGAGACGAGAAGGCGATGATGTCGTTGGCGTTGTCCGCGCCGGTGTTGGCGACGGCGCAGCCGTCGGAGCCGGTCTGGCGGTCGTTCTCGCTGGCGCCCGCGGTGAGGACGTTCTTGGCGGTCGCCGGAGAGGAGACGGTGTTCGCCGCCGAGCCGTCGTTACCGGCCGCGAAGACCACGATCATCTGCTGGTTGCCCGTCGCGCCGCCCTGCGCGTCGCGGACGATGCGGTCGAACTCCTGGGCATTGACGTCGTACTTCTTCGCCGCCGCGCCCGTGAAACCCCAGGAGTTGGAGGAGATGCGCGCGCTCGCGCCGTACGCGGAGTTTTCCCACGCGGTCGGGGTGGAGGAGCCGGAGCCGAAGATGGCGGTGATGCCCACCCGTGCGAAGGGCGCGATGCCCAGGCCGTAGTTCAAGCCGCGCGAGTCGTTGGTGGTGGTGTTGGTGCCGGTGCTGCTGTTGAAGCCGCCGATGATGTGCGAATTCAGGAAGCCGTGGCCGCCCAGCACGCCGGTCTGGCTGGTGGGATTGTTCTGGAAGGCGACGCGCGAGGCGGGCAGGTCCGGGTGGGTGCCCAGCACGTAGGTATCATCCGCCACCTCCACCGCGAAGGAGCCGAACTGCGCGCTGGTGAAACCCTTGGTGGACAGCCAGTTCAGGTAGCCCGGGCTATCGACGGTGCCGACGGTGATGTTGCCGGCCACGATCTGGCCCTGGGCCTCGTCCAGGATGCGCTTCTCGGTGACCTGCTCCAGGCCGAACACGTCGCGCATGCCGGCGATCTGGTCCAGCTGCTGCGGGCTCACCATCAGGTGGACGTTGTGCATGTTGTCCACCTGGTTGCTGCTGATCACGCTGCCCGCCAGGGTGGCCAGCGCGTTCTCGGTGTCCTTGGAGGTGGGGCCGTCCACCACCTGCACCACGACCTCCACCTTCTGCTTGAGGCCGGCGCGCACGTTCTGGCGCAGCTCGGGGGAGAGGCGGAAGCCCGGCTCGTAGTCGCCCAGGAACTGTACGTTGGGGAGCTTGGCGGAGATCAGCTGCTTCGCCGCGGTGGAGCTGGCCCGGATGACGTACGCGTTGTACGGGACGTACATGACGATCTCGGCGCCGGTCGACTTCACCGCCGCCAGCGCCTCGTCGCTCACGTGCCCGTTGAACTGCATCAGGTACAGGCCACCGTTGGGCGCGTTGCCCGAGCGGAGCGCGTTGGACATGTCGCTGGTCCGCAGCCCCTGCGGCAGCTGTCCGTAGGTCAGCTCCGGGTACTGGGTGTCCACCGGGTAGCCGTTGATGGCGATCAGGTGGTTCTCATCCGTCCCGGTAGGGTTGTTCGTGGGATCGGGGTCCGTCGCCACCTTGTTGCAAGCGGCGGCGACGAACACCACCGCCAAGGCGAGGCTCCGAAGGCTGCTGATCCGATGCATGCTGTTTCTCCGGCCGGGGAGGCCTCCGTGCATCTGGGCAAGACAAACGCACGGCTTGGACTTCAGGTGAAATCCTGAAGGCGGGGGGCCAACTAGCAGATTCTACCACCGCTTGGTAGCCCCTCATCCGATCGGAGAGCACATTGTGTGGCGCATGCTCACATATTCGCAGGTGAGCGCACCTCAGAGGCGCATGTCGGCCTTGGCGGGCGCGGCGTTGGGCGCGGCCTCGACGGCGGCCTCCTGCGAGGCGAAGCCGTCCTTGGAGGCGCGCACCTTGTACTTGCCGGCGTCGACGTTCTTGAAGCGGTAGTTGCCCTGGGCGGTGGAGCGGACGCTCTGGATCACCTGGCCCTTGTCGTCGACGAGGTCGACGCGGGTGTTGGCGGAGGTGCCGGTGCCGCCGGTCATCGACAGCTGGCCCTCCACCTCGCCGTAGCGGCCGTGCTGGACGGACTCGGCGTCGTGGAAGAAGAGGGCGTGCTCCTTCTGCAGCACCTTGCCGGAGGCGTCCGTGAGGACCAGGTCCGCGGCGTAGCGGGCGCGGGGCTGCGGCTTGCCGTCGGAGCCGACGCCGTTCCAGGTGAAGGTCATGGCGCCGGGGGCGGTCTTCTGCTCGGTGGTGAAGACCTTCTTGCCCGGCTTGCCGTCCTTGTCGACCGCCAGCACGTCCAACTGCACCTTGCCGCCGTCGCCGTCCAGCAGGTTGCGGAAGGCGATCTCGCTCACCAGGTGCTGCTCGTCGAAGCGGGTGCCCACCTCGGTGAGGTAGGTGCTGCCGGCGTACAGCTCGTAGCGGCGGCGGCTCACCTGGCCCTTCTGGTTGGTAGCGGTGACGTCCACCACGTGCTTGCCGCTGGAGAGGGAGGCGGTGCTCCACGCGTGGTGGAGCGAGGCGCCGCACTGGCGCGCCACCGGGAGGTCGTCCACCAGCAACTCCACGCGGTCCACCGGCGCGGTGCCGTTGTCGCGCGCCTCGACGTCGACGGTCATCGTCTCGCCGACGTGGGTGCCGTCGGTGAGGCCCTTCACCGCCACGCTCATCACGTCCATCGACACCAGCCCGAGCACCGCCCACATGCCCGCGCCCTTCTCGGCGCCGCCCTGGCCGCTGTGGACGGTGCGCCAGGCGCCGTCCTTGCCCTGGTGCTCGCTCAGCCACTTCGTCCCGCGCTGCACCGCGCCCTCGGAGTCCATGTGGCCCGAGCGCTTGAGCGCGTAGAGCGTCTGGCCGGTGGCGAGCGCGTCGCTCTTGCCCGGCTCCAGGCCCCAGCCGCCGTCCTGGTTCTGCCGCGACAGCAGCGCCTTCTGCATCTTCATCGACGGCGCCTCGGCGGGACCGACGCCCGCGGCGACCAGGCCCAGCAGCGCGAAGTTGAAGTCCTGCAGGTAGGCGCCCTTCGGGGAGGCGGCGAGCGCGTCCGAGCGGCGCGCCAGGTACCGCTCCGCGCGGCGCATGGGCGGCAACCAGCGGTCGTTGGCGGTGCGGGCGTAGGTCTGCCGCCAGGTCTGCATCGCCTGGTAGGTGGTGTGCATCACGCCGCCGGTGACGGGGAGGCGCGCGTCGTCGTCCGGGATGGAGCCGTCCTCGGCCTGGAGGTTCTTCAGCTCCTCGGCGTAGCGGATCAGGTCGGAGGTGTGCTGCGCGTCGATCCACTCGTCGTAGCGCGCCCAGGCCTGGCCCTCGAAGGCGACGCCGGTGGTGTGGCCGCCCGCGGTGACGCCCATCTCGAGGGCCTTCACCATGGCGGCGAGGTCCTTGGGCGTGACGTCGTACTGGTGGTGCTTGCCCACGGTGAGCGCTTCCAGCGTCACGGCCTGGACGTGGCAGCCGAAGCAGTTGTGCTCCTGGGTCCACTGGTTGGAGGCCTTGGCCAGGTACTCCAGCCCGCGCTGCGCCGCGTGGCGCGCGGCAGGGTCACCGGCGGACGCCGGCGTCGAGGGGAGGCCCTTGCTGCACACCAGCGGTGGGGGAGGGGAGGGTGGGCCGGCGAGGGCGGGAGCGGCGGCGAAGAGGGCGAGGACGGCGAACGGACGGCTCAGGCGCATGGGTTGGATCTCCGAGGGCGCAGGACGGCGTGCCGGCTTCAACGGGCGGGCGGCCGAAACGATCTGTCGCGGTGGCTGGACCAACCTGCTTCGCGGTGGCTGTCACCACGATGTCGTATAAGCGCGCCGTGAAGAGGATGCCGCGCAAGCGAGCCGCCGCGGGCAAGAGGTCGGCGATCGCAGTGAGCGAGGATGCACTTTTCGCTCGTGTGGTCGACATCATCGAGGCGGCACGAGGGCACGTCGCGCGGTCGATCAACACCGCGACGGTCCAGGCGTACTGGCTCATCGGCCACGACATCGTCGAGGTCGAGCAGCGCGGGTCGAAACGCGCGGGCTATGGCGACGAGGTCATCGACCGACTCGCGAGGCGCCTGGCCAAGAGGCTCGGTGAGGGCTTCGGCGCGCGAACACTGCGGAGAATCCGGCAGTTCTATGTCACCTACCCCGAGGGCTCCGCACTTCCCTCAAAGGCCGGCCGCCCGCCAAAACGGACAGCGGTGCTGTCCAAATCGAAGGCCAGGCAGATTCGGACAGCAGCGCTGACCAAATCCTCGCCGGCCACTGCGGCCATCTTCCCGCCGAACCTCGGTTGGGCTCATTACCTCATCCTTCTCCGGGTCTTGAATCCAGCGGCACGCGCCTTCTACGAGATCGAGGCCGCCCGCGAAGGATGGTCAAGCCGCGAGCTCGAACGGCAGATCGCCTCGCTGCTCTTCGAGCGTCTGGCCAAGAGCCGCGACAAGGACAAGGTCCTGGCGCTTGCCCGAGTTGGCCACCAGCTCGACAGCCCCAGGGACGTCCTCAAGGACCCATTCGTGCTCGAGTTCCTGGGCCTCGAGGAGAGGCCGGCGTGGCGCGAGCGCGAGCTCGAGCAGGCCATCATCGATCGCATCGAGGAGTTCCTGCTCGAGCTGGGCAAGGGGTTCTGCTTCGTCGCGCGGCAGAAGCGGCTGACGCTCGACGGCGACCACTTCTACGTCGACCTCGTCTTCTACAACCGTCTGCTCCGCTGCTTCGTCCTGGTCGACCTCAAGCTCGGCAAGTTGACGCATCAAGATCTCGGTCAGATGCAGATGTACGTGAACTACTTCGACCGTTATCAGCGCGCGGGGCACGAGGCGAAGACCATCGGCGTCGTGCTCTGCTCCGAGAAGAACGACGCGATGGCGAAGATCACACTCCCGGAGAACAACGAGCAGATCCTCGCCGGGCGCTACCAGATGTACCTCCCCACCGAGAAGGAGTTGCGTGCTCAGCTGACCCGCGAGCGCGAGGAGGCCGAGCGGGCGCTGCGTTCGGGCGAGGGCGCGCAGGCGTCATGAGCGGGTATCAGCGCTGCGGCTTCGTACCCTCACGCCTGCTCGCCACCGAGTAGCCGGGCGAGCTCCGGGTCTGCGCCGAGCGCGGCGCGATCCAGCGAGAGCTGTGACGGCTCCAGCGCCAGGCGGTACGCCTTCTGGAAGTTCGCCTCCACCGCGCCGTCCAGCCCGGCGGGGCGGAGGTCCTCGCGGAGCCTCCGGATCCTCGAGTCATCCAGCCGGCCCACCAGGTCCGGGAGGGAGACCCACCCTCCGTCGGCCGTTCCCTGCAGCCTCCTCAACGCCAGCGCGAGCAGGTCGCGGTGGGGCGTCTCCCGCAGCTCCAGCTCCGCGCCGTTGGCGATCACCACGTACCGCCGCCGCGCCCCCCGCGCGCGCGCCTGGCCGGTGAACGTCAGCCGCACCGCCTCGCGCAATGGGCGCCGCGCCAGCTCGTGCACCCAGCTCATCGCCAGGGCGAGGAACGCCACCACCGTCAGCGCCTTGCTGCTCAGGTTCAGCGCCCAGCGACGCTCGGCGGTGAGCCCGATGGCGTCCACCGGCCCGGAGAGCTCCGGTAGCTGCGCGAGGAGCTGCGCGCCCACCGCCACCGCCGCCAGGACGGACAGCGAGGGGAAGCCGCGGCGCAGAAAAGAACGGGAGAGACCGAACCCGTAGAGCGCCAGCGTGAGGAGCGACAAGAGCAGGTCCGGCAGCTGCGCCAGCCGCGCGGAGATCCCGAACGCGCCCGCCAGCGCCAGCGTGAGCGCCGCGGTGAGGAGCGATCCGGCGATCGCCGCGCGCCGCCAGTGTCTCCAGTCCTGAGCGCGCCGCAAGAGCTCCGGCCCGTAGTCGAGGTGCGAGGCGGAGATCAGCAGGCAGGCGCTGTTGGCGCTGGAGAGCAGCGGCCGCAGCACCAGCTCCGCGCCCGCCGGCAGCGGCCACAGCAGCGTCACCCCGACCAGGCCCCACACCCCCACGCCCAGGCCCAGCCACAGCAGCCCCGGGTCGCGGGCGGACGGGCCGGGCTCCGGCTCGTCGCGGCGGTGCGGCGTGCCGCGCACGTACATGGAGAGGATGGCCCAGGCCGCGCCCAGGCAGAGCGCCGCCTGGCAAATC
>Ga0134122_10002132_pt1 | contig 14495 bp, 9 predicted proteins | sample KB302_FD_96461 | JGI IMG/M metagenome (GOLD analysis project Ga0134122, IMG submission 96461) | Terrestrial soil microbial communities without Nitrogen fertilizer from Kellogg Biological Station, Michigan, USA - KB3-0-2 | ecosystem: Environmental > Terrestrial > Soil > Unclassified ... | reverse complement strand
GGCGAGCCGGCCGCGGTGGATGCGCGACTTGACCGTGCCTTCGCGGCAGGCGAGCTGGCGCGCGATCTCGGCGTAGGGCCAGCCTTCGATTTCGTGCAGCACGAGCGGTACTCGCAAGCGCACTGGGAGAGCGGCCACGGCGGCGGCCACCTGGCATTTGGCCTCGTCGTGCAAGAGCCCCACGGCGGCCGCCGGCTGCAGGACCAGGTCGCGCGCGAAGAGCGGCGCGAGGAGCCGCCAGCGGCGCTCGCGGCGCTCCTCGCTGCGCAGGAGGTTCGTCGCGATCCGGAAGAGGTAGGCCGGGAGGTATCCCTCGCGCCGATAGCGCCGGGCGGAATGGAACAGGCGCAGGAAGGTTTCCTGGCCGAGGTCCTCGGCACGGTCGGGGGAGCCCGAGAGGCGCGCCAGGTACCGGACCACGGCGTCCTTGTGGCGTTCGACCAGGTCGGCGAACGCCCGCCGGTCCCCGGCCGAGACCAGGGCCATCAGATCGTCGTCGCTCGGCGTCTCGGACATCGGGGGACCTCGGGCATGCGCTCGCCTCTGCCGACATAACGCAAATCGGGCCCGAGAGTTCCCGCGGCGGAAAAAGGCTCCGCCGCCGGCCCCCACCTCAGACGGCCGCGGCGAGCTGGCGCAGGCGGCGCCCGGCTTCGCGGAGGGCGAGGCCGCCGGCCGCCTCGAGCAGCAGGGCGAGGCTCGCGGGCGAGCGGGTCAGGTACGAAGCGACGTGGATCGCCTCCTCGAGCGGCTGGTCGAAGTGGGCCAGGTGCCCCTCCGCGTCGCCAAGCGGGCCGACGAGGGGAAAGCCCAAAGGGGTCTCGTCCGCTTCCATGCGGAGCAGCGGATCGCGCCCGGTCGCGGGGAGCACCGCGGCGGCGAGCAGCGCCGTTTCCCGGCGGACGAAGCGCGCCACGGGCGGCGGGCCGCCGAGGGCTCGCGGGCCGGAGGGAACCACGCCCCAGGCTCCGTCCGCGAGCTCCGCGACCTGCCAGGGACCGGCGGTTTCCGCTTCCGCGGCGCCGATCGGCTCGTCGAGACGGTCGAGCTCGGCGAGAAAGGATTCATCGAAAGCGTTCTGCGGGGAATTGCCTCTCCGGCGGCACATGCGCTCTCCTCCGAGGCCGGCGTCTGGCCGGTGGTCGATCGTTGCGATGACCCGGAGAGAATAGGCGCAAACAAAGCGTAAATCAAGTCGGATTTCCTGCGCGCGAGAACCCCTCCTGTTTTCGGCGGAGGTGCGCGGCGTCAGCGCACCATCCGCTCGCTCGACCCCACGGGGCTGAGCCGCACGGAAATCCGCCCCTGATGGCCGGAGAGGTCGGTGGCGACCGCCACGACCTCGAACGGCTGATTGCCGTGGAGGCTCGGCGGAATCGCGACCTCGTAGCGCAGCCCGACCTTCTCGGCCTTCAGCCGGCGCTGGCCGCCGCCGCGGGGAACGGCGAAGATCTCGAGGCTCACCACCTTGTAATCGTCGGTCGCGCGGAACCCCACGTTGGCGACGGTGCCGCGGAAGAACTGCGTGTCGTAACCGCCCGAGATCTCGATCGCGGGGGGTTTGGCGTCGATCTGCGCGAGCTGGTCGGTCAGCTGCTTTTGCGCTTCCGCGAACGGCGCCGCCAGGTGCGGTGTCGGCTTGATCGCGCGCAGCTGGTCGAGACCCTCGTCGGGACGCCGGCGCGACAGGTAGCGGGGGACGTTCGCGAGCAGCGCCTGCTGGTCCGCCTCCAGCCGCTGAAAGCGCTGATACGCGGCGATCTTCTCCTTGAGGCCCGGGCGGGCGGGCCACTGCGAGAGCAGGGGCGAGAGATCGGCCGCCGCTTGCGGATACTCGCCGCGGCTCGCATGGTCGTCCGCTTCCTTTTCGATCGCCTCCGCGGCGCGCTCGCGCAGCGCGAAGGCGGGACTGCTCGGAGGCAGGAGCGCGGCGAGGACGGCGAACCGCTCGAGGGCACGGGCGGGTTGCCCGGCCGCGGCGGCCTGCTCGGCCTCGCCGAAGAGCCGGACGACCTGCTCCGCCCGGTCGAGGTTGGCCGGGAATTCGCGCGGCAAGGTGGCGTTCGCCGGGAGGGCGTGAGGGTCGGGGACGGCGGCGAGGAGAAGCCGCAACTGCTCGACGTTTCCGGCGCCGAGCGCGCGCGCCAGATCCGCGGGCAGCTGCTCGGCGGCGATCCTGGGGATCGTCTGGCCGAGAACCTGGAGCTGCCGGCAGGCCTCCGGGGAGAGCCGCGCCTGGTCGGCAGCGTCGAGGGAGGCGAACAGCTGCTGCGCCCGGCCGTAATCCCCTTCGGCCAGGGCGCGCTTGGCCGCCTCCAGGCGGACCTCCGGCGGCTCCTTGGGCGGCGGCTCCGGGGCGGCAGCGCGGGGAGGAGGCTGGGGAGCCGGCGCAACCGGGGGAGGCGAGCGGAAGAGCCAGGCGGCGATGCCGGCCGCGACGACGGCCGCGACGGCGCCCACCCCGACGATCCGCCGCCAGGGCAGTCCGGGCCGCTCCGCCACCGAGGCTCCGCGGGAGAACGGTGCGCCGGTCGCGGCCGGCCCGGGCGGTGGCGCGGCCGCGACGGCCGGCGGGGCCTCGATCGGCGCGGCCTTCCGGTCCGGCTCGGGCTCCTGCGATCCGAGGGCCGCAAAGTCGATCTCGGGGAGGATGCTGCCGCTCGCAGCAGGCGCCTCCGGGACCACGGGCTCGGGCGCGGAGCCGGCGGTCATCTCCGGCTCTTGCCATGGGCGCGGCTCGACCGGTTGGGTCTTGTCGAGGAGCGCCTCCATGTCCGCGGTCGCGGCCGGCGGGTCCGGGGCGGAGAGCGGAGGTGGCAGGGGTGCCGCCGGCCGCGCCTGGGGAACCCAGGGCGGCTCGGGCTCGAATCCCTTGCCGAGCGCATTGCGGAGCCCTCGCCGGACCTCGTCGGCCGAATTCGGGCGATCTTCAGGGTTGCGGCGCAGACAGCTCTCGAGGACCGACCGGAGCAGCTCCGCGCGCTCGATCTCGAAGCTGAACGGGAGCGACAAGCGGGGCGAAGGTCCGTCCGGGTCGGCGACCTCGGCTCCGAGCACTTCCGCCAGGCTGCGGGCAAGGGAGTACAGGTCGCCGCGGAGCGTCGGCTGGCCGCCGGCGATCTCCTCGGGCGATCGGAAGCGCGCGGCCGGCGAGACGTCGCGTGTTCCCGGCCGCCGGAAGCACGCGGTGCCGAGACCCACCAGGCGGAGGCGCTGGCCGCTCGGGAGCACCTCGACGAGCAGGTTGTCCGGCGACAGGTTGCCATGGGCGAAGCCGCGGGCGCCGAGCGCCTCGATGCCGCCCAAGCCTTGGGCGGCGAGAGACGCGATGCGCCGGTGCGAAGTTCCGGCGAGACCGGCGAAGCTCCGGCCGTCGACGAGCTCGGAGACCAGGAAGGCGAAGCCGTCGGAGGTGAAGCCCCAGTCGAACACGCCCGGGAGCACCGGCTGGTCGATCGCGCCGAGCGCGGCGGCCAGCGCGTCGAACCGATCGAGGCCCGCGGGGTCGGAGCCGGGATTGAGAAGCTTGACGGCGACCGCCCGGCCGGAGCTCGTGTCGACCGCCCGGAGAACGGTCGCGGTGGGCCCGGACTTCAAAATCCGCTCGAGGCGGTAGCGTTCGGCGATCTCGCGGCCGGCGCGCGGTCGTTCCATCTTCGGCTCGAATCGGTTCACGGCGTTGAAGCGACTCGAGTCTAGCCGAACCGGCGGACCTTCGCCGGGCTCCCCCGGCGCCGAGAGTTCGCGCCCCGTGCCGAGAGCCCTTCCGCCGGGGCGCTCCGGGCCCTGTGCTACGCTTTCGAGAGCGAAAATTGTCTGCTCGGAGGGAGGGTGAAATGCCGGAAAGGTTTCCTCAGGAGGTCGTGCTGCGCAACGGCACCCGCCTGCTCTTGCGCCTGTTCAAGGCGGGCGACACGGAGGCGCTCTACCAGTTCTTTCTGCGCTTGCCGATGGACGTCCGCCGTTTCGCCTGGGACCGCATCGACAGCCGGGCTCTCGTCGAGCGCTGGGGCCTCGAGCTCGACTACGCGAAGGTTCTTCCCATCCTCGCTTTCGACGGCCAGAAGGTGGTCGCCGACGCCACGCTGCACTTCCGCGAAGGCGGTCCGCTGCGCCTGGTCGGCCGGATCAAGTGGCTGATCGATCCCGCCTATCGGGGGCTCGGTCTGGGCACGACCCTGGTCAACGATTTCATCCGCATCGCCCGCGGCAGCGGTCTGCGCCATCTCACCTGCATGCTGATCACCGACCTCGAGGCCGACGCCGTCACCACTCTCCACGACCTCGGTTTCAGCAGCTACACGGTGCCCGGCTACGGCACCGATCCGGACGGCAACCAGCACGACATGACCAAGATGGTGCTGAAGCTGAAACCGTAGCGCCTCTGGAGCACCCCGATGTCCGAACAATTCATCTACGTCATGAAGGACCTCCGGAAGGTCTATCCGCCCAACCGGGAGGTCTTGAAGGGAATCTGGCTCTCGTTTTTCCCCGGCGCCAAGATCGGCGTCCTCGGGGCCAACGGCGCCGGCAAGAGCACGCTCCTCAAGATCATGGCCGGCATCGTCACCGACTTCCTCGGCGAGGCCTGGCCGGCGAAGGGCACGAAGGTCGGCTATCTGTCGCAGGAGCCGCAGCTCGACCCCACGAAAGACGTGCTCGGCAACGTCGAGGAGGGAGTGGCCGAGACCCGCGCTCTCCTCACCCGCTTCGACGAGATCAACGCCCGCTTCGGCGAGGACCTGTCGCCCGACGAGATGGACAAGCTCCTCGCCGAGCAGTCGCGCGTCCAGGACGCGATCGACCACGCGAACGCCTGGGAGCTCGACCGGACGCTCGAGATCGCGATGGACGCCCTGCGCTGCCCGCCCGCCGATTCCGACGTCACCACGCTCTCCGGCGGCGAGCGGCGTCGGGTCGCGCTCTGCCGGTTGCTGCTCTCGCGCCCCGACCTCCTCCTGCTCGACGAGCCGACGAACCACCTGGACGCCGAATCGGTCGCCTGGCTCGAGCACCATCTCGCCGCCTACGAGGGCACGGTGGTCGCGATCACCCACGACCGCTACTTCCTCGACAACGTCGCCGGCTGGATCCTCGAGCTCGATCGCGGCGAGGGGATTCCCTGGAAGGGCAATTACTCCTCGTGGCTCGAACAAAAGGATCAGCGCCTCCTCCTCGAGGAGAAGCAGCAGTCGCACAAGCGGCGCACTTTAGAGCGCGAGCTCGAGTGGATCCGCCTGAGTCCGCGCGCCCGGCAGGCGAAGGGCAAGGCGCGCTTGAACTCTTACGAGAAGCTGCTCGCCGAGCAGGGCGAATACGAAAAGCGGGCCGATCCGAACGAGATCCGCATCCCTTCGGGTCCGCGCCTGGGCGATCTGGTGGTCGAGGCGAAGGGGCTCAAGAAGGGCTTCGGCGACCGCCTGCTGTTCGAGGGCCTCGACTTCAACCTGCCGCCGGCCGGGATCGTCGGCGTGATCGGCCCCAACGGTGCCGGCAAAACGACCCTGTTCCGGATGATCGTCGGCCAGGAGACGCCGGACGGCGGCTCGCTCCGGCTCGGCGAGACGGTCAAGCTCGCCTACGTCGATCAGAGCCGCGACGAGCTGGACGGCGAAGCCCAGGTCTGGGAGGCGATCTCCGATGGCCGGGACGTCGTGATGCTCGGCAACCGCGAGATTCCCGCGCGGTCCTACGCCTCGCTGTTCAACTTCAAGGGCTCGGATCAGCAGAAGCGGGTCAAGGAGATGTCCGGCGGCGAGCGCAATCGCGTCCATCTCGCGCGCACTCTGAAGGCCGGCGGCAACCTGCTACTCCTCGACGAGCCGACGAACGACCTCGACGTCGATACCCTCCGCGCGCTCGAGGAGGCGCTCCTCAACTTCGCCGGCTGCGCCGTGGTGATCAGCCACGACCGCTGGTTCTTGGACCGCATCGCGACCCACATCCTGGCCTTCGAGGGGGACTCGAAAGCGGTCTGGTTCGAAGGCAACTACGAAGCGTACGAGGCCGACCGCAAGAAGCGTCTCGGAGCCGAGGCCGACCAGCCGCACCGGATCAAATACCGGCCGCTGACGCGAGCCTGAGACGAAAAGGGCGCCCGCGGGAACGGGCGCCCTTCGCTCGAGCTTCGAGGAGGCGGAGCGGTTTACTGCGCGGGCTTCGCTTCGGCCGGCTTCTGCTTGACGGTCTCGAGGCTGATCGTGATGTCGACCTCGTCGCCGAGCAGGACGCCGCCGCTGTCGAGCGACTTGTTCCAGACCATGCCGTAGTCCTTGCGGTTGATCCGGGTCTCGGTCGAGAAGCCGGCGCGGGTGTTGCCCCACGGATCCTTGAGCTCGCCTAAGTAGGCCACCGGGAGCGTGATCGTCTTGGTCACGCCGTGGAGGGTGAAGGCTCCCGTCACCTGGTACTTGTCCTTGGAGACGGCCTTGACCGCCGTGCTCTTGAAGGTGATCTCGGGGAACTTCTCGACGTCGAAGAAATCCGGCGAGCGCAGGTGTTTGTCGCGGTCGGCGTTGCTCGTGTCGATGCTCGTGGCCTGGATCGTGAACTCGACCGACGAATTGGCAGGCTTGGCCTTGTCGAAGCTGATCACGCCCTTGAAATCGTCGAAGCGGCCGGGGACCTTGCCGAGCAGGTGGGTGATCTTGAAACTGACTTCCGAATGGGTCTTGTCGACGTCGAAGACGTCCGCGGCGCGAGCCGGGAGGGCCGCGGCGACGAGCGCGACCGCGGTGGCGGCGAGAAGTTTCTTCATGAGGGCTCTCTTTCTTTGGGTTGAGGTGAAATTCACCGGCTGCCTTCGCGGATCGCGTCGAGCAGCCGAATCAGGTGGCGCAGATCTTCCTCGGGGAGCCTGGCGAGCCCCTGTTCGTCGGCTTCGTCCATCGGACCGTCGAGCGCGCCGAGGAGCGTGCCCCCGGCGGGAGTGATCCAGCAAAGCACCTGGCGCCGGTCGTGCGGGCAGCGCTCGTGGCGCACCCAGCCCTTGGCCTCCAGGCGGTCGATCAGCCGGGTCACGCCCGGCGACCGCTCGATCATCCGCGCGCCGATCTCGAGCGTCGGCAGCCCCGCATCGCCCGCGCCGCGCAGGATGCGCAGGACGTTGTACTGCTGGAGCGTGATCCCGTGCGGCTCGACCACGCGGGCGAACGAGCGATGCACCTGGTCCGCGGTGCGCAGCAGGGCGAGCATCGCCTCCTGCGAGCGCGACCGGAACGGCCGGGTCTGGCGGATCTCCCGTTGGAGCGCGCTCGTCTCGTTCACGGGCGGATCATTGCAGATCAATAGTTGACATGTCAAGTATGGATGGCGCGAATGCGCGGATGGCTCTGGGAAGGTGGTTCGAAGCGAGGGGAAGAAGCGGCGGAAACTGGAAACGCGGTCCGGAGCGTGCTCTGACGCTCCGGACCGAACCGGGGGGGAGGTCTACTCGCTGCGGAGCGCCTCGATCGGATCGACCCGCGTCGCGCGCGTGGCCGGAAGGTAGCTCGCAAAGAGGGCGACGCTACCGAGGAGGGCCGCGATCGACGCGAACGAAACCGGGTCGTAGGGCGCGACGCCCCAGAGGAACCGGGAGAGCACGCGGGTCAGGCCGAGCGCTGCCGGCACGCCGATCACGAGGCCGAGAAGGGCGAGCTGGAAACCCTGCCGGACGACCATCCGGAGAACCTGGGCGCGCCGGGCGCCGAGCGCGACGCGGACGCCGATTTCGCGGCGCCGCAGGCCGACGAGGTGCGAAAGCACGCCGTAGATGCCGATTCCTGCGAGGATCAAGGCAATGCCGGCGAAGACCGAGAACATCGCGCCGAAGAACCTCTGCTCCCAGGTGGCCGACCGCCAGACTTCGCGCATCGAAAGGACGTCGAAGACCGGAAGCCCGGGATCCGCGGCGTGGATCTCGCGGCGCGCGGCGGCGGCGACCGAGGCCGGATCGTTGCGCGTCCGGATCGAGAAGCCGGTGTTCGGGGTTTCCATCCACGGATAGGGAAGGAACGCGGCGGGCAGGATCCCTTCGTTCTGCTGGCCGAGCCCGTCATAGGCGAAGTCCGGCACGACGCCGATGACCGTGATCCAGGGCTGGCCTTCCTCCTCCAGAAGGCGGAATCGCCGCCCCAGCGGATCGAGATTCGGCCAATGCTTGCGGACGAAGGCCTGATTGACCACGGCGAGCGGCGCCTTCGCGGTCTCCTCGGCAGTCGTAAAGGTCCGCCCCGAAGCCAGGGCGACGCTCGATGCGGCGAGGAAGTGGTCGGTGACCGCGGCCCAGAAGATCCGCGGCTCGTGCCCGCGCTCTGCCGGCTTGCCGTCGATCTCGACCGGTCCTCCCCCGCCTCCCCCGCCCAGAGGGATCAGATTCGAGGCTCCGACGGCTTCCACCCCCGGGAGGGCTTCGAGCCGGCGGGCGATCTCTTCCACCCGGCGGGCCTTGGCTCCCGGCGCTTCGTACGGCGCGCCGGGCAGGTAGATCCGCAGCGTCAGCATGCGCTCGATCCCGATCCCCGTATCGGCGTTTCGGACGGCGAGGAAGGTCCGCACCATGAGGGCCGCCCCGATCAAGAGCACGAGCGCGAGCGCGATCTCGGCGACAATCAGGCCGTTGCGGAGGCGGCCTCGCGACCCGGCCTCGCCGCGGCCTCCCGCCTTGAGCCGGGCCTGGAGGTCGCCGCCGGTCGCCGAGAGCGCCGGGGCGAGGGCGAAGAGGATGCCGGTCGCGATCGACGCCGCGGCGGTGAACGCCAGGACCCGCCCGTCGATCGTGAAGCGGATCCAGTACGGCAGGGCGTGCGCGGCCGGAATCGACAGGATGATCCAGCGGATCCCGAGATAGGCCAGGCCGACGCCGAGAAGCCCGCCCGCGCAGGCGACGAGGAGACCCTCGAGCAGAACCTGGCGCACCAGCCGCCCGCGGCCGGAGCCGAGGGCGGTGCGCAGGGCCAGCTCGCGCCCCCGCTCGCCGACCCGGGCGAGGAACAGGTTGGCCACGTTCGAACAGGCGATCAGGAGCACGAAGAGGACCATGCCCATGAGGGTCAGGACCATCTGCCGCATGCCCTTGCCGACCAGCTCGCGGCGGAGCGTCCGCACGTCCGCTCCCCACCCCTGCTCCTCCGGGTGCTCCTTGGCGAGCCGCGCCGCGAAGGTCTGCATCTCGGCGCGGGCCTGGTCCTCCGTGATCCCCGGGCGCAGCCGGGCGTAGATCGCGAGGTTGCGCTCGGGCCGCGTCTTGTCCTTCTCGAACGGAGCGAGCGGGATCCAGGCGAGGTTGTCGGCGATGAACTCGAAGCCGGCGGGCATCACGCCGACGATCGTCGAGCTCCGGTTGTTGACCACGATCGAGCGGCCGACGACGTTCGGATCGCCGTTGAAACGACGCATCCAGAGCGTGTGCGAGAGGAGGATCGCGCCCGGGCCGCCCGGCCGGTCCTCCTCGGCGGTGAACTGGCGCCCCAGGATCGGCTGGACGCCGAGAAGCGGGAACAGGCGCGCCGACACCTCGAGGCCGAAGACCCGTTCCGGCTCCTCGCCTCCGGTGAGCGTCAGGCTGCGTCCGGTGAAGGCCGCGATGTCCGCGAACGGGCCCTTGTTCTCCATCAGCTCCCGATAGACGGGGTAGGAGAGCCCGTTGTCGTCGATGTCGTTGAGCGTCTGGGTCGTGTGGACGGCGACGATCCGGTCGGGATCGGTGAATCCGAACGGCCGCAGCAGGATCGCGTTGACGGTGCTGAAGATCGTCGTCGTCGAACCGATCCCGAGCCCGATGCAGGCGATCGCGGCGAGCGTCAGTCCCGGGCTCTTGCCGAGCATGCGCAGGGCGTAGCGAATTTCCTGAAACAGGGTATTCATCGTCATCCCCCCATGCCGCGCGCGGGCGAGCAGACCTTGAGAGAACCTTACGCCCCAGGGTGCAAAGGGTTTCACCCCGCGCCGAGCGCCTGCGCGAGATCTTCGATCAGGTCATCGGGGTGCTCAAGACCGACGGAGACGCGGAGCAGGCCCTCCGGGGCCCGGGTGTGGGGGCCTTCGACGGAGGCGCGGTGCTCGATCAGGCTCTCGACCCCGCCCAGGCTGGTCGCGCGGGTGAAGATCCGGAGCTTCGCCGCCACCTCGAACGCGCGGGCGCGGCCGCCTTGGACCTCGAACGAGAGCATGCCGCCGAAGCCCGACATCTGGCGGGCGGCGATCTCGTGGCCCGGATGATCGGCGAGACCGGGGAAGTAGATCCGGAGGACGGCGGGGTGCCGGGCGAGGAACTCGGCGAGGACGAGGGCATTCTCGCCGTGCGCGCGCATCCTGGCGGGGAGCGTCCGCACGCCCCGCAGCACGAGCCAGCTGTCGAACGCCGAGGCGCCGGCTCCCGCGGTCGCCTGGATCCGCCGGACGCGCTGCCAGAGCTCGCTCTCCTCGCGGGCGACGAGAGCCCCGCCGAGGACGTCGCAGTGGCCGCCGAGGTACTTCGTCGTCGAATGGAGGACGAGATCCGCCCCGAGGTCGAGAGGGCGCTGGAGCACGGGGGTCGCCCAGGTGTTGTCGACCAGAGTCGCGGCGCCGTGGGTTCTTGCCAGCGCGGCGAGCGCAGCGACGTCCGCGATGCCGAGGAGCGGATTCGACGGGGTCTCGATCCAGACCAGACGCGTCTCCCGCCGCAGCGCCTTCTCGACCTCCGCGATCTCGTTCATGCGGACGACGCTCGCCTCGAGCCCCCAGCGGCCGAAGGTCTCGAGCAGGAGGTTGCGCGTGCCGTAAAAGACGTCGTCCGCGACGACCACGTGGTCGCCCGGCGCGAGCGCTTGGAAGAGCGCCGCGGTGGCGGCCGAGCCGGTCGCGAAAGCCGCCGCCTCGGTTCCCCCCTCGAGCGCGGCGAGAGCTCGCTCGAGATCGCCGCGGTTCGGCTGGCTCTCGCGGGCGTAGGCGAAGCCCCGCGGGTAGGAGCCGTCCTCCTCCCGTTCGAACGTCGTCGCGAGGTGGATCGCCGCCGCCACGCCGCCCGAGGCGGATTCGATTCTGCGGCCGGCATGGATGGCGAGGGTTTCGAATTTCATTGCGCCTCCACGGAGGCTGGGGATGCGAGCCCGGCCAGTCTATCCAAGGTGGACGGAAGGCGGGCAGAACGCCGTGGACAGCCGCGGAGGGCGATGCTAAGGTCGCCGCCGGTTTTTCGCCGGGCCGTCGTTTCCCTTCCTCGGAGGTCTTTGCCGATGCGCCGATCGATGCACCGACCCGTCCGTTTCGGGTTCGTCCTTCTGTTGCTTCTCTCCCTCGGCCGGTTCGCCGCGGCGGCCGACGAGACGGTTCCGGCGCTCCTCGGTTTCAGCGCCGAGCGCTCGGCCGCGGAGCGGGCGCTCGAGAAGAAGCTCGACGCGGCCCTCGACCGCGAGGACCAGAAGGCCTGGATGAAGCGGCTGACCGCGCACCCCCATCACATCGGGTCCGAGTACGATCGCCAGAACTCCCTCTTCATCGCCGACCTCTTCCGCTCGTGGGGTTTTACGACCCGGATCGAGGACTTCTATCCGCTGTTTCCGACCCCCAAGGAGCGCGTGCTCGAGCTGATCGCGCCGACGCGGTTCCAGCCGACCTTGAGCGAGCCGCCGGTGCCCGGGGACGCCTCCTCCGCCCAGAGCGCCGAGATGCTGCCGCCGTTCAACGCCTACTCGATCGACGGCGACGTCACGGGCGAGCTGGTCTACGTCAACTACGGCATCCCCGACGACTACGAGCAGCTCGAGCGCCGCGGGATCGACGTCGCGGGCAAGATCGTCATCGCGCGCTACGGCCACTCCTGGCGCGGCATCAAGCCCAAGGTCGCGGCCGAGCACGGCGCGATCGGCTGCATCCTCTATTCGGATCCCGCGGACGACGGGTACGGCGTCGGCGACGTCTATCCCAAGGGAGGCTGGCGCAACGATCGCGCCGTCCAGCGCGGATCGGTCGCCGACGGGCCGCTCCACTCGGGCGACCCTCTGACCCCCGGCGTCGGGGCGACCAAGGACGCCCAGCGCCTCGACCGCAAGGACGCGAAGACGATCACCAAGATCCCCGTCCTGCCGATCTCCTACGGCGACGCGCTGCCGTTCTTGAAGGCCCTCGACGGGCCGGTCGTTCCTCCGGATTGGCGCGGAGCCCTGCCGATCGCCTACCACTTCGGCCCCGGCCCGGCCAAGGTGCACCTGAAGCTCGTCTTCGACTGGAAGCTGACCCCCATCCACGACGTGATCGCGGTGCTGCCGGGAGCTGAGCTGCCGGACGAGTGGGTGATCCGCGGCAACCACTACGACGCCTGGGTCCACGGCGCCCTCGACCCGATCTCTGGAATGGTCGCCGTGCTCTCGGAGGCGAAGGCGATCGGCGCTCTCGCGAAGGATGGCTGGCGGCCGCGCCGGACCCTCGTCTACGCCGCCTGGGACGCCGAGGAGCCGGGCCTGCTCGGCTCGGTCGAATGGGCGGAGACGCACGCGGACGAGCTGCGCGCGAAGGCCATCGCGTACGTCAATTCCGACAGCAACTCGCGCGGCTATCTCGGGATCCGGGGGTCGAGCTCGCTCGAGGCGATGATCAACGACGTCGCGCGCGACGTGGTCGATCCCGAAAAGAGCGTGAGCGTCTGGACGCGGGCTCGCGCCACCGCCCTGATCGACGGCACGGCCGAGGAGAAGCGCGAGGCCCGCGACCGGCCGAACCTGCGCATCGGCCCGCTCGGCTCGGGCTCGGACTACACGCCGTTCATCCAGCACTTAGGGATCGCGGCGCTCGATCTGGGCTACGGCGGCGAGGAGCAGTACGGCCAGTACCATACGGCCTACGACAACTTCGAGCACTTCTCGCGGTTCGTCGATCCCGATTTCGCCTACGGCGTGATCCTGGCACAGACCGGCGGACGGACGGTGCTCCGCCTCGCCGAGGCCGACGTCCTCCCCTTCGAGTTCACCGGCTCGGCCGACACGATCTCAAAGTACGTCGACGAGGTGACGAAGCTCGCCGACGACCTGCGCGACAAGGCGGTCGAGGAGAACCTGCGGATCGACGACGGCAGCTACGCCCTGACCTTCGACCCCAAGGAGACCCACGTGGTGCCGAAGCGTCAGGAGGCCGTGCCCTACCTCAACTTCGCGCCGCTTCGGAACTCGCTCGCCGCGCTCCAGGCGAGCGCCCGCGCCTATTCGAAGGCGGTGACCGCGCGCGCGGCGGCCGGCAAGCCCCTCTCGACCGAGGAGCGGGCGGAGCTCGACCGGCTCCTGATCGGCACCGAGCGCGCGCTCACCCGGCCCGAAGGGCTGCCCGGGCGGCCCTGGTTCGTCCACCAGATCGACGCGCCCGGCTTCTATACCGGCTATGGCGCGAAGACCCTGCCGGCGGTGCGCGAGGCGATCGAGCAGAAGAAGTGGGACGCCGCGGCGCGCGGGGTCGACACGGTGGCCGCGGCCGTCTCGGCCTACGCGGCGCAGATCGACCGCGCGGCGGCGACCCTGGCGAAGTAGGGCGAGGCTCGGGCCCGGGAGCTCCGGCTCAGGCGGAGCCGCTCCCGGGCTCGCTCGTGCCGCGCTCGCGCCGCCGCCAGAGGGCGTAGGCCGGTAACCCCGCCGCGACCAGGCCGAGCCCCCAGAGCGACTCGACCGGCTTCTCGGCGAGAGTGTTGCCGACGAGGAGGAGCGAGGCGAGGAGAAACAGGGCGGGGACGATCGGATAGCCCCAGGCGCGATAGGGGCGGGGCAGGTCGGGCCGCTTCCGGCGCAGGACGAAGATCGAAGCGCCGGTCGCCGAATGGAAGAGAAGACCCGCGAAGACCGCGTAGGTGTAGAGCTGCTGGAAGCTGCCGGAGAGCGCGAGGAGGATCGCCCAGGCGCTCTGCGTCCAGAGGCTCGCCGCCGGCACGCGGGTGCGCGGGTCGATCCGGGCGAGCCTTCTAAAGAACAGGCCGTCCTCGGCCATCGGCTGATAGATCCGCGAGCTGTAGAGGATCGTCGAAGAGAGGCAGCCGAAGGTCGAGATCAGCACGACGACCGCGAGGAGCCGCGAGCCGAAGGCGCCGAACAGAGCGCCCGCCGCCGCCTCGCCCACCGCCTCGACGCCGGCCATCGCGGGGATCGGCAGCGCCCGGACGTAGACCGCGTTGACGAGCAGGTAGAGCCCGGTCACGAAGCCGGCCCCGGCGATCAGGCCCCAGGGGAGATCGCGCGCGGGGTTTCTCATCTCGCCGGCCGAAAAGGTCAGCCCGTACCAGCCGTCGAAGGTCCAGAGCGCGGCGATCAGACCGACGCCGAGCGCCGCCCAGAGCGCGCCGCCATGGAGGGCCGCCGGCAAGGGCGCGAAGATCTCGGGAGCGGCGGGCGCCGGCCGCGTCAGGCCGAGGAAGGCGAAGACCGCGATCGAGCCGACCTTGAGCCAGGTGAGCGCGTTCTGCGCCCGCGAGCCGGCGCTCAGGCCGAAGTGATTGACGGCGGTCAAGAGCAGGATCGCGAGGACGGCGACGACCTGCGCCCCCGAAAGCGTCCAGG
>Ga0134122_10002131_pt1 | contig 14496 bp, 10 predicted proteins | sample KB302_FD_96461 | JGI IMG/M metagenome (GOLD analysis project Ga0134122, IMG submission 96461) | Terrestrial soil microbial communities without Nitrogen fertilizer from Kellogg Biological Station, Michigan, USA - KB3-0-2 | ecosystem: Environmental > Terrestrial > Soil > Unclassified ... | reverse complement strand
GTCGCCGGCCTGCCGGGTGACATCACCCAAGACCTTGCGTGCTTGATCGGCGAGTCGGTCCAGCTTCGGCGGCTCCAAGGGCTCCGGGTCCTCGATCCGCGCGTCCTCGCCCTGCTTGAGCTCCGCCAGGCACTCCCGCGCCAGACGGTTGGCGAGGTACTCGCGGCTGCGCAGCGCCGGAAAGTCGATCTCGTAGCAGGCGAATGACGAGAAGAGATCGCCGCCGCCGCCGCTCATCGACGTCTGGCGCAGCCAGGGGTCCTGGCTCAAGTCGTTGCGGATCTGGAAGGAGAGGAAGTCCCGGGTCTGGCGCAGGGCGTCGGCAAGGCTCAGAGTCGCCGTGTCGGTGACGCGACTGTTGACGAAGATCTGGGAGATGCTGCGCCGCCCCGCCGGCAGGACGCACTCCACCCAACGGCGGATGCCGTGGACGGAATCGATGATCGCCGCCTCCTCGCAGCGGCTGACGTCGAGGTCCTCTCCCTGAAAGGGATCCGCCGGATGAGGCATCCAGAGGATCGGGGTCACGCACAGGCAGCGGTCGAACCCCACCCGGTAGGACTCGAAGATGGGCGTAAAGGACCGCAGCAGCTCGGCATGGGTCTCCTCAAGACGTGGCGCATGGCTTCGCGGGTGAACGCCTCGCTCATGTCGCCGACGACGAAGACGGTAAGACGTGGCGGCTGGCGGGTCGGCCGGTTGCGGTAGCGGGTGAGAAAACGGAAGCCGTACAACTCTCGCACCTGCCGGTTGAGCGCCTCGCGCAAGGGCGGGAAGAGCTTGGCCTTGCCGTCCATGTCGTCTCTGCCCGCCGGAATAGGAACATCCGCGAACAGCGGACGGCACCGCGGCGCGCCGCCGGTCTCGGCCGAGCCGGCCAGCCCGCCGTCCTCGTCAGTCTCCGACGGCCGCGCGAAGCCGAGGTGCGCCAGCCGGCGCTCGAGCCACTCCCGGGGAGACTCGTCCTGGGGATCGTCCACTTCCAGCCCGCGCAGGAACCGGCTGGGCTCTCCCGGCAGAGTCGTCTCCGCCGGGGAACCGGAAGCCCGGCGAGGCAGATCGCGGAGCTCGTCCTTGAGCGGGTGCACGACGAGCTCGCCGAGGACTTCGAGGGATTGCCGCAGTGCGTCGGTCAGCTCGTCGCGTTGGCGCGCCTCCTCCAGCACATTGTTGCTGAGATCGCCGACGCTCTCCCGCTGGAGGTCCACCCAGAGGCGGACGAGCCCGCCGTGCAAGCACCGTCCGAGCTCCCGCAGCCGGTCGGCCAACAGCTCGATCGTCCTCTCTTGCAGGCCCTCCCGGCTGTCCAGGTCGAAAAGCCCCAACTGGAACGGGTGGAGGGTCAGCGGAATGAAGACGTGGTTTCCGGAGTGGCCCGTCTCGCTCGCCCAGCCCGTGACCTCCCACTCATGGCCGAGCAGCTCCGCAGGATCGAGAGGCGACGTCAGGTCGCCGGGCCGCCGCACGAAAGGCTCCGGCTTGCTGACCACCGGCGGCGCCGCCTCGCCGCACAACCAGTCGTTCCAGCCGGCGAGCGGCGGCTCCATGACCTTCTCGAGGAACCGCGCCGCTTTGCCCACCTCCTCCTTGTCGCGCGGCTCGACGAGAGCCGAAACCGGCAGGCTCTCGCCGTCCGGCGGCTCGTCCATCCCCCAGTCCCAAGGGGCAGGGTCCCGTCCCTCGAGCAGCGCGCGACAGCGGTCGACGCAGGCCAGAAGGGTGTGCGGGCTGTGCCCCTGGCGGATCCGGTTGAGCAGCGGCGTGATGAAGAGATCGACCTCCTGCAGGCGCTGGGCGAGGTGGTGCAGCCGTTCCGCCGCCACGATGGGATCCGGATCGAGCCGCAGCCACTCGAAGTAGCGCAGCCGTCGCGATTGGATCTCCGTATGCGTCCCCGCCGCGACCTCCACCTCCACCACTCCCGCGTCCCGCGGCAAGGCGACCTGGTAACAACCGTCGCGATAGCGGACCAGGCCGAGCGAACGGACGATCGCCAGGTTGAGCACCAGCGAGGGGAGATCGCTGTCGCCGAGGTAGTCGGCGATCCGTACCGCGTCCCGCTCGAACGTGCGCCAGCCGTTGGCCGGCTCCCCCGAACGTACCGCCAGCAGGCGCAGGTTGCCGATCGAGACGTCCGCTCCCGAGAGGCGGAGCCCGGACCAGTCGTCGCCCAGGCGCTCCAGCACGGCGAGGCCGAAGCGGCCCACGCCGACGACGATCACCGGGGCGGGGAAGACCTGAGGCAAGCTCAGCTCCTCGCCGGGGCTTCACCCGGAACCGATCCATCCACCGGCGGCACAGGACCCACGATCGGGGTTCCGCCTTCGTCCGGCCCTCCAGCTCCGGACCCGCCAAGCCGCGCCGCCCTGGTCCGCGCCGGCCCGCTACGCAGCTTCTCCAGCAGCCCGTTGAGCCTGTCCTCGGAGAGCGGCCGGAAAAGTCCCTGAAAGCTCCGCGCCACGCTACCCGGCTGATCCGGGTTCTCCAGCGCCTCCCACGATTCACAGAAGGTCTCGAGGATCTTGAGGCTCTGGGCGAGGTTGGCCTCCGCCTCCTCGGGCTTCAGGTTCGCCGCGTTGGCGCCGAGGTCCTCCCCGAGGGTACGCTGCTCGACGTTGAAGTTGCTCAGCCGCTCGTAGAGCTTCTCCACCGCCTCGCGCAGGCGCTGGTAGGCGTCGGCGTAATCCTTGAGCTTCTCCTGCTGCACCGGCGTACGATTGGGGCCGTACTTGTTGCGCAGCTCGTCGTGGTTGCTGCGCCATTGGAACGGCAGCTCAACCACCGCGGCGAGCACCTCCGGCGCCAGCCCCTCGCGCACGGCGCGCAGCATCTGCTGGTAAGGAAGGTAGGTGACCCTCTCCGATTCCAACACCTCCGGCAGCCGCTGGATCGAATCGGCGAGGGTCTCTCCCAGCACCGTCACGCCGTCCTCGCCGTTGCCGCCGTTCCTGCCGTCGAACAGGCCCTCCCAGTCGGGGTCCGTGAGGCAGTATCTGCCGCCGCGCCGCACGATGAACGGCGACCCGCCGCCGGACCGCCGCGTTGTCATCAACGCCGCGAAGTTGACCACGTGATTGCGTAGCAGCTCCTGGCGGTGGTTCTCCTGTGCGCTGTCGGGGTCCAGGTCCGGCAGCATGTCCTCCCAGTTGTGGTCGATGTGCAGAACCTTGGGCCGCTTGGCGAGAGCCTTGAACCGCTCGTACTCGGACTTCATCTCCTTCATGCGGCCGAAGACGTAGAGCGGCACGTTGAGCACCGCCCGGTAGAAGATGATCTCCTTGGGATTGGTCCAACCCGTCGTCACCCAGGTGAGGTTGGGATCGGCGCCGCGGATCGCCTCCTCGATCGTGCTGTTCTTGAAGTTCTCGTCGATGGCGGCGACGTAGACGTTGTCCGGCCGCACGCCGCCGTGCTGGTCGCGCCCCTCCTCGTAGACGCAGAGCAGCGACGCCTTCTCCTTGACCAGGCGCTTGATCTTGTCCCGCAGGTAATCGCGGTGCTTCTCGTCCTTGAGGTCGATCCTCTCCTCGCTGGTCGGGTTGCGGTAAGTGGCGATCAGCTCGCGGATCGCCTTGTCGCCGTCGGCCTCCACCTGGGGACTGTTGCTGCGATAGAGGGCGCGATAGATCACCTCGAGCTCGAGAGCGTCCGAGAGCGTCAGGCCGTCGCGCCGCTCGCGGTCCGGCGAGTGGGGATCGCCGCCGATCCAGGCGGCGAGATGCCGGAGCACGTGCTTGCGCAATTCGGTGAACAGCTTGTCGAGGTTGGCGCTGGTGGCGCCGCCGCCGCGCACGCTCATGGCGGTCACCGTGTCGCTCAACAGCACCTGAATTTCGCGGTTGGAGAGCGAGAGATCCTGCAGGTCGGCGATCTTGTCTTCGAAGTAGAAGTCCCACATGCGCCGGCCGTCCTCGATCTGCAAGGCCTCGGCGTCGAGCACGTACTGGTTGGCCGAGGAGCCCTTGCCGCCGTCCTCGCGCAGCTTGCGCAGGCGGTTCAGTTGCTCGGTCTCCAGTTGATCGAAGCCCTTCTCCAACTCCCGTTGGGTGCCGGCGAACTTGATGAGGTTGTCCTTCAGATCCCCCAGCATCTCGATGAATTGCTGGGTCACGATCTGCATCGCCCGATCGATGGCCTGGCCCTGTAGCGACTCGAGGAGCGCCGGGACCGCGGCGGGCTTGAGCTTCTCCGTATCCTTGTGCTCGCCCAGATCGAATTCCATGGTCCGCTCCGGCGGCTTGACCTCCCACGGCACCCGCTCGAGGATCGACAGCACGGCGTAGCGCTTGGCCGCGAGATCCACCTCCCCCGCCTCGTCGTTGAGGAACGCCAAGTCCACCAGGGAATCCATTCCCGGATACCGGAGCGTCCCTACCTTGTAGCCGTTCTTGAGGATCCGCATGCCGATGCTCTTGAGCTCGTCGAGCCATACGGCGGCGCGGGTCTCCGCGTCGTAGCCGCGGGTGATGCCGGCGGCCGTTGGCGGATCCTCGGCGACGTGGATGTCCATGGCCTTTCTCGCCTCTTGCAGGAGGCCCGCTTGCTCGTCGCGCTTGTCGTTCGAGATCGCGGGCAGGACGATGGCGCCGATCGACAAGCGCATGCCGTTGCGCGCGAGCTGCTCCTGGTCCTCCTTTACCCGCTCCGGTTTGGGCTCCCAGGCGCCATCCGGCCGCGGCACCTCTCCCGCCCGGTGGCCGTGGCGGAAGAGAGCGAAGAAGCGCTTGATCTCATTGCTCTCCAGCTCGCAGGCGGCAAGCAGGCGGACCCGCTTCATGTACAGCCGGTCGATCAGCCGCTCGCGCTGGTCCTTTTCCTTCTTGTGGAAATCCGCCACGTGGACCGGCTTCTCGTTTTTCTCGTTGCCGAGCGCCACCTCGAAGAACGGCTCGGGCACGTTGCGCAGCGTGGCGTAGGCGGCATCGCCGGGGATCGACCGCAGGAAGCTCGCCCGCATCAACGCCAGCGCCGCCGCTTGCGAGCAGTACTCGACCAGTCCGTCGACCGGCACCAGCAGCACGGCCGCGCCGTAGGACCCGTAGAAGGTGGTGAAGCCGACGATCCCCTTGGCCTCGAAGTCGTGCGGCACCAGGAAACGCTGGTGCTGGGTGAAGTTGTCGTAGTCGGAGGCTTGATAGCCGTAGAGCGGCGAGAAGAACTGGAGATAGAGGCCGTCCGCCGCCGCCTCCACCGGGTCCGGCACTGAGAACGACTGCGGCTTGTCCACGATGTAGACGAACTCGAACGGTGGCTGGTGCACCGTCCGCTTCGAGGTATCGGCAGGGTTGTAATGGAAAGGAATTCCCTCCTCGGGATAGAACCGCGATTCGGGAGCCCCGAGCTTCATCAGGTACTCCGTCTCCTTGAGCGCGGCATAGGCATTGGCGAAGGTGCCGTCGCGATTGATGCCGGTCTTGTCCTCGAACACCGCCGGCTGCACGGCGACGCCGATCAGGCGCGGCTTGCCGAGCTCGCTGGCGAGGTCGCGCAGCAGGTAGGCGATGGGGAGATGACACCCCGAGCCGGTGCCGCCGGCCACCGAATAACAGATGACGATGCGGATCTCCTGGCTGTCCAGCCGGCGGTGCCCCAACTCGTGCGACTTCAGGTCCTCCAGCAGCTTGCGGAACTTCGGCACGAAGTCCTTGTGCTTCATCTGGTAGAAGACGCCGAGCCGCGACTCGATGCGGATCTGCCCGGCCCCGGCCGTGTCGCCGGCGCGGAAGCGGTAGTTCTGCGGCACCCACTGGGTGAAGTAGGGATCGGCTTCCAGGAAGAGCTTGCCGGAGGCGAGATCGGAGTACTCCTCCTTCTCGAAGTCGCTGATCAGGAACGTGCTGTCCGCCATCTCGCGGAAGCTCTCCAACTCGTTGATGTTGGTGTCGACCAGGGCGAACTTGACCAGCGCCTTGTAGCGTTCCTCGTAGTCCGGGCGCCGCTGCAGGTGCCTCGCCACCCGGTTCACCAGGCGGCAGCCGCAGCCGCCCAGGCCGACGAACAGCGTCGGGCAGACCGCGCTCGGCTTGGTCAACATCTCTTCAATCACGACCTTCTGATGTCTCGGCATTCCTGGCCTCCTTCGGCGGCAACCGTGGGTTGCAGATTCGTGCTCCGCGGCTAGCCGATCTGCCAGCCCGCGGCTTTGCCTTCCTCATGGGTCTCCCAGTCTTCGAGCCGGCGCAAGAGCTTCGCCTTGTGCAGCTTGACCGCCCGCAGCCGCGGCGGCTCGCCGTCGGAGGCGTCGCTCTGGAACCCGTCCTGCCAGACCAGGGTGCCGACCCGGCCCTGCGCATCCGGCACTGCCAGGAACAAGACCTTCCCGGCAGCGAGGGCGAAGAGCCGGCGGCGGAAGGCTTCGGGCTCGTTCTCCGCCTTGGCCTGGACGTCACCGTCGGCCAGCAGCAGCATCTGCGAGCGGGCGACGTCGCGGCTCGCCTGGAGCTGCATCTCCAGGGTCTCGCGGTAGCGCCCTCCCGGCAGGCCAAAGCGCAACGGATTGGAGCGCAGCCACGCCGCGGCACGGCGCGGCAACGGCAGGGCTTGGCGCACCAGGCGCGCCACTTCCCCCTTCGACTTCGCGAGCTCCACAGCATCACCGAGCTCGGTCCACACGAGGGGCTTGAGCTTCGCCGCCAGCGCGTCGGGCTTGAGAAAGGTGCTGTTGCGGAACATGTTCACGCAGTAGAGGACGAGCAGCAGCAGCAGCAGGGCCGCCAGCGCAGCGAGGAGCCGCGGCCCGTAACAGGCCCAGAAACCGGCGGGCTCGACCTCGATGCGCACCGGCACGACCATCGGCTCCGGCGCCCGAGCGCCCGGCGGCAGCGGCTGGCTGCCGGCCGGGGCGAGGCCCAGGCGGGTCGCGAAAGAGCCCGCGGCGCAGCAGCGTCCAGGCAGAGCCCGCAGCCGCAACGGGGCCGCCCCCGGACCGGCGGAGAAATCGTGGCCGAGCAATGGCTCGCCTTCCTCGTCACGCAGCACCTCCTTGAGGCCCTCGTCCGCAAACCCGAGCACCAGATCGCCGCCGTCCTCCGGCCACGCCTCCGCCTCCTTCGGACCGGCCACCACGGCGCGCAGGGTCACTTTCTTCTGGAAGTTGCCGCTCACCGTCACCGGCAGGTCCTTGGCCTCTCCCCCGCGCACCTTGACGGACAGCTCCGTGGGGGCTTCGATGCGGTAATCCAGCTCGAAGGTCAATGGCAGCTCGATGACGGGAAGCTGGCGGCCTCCTTCGCCGGCGAGCACGAGACGGAGCACCGTATTCACTGCACGGTTGATCGTCTGCGGACCGCAATACGGAAAGACCCGCAGCACGAGGTTGTACCCCTGATTCGGCGTGATCGCCTGGGCCTTGCCTTCCGGCGCGCCGCTCAGCTCCGCCGTCACGCAGGCCGGCAGGTCGGCGCGATCCCCCAGCTCGAGGTGGCCGGACGCCTTGGGGAAGTTGCCGGCCAGCACAAACGGGCTCTGCGCGAGATCCCCCGGGCGCAGCCGGCCGAACGCGAGATGGTCGGGCTGAGGGTGGATCTCGACCGACGCCACCTCCAGGGAAACCGGCGAACCGCGCAGGTTGATGACCTCGCCGGAGGAGAGGCTCAGCGAGACCATGGGGTGGAACTCGTAATCTCCCTTCTCCAGGTGGCTGCGGGGTAATCCGAACCGGGCTTGGTCGCGCGCGAGTTGGTTGGCCGCGAGATCGACCGGCGGCTCGGCCGGCCTATCGGGGCGAAGGACACGCACCCGGGCCGTCAGATCCCCGCCGGTCACCTCGCCGCCCACCACCTGACCCTCCGCATTGACCAGCTCGACCGTCACGCACACGGACGACCCGACATCCACGCTCTCGACCTCCCCTCCGGGACGGTCGCAGCTTCCCGAGCGCACAGCCCGGCGGACGGCGAGGCGATACTCCGGCAGTGCGACCACCTTCCAGCGCTCGCCTCCACCGGGCACGTCCACCTCCACCGGTTCGGTATCCGGCCGGTAATCGAGCGCCGCGAAGCGAAAGATCCGCCCCTTGGCGCCGTACTGATGGGTGCCGGCTCGCGGCGTGCCCAATCCCTGCGGTGCCCCGCCGCGCGGGTTGCGGATGGAGAAGGAGAGATCCGGTCCAGGGTCGGGGGCGATGGCGAGCAGTCGCACCCGTTCGGCGCCGCGGTGGGGGGCCAGATGAGCCTCGCGCGGTGAAAGGAGGTAGGCCTCATACCCTTGCGAGCGCGACAGGGCGGCGGCAAAGGTATGGAGGATCGAGGTCGGATCCCCCGGGTTGGCCTCGATCGCCTGCCCCCCGGTGCGCTCCGCCAGGCGCACGAGAGCCGGCGAGAATTCCTTGCCGCGAAAACGCAACAGGTAAAACTGGAACAATCCCTCATCGTGGGCTCGCAGGCCGCTCAGAAACTCCTCGGGGGAGGGGTTTTCGTCCGCCGGCTCACAGGCTCCATCGGTCAGCAACATGACGACCTGCGAGACGCCGGGCTGGTAGGCCTCGTCGAGCAGGCGCCGTACGGCAGTGAGGGCGGAACGACACGGCGTGGCCTTGACGCTGTAAGCGGCGATACCTCCTTTGAGATCCAAAAGCTGATCGATCGACTTTCGGTTCTTCCGCAGCGGCTCGATGGGCGGCGGCGGCGCGCCGTCGCGGGGGCCGTTCATTCGTACGACCGAAACCTCGTCGCGATCGTCGAGCATGCTCACCAGCGAACGTACGGCGAAGACGCCGAGGCGGTCCGGATCGGTCCCCGTCATGCTCCCGGAGTCGTCGAGGACGAGCACGTACTGCGCCGCGCGCACCTCAGCGGAACGGGCCGCCGACTGCGCGGCGGCCGGAACCGCGAGCAGCGTGGCCAAGAGGCTTGCCAGGGCTGCGGTCGGCCGGAGGAGGTGGTATGGACTTTCGAAACTCATGGTATCGACACGTTCTTAAAGCCGGCATCAAGATCAAACTTCGAATAGTTGTCCGTCAGGAATTTGAGCGATCGGTCTTCCTGCATCGCGCGCTGCAGGCAGGATTCGAGATCGAGAGCCTTGGTGATCTCCGTCACCGCAAGCAGCACAATGCGCCGTTGCCGCGAGGTCGCCGACGCCTCGGAGGTGGGGCACTCCTTGGTGTAGCGGCCGAGACTGAGCGGAATCACGTTGCGCATCGGCGCATCCGGCCGGCTCGGCAGGGAGTCGCGCGACTCTTCGATCCAGCGGACGAGCTGCTCGGCGCGCTGCTCGGCCCGGCGGTTTTCGAACAGAAAGCCAAGCGGCGATTCGCACGAGGCGGTTCCCACTGCCACGATTTCGGCCGCCTGTGAAAGTACCTTTTGCACGGGCTCCTGGCGAAGCACCGTGGGAAAATAAGGAATCACCTCGCCATTGAACTCGACGAGTTCGGTGCTGCCGCGGACCCAGTTGTAGCTGTCGAGGAACACCATCGCGCGGAAGGCGCCCTTCAGACCGTGGATATCCGTGCAGGCGAGGTTGTCGGATACCGGCGGATCCTTCGCAGGTGGAGGATCAGAATGATCGGGCCGCGATGGGGAGATGATGACGATGATCGGACCGACGGGGATCTCCCTGGGCTTGATGTCGATAGGATCGAGCTTATTACCCAACAAGAGTCCTCCCAGCCAGAGAAGGATGCTGGAAAAGATATTCACCAGAATGCCTTCCAGGATTCTCATCGCCGCGTCTTTGTTGGCGAACTCGAGCTGGTGGTCGGGTTACTTCGAATCTTCACTCTCTTGAGCCTCCATCCTGCGGGACGATCGCGCAGCCTCTTGGAAGCCGAATAGATCAGGTCCAGGGTCAGCTCCCTTCCTGAATCGAAGTCGATTCCCGAGCCGTATAGATCGAGCCCGGCGAGCCGGTTTTTGCTGTCCAGGACGCCGAGAAGGGCGATGCCTCCGTCGGCTTTCGCTCTGGCGAAGAGGCGACCCACAGGAGGGGTCTCCCAGAGGCGCGGCGCCACCGGCATGACCTGGAGGCCCTCGAAGACAGAAGGGCCGCGCAGAGTGATCTCGAAGGTCTCCTCATAGGCTCGCCAGCCGAAGAGCAGGGGGTTCGCGGCAAGCCACACCTTCGAGCGCTCGACCGGCTTCAGTTGCTCCGCGATCCTGCCCCGAACGTCGACCTCGTCTCGCGCGAGCCTCGGCTCGCCGTTCTCATCCCACTTGAGGAGCTGGAAGCGCTCAGCAAGGCGGTCGATCGACAGGCGCCGGCTGTGCGTGACCGAGGTCAAGACGAAGAAAAAGCAGACAGCCACAGGAAACGTCAGGAGGAAGCCTTGGGCACGACCCATCCCACAGGCCCAGCTCTCGTCGACCTCGACGTTCAATGGGATGCGTACGGTCTTTCCGAACATGGTCCCGTCACGCTCCATCGCCGAGATGACGACAGAGGCGTTATAGGTACCCGCCGGCGCGCAGCGGTCTGCGGCGGCTTCCAGCCAGAGCACTCGGCCGCCGGGGACATACTGCAGAACGGTCTCCGTGCCAAGGTCCTCGGTAGCATTGCGCACGATCGCGAGGCGAAGGCGTTCCCGGTCCGGCCATGAGGCAGCCGGGACGAGCCGGGCTTTGAGCTCGACGTCCGTCCGGCTGTCGGCGCCGAGGTTGAGGTAGAGGTCCTGGCGCTCACCGCCACGGAGATGGATCGCTTGCGGAGGAATCTCTGCCGGCGGAACCTGCGCGCCCAGCGGTGCGACGAGGACTCCGAGAAGGAGCCAGAGACCCCCGGCGAGCGCTCTCGATCGCCCGAACGCTCCGCCTCCCGACGGCGGTTCTCCCGCCCGGGTCTTGACCCGCGGTCGTGCTCGCTTCAAGTCTCATCTCCTCCCAAGAAGTACGCGATTTCTTTCGCACCCGAGGACCACTCTTTAAGGACACGTCCAAGTCGCCTTTTGTTTGCCTTTGGGACGCGACCGCCGATCGATGAACGTATTGGAATGGTCCAATAATCGACGCGAAGACGCGTTCTTGGTAAGAGCGTTGACCGGCCGGTTCGCGTGCGCCGGTGTCTGGTCGGACCGTGACTCGCCAGGGATCAGAAATCCGATGAAGCCCGCACCTTCTTCTCCGCGCAGCCGATGGGCAGCCGGCCTTGCCGCTTCGACGCCACGGACCTGCCAGCGCCGATGGTACGAGCGGCTCCGCCGCCTGTGGAGACGGAACAAGTTCCCCATCACCCTCGCCCTGCTCTTCGTGCTGGGCATCGCGATGGTGACGCTGGGCACTTACCTCCTGGAGCACAAGATCAATGAACATTTCTCGACGCTGGGCGAGTCCTTCTGGTCCATCACCGTCTATCTGTTCAGCGGCCTGGAGGACCGATCTCCGGTAACGGCCGCGGGGCGGATCGTGGCGGCGCTCGGCCTTCTCCTGGGGCCCGCGCTTTTCGCCGTGCTGTCCGGCTGGTTCGCGCGATTCTTCATCCACAGGGAGAGACGCATGCCTCACAACCTCAAGGATCACTTCCTGCTCCTCAACTGGAACCCGCGTGCCGCCGATGTGGTGCGGGAGCTCCATCATCCGATCATCCGCGAACGGGAGGGGACGTTCGTCGTCATCGTGCTCACCGACGACGAGTCCCTGGAGATCCGCCGCTTCAAGGAGGCGGGAAGCGGCCGGGACGAAGCGTTCGAGGACTTCTACATCAGCGTCGGCAATCCCACGGATGAGCGGGCCCTGCGCAACGCCAACGCGGCCGATTCACGGTCCATCCTCATCCTCACCAATGATGAGCATGGAGACGAACGCACCATCCGCTCCATCCTGATGCTGCGCAAGATCGCCCGCGACGTGGGCCGCTCCGATCTGCACGTCGTGGCAGAGCTGTCCGACCCGGCCAACAACGCCGTCCTCGAGGAGCTGGCGAGAGATTTCCCAGGGCTCCTGGAACCGATCGCCGGCCTGCAGATCCGGACGTTCCTACTCTCCCAGGCGGCGCTCAGCGCAGGGATCGTCGGCTTCTATTCCGAGCTCCTCAAGATCTCGCCCGTGACCAACGAGATGTACACCCTGGATCTGCCGCCCGGAGCCATCGGAATGACGTTCCGCGACTACGCCGCCATGGTCCTCGGGACGTACCCCGATGAGCCCCTGGTGCCCGTCGGCGTGCAGAGGATGATCGACGGCCGCTCAAGGATGATCACCAATCCCCGCCGGGGAGATCCAGGCTGGATCCTCGAGAAGGGAGACCGCCTGCTCGTCATGGCCTACCTGCCGCCGCTTCCGGGCGTCTTGCCCGAGCCGCAACAGGTAGAGCTGCGGAGCGCGTGAGCTTGAACCGTCACGGAAGATCGTCGTTCGAGAAGGCGCCCTGCCGGGATTCGGGCCGAAGAGGCCTGCGGAGCTTTGCCGATTCTCTCCGGGGGCTCGCTCGTTCAGGCGCCCCCTTTTTTCCAAACCAAGCCGGTTGGCCTTTGGTAAAGCGGGATCGTGTGCTCGAGGGCCGAGCGGAGGAACCCGTTTCCTTGCCTCTGCATCTGATCCACCTCCCCACGGGTGTACACCACGGGGAAGACGTCGAAGGGCAGATCGGCGAAGACATCACGGTAGGGGTCGGCGCGCAGGAGGAAGGGCGTATCGCTCCGCTCGACGATCACCAGGAGATCGACATCGCTCTCGGGCGTGAAATCGCCGCGGGCAAAGGAGCCGAAGAGCAGGATTTCCTCGATTTCAGGTCGTTCCCGGCAGAGTCTTTCCGCCCGTTCGTGAAGCGCCGCGAGCAGCGCCGGGAGGTCAACCCAGGTGATCTGAACTGAACCGGAGGATCGCCCCCGCAGCATCGATTGCCTCCCTGGCCAAAGTCTCGTCGAAGTACTCCATCGGCGTGCCGCTTGGAAAGCCATGCTGGAGGTCGAGCCGGGACTTCTCCAGATCCCGCCGGGCCTGGGCCAGCCAGTCGCGACTGCGCTCCATACGCAGCATTGTACCCCGAGCGGCTCCTCGATCCTGTAGACCACCTTGACCGCCCAGCCTTCTCTGGTAAGAACACCCTTCTGCCCGGACTGACCGTGCCGCTGAGTGAGATCTTCGCCTGAAGAGCACAGGGCGGGTCGAGCCCTGTTTCAGCCTAGCCGCAGCCAGCGAGCCTCTTCCTTCAGCGTCCGCGCGAAGCGGCCACCCTGCTGCTGAAGCCGTTCCCACTCCAGGCGCGTATAGACGAGAAGCTCCGCCGGCACGGGAAGGGTGTTGAGGTCCCAGGCCAGCGCGCGCCGCTCGAAGGGTTCCGGCGAGGACTCCACCACCGCGATCAGATCGAGGTCGCTGCCCACCCCCGCCTCACCGCGGGCATAGGACCCGAAATAGCCGAGGCGGAGGAGGCCGGGATGGCGAGCTGCCTCCCGAACGGCCCATTCCGCGACCTTCCGCCCCACTTCCCGGCGGTCAGGCCACCTGAACACGGACGTACGCAAGGATCTCACTGGCATAACGAATCGCTTCCCCGCTCTGGATCTCCCCATAGTGCTCGAATGGCGGGCCCTCGGGGTGCCCATTGGGATAGCGCGTCCCGACGTAGAAGTTGTCGAGCACCTTAGCCTTCTCGACGAGAGAGCGGTCCACCTCCACCGGCAACTCGGAGAGCAGGCGTGCCACCACATGGCCCCAGGCCTCCTGGCCCAGGTGGAGGTGGAGCGCTTTCACCGCCTTTTCCGCCGCTTGCTGGGCGGCGAAACAGGCCCATTCATGGCGCTGATCTTCGCGAGATGCGCTCGCCTGCTCGAGATCTCGCTCGGCTTGCAGCAACCAGTCTCGTGAGCGGTCCACCCCGAATCCTCCCTTCCGGCCCGAGAGACATTCTACCCCGCCGCCTACGACGCGCCCCGAGCCCGCCATACTTGCGCCACATTCAGCGGGTGGAATTGGCTCCTGCAGGGTGCTGTACTATTGCACCGCCCCTATCGCTAGGAGACCCAAATGCCCCGCCCGTTTGCGAAGCTCCGGGACAAGATCCCGCCCCGCATCGCCGCGTTCTTCCGCCGCAAGTGGTCCTGGAAGGACATCGCCCTCATCTTGCTGGCGCTGTCCTTCGTCTCGATGTCCGCCTATGCCTTCCGGGAGCCGATCTCCAAGGCTTTCGCCAAGCTCCGGGCCGGGGCCCAGGGGGGCGAGACGGTGTCGGTGTTCGACGTGGTGGTGGACCGGGCGAACCGGCAGTACTTCGACATCCTGTTCGACAAGCCGCTGGGGCAGGGCAAGGTGGGCGAGGTGCTCGATCCGGCTCCGGCGTCGATCTTCCCCAGTCTTGGCGGGTCCTGGAAGTGGCAGGACACCAATGCTTTGCGGTTCCAGCCGAGCGGCGGGCTGCCGGTCGCTTCCGAATTCAAGGTGGAGCTCGATCCGGCGAAGGTGATCCAGCCGGGGCAGATCTTCACCGGCCCAACCGAATTCACCGTCAAGACGGACAAGTTCCTCGTCGAGGAGGTGACCGTCTCCGAGGAGCCGGCTCTGGAGAGCAAGGGGAAGGTGGTCTTCCGCGGCGAGATGCGGTTCAACTATCCGGTCAACCCCG
>Ga0134122_10002129_pt1 | contig 14500 bp, 13 predicted proteins | sample KB302_FD_96461 | JGI IMG/M metagenome (GOLD analysis project Ga0134122, IMG submission 96461) | Terrestrial soil microbial communities without Nitrogen fertilizer from Kellogg Biological Station, Michigan, USA - KB3-0-2 | ecosystem: Environmental > Terrestrial > Soil > Unclassified ... | reverse complement strand
GAAGTCCACGGCGAAGGGAAACCCGGTCTGCCACGTGAGCACGGCGTCCGCGCCGGAGCGGTTGCCGCCCCCCCGGAGCGTGGACAAGGCGCACCGCGTGGGGGCGTTCAAGGCCTGGGCGAGGGTCACGAGCGCCTCCGCTCGGGCCGGGTCGGCTGGAGTCGTGCCCGGCTCGCCGTCGGCCACGATGGCGACATAGCGCGCCTCGGTCATTCGGCGGGCCAAGTCGACCACGGAGCGGAAACGCGGGTCCGCTTCCACGGCGCGCCCTTGCACCGCCGCCCGCATCATTCCCAGGCCGTCCACTTCGTCGACGGACGCGATCGCCACCCGTCCGTCGGCCTCGGCGGGACCGAGGGCTTCCCCCACGTCCACGGCGATCAGCGTGCGGCTGTTTCGGCCCCGGGGCGCCGCCACGCCGCGTGGCTCCACCGCGTAGCGGGAACCGTACCGCGGATAGCGCGCGCTCGGGTCCACCGCCCAGAACACGACGAGGTCGGCGCGCTGGCGGATTTCGCCGAGGGTCGCGCCGGCGCGTCCGCGCCGCTGGGCCGCGAGCACTGCCCTCGCGGCCGTCGCGGCGAGGCTGTCGATGGCGGCGTGCAGCCGATCGGCGATGGCGACCCCTTCCCGCTGCGTTTCGCAGGAGACGTCTCCGGCGAGATAGACGAGCGGGCGCTTCGCACCGCTCAGCAGTCTTGCGGCCTCGGTGAGCGCCTGCTCGAGCGACCCGGTGCGGCCGTTCACGCGCGTCTCCACGGGCACAGTCCCGTCGCCGAACCACGCGGCCCCGAGCGCGCAGGCGTTGCGGGCGTCCGCGATGCGATCCTGTTTCACGACGACCGTGATGTCGTCGCAGGCGCAACCGCAGCCGAGGCAGGTGACGTTCGCGACGGTGCGATCGGTCATGCGCTGCGCGCCTCGCGGCGCTCGACAGTGCGGTACAACAGGGCGGCGCGGTGCGTGAGGGCCGCGAAGCACGCCGCAGCGTCTCGTCCGCGCGCGAAGATCGTGCAGATCGGCTCACGCGGCGCGAAGCGAGCCCCGGGCGGCGAGATATCCCGCACCTCCGAGTCCAGGAGCCAGGACCGCGTGTCGCCCAGCGCGGTGGGGCGCCGGGCGTACACGATCGCCTTGCCGACCGCGTCCGGCGTGCGACGCCGGGCGGCCGCCAGGTCGAAGGCCGGCAGTGCGCGCCGGCAGGCCCGGACATGCAGGTCGAACAGCGACAGCCCGTACGCCCGCTCCACCAGCTCCATCGCCGCGGTGTAGCGCGGGTTCACCTCGATTGCGTAGGGCACGCCACGGCGCGCGATGAAATCGACGCCGTTCACTCCCACTAAGCCGAACGCCCGCGTGACACTCTCGGCGAGCAGCGTCGCCCTGTCGAGCAAGCGGTCGTCCGCCGGGAACTGCCGATCCCCCGCGGACCCAAGGATGCTACCGCAGTAGCGGAACCCGTCAGCCCCGAAGGCAGTCTCTCCCGCGAGAATGCGCGACAGCCCCAACGGCACCGCGCTCCGCCCGTCTGCCGCGAACACGATGGAGCCGGCCACGCCGGCAACGCGCTCCTGGAGGTAGCTGCCGCGCGGCACGGGCGCGCCGCGTCGCCAGACGGCCACGCCGTCGCCGCCCCCTGAGCGCAACGGCTTGACGAGCCACCCGCTGCGCGTGCCCCGCGCTGGCCGCGTGAGGCGGACGCGCGGACCCGGCAGGCCGGCGTCGCCGACCACGCGGGCGAGATGGCGCGGGTCGCGTGCTCGCGTCAGGACGGCGGGTGGGTTTCCCCACAGCAGCCGGTTCGCCGCGAGGGCGCGGACGGCACCGGGATGGTTTTCGAAGCTCGCTCCGTACACCGCGGCATCGCACGATACGTCTCGCACCGCGGCGACCGCGGCTCGGGCGCTGAACCGACCCCGGGTCCGGACCACGTGCACTTCGGTCGCGCAGGCCACGAGGTCGAGATCTCCAAACCCATCGACCGCCACCACCTCGTAGCCCGCTCGTGCGGCGGACTCCGCGAAGCCTCGAGTCGACACGCCGGCGAGGAGCACGCGCGTCATGACAGCCCCAGCCGGCGCCGCGCATGCTCGCGCGGCACGACATAGAGATGGTCCAGCACGCTGCCCCGCGCCTCGCGGATCGCCAGTCGCTCGACCAGCTCGCGATTCGCGCCGCCGGCGAGCCCGTCGGCAATGAGCGCCGCCCCTTGCGCCCCTTCCTTTGCCGTTCGAGCGAATCCCTCGAGCAGTCGCGTCGGCGCGAACGCCTCGAGTCGCTCGCGGATCGCATGCGCCAGCGGCTCGATGTGCGCGAGTCGGCCGGAGAGCAGGAACTCCTTGGGCGAGGGGACCGCGGTCGCGAGCGCAACCGCCGTCTTCACGGCGCTCTCGACCAGTGCGGCGCGGGCGACCTGCTCCGCCGCCGTCGCCGGTTGGGCGAGTCGCTCGGGGGAGGCGGTCGTCTCGTCCCAACCGGCGATCGTGGCCGCGCCGCCCCGGAACAGGAGCGCCTTGGTCACTTCGCCTGCGAGATACGCGACCTCACCGTCGAGCGCCCCCGCCGCGCGGAAACCGAGCGGTCCCGCCGAGCCCCCCACACCGTCCACGATCCGACCCGCCGCGACCGCCACGACGGCCGTGAAGGCGCCGCCCAGCTCGAGCAGCACGAGCGACACGTTCGACAGCGGGTGCCCGAGACGCTGGGCCTGCTCGGACACCGCGAGCGCGACCGCGCACACCTTCTCCGCCGTGCCCATGTCCACGCGGTTCACTTTGCGGTGCGCCGGCACCGTGGGGAGATGCACCACGCCGGGCGTGAGCACGACCGGCAGAGCGGAGCGCGCCAGCGCGCGCACCAGGTTGCGGAGTCCGCCGATGCCCCCGGTCTCGCCGGGGGCCGCCAGGAAGGCAAGCCGCAGATCTTCCTCGGTGGCGTCCTGCACCCGCGTGAGCGGCAGCCCGTACCCGGAGGGGCCGGCGATGAGATCGAGCGGGCCGGCCGCCGCGAGCTCGGCCACGAAGCGCGCCGGATCGGCCAGCGCCTCGGCAGTGGGCCAGGAGCGGTCGAGAAACAGGCGGCCGCCGTCGAGCCCACAGAGATCGATGCTCACCGTTCCCGGGTCGATGCCGATGACGCGGGGCATCGGCTCACGGCTTCGGCGCCATCAACTCCCGCGCGACGTCGGCGATGGTCTCGGCGTCCAGCACGAGGTCGTTGCGCTCGAACAGGCGCGCAATGCACGCCTTGTGCACCTTCATCTTGAGGTTGCCGATGGCGAGTGCGCCGAAGCACGCCACACCCTCCTTCGTCACCCCGTCATCCATCACCTCGACCCCCTCGATGCCGAGCGGGGGCACCGCATTCACGTCCGCGACCACTCTGAGCCCCGGCCGGTTGGCCCACGCTTGCTTCGGCACGAGCATCACCCCCGCGGGCCCGGCGTTGAGCAGCAGCTCCGCGCGCGCGCAGGCGCGAATGGCCTCCTTCGCATCCGGCATCGCGATCGCGCGCACCGTCCCGCCGAAGCGCTTGAGCACGAGCTCACGCGCCCTCTCACCCGCGTCAGCCTTGCGCGACGTGATACACACGTCCGCCCCCGCTTTGGCGAACAGCCCGGCGGCTCGAATCCCCACCGGTCCGGTTCCCGCGACGATCAGGACGCGCTTGCCGCGCACCTCGCCGCCCGCCGCCTGCATCTTCGCCACGGCCGCGACGGCGGTCGTATTCGACCCGTTAGAGTCGAGCATCGCGGACACCGTGAAGGGCTTGAACATCGCCTTCTCCGCCGCGGTGAGCAGCTGCTCGCCCACGGCGATGTCCGCGCCCCCGACGAAGACGGCGGTGTTCTTCAGGTCCTTGGGGCCTCGCGTGAAGATGCAGCCGTGGATCAGGTCGCGGACGTCGGCTTCGGTGATGCCGCCGTAGCTCATCACCTCATCGGCGCCGCCGTCGTAGGCGACCACTCGATCGAACACGCTCGGCAGCCGGGAGCTGTCGAGCTGCAGCAGGAGCTTACGCATCAGGGTTCATGCTCCACGATCAGTCCGCGCGGGGCTCGAAAAGCAGTCGAGGGGCGGCAGCCCGCCCCTCGACGTGGAATCAGGCGACTGCCGGGGAGATCAACCCTTGTCCGCGCCACCGGCGAACGGATGTGACGCCGTCTTCGCCTGGGAGATCACCTGGTCGATCTTCGGCTGCCCCTTGAGGGCGCGCTCGATCGATTCCTTCACCGCCCGATAGTTGAAGTCGAAGATCTTCTTGTCGTTCTTCGCCTCCCAGTGGATGAACACCCCCACCAGGATGCAATAGTCGTCCACTTTGTCCCGCGGGATGATGCCCGAGGACACGCTGTCAACCACCGCGCGCGCGACCGCCGCCTGCGCCGGGCCGAACATCTGCACGGCCTGCGTGGCGTTCTTGATGGTGACCTTGTTGAAGAGGATCGTGTCGGGCTTCGCCGGCAGGTTGGGTGTAACGACGGCGAGCAGCTTGGTGAAACCGTCGGTGTTGTTCGCCAACGTGTTGACGAAGGCTTGTCCCGCATGGCCCGACTTCGACCCGATGATCAGATCGATGTGGGCGACCTCATTCCCGTCGCCTACCAGAGATTCGCCAAGAAAGAAATCCGCTGCCATAACTACCTCCCGATCCGGATGGGGTCCACGAGTTTCACTTGCCGGCCGTCACGAATGCGGTGTTGAGAGCAGCGTGGCCAGAGGGGGTGTGGAGAGCCACGCCGTCCCGCGTCTGCGGGTAGCTCCTACGGAACCGTATCGATGGGGTGCTAACCTGCCCGCCGCTCCCACGGGTGTCAAGGCCGCGAGCCGGGGTCCAAAACGGTACGTTGGCGAGCTAGTCCGGTGGTGCCTCGCCTGTGGCAACCCGCCACACCTCGTCGGCGAGCCACTCCAGCCGCTGCTGCGCGTAATCGAGCTCCGCGGGCGACATCTCCTTCGCCCGGCGGGAGATCTCTCGCGCGTGGCCGAGCAGGTCGTCCAGAACCTCCCGCAGCGGCCGGTTCTGGCGACGCTCGGCGCGGGGCCGCGGGCTCATGCGCTTTGGATCCCGAGGGCCCGCTCGTCGGCCGTCTTGAACTCCCCTGCCGCCGCGCGTACCGTCGAGGCGAGCCCACGCTCGGCGAGGTAGCTCTCGACCAGCCGCAGGCCGAGATAGTATCCCGAGCGCTCCGGCAGCACCTTCCCCGCCGTCAGTCGCGCGGCCGGGCTCATGCCCCCCGACAGGAAGCGCAGGCGCAGCCCCAGGCCCGTTTCGTCCAGCAGCGGCGCCGCCGCGCGCCGCAGGAAGGAATCGAGCTCCCGGATGCGCCGATACTGCCGGCGCGTGTAGCCGAAGTATTCCCATGGCTCGAACCCGGGCGCCACCGCCTGCGCCGCCGCCACGGCCACCCCTTCGTTCGCGAGCAGCTCCCTCAACGTGGCCCGGCTGCCGGTGTCCCAGTAGTCATAGTAGCCGCGCAGGTCCGTCACCAGGCGCTTCAGGTCGGCCCGGCTCGTCGGCGAGGTGTAACGCACCGCGTGCGCCACCTCGTGCGCGATCCACAGCGGCAACAGGTGGGGCGCGAGCCCCATGCCGTAGGTCTGGGGATTGGCCCGGCCGGTGAAGTGCTCGAGGCATACGACGGCAATCCCGCGCCCGCCCACGACCAGCTCGGCCGCGTTGGCGGCGCCCACGCCCACCATGAGGTACAGGTCCACCGCGCAGTCCGCCTCGAAGCGCTCGAGTGAGCGCTGCAACGCATCGTCTGCGATAGCGGCGACGTCTACGTCCTCGAGCAGCCGCTCGAGATCCGCGCGCTCGGCGCGCAACGCGGCCACGACCACCTGTTCCGCGTGCGGGGACATCGGGTCCAGCACGTAGTTGTGCCAGTAGCTGTGCAGCACCGGCTTGTGGCGCTCGAGATACTCGTGATAGGCCGCGACGGGGTCGGGCGCGGCGAGGATCGCGAGGAACTCCGGCACGAGATTGACGAGCATGAGTCGGCCGGCCCCAATTTGGGAACCGGCCTCGCCGGAGACAAGCGCGTCCCCGCCCCGGGACCCGGGGCGACGGGAAGCAACCGGCTTGACATTTTACGGCACGACGGTTCGAGCGATGGCCCTCAGGTGTGGTCGCGCATCTTGCGGCTCATCTCGGCGAGGAACCGCCGCTCGGCGGGGGTGAGACTGTCGATCCCGCGCGCCGAGATCTTGTCGAGCACGCGGTCGATCTCGGCCTGCGCGGGATCGCGCTCGACGCGGCGCGGTGGCTTGGGTGCGTCGCTGGCCCGTGCCACGCGCCCCGGATGGACCAGTACGCTGGGCTCGGACCGGCGCCGGAGAGTGCGCTCGGCTCGTCCCAGCCGCCAGTCGCCGATCTTCAGGTAGAGGAAGCCGGTCGCGAAGCCGCCCAAGTGCGCGAGGTGCGCCACGCCGTCGCTGGTGGGCAGCAGCGCGAGCACGAGCGAGATCGCCACCAAGAACGTCACGAGCCACTTGGCCGCGATCGGCACGGGGAGAAGGAACACGTAGATCGGTGCGTCCGGCGCCGCCCAAGCGAACGCCAGCAGCACGCCGTACACCGCGGCCGAAGCGCCGACGACCAAGGTCACGGGCCGGAACTGCATGAGCGCGTATGACAGCGCCGCGCCGCCCAGCCCGCACAACAGGTAGTAGCGCAGAAACGCGCCGCCGCCCATCCGCTCCTCGACCTGCGGCCCGAACACAAACAGGGCCAGGAGGTTGAACGCGAGGTGCAGGAAGTTGGCGTGGAGAAACATGTAGGTCAAAAAGGTCCACGGCCGCGCCAGAGCGGTGAGCGGCACGAACCCGAACGTGGCGAGGAAGGCCGGGCTGACGAACAGCGTCACCTGGAGCAGGAAGACGACGAGGTTGGCGACGATCAGCCGCCACACCCACGGAGTCATGCCGAACATCCGCTGCGGGCCCATCGCGTACTTATCCCCCGCGCGCGCTCCCCGAGTTCCCCGCGAGCCGGCAGATCCGCTCGCACAGCTCCGGAAACTCGATCCCCGCGGCCCGGGCGGCCTGCGGCAAGAGGCTGGTGCGCGTCATGCCGGGGAGCGTGTTTGCCTCAAGGCAAAAGATGTCGCCCTCGGGGCTCAATCGGAAGTCGACGCGCGAATACCCCCCGAGCTTGAGCGCCCGGTGTGCCGTCAGCGCCAGCTCCTGTAACTGGCGCGCCAGCGTCGTGTCGAGCTTCGCGGGGAAGATCTCCTCCGACATCCCCGGCGTGTACTTGCACTCGTAGTCGAACAGCTCGTGCTTCGGAATGATCTCGCCCACCGGCAACGGCACGTCGCCCAGCACCCCCACGGTCAGCTCCCGCCCGGGGATGAACTGCTCCGCCATGACTTCGGCATCGTATGCTCGCGCCACTCGGACGGCCGCGTCCAACCCCTCGGCGTTGCGCACCAGCGTCATCCCCACGGAGGAGCCCATCTTCGACGGTTTGACGATCACGGGCCACCCCAGCGCCGTGGTTACGTCCTCGGCGGCAACCGGCGCCATGAACCACCCCGGCACCGGCACTCCCGCCGCCCGGAACAGCCGCTTGGCGAGGTCTTTGTCCATGGCGAGCGCGCTGGCCAACGCCCCGCTGCCGGTATAGGGCACGCCGATCACGTCGAGCACCGCTTGCAGGATCCCCCCCTCACCGCGCCCCGCGTGCAGGCAGAGGAACAAGACGTCCGCGCCGGTGACCTCCGTGAGCCGGGCGAGCCCGTTCGACAGCATCGCCCGCTCGCGCTCGTCGAGCTCGGCCACGGCGGGCGGCTCCCGGCCCACCGCAGTCGTGAGCAGCCGCTGCTCGTCGGTCGGCGAGAGGAGCCCGGTCACCGTATCGACGGCCCGCACCGTATGCCCGCGCCCCCGCAGTGCCTCCACGATCTGGGCGGCGCCGGCAAACGCGACCGCGCGCTCCGCCGTCGCGCCGCCGGTGATCACCGCGACCCGCATCAGTGGATCCCGGCGAGCTGGTGGAGCACGTCGTAGCGGGTGACGATTCCCGCGATCTTGCCCTCGCGTCGCACCAGCGCCGCCGGCGTCTCGCGCGACAGGAGAGTTGTGAGGCGTTCGACGGGAAGGTCGGCATCGACCACCGGAAACGGCCCATCCATCACATCTTGGACCGGCTGGTCGAGCGTCGCCGGCTCTTCGAGCGCGCGGGCCATGAGCCCCTGCTCGGAGACCGCGCCCACCCCGTCGCCGACGTCCAGCACCGGGAGCTGCGACACGTTGTACGTGCTCATCAGGTTCAACGCCTGGCGCACCGTCGCCGTGGGCGCGACGGAGATCAGCGGAGGTGCGCCCGAGTTGCGCGCCTCGAGAAGCTCGCCCACGAACACCCGCGCCGCTTCGAGGATCTGATTCTCTCGCAGCCATTCGTCGTTGAAGACCTTCGACAGATATCGCTCCCCGGTGTCGGCGAGCACGGTCACCACGAGCGCTTGCGGATCATTCACCCGGCGCGCCACGTCGAGCGCGGCCACGACGTTGACGCCGGTCGAGCCTCCAGCGAACAGGGCCTCCTCCTTCGCCAGGCGGCGCACCATGAGCATCGCGTCCTTGTCGGACACCGTGATCCACTCGTCGATCACGTCCCAGTGCAACGAGGTCGGCAACTTGTCGCCCCCGATCCCCTCCACCTTGTAGGGATGACCCTCGGTCTTCTGACGGGTGCGCGCATACTCGGTGTAGATCGAGCCAACCGGGTCGCCCGCGATCACGCGGACCCGGGGGTTCTTCTCCTTGAGGAACCGGCCCGCACCGCTCACCGTCCCGCCCGTCCCGGGGGCGCAAACGAAGTGAGTGATCTTCCCCGCCGTTTGCTCCCACAGCTCGGGACCGGTGGTGCGGTAGTGCACCTCAGGATTCACCGGGTTGTAGTGCTGGTCGGCGAAGATCGCATTGGGGTGCGCCGCGGCGATCGCCCGTCCCTTCATGATGTAGTTCTCGGGATGATCGGGGGGCACGGCGGTCGGCGTGATGATCACCTCGGCGCCGAGCGCGCGCAGCAGCCGCGCCTTCTCCTGCGACATCTTGTCGGGCATCGTGAAGATGCAGCGGTACCCCTTCACCGCGGCGGCGAGCGCGAGCCCGACCCCCGTGTTGCCGGACGTGGCTTCGACGATCAAGCCGCCCGGCTTCAGGCGCCCCTCGCGCTCGGCGGCCTCGATCATCGCCAAGCCGATCCGGTCCTTCACGGAGCCGCCGGGATTGAAGAACTCCGCCTTGGCGTACACCGGGGTCCGGATCCCCTGCGTCACGCGGTTCAGCCGGACCAGCGGTGTCCAGCCGATCGTTTCGAGGATGTTGCCGTACGGCTTAGTGTGGGACGGCATTCGAATCCGGCCTCGCCGCGCTGTCCGGGACCGCGCGTGTCGTGTCCGGCAGCGGCGGGAAGCTGTCCCGCCTCGCGGGCGTCGTGTCGCGCCGCACCGGGCGCACGGGGACGGGAGCCGGAGCGGGGGGAGCCGCGGGCGCACGGACCGGAGTCGGCCGGGGACGTGTGGTGTCCGGCTCCCCCTTCGAGACGGCGCCACTCGCTTGCGGGTGCCGAAACTCGACCGGCTGGAGGAACGCGGTGGCGATGGACAGGCCGTGTCGCCGCGCGGGAGCGAAGCGCAGCCTACGCGCGCCGGTGAGCGCCGCCGAGTCGAGCGCCGGGTAGCCGCTCGATTCGGCCACGCGGCTCGACTCCGGCAGCAGACGCCCCATGGAATCGACGACCAGGCGCAGCATCACGTCGCCCTCCACCTTTTGGTCGTACAGGCGGGGCGGATACTGGATCGGCGAGTCGGCGTTCAGGGCAACCGGGGGCTCTTGGTCTGGCGGAACGCCGGGGGACCCGCTTCCAGACTGCTCGGCCGGGGGTGCCTGGCGGCATCCGGCCGGGCCCAGGGTCACGAGGCCTGCGAGCGCGACGGTCCAGACTCTCATGGTCCCTCCGCGAGTTGCTTCTTCCAGGCCGCGAGCCGATTCAAAGCCTCGAGCGGCGACAGCGCGTTCAGGTCGAGCCGGTCGAGCTCTTCGAGCAGCGGATGCGGGCTGGCCGAGTGGCTGAACAGCGCGAGCTGGGCCGCGTCCGGACGGGCGGGCGGAGTCTGATGCGCTACGTGGTGCCCCGCCTCGAGGAGCGCGAGCACCTGCCACGCCCGCTCGACGACGGGCGCCGGAAGCCCCGCGAGCCGCCCCACGTGGATGCCGTACGACCGGTCGGCGCCGCCCGGCTCGAGGCGGTGCAGGAACACGATCTCGTCCCCCGCTTCGCGCACCGCCACGTTGAAGTTGCGCGCGTGGGCGAGTTCCTCGGTGAGTTGCGTGAGCTCGTGATAATGGGTCGCGAAGATCGTCTTGCACCCGATCGCGTTGTGCAGGAATTCGGTCACCGCCCAGGCGATCGCGACGCCGTCGTAGGTCGATGTCCCCCGTCCGATCTCGTCGAGCAGCACGAGGCTCCGCGACGTCGCACCGTGGAGGATGGCGCTGGTCTCGCTCATCTCCACCATGAACGTCGACTGGCCGCGCACCAGATTGTCCGACGCCCCTACGCGCGTGAACAACCGGTCCACCGCGCCTACGACCGCCCGTCGCGCGGGGACGAATGCCCCCATTTGGGCGAGCAGGACGCACAACCCCACCTGCCTGAGCAGCGTGGACTTCCCCGCCATGTTCGGTCCGGTGAGCAGGATCACGCGACCGGCCGCGTCGAGCAGCACGTCGTTCGGGATGAATGCCTCGCGCGCCATCATGCGCTCGACCACCGGATGGCGGCTTCCCTCGAGCACGATGGTGAAGCCATCGTTGACCTCTGGGCGGACGTACCCCTCACGGTGCGCGACGTCGGCCAGGGTCCCCCACACATCGAGCCGGGCGAGCACGCCGGCCGTCGTCTGCACCCGGGCGATCGCCTCGGTCACACGGACGCGCAACGTGTCCACCAGCTCCGCCTCGCGCAGCGCGATGCGCTCTTCGGCGCCCAGCACCGTGGCCTCGTACGTCTTGAGCTCGGGTGTGACGAACCGCTCGGCGCCGGTGAGCGTCTGACGCCGCTCGTAGTCCGCCGGCACACGGTCCCGGTGCGGGTTCGTGATCTCGAGATAATACCCGAAGACCTTGTTGAACCCGACCTTGAGCGAGGAGATGCCGGTGCGCTCGCGCTCGCGTGCCTGGAGCCCCGCGATGTACTGCTTCCCGCCGTCGCGAGCGTCCTTGAGCTGGTCGAGCTCGTGATCGTACCCGGTCCGGATCGCGTCGCCGTCGGATGCCTGGGCCGGTGGACGCTCCACGAGCGCCCGGGCGAGCTCATCGCCCACGTCCTGGAGGAGATCGAGGCGGTCCGCGGCTTCCTCCAGTAACGAGGCCCGCCCCCGCGCTTCGAGGCCGTCGAGCGCCGCGCGGACGTCGGGCAGACGGAGGACCGAATCCCGCAGCGCGCCGAGCTCGCGTGCAGTCGCGCGTCCGAGCGCGGCGCGGCCCGCGAGACGCTCGACGTCGCGTACGCCGTCGAGCGCTTCGCGCAGGCGGTCCCGCCCGCGGACGTCGTCGACCAGCACCTCCACCGCGTCCAGGCGGGCCGTGATAGCCGCGGGATCGACGAGCGGCGCGAGCAGCCATCCCCTTAGCAGGCGGGCGCCCATCGGCGTCAGGGTGCGGTCCAGGACCTCGAGCAGGGTCGCCCCCTCGCGGAGCGGCTCCACCAGCTCGAGGTTGCGGCGGGTCATCTCGTCGAGCGGCAACCGGTCGCCGCGCCGGAGCATGCGGGGGCGGGCGAGGTGCGGCAGGCCCCCAGGTTTGAGCTCCCGTGCGTAGCGGAGCAGTGCCCCTACCGCGCCCAGGGCCGGGCCGTCGCCCGGCTCGACGCCCAGCCCATCGAGCGCAGCCACGCGGAAGGTGCGTGCCAGGTCCTCGCGCGCGAGCTCGGGATCGAACTCCCATGCCTCACGCTCCGTGCGCACGGCGCCGGGACGTGGGACGCCGGCGGGCGTGCCGCCGGGAAGCACCACTTCCCGCGGTTCGTAGCGAGCGAGCGCCGCCGCGAGGTCCTCCGGTGCCACGGTCTCGAGCAGCAGCTCGCCGGTCGTGAGGTCGAGCGCCGCTATCCCGGCCGGTGTGCTCCGAGCGTCGACCGCCAGCAGGAAATTGTTCCGGCTGCGTTCGAGCCAGTCGTCGGCGAGGACGGTGCCGGGAGTGACGGTCTCCACGACTGCGCGCCGCACGAGGCCCTTGGCGAGCTTGGGATCCTCCACTTGCTCGCAAATCGCCACGCGGTGACCGAGGCCGATCAGCCGCCGCAGGTACTCGGTCGCCGCCTTGACGGGAACGCCGGCGAGGGGCACCTCCGCTGCGCCACCGTTGTTGCGCGACGTGAGGGTGAGCCCCAGCTCCCGGGCGGCGAGCTGCGCATCGTCCTCGAACATTTCGTAGAAGTCACCCATCCGAAAGAACAGGATGGTGTCGGGGTGTCGCGCCTTGATCTCGCGATACTGCTGCATCAGCGGCGTGTCCACCTCGACTCGTGGCGTCATGGCTCCTCCACTACGAACGGCTGACCTCCGAGCCGGGTCTTGAGACGGCGCTGTGCTTGCGCGGCGTCATCGTGCGATGCATACCGCCCGACGCGCACCTTGAAGAGGCCGCTCGTGTCACGCACCACGCGGGCGTCGAAGCCCATCACTTTCAGACGGGTGAGCATCTCGTCCACCTGCGCCGCGCTTTTTACGGCCAGCACCTGGACGGCATACGTCGCGGCCGGGGGTGTGGCCTTGGCCTGGGTGTCGCCTGCCGTGGCGGGCGCAGCGGCCGGCGGGGCGACGGTCGCGGAGACACAGCGAGAGGCGTAGAAGCTCACCTGATTCTTGAACTCCACGTCGGCGCCCGCGCCGTCCACCGCCTCGCGGATCAACGGGCAGCCGTGGGCGTCATCCTTGAGATCGAAGTAGGCGCGCGCGCCCCAGAAGTCCGCCCGGGCCCGTAACGGGGAATCGGGATAGTCGAGGCGGAGCCGCTCGGCCGCTTGCACGGTGGCCGCGGGATCGCCCTGGGCGAAATAGAGCTGCGTGAGTAGTACGAGCGCCGAGTCGGCCCATACCGACCGCCCGTATTCGACCACCACGCGCTGCAGGTTCGTTGCGGCGGTCGTTGCGTCGGCCGCGACCCGGCCCGCGGTGAAGAGTGCGCCCGGATAGATGGAATCCTGCGGCGATAGGCTCGCGAGCAGCCGGCGAACCATGGCGCGCGCCGAGTCGGGGCGGGTCTGTGCGACTCGGAGAGCGGCCGCGCGAACGGTGTCCCGCTGGGCGGAGAGTCGGGCAGGCGGACAGACGCACAGGACCACGACCGCGAGGACGACCATCGCTCCGACTCTCATGCCGCCTCCCTCGCGCTCACGCCCCACGACAGTACGAGCTGCTCGAGGATGCCGGCTTCACCGGTCAGCGTGCTCGACTTGAGGGCGCGGTCGGCGTCGAGGGCCAGGCGCAGCGCGCCGCGCAGCTCCCCGGCGGTCCAGAGCCCCGCCCACCGAGCCCAGCGGAGAGCGGTCTGTTCCCAGCTCCCGAGGCCGTACGGTCGCGCGGCCCGGAGATGCGACAGCAACGCACCCTCGAGGCGATCGTGTCGCCGCGCGTCGCGGTCGACCTCCGCTCGGGCGAGCGCCGTGCCGACGAGGGCAGTGCCGAGCGCGCTGAGCATGCGGACGCCGCTCATCCCTGCCTGCTCGAGCACAGGCTCGACCAGCCGGGCGGCGTCCGGTGCACGCCGCTCGAGGGCCGCGTCGACGAAATCCTGGAGCGTTTCGCCGCGGCGCACGCCCACGAGCGCGGCCACTTCGTCGCGGCTGGCCGGCCGCCCTGCACAGAGCGGTGCGAGCTTCTCGAGCTCACGGGCGAGGCCGCTGAGGTCGTTTCCCACGCTGGCAAGGAGCAGCTCGCCGGCCTCGGGCGCGAGGGTAAAACCAAGCTGCTTCGCGCGGTGTGTCATCCAGCGCTCGACCCGCTCTGGGGGCAGTGCCGTGACCTCCACGGCGGTCGCCCGGCGCACGAGCTCGGCGTCGGGTGGCTCAGCGGTGCCGTGCACCAGCACCAACAGCGTGGTGGGATTGGGTGAATCGAGGTAGTGCAGCAGCTCCTGGCGCACTTTCGCAGTCTTGCGGAGCTGGTCCATCCCACGGAGGACCACGGCCCGGGTGGCGGTGAGGATGGGAGGCGTGTTCACCAGGGCGTTGAACGCCTCGGGGTCGAGATCGGCGGCCGCGCGCTGGTCGACGTTGAAGTCACGGGCGGTCGGGTCGACGGCGCGCTCCAGCAGCGCGCGCACCGCCTCGTCCTTCAGCACGTCCTCCTCGCCATGGAGATAATAGACAGGATCCGGCGCGCCCTGCTTCAGGCTCCGGAGCAGCGCGTCAAAGGTGAGAGCCCCCATACGGGGCGGAAGTTACCGTGGCCTCGAGTCGAGAGAAAGCCTACCGCCCTGCGGATGCG
>Ga0134122_10002128_pt1 | contig 14503 bp, 15 predicted proteins | sample KB302_FD_96461 | JGI IMG/M metagenome (GOLD analysis project Ga0134122, IMG submission 96461) | Terrestrial soil microbial communities without Nitrogen fertilizer from Kellogg Biological Station, Michigan, USA - KB3-0-2 | ecosystem: Environmental > Terrestrial > Soil > Unclassified ... | reverse complement strand
CGGCATCCTTGATGTAGGCATTCACATTCTGCAGATTGGAAGCATATTGCGCCTGCATGGCCGGAGACCGCGAAGCCACGGCGGCCAGCAGTTGTTCATCCTCATTTGCAGTGGATGTCTTCTTTTCGGTCTGGAGCTTGGTTAGTGCGGGAGGAGCTTGCGTGTCCTGTTTCACCGACAGCCTGGAGTCCGCCGGTCCTCTTTGGTAGATGACAATCCCGAAGGCGACCAGGACAAGGGCTGCCACGGGCGCCAGCCAAGCCATGCTCCAACGCCGCGGTCTTCCTGGCACCAGCGATGGTCCCAGCTGGGCATCGCGGATGATGCCCTCTTGCCGCAACGTAATCTCGATGGCGGCCCACACGCGCGGGCTGGGATCGGCCACCTCTTGCAACTGCCGCGCCTCGCTGGCGATCAGTTCGAGGTCCGTAACCAGACCTGAACACACGGGACAGGATCTTAAATGTAATTCCTGCTCTGCAGTCCTGCCGCCCTCAAATTCTTCCGGTAACAATTCCTGGAATTCTGTGCAGTTCATACTTCATCTCCCCCAAAGGTACCGCCCTCTATCGCTCGCTACGGCTTTGCGGCCTTTTCGGCTCTGCTCGTCTTGAGCGATTCACGCAATTTCATGCGCGCCTTATGTAGCTGAGATTTGCTGTTGCCGATGGAGCACCCCACCATGGCAGCAATCTCGTTGTGTTCGTATCCTTCTACATCGTGCAATACAAAAATCCGTCGATATCCTGGCGGCAGCGCGTCCACGGCGCGTTGCAGTCGCAGCCGGTCAATCGAGCCCGACAAGACTGGATCTTGTGCACCCAGTTCTTTCTTGGGGGCCTCTTCCTCGTTTTCCAGCGTCTCTTCCAGCGGAACTACGGGAAGACTCTTTTTGCGCAACTGCATCAGGACAACGTTTACCGCCATCCGGTGCAGCCACGTGGAAAAGGCCGATTCGCCTCGAAAAGTGGCAATCTTGCGAAATAACTGCAGAAAAGCTTCCTGGGTCAGATCCTCAGCCTCAGCGGTGTTGGCCGTCATGCGGAGGCACAGCGAATAAACACGCCGTTTGTGCAGTCCGTACAAAAGCTGAAACGCTTCTGCATCGCCCTGCTTGGCTCGTTCGATCGCCTCTGCTTCGGAAAGCTTGTCGCCCTGTAGTTTTCTCGCGTCCGTCAAGTCGCCTTTTCCGGCCGCACTAAATCAGATGCGGCGTAACTATCTTTTCGTTGTACTGCTTGCAGGGTTTGACGCTGATCCGAGCCCGCTTCGAGCCGGAACCCTCGTCCTGACTTGCGGCCCAACGCTCCGGGATGACCTTTGTAACTATCAGAAGCCTATCGGGGTCGGGCAAACCACGTCAACTATGGTTCTTTGTAGCTATGATTCTTGGTAGTTTCCTCAGTTTTCTTAACAATCGGCCGTTTGGGCGTATTGGGCACCTAGAGACAGACGCGGTTCTGCGCTTCAGCAGGCAAGAAGATAGCAGATGTGGGCCACGGTTGGCACCTGGGTTCGCTACAGGCTTTCTTGCATATCCCCTGATTACGACAGGCTTGGCACTGGGGTGACATTTCTTGCCGAATGCAGTTGCATGAGAATGAGCACAGGCGCGGTTGGGTCACACCATCAGCCAGCGCCAGGGAGAATCGAATGAAAACCAAGACTCTGATGATTGCACTCCTTTTTGTGTCCGTGGCCCAAGCCAAGGAGCCCAGGGCTCATCAGTCTGGCACCTTGCTCCAGATGGACTCGGCAGAGTGCGGTGTGGATGAAAACAGCGGTAAGAGCTTTGTCGGGGAAGTGGTGGGTACCGATTCGGCGCACAAGAAGACTCACGCCCTACTCTGCCAGGAATACCTGTTGCAGAGCGATACCGTCATTTACCGCATTCGCCCCGTCGACGAAAAGCATCCCGTTCTGTTGCCGGTGGGTCAGACCGCTCAATTCCGCATTCACAAAGACAAGATGCTGCTGCAAGTGGAAGATGCCGATGACAAGGAACGCGCATATAGCGTCGTTTCAATGACGCCGCGTGCCGAGCGGAAGTCTGCCGAAAACAAGTAAGTCTCCCCTGCACGCATTTCTCAGTCAGGGCGCGGGTCCGATCCGCGCCTGTCTTAACTCTGCTTTCTTGTTTGCAAATCCCAGTTTACTCGGGCGTTGTCACGGCCTGATTCAGCGCCCAACCCTACGAAAGTTCGCGGCATCTTAACCAACTGCTTACCCACCTGCACCGCTCCTGCAGCAGTTTTTTCTCTGACTGTTCGATTCGAGGGAAAGTTGTCTAAGCCAGAGAAGACCGAACCTAGGAGGAAATACCAAGGATGAAACGCCTTATTTTTCTATTCGTACTATGCTGCGGACTAGCTTTGCCGTCGGCCCTCATGGCGCAAGGTTCTGATCATGTCGAAGTAGGGGTCTTCGCCGATTATTTGAACTTCAGCGCCACGGACCCTCATATCAACTTCGTCGGCGTGGGCGGGCGCGCCGCGTTCAACATACATCCCAACGTTCAACTGGAAGCCGAGATGTCCTACGATTTCAAGAGGAACTTCACCAGCGTCTTCTCGAACGGCGCCACGACTCAGTTTGTAAACACGACCCTGCGTCCCCTGACCGGGTTGTTTGGACCGAAATTCCAGACCAGCTCGGGACCGTTTCGAGCCTATGTCACTGGCAAACTCGGCTTTGTTAATTTCAGCGTCTCCGATCAGAACGCTCCCGCAGGGTTCGTAGGAGCCTTGGGCGGCATTCAAACCGGGGACACCCGTTTCGCCATGTACCCCGGCGGCGGAGTCGAAGGATTCTGGGGTCCCATCGGACTGCGTCTTGAGGCCGGTGACGAGATCTACTTCGATAACGGCACGCATAATAACTTCAAAGTAACCTTCGGGCCGGCTTTCCGATTCTAGACGGGAATTACACCGCCGCGGCAGCCTCCCCAGGCTGCCGCTCTTATTTGGGGAGTGAGCGAGTTTCCAAAAATTTCATGAATCACGAAGGACGCGAATCATCACGAAGGCTTTCCTTCGTGTCCTTCGTTGTCAAAGGTTTATTGCCAGGCATGGATACGGCAACGCGCCCGTGGTAGAGTGTTGCACTTCACCGCGGCCAATTGGGCTCGGCAAGCTGATTCCGAAAGGAGTCGTCCATGTCTCTGATCTACGATCTGGTGAAAGATCGCCGGGTTCTGTCGATTGAAGCCGACAGCACCGTTCTCGAAGGCGCCCGTTTCATGATGGAAAATCGCATCGGCGCTCTGCCCGTGCTGCGCAATGGCGAGTTGGTAGGCATCTTCTCCGAGCGGGACATTATGAACCGTGTCGTAGCTCTCGGACGCCTGCCCGGCACTACGAAGATTTCTGAGGTCATGACGGCCAATCCCAAGGCGGTTAGTATTGACGAAACCATAGAAAATTGCCTGTACCTCATGCGGGAATTTGGTTTCCGCCACTTGCCCATCGTTGACGGCAAGGAACTGAAGGGATTGGTTTCTTCCCGCGACATTCTGTTGCGCTACGTTTCCCAGCAGGAAGCGGAGCAGCGGCGAAAAATAGGCTAGTGGCACAGATGCAACGGGAAGGGCACGAGGTGCCGTCGTGCCGCAAGAGGGTAAGTCAGGTCGGCTTCAGCCTCCAGGTCCGCTTTCCCGGCGCGAACTACCATGCTTCGACAACGAAAAACCTCCGCCATCGAGCCACCTCCACAGCACACCTCGGCGGCTTAAAGCCGCAGCGCCTATAGGCAGATGCGCGAAGCGTAGACTCGTGCCCCCTAATTCCGAGGGAGACAGAACGCTTGGTTCGTGATCAGGGAATGATTGGGACTTCAGCCACGCCGATGTACTTGTCCGCCGCGCCGTAGTAGAGCCAATAGTGGCCGTGCTGCCTGACCATCCCCTCCACAAAAACCACATTCGGAACCTGCCCGATCTTCTCCCAGGGCTTTTCAGGAGAGAAGACGGGTTGCTCGGATCGCCAGATGAGTTTGCGCGGATCCTTCCGGTCGAATACCGCGATCGCAGTACGGTAGACCAGATTGTCATCGGCTGCGTTATAGAAGAGGACGATGCTGTCTTTGGTCACGATGGGCGGCGGCCCCGGCTCGACCACCCTGGAATCGAAACGCCCGGCACGCCGTGGAAGAATGGGAGTGTCCGTCGCCTCGGTCCAATGGAACAGATCCGCAGAATAGGCCAGCCCCATCTGGTCCGTCTTGTCTGCGCTCGTGCCAAGGAAATACATCCAGTACCGGCCGTTGATCTTTTCCGGCACGATGGCTCCGGATTTTGTCCAGCCCACATTCCAATTGCCTTTGTAGGCCGGCAGAATGACGCCCCGGCGCTGCCAGTGCCGCAAATCCTTGGAAGTCGCCAGGCAAAGCTGGGCATCCTTCTTGTTGTAGCCGGTGTAGGTCAGATAATAGGTGTCCGCGAATTTCACCAGGCGAGGATCTTCTACTCCGCCATCTTTCTCATAGTCAGTCCGGGGCGAGAGCACAGGTTGTGACGCCCGGGTGAAGTGGATGCCATCGGAACTCTCTGCGTAGCCCAGCCGGGACGTGCCGTTCTTGTCCTGGGCGCGGTAGAGCATGACCACCTGGTCGTTGCGGAGGATAACCGCCGGGTTAAAGGTGCCAGTCGATTCCCAGGAGTCGCCGCGGGGAGAAAGGATGGGAGCGTTCGAAACTCGGGTCCAGGGACGCTTCCATTCCTGCGCCGACAGAAGCAGACCGGAGACGAAAACAACCAGCAGCCCGAGGCGACGGATCCAGTTGCGCATCACGTTATCCGACTTTCTAAAAACGGGAATCCAATAAGAGGCGCCGCGTATGTCAACTAGCGTATCCTAGTAATTATGTATACCGCCGATGTGTTGAGAAACGTTGTGGCCTTGAGAAGTGAGATCGCCAACCTCCGCGACCTGAATGACCGCTATGCCAGCCAGCAGGATCCCGCTCCCATGGCCTCGCGCGCCAACGAAGAACGGCGTACCCGCCTTCAGGAAATCGTACGGGAGTTGGCGGCGCTTGCAAAAGACCAGCGTCCATAAGGCAGGGCCAGAACCCTTTGCAGGGGATAAGCGTCAGCCCGTCCTCCTCCGATAGCCTTGTCCATCCTGAGGGACTTCAGTCCCGAAGGATCTTGCGCGCAGCTGCACAAGCCGCTGTGTATGCGCTTCACGCTAAATGCTTCGCAAGCTCAACATGACGCCGCGGAGCAGAGTATCTCAGTGTTGCAACGCTTCGATCTCGTCCGTCTTTCCCAGGTATTCGTAGCGCAGCAGCGCAATGGGCACATTGCCGTTCTTCCACACAAAGTCATGGAAGTCGCGCAAGTTGAATTTGTCGCCCTGTGCCAGTCGGGCTTCCGCCAGTAGCTTCATGATCTGCAATTTCCCTGTCTGATAAGAGATCCCCACACCCGGGACTGAGGCGTAAAAGGTCGCGTCCTCCATTGCAGTCGCCCGGTCGAGCGGAACAGTCTTCATGAAGTAATCAGCTGCCTGTTCGATGGTGAACTCTCCCGTGGACAGCTTGACCTCGACTTCTACTCGCAGGGCGCGAAACCGCATGAAGTTGTAAATGATCTCGCGGGTGCGTGGACTGTCCTCAAACAGACCGGCTTGCAACATCATTTCTTCGGCGTAGAAGCCGATGCCTTCGTTGGCGCTCGAGTCGTAGTAGTGGCGCCGTATGGGGTCCTGGTTGGTCCAGGACATCACCTTTTGAAAATAGTGTCCGGGCACGCCTTCGTGCACGATGATCCCTCGCGGGTCACGAGCGGTGGATAAATCGAAGTATCCCCGATCCGGCGACGGTGTCTTGATGTAACTGGTCGCGCCGTCTTTCAGGCGAGTTGGACCGGTAAGATCGTCGGCGACTCCGAACGCAGCCAGCGGCGCCAGATAAGCGGGGAAGGGAAGATTGCGGTAGTGCTGCAGCCAGGCCGGGACAGTGAGGATGTTCTTTTGCTCGAGGAAGTCGCGAATCTCCTGTTCCTGCCGCTGCTCGCGGGCCATCTGCGCAGCCTGGTCCTTGGCCAGGGCCAGTTGGGGCAGTTTGGCATTGCGATCTTTCTCATAAGCCTCAAAGGAAACTGCTCGTTCCCATTCCTGACGACCCATCGCGCGCAGTCGTTCAGGCGAGTATGGGATTAAGGCCACATGGTTTAGAAAGAAGATGTAGTTGTCTCGCCCAACCGAGACATCGTTAGACATACCCGGAAGTCGTGGCTGAAGCCAGTCGCGATAGCCTTCCAAGGCCTTGATCGCTGGCTGAACTGTCGGATCAAGTTGGGATGCGCTTTCGGCTGTGAGGAAAGGTTTTAGCTCGCGCGCCATTTCTTCCATCCGAGGCTGAATGTCCTTCAGTTCACGAATGGACAATTGCGCCAACGGACCGGCCGGGTCTTTGAGATTTGCTTCCCCGTCGGCAATGATCTGAGGAATTGCCTGAATGCGGCGAATGATCTCAGCGCTGCGCGCCTCGTCGAAGGGCGGCGGCTGGGTCAGAATGACAAACAGCGCGCCCAGAGTTTGATCCAGATAAAACCAGGGATTGCGCTGCCACCCACGAACGTAATCCAGCTCCCATCGAGCCCGCGCAATGGCGGAGCCGACTAGGAGGTAATCTACCGTCTCGCCCCGGGAGCGATCGTGCACGTTGGCGCCCAGCGCTTTCCAGCGATCTTCAAACCCTGACAATTGATCACGCCGTTTGGCGACTGTAGCGGGCGACCAGTCGGCGGCCCATCCCGCAGCACGATCAAGCCGAGGAATATCGTCAAACGAGAATGGTTGTTCGGCAGCTCGCCACTCCCAAAAGTCGGAAGAGAGCTGTTGCAGAGCGCTCTGAGTTGGAACTGGCGCAGGCTGCGCCGCGGCGACCGATGAAATCAGCAGTACGGCGGTGAGCAATAGAGCGGATTTGATTGTGGAACAGCGATTCGTCAATCGATGATTCATCAAGGCTCCAGAATGTCCAACTTTGTAACACAGATGGACTTTGATGTTTATCGAGCGGTTTGGGCGGATTGCCGGCAGTGTCCGACAGACTCGTAGCTCAGCTGGCAGAGCCATGCCATTTTAATTCGCTGCTGTTCGCATCCTGCCTAGCGGATTCAATCACTTAAATCGGGGTTAGACCTTCTCAGTCGGGGCAAAATGCTCTCGGTTGCAATGGATTGTGCAACGAATACGTATCAAATTTAGTTCCGAATATTTTAGGGATAGCGCCACGAATGGGGATTTGAAGTTCACGAGATGGGCGCGTGACGATTGCGCCTATGGATCGCAGCTTCTCGATAGGCGGAAAGATGTCAGAAAATGGAGACTACAGTGAAACTCAGCCCTGTCCAATTCAAAAAGCTCAATGACTATGAAGCAGCCCTGGGCACCTCGGTGGAGAACGTCGTTTACGAGGCTGTCTCGGATTTCATCGAATGCGGTGTTTCAAACTCTCGTCTTAATGAACCAGAGCGGAACCGCCAGATTTGGAGATGACTTATACCGCCAAATTAAGGCCTGGAACCGCTGGCAGCTCGTCACAGCGAAAGCAGATCGCGTGAGACGTTCGCCCCCAATTTATGCAGAAGTGTTCTCCAAGTCGCAGGATTCCATCTTAATCTGAGAATGTTTCGTCGTCTCCCTAGGGCTGGCACTTTGATCTGACCAAGGTAATCCGACCCACACCGAGAGAGCCCGTTATGCTGCGGTGCCTGCTCGATTTCGTTCGCCCCCCGGAGCTGCATCGATCCGCAGAATTCTCAGAATTTGCAGAGCTTTGACCAGGGCTGCCCGTTCTGCATCCGTTCCCCTGTGGTCTTGAGACAGGATGAGCCGCCTATTGTGTATTTCAGATTCGGCTGTCTGGATTCGCTCTACCATCTTCGTCCGATCAGTTTCGAGCAGCGCTGCTCTGTAAGAGTTGCGCCAGAAATAATTTGTCGTCATGGATACCTACCTTCAGCTATCCATCGTCCCAGCTTGTTCTAGCGCGATTTATAAGAGGGATGTAGGAATGGCGTCAACTCTTTTGTTTGTGTACGCTAGCGTACTCTCCAACACAAACAGTCCGGCATCGGCCGGACGCCATGCGGAAAACGTATCAGGCAGGACCGTCTCCGTGGCTCAGCGCTGGCAGAAGTCAGGAATGCCGAACAGTCGCGAGGGTCGGGTCGTGTATGCCTCGCCCGAAGAATTGACTGCTTGGGTTGGCACGCAACGCGGACAAGAAGAGCCATTCACATCGCCACTGAAAGCGACGTCATGATTGCGGACTTGAAGCAGGGCTCTGCTATGTTCGCCGACAACAGAAGAATCCAAAATCGTAGTCCCTAGCTCCCATGGAGTCGGGCTAGTAAACTGAACTCGATACGGAAGAAAACACGTTGTTGGCATGGCTGCCCACCAGTCGAACAGTCCCCACAACAAGCACCAAAATTACGGCCAGGATAACTCCGTACTCAGCAACGTCCTGACCTTCCTCATTGCTGAAGAGTCTCTTAACTAGAACTTTCATTTTGCCCACCTCCAAAAAACGAAATCTTCTTTGCCTCTTCGCGTTGCTGTTTTCGAGTGTCGATACATTCGAGGAGTTGCTCGATAACATTCTTGAGCTTGGTGTAATCGTGCTCCCGGGCGGCCAGATCGCAGAGTTCGCTAATTCGCCGCTCGATTGTGGTGTCCACTTGTTACCCTCAAAGCCCGGCAATGAGATGCAAGAACTGGGACTCCGCCGTATACGGGATTTACTGTATTCAGCGGTCTTACGGCAACCCTAGCCCTGCTCGAGAAGCAGCGACGAATTCCCCGCGTGTGGCGTACCAAGCGGAAGGGGCAACTGATCTGCAAAGGTTGCATCCCCAATGGTGCGGTGTCCACCCCTCGGCGAAAGCCCCGTCCCGACCGGCCTCCTCTTCGTGTTGTGCACACTGGTCCTCAAGTGGTGTCTTACCCCTGGCTGCAACGGAGGAATAGAGGATGGTTTTGGGGTGATGCTGTTGGGAGTCCTGTTCGGAAGTCTTATTCTCTCATTCGCCAACTGGTTGTCCAGATAGCGAACCTCATTTGGGTCGAGCATTGCCAAGATCGAGGCTCTTGCGCTCGGTCAGCGAGTAATCAAAACAGCTGCGTTTGAATGGGTGAGGCATGGAGCTGGACCGGCCTTGCGCAATCCTCATCATCATTCTCCACCTGATTGACCCTCGTACTCACCGGATATCGCCTCATCAGCGCGGGCTCGATGGGTCTTAGCATTCGCGACGCAGACACCAGGTCTCTGAAAGCCGGGTCCAGCCAGAGAGTGTAGTTGTCTGGGCGCAAAATGACCGGCATTCGACCGTGAATGCCAGCCATGAGGGAATTTGGTGTGGTCGTGAGGATCGTGCAGGTCTCAATTGGCTCACCTTGTGGGTCTATCCATCGATCCCACAGGCCAGCGAATGCGAATAGCTCTCCATCATTGACTTCGAAGCAGTACGGCTGCTTTGTTTTACCTGTCCGTTTCCACTCATAGAATCCATCCGCTGGAACGAGACACCGTTGTGATTTGAACGGTTCTCGGAACGAGAAAGTGGTGGCGACGGTCTCTGCCCTCGCGTTTATTGTCTTGTACCCAATGCCCGGATCTGTTGCCCAAGAGGGGATCAACCCCCAGCGCATCGTCGAAAGCGTCCGAACGCGCTTGCGGGCATCCTGGCGGATGACTGCCACGGGCTGCGAAGGCGCGATGTTGTAGCGTGGACTCCACTCGTAGTCCTCGGAGACAACGTCGAAATAGTTCTCAACCAGCTGCTTTCTCCGCGACAGTCGGTATCGTCCGCACATGAGTCATTATCGCAAATTGTCTGTTGAAGCATTTTGTACGAAAACGGACACGTCATTCACACTGTCCGCACTCGCCCTCTTCTCATCCCGCTAGAAACCACATTCCCCGTAAGAGGCACCCAGCGATGCCTGCGGTCTGCGTTGACAACTAAGACAGCAATAGCCATTCTGTGGCCATTGTAGGCGGTGGTGGACAAACGGGTCTGATTGTCTAAAGTGCACAGTTGCCGGGTTTTCTCCGTTTTCTGTAGAACTTCCAAGTATCGGGTTGGCAGAAAATATTTAGGAGCGGATACGCCAAAGACAACCCGCTCGGCATCTCCGCTTTCCGGAAAGACCCTCAATCGGGACTTTAAAACTCCACCTCGACTAGCCGTCCAACCCCATAATGCGGGTCGCATCACAAGCGACGGAGGTTCCATCATGGATCAGAAAGATTCTGTAAAGGTGATTGAGAGGTTGATTGAAATCTGCAAAGACGGGGAGAAGGGATACAAAGACGCAGCGGAGCACGCAAAGCGCACTGATCTGAAATCCTTTTTCACAACCCAAAGCGCCGAACGAGGCCGCTTCGCGCGCGAGTTGCAGGCTGTCGTCTTGAACTTGGGCAAAACGGAAAAGAAGGAGTCGGGCACAGTCGCTGGAACGCTGCACAGGGCTTGGATCGATACAAAGGTCGGTCTCGGTGCTGGCGACAAGAGCATCTTGGAATCGGTCGAAAAAGGAGAGGACGAAGCCCGAGACGCCTATCGTGAAGCCATCGGTGCTCCTCTGCCGCCCGAACCGGCCGATATAGTCAGCAGACAGGCCCGCAGTATTCAAGCGGCCCACGACCAAGTCAAGACTCTGAGGGACGGGCTCGCTGCGTAGATCCGCGCTGCATTGTTAACTATCAGGCCGGAGGGAAGACCTCCGGCTTTCTTGCATTATTCCGTGATAGAGTCCCGCCCCCGACTGTGCATCAAGGTGACCCAACCAACCGCGTACCGGGTTTCGGGAAGCGCATGCAATTCCTTTTATGGTTGTCCGGAAAGCGGACAACGTACCTTTGGGGGATATGAATTGGATATCGGAAACGCTAGTCTCGGGCGTGGACAATGAAGGAAAGTTATTGCGCTACTGACGAAGGTGGCGGAAGCTGTTGCTGAAGTTCGCGGGGCCCTCGTTCCGAAAGTATGTGACTTCGATTGGCGCAAGAGCTCAAGAGCTTCGCGCACTTTCAAAGGCAATTCTTCAACCTCCTCCGCCTTCTCAAGGTTCAAAATGAGTTCTCCTATCATTCAAGCGCACTTGGTGCCGATGATCTTGCTAACTGGATCATTTGCCAAAATAAACTGTAGACACTATGCGGCAAGTAAACCTCGGTATCGGGGCGGGATATGAAGTAAGAAGCCGGTTCGCGGATCCTCGGGCGGCTCTCTATCGCCGCGATCTTCTCGTTATGGTAAGGAGCGGTTAGCAATTTACCTTCGAGCGCTGCTACTTCTTTGAACCAGGGCACCGTCAGTTCAGCAATCGGCAAATATCTGTCCAGCGCGTCTAAACGAGTTCTGTGAGCACCAGTCGCAATCGGGTAGTTGTTCGTCGTCCCAGACAAGCTTGCAGAGATACCACCTATAGTTCGGGATCAATTTGCCCTCACGCTCACACTGCGAGGTATGGTAAACGAGCCGGTTGTATTAGGTCGGTGGCTCGTCTAGTTTGGTCAAGAAGACGTGAGCCTCCGGAACCGACATACCTTCGCAACAAGCGGGCAGGGGACGGGCGGGCATATCTAGCCCTTGAGACCGTTCCTCGGAAATTGCCCGCCAACGCTTCCAGAGATCGAATCCGGCCCCACTTGACAGCAGTGTTCAAACACAGTTGCAAAGCGAAGCTTTCTGAGATCTCCCTGAGGGAAAGGTGAGGAATTGTCCCGGGCGAGCCTGGCCGCCACGTCGAGCAGGGACCATCTTTCACAGTCCCCCCGAGTGGCGGTCGGGTGTTTTCACGCCTACATTCTTAATGGCGTGGAGAGAAGCACGTCCGTTAAGTAAAATGTCCAGATTGGATTGCCAGCCATGTGGAGGTGTTTATGCGATGGACTGCCTCAGTATTCTTGGTGGCCCTTTTGCTTTTCGCCCTGCCCACGTATGCCCAACTTGGAGCGCCGCTAGGCCGTTGCGGACCGAGCCCCCCAGATCCACGATGGCCACAGAATCAGCTCCCGGAACAAGTCACGTTGGAGACCCAGAAGAGATCCACTCTGGATATGTTGGGGCTCCAGCGCGATGCCCAGGAACTCGCTGAACTTTCTGCCTCCATCCCCGCCGACGTAAAACGTGTGAACGGTGGCTTGCTCCCTAAAGATTTAGTGGAGAAACTCAAGCGGGTGGAAAAGCTTTCCAAGCGCCTGCGTAGTGAGCTAACGCGATAGCCGCCGGGAGAACCAGACTGATCGTCGACGGCTCGGCGCTATCCAGCCGAAGTCTTCGTGGCACGGGACAACAGCTCAATCGAGATACTTCAACTGCGGCCACGACGCGAGAAGACTCAATTTTGGATTTCGGCAGACGAATATTGTCAAATCCCTCTCCTCGGGCAAGGCATACTGCGAGTGGACGTTGGCAGTCGGTAGGACATCACCGAATAACTTGTCCAGCTCCGCCTTGCGAAATCCTATCGCCACCACAACCGCCGTCGGACGCTTATCCGGTCCCCAGAAACCATACTGGTTGTGACCGCACGTGGCTCGGGGCAGACCGTGGCGCGGACCGAAATAGTCGATCGCACTGGCCTCGCCATAGTTGTAGGCCAGGATTGCGGCGCCAGATCGGTCTTCGGCAGGCAGAGCCTGGTAGACTTTTCCCACCGCTTCTACTTGCTCCTGCCAGCCAAACATGTCCCCAAAAAGCTGGGGAAGGTCGTCCTGGGGAACGTTTTCGACGCGGATGGCTTGCACATTCCAAAAATTCGAGTACCGGATCGCGCTCTTGACCGGAAGAATTGGCATGGCGAGCGGTGCGGCAATCGCTCCGCCGGCAAAGAGCATCGTCACGATGGCAGGCTTGTGCCACTGTTTCGTTCCCAACCAGGCCTGCTGCTCCATCCAGACGCAGCCCGCGGCCAGCAGCATCACGTACGCCGGTGCCATGTAGTAGATCTTGCCATGGAGAGTGAGCATCTCAGCCAGGACCACCAAATAAGCCCAGCCCAGAACCCTGTAGGTCTTTCCACGCGGGTCTGCAAGAAAGAACCACAACCCGGCCAGCCAGATGGGCGCACAGAACGGGTGAGTCAATAAACTCTGTTGCCAAATGTAGTCCCAGGGCTCGACGGTACAATATTTCGTTCCGATGACCGTACGCAGAAGGGCTATTGTCGGCCAGCCATGATGTATTTCCCAAAGCAGATTCGGCAGTACCAACAGCATCGCAATACCGGTGCCCAGCCAGAACCACTGGTTGAGTAAGTCGCGGCGCTCAGAACTCAGGAGCAGCCCGGCAACGATCCCCGAGACAAAGAACAGCATCGAGTGTTTGTTAAGAATACCCATTCCGGCTATGGCGCCGCCCAAAAGCCATAAACGGCGATCTCCTCCGTTGAGGATGCGAAGCACCATCGCAACGCAGCCCATCCAGAAGACAGGTTCAAAGGCGTTCATCGAAAGGAAGTTATCGAAGGCCAGATAGATGGGTGCGAGGAGAACTGTAACCGCTGCCAGAAACTGCGCAAACTTGCCTCCGCCGATTTCACGCGCAATCCAGCCGCCCAGAAACACCTTAGCAGCGCCCGCCAGAGCCGGGAAAAAGCGCAGCGCGAACAGGGAGTCTCCCAATACAGATCGAGTGACGCGCGACACCAGTGCGACTAACGGCGCGTGGTCGACGTAGCCCCAAGCGAGATGCTCGCCACAGGCTGCGTAATAGAGCTCATCCCGAAAAAAGCCGTAGCGGCAATTGAATAGGAAGTGCAGAAGCGTGGCACTGGCGGCGAGCGCATAGACCCAGGGGCTCATGCCACTCAACATCGCCTCCGCGCGGTGGTTGCGTGCCGGCGCCTTTGTTGCCGCGGAGGTCATCGCCTGGTCCATTCGAACGGCTTGAAACCAACCTCGTCGCTCAATAGAAATTGTTGGGATTGTACCTGAACTGCCCAGACTACAAGAAGGGTTGATCTCGATCACCCTAAGAGGTACTCTCGGGGGCTTCACGCCCATGCCGGCGCTTGCCACGATCGTCGCTACGCTGACCGCTGTGACCTGGTCTTATCTCGCCTTGGCCAGGGGGTCCTTCTGGCATCTTAACCGTGCTAGTGTCCGTCTCAGTGACAAGTCGGGATTTTCGGGCTGCGTCGCCGCCGTAGTTCCGGCCCGCGACGAGGCAGAACTGATAGGACCGGTGGTCACATCCTTATTAAATCAGCGAGCGGCTGTGTATGTCCTCCTCGTGGATGACGAGAGTACCGACGGTACCGCGGAGGTAGCACAGCGTGCTGCAGAGAAAGCAGGCAAGGCCGATGCGCTCATCGTGATTCAGAGCAAGCCCTTGCCGGCGGGGTGGACAGGAAAATTGTGGGCGATGCATCAGGGCATTGAGCGCGCGCGCGCGTTGCATCCCGCCTGGCTCATGCTCGCGGACGCTGACGTGCTGCACGATGCAGAGACAGTGGCGAATCTGGAGTTCATCGCTTCG
>Ga0134122_10002127_pt1 | contig 14505 bp, 15 predicted proteins | sample KB302_FD_96461 | JGI IMG/M metagenome (GOLD analysis project Ga0134122, IMG submission 96461) | Terrestrial soil microbial communities without Nitrogen fertilizer from Kellogg Biological Station, Michigan, USA - KB3-0-2 | ecosystem: Environmental > Terrestrial > Soil > Unclassified ... | reverse complement strand
GGCCAGGTCGCGCCGGTCCACCACGCGGGCGGTGCCGTCCACGTGCCCCTGCACCCAATGGCCGCCGAGGGGATCGCCCATGCGCAACGCCGGCTCGAGGTTGTCGGCATCGCCGCGCCGCAGGTCGCCAAGAGTGGTGCGGGAGAGCGTGTCCGGGTAGATCTCGACCCGAACCCTATCCTCGCGCTTCTCCGTAATCGTCAGACAGACGCCGGAGACGGCCAAGCTGGCGCCGATGTCGAGCCGCGCTGAAAGCTGAGGGCTCAGACCGATCTCCAGACGGACCCCGCCCTGGCCCGACGGTGCGGGGTCGGTGATCAGGCGACCGCGTTCGATGACGATGCCGGTAAACACGATGTGAGTTTACTACCTACGACAGCTTGCTGATCTGGACGCATTGAGCTGAGATTGGGGTAGAATTCTGTCCAAAGAAGGGGAAGAAAATGGCCAGGCTGAAGCTCAGTGAAGACCTCCGCCCTCTTTCAGACCTCAAGACTCAAACCTCCGAAGTGATCCAGCAGGCTCAGGAGAGCGGGAGACCTGTGGTCCTCACCCGTCATGGCCGCGGCGTCGCCGTGGTCTTGTCCATCGAGGCCTTCGAGGACCTCCAGAGTTCTGCCGAGCGACTCCAGTTACAGCGCGCCGTCGAAGAAGCAGAGCAGGACATCGCGGAAGGGAGGTGGGTTGAACACTCCGAGGTCATGGAGAAGCTGAAGCGGTGGTCTGCTGGTGAGCCATAGCAAGTCGATCCGCTGGTCGCGGCAAGCCGAGCGGATCAAGCCACTGAGCGCCGCTTGACTATGGGGTGGCGACCGCCTCGAGCAGAGAGTACAAGCAGCTCTGGCGGTATCCGTAAAGGAGAAGGTCGCCCCCGCGGCGTCGCGCCTCGAAGCCTTCGAGGCGGGCCGCCGAATCCAGGATCTGAAAACCCGTCCCACCCAAGGGCCCCGGAGCACCCTTGCCACCGATGAGCAGCGGCGCGCAATCCACCATGACCCGATCGTAGGAGCCGCCGGCTACGAAGCTCGCCAGCGTCTCGGAGCCGCCTTCCACCAGGACGCTATGAACGCCCCGCCGGTGAAGATCGGCGAGCACGCTCGGCGGTTCGACCGAGGGGAGCGCGATCACCTCGGCGCCCCGAGCCGTTAAAGCTTCGCGCCGCTCGTGACTGGCCGACTCGGTATAGATCAGCACCGATCCCGCTACCTCGAACAGCCGGGCGTCGTGCGGTGTCCGCAACCGCCGGTCCAGCACGACACGCATGTTGGGACCGGCGGCGAGGCCGAGCCGTCGGTCGAGGCGGGGATCGTCGGCGAGCACTGTGCCGCTGCCCACCAGGATCGCGTCATGCTCCTCGCGCAGGGCCAGGGCCCAGCGGCGCCCCTGCGGCGAGGAGATCCAACGGCTCTCTCCTGTAACGGTGGCGATCCTGCCGTCGAGGCTCATCGCCCACTTGAGCGTCACTGCCGGCCGGGCGAGGATGGTGGAGATCAGGAAGCGCAGGTTGAGGCGAACCGCTTCGGCCGCCAGCGTTCCCACCTCGACCTCCACACCCGCTTCACGGAGCTTGGCGAATCCCCGCCCTGAGACGCGCGGATTGGGATCGCGATGGCAGGCCACAACTCGGGCGATCCCCGCCGCCAGCACGGCATAGACGCAGGGCGGCGTACGGCCGAAATGCGGACAGGGCTCGAGGGTGACGTAGAGGGTGGCGCCCCGGGCACGCTCGCCCGCTTCGTGAAGCGCCTCGACTTCGGCGTGAGGGCCACCCACCTGCCGGTGCCAGCCGCTGCCCACCACCTCGCCGTCGCGCACGACGAGGGCCCCAACCATGGGGTTTGGCGAGGTGCGGTAGCGGCCGCGGGCGGCGAGCCGGAGCGCGCGCCGCAGGTACTCAGCCGACGAGGGCAGCGGCGAACTCCCGAGGCCGGAAATCCACCAGGTCGTCGGCCTTCTCGCCGACCCCCAGATAGAGCACGGGAAGTTTCAGCTCGCGGGCGATGGCCACCACCATACCCCCCTTGGCCGTGCCGTCGATCTTGGCGAGCAGGACGCCGTCGATGGGCACCACCTGGCTGAAGGTGCGAGCCTGGGCCAGGGCGTTCTGCCCCGTGGTGGCGTCGAGCACCAGGATCGTCCGCTTCTGCCAGTCGGCAGCCTCGCGGTCGATCACCCGCCGCACCTTGCCCAGCTCGGCCATCAGATGATCTTTGGTGTGGAGGCGGCCGGCGGTGTCGACGATGAGCTGGTCCACATTGCGCGCTCTGGCGGCGTGGATCGCATCGTAGATCACGGCGCCGGGATCCGCACCCTGGCCCTGACGGATGACCTCGGCGCCCAGCCGCTCGCCCCACAACACGAGCTGCTCGATGGCGGCGGCGCGGAACGTATCGCCCGCGGCGAGCATCACCCGTTCGCCCTGCTGCTGATGCCGCCGGACGAGCTTGGCAATGGAAGTCGTCTTGCCCACGCCGTTGACGCCGATCACCAGGGTCAGCATGGGCCCCCGGCCAGAGGGCCGCGGGCGCGGCATCTCGGAGAGCAGGTCCGCCACCTCGTCCGACAGGAGCTTGCGCAGCCGGGCGGCGCTGGTCGTCTGCTCCTTGAGGGCGTTCTTCTTGACGCGGTCTACCAGCTCCAGCGAGGTCTCCACTCCCAGGTCGGCGCCGATGAGGATCTCCTCCAGATACTCGATGGTCCGGTCGTCGAGGGCCACCTTGCCGCTCATCGCGTCGGAGACCCTTTCGATGATCTCCGTATGGGTCATGAAGAGCCCGCGCTGCAGCTTCTTCCAGAACCCCCGCTGCTCTTCTTCCTCCTCCGCCAGGCGGATCTCCGGCGCGAGCTCCAGGAGGTCGGGTTTCTTGCTCTCGTTGGGCATGGCGGGGCTACGAATGAAACAGCTCACGCCTGAACTGCTCGACGGCGCCGTTCAGTGTCTCCAGTGCATGGGCGACCAGGGCGGGATGGCGTTGGACAAGGGCCAAGTGGTAGCCATCGGACAGCGGGACTACGTAGATATGGAGGGCCTTCTTCTCGATATGGATCATGCGAGCCTCGCCCAGGTCGTTGTTGGCGAGGACCTTGTCGAGCTGCCGCAGGTAGATGCCCAGGTAGGCACCGATGATCCGCAACTCGTAAGGATTGAATCCGGTGCCGCAGGCGAGGTCCACCGTCTCGCCGGTGCCGTCGAGGAACAGGGCGCCGAGAGCGTCATCGTTGTTGGCCAGCAGGTTGGCGAGGACGTACTGGTACTCCATCCCGAATTGCGGCTCCTCAGCGCAGGCCGCCAGCGGCCCTCGCTTCCACCAGGGTGCCCTCGATGCGGGAAGGACGCGCCGCACCGGCGCGGATCTCCCCGGCCTCGAAGGCGCGGAGGAAGGCGGTCACGACCTTGGCGTCGAAGCGGCTGCCGGTCAGGCGGGTGATCGTCTCCACCGCGAACTTCAGGCTGTAGGCCTGCTGGTAGGGACGATTGGTGGTGATGGCGTCGAAGGTGTCGGCCACCGACACGATCCGGGCGAAGAGCGGGATCTGCTCTCCCTTGAGCCCGTCCGGGTAGCCGCGGCCGTTCCACGCCTCATGGTGCCAGCGGAGGGCGGGGATCATCTCCTTCAACTGCTCGATGGGCGCCATGATCTCGGCGCCGATCACGGTGTGCATCTTCATCTGCTCGTACTCGTCCGGAGCGAGCACGCCGTCCTTGCGCAGGATGCTGTCTTCGACGCCTATCTTGCCCACGTCGTGGAGCAGCGCGCCGATCCAGATCTTGTGCTGCACCTCCTCCGGAAGCTGCAGGTAGCGGGCGATGGTGCGGCTGTAGGCGGCAACCCGCTCGGAGTGGCCGCGCGTGTAAGGGTCCTTGGCGTCGACGGCGGCTACGAAGGCGCGCAGCGAGCCGATGAACAGCTCGCGGTTGGCCGAGGCCGCCTGCCGGAGCTGCTGGACGTAACCGGCGACGTGGCCGCTCATGCGGTTGAAGTCGTCGGCCAAGTCGGCAAGATCGAAGGTCAGCCCTTTCATCTCTACGCTGCCGCCGAAATTGCCGTCGGCGATCTCGTGCGTCGTCTTGGCCAGGCGCTGGATGGGCCGGCTGACCCAGTGCGCCGCGAGATAGGAGAAGAAGAGGGACAGCACGATCAACAGGACCGTCGACAAGGCGGTGTTGAAAATCATGCGGTTGACGTCGCCAAAGGCTTCCGAAAGCGGCTTCTGCACCACCACGCTCCAGCCGCTCTCCTGGATGCCGCTCACCTGGGCGAAGACCTTGCGGGGGCCGTCGGGGGTCGCCACCTTGTACTCGGCGGTGAAGATCACCGGCCGGTTTTCGAATGAGTCCAGGACGTCGGGGCCCAGCGCCGCGATCTTCTCTCCCCGCCTACCGCCGTTCGACCACAGCACCTTCCCCTGGCGGTCGATCAGGAAGACGCCGACGCCTTGGCGGGCCACGCCCCTGGCCATCGCCTCCAGGAGCGGGAGCCGTAGCTGCGCCTCGACCACCAGCCCAGGGGCTTGCGGCCCTACCGGGACCGGCACTGCCAGGATCGCCTGCGGGTCACGGCCCACCCCCACCTCGACGAGGCCGTAGGCGGGAGATCTGCGGCCCCGCGCCGTCTCGAAGGCCGCGTCCATGCCGGTCTCCACATTGGGGCTCAGCTCGCCCGGCGCCAGGCCCGCGCCTTCCGGATCGAGCACCCGCAGCGCGAGCACGTCCGGGTTGCCGCGGCGGAAGCTCTGGAGCTGCCGTTCGACCCAGGGCTGAAGCAGCCGCGCTTCCGTTTCCGCCGGTCCCGGAGCCGTCAGGATGACCTCGCCGAGCTGCGCGAGCTGACGCCGGACCGCCGCCAGATGGGTATTGATCTCCAACGAGAGCGACTTGGCCTCGCTCGTCAGGTTGTCGCGCTCGGTGTTCCGCAGTACCTTGTGGCTCTGGTTGATCAGCAGGACGCTGCTGATGCCCAGGGGGATGATGCCCGACAGCAGGAGCGCTACGACGAGAACGGTCCGCAGCTTCAGGCGGCGCAGGAGGCTTCGGCGGGTTTGCATGTCGAGCAGGTCGGAAAGACCGGGAATTGATTATAGCCTGATCGGGTATTGGAAGGCGCCCCTAAAGAGAAGCCGCCAGCGGATCACTCAGAAACTCCCGCAGCTCCGCGAGGACCTCGTCTTGCGGGATCCCCCCGGCCATCCATCCCTCCCCCAGCGACCGGGGGAGAACCCAGACGAGGCCGGACTCCCGCGCCTTCTTGTCCCGGGCCATGCCGGCGGTCAGCGTCTCGGGATCGAGCTCCGGCAGCGGCGGCAGCGCCAGGCGCCGGATGAGGCGATGGATGCGCTCCGCGATCTCCACGGCGAGGCCCCGCCGCCGCGCCAGGCGAAGAGCGAAGAGAACGCCGTACCCCACCGCCTCGCCGTGGCGCAGCCCGGTGTAGCCACAGGAGGCTTCGATGGCGTGGCCCAGCGTATGGCCGAAGTTGAGCAGGCGGCGGTCCCCCTGCTCGGTGGGATCCCTCTCCACCACCGCGATCTTGGCGGCCGCCGCCGCGGCGACCACCGGCCCGAGCAGCGCCGGATCGCCCTCCAGCAACGCATCGAGCTGCTGCTCGACGAGGTCGAAAAGGTCCGGATCGAGCAGCGCCGCCATCTTGATCACCTCGACCAGGCCCGAACGCAGCTCCTCTCGCGGCAGGGTCGATAGGAGGGACGTATCAGAGATCACCATCCGGGGATGAAGGAACAGGCCGACCGTGTTCTTGCCGCCGGGCAGGTCCACTCCGGTCTTGCCGCCGATCGCGGCGTCCACCTGCGCGAGCAGGGTCGTGGGGATCTGGACGAATTCGATGCCACGCAGGAAGCATCCCGCCGCGAAGCCGCCGAGGTCGCCGACGCTGCCGCCGCCGAAGGCCATCAGCCGGCTGTCGCGCTTGCCGCCGGCCGCGAGCATCTCGTTCCACAGCCGCTCGGCCACGCCGACCGACTTGGCCGCCTCCCCTTCCTCCACCTCCAGGATCACCCACCGCGCGGCGACACGAGAGATCGCGTCGAGCCGCTCGCCGTGGAGCGCCAGCACCCGGGGCGTCGTTACCAAGAAGACGGTCCGCCGGGCGAGCCAGTCCTCCAACTCAGGCAGGACGGACGAGAGCGCACCGTCCCCAACGATGACGGGAGTGGCGCCGTCCGGGTGATGAAGGTGGAGGGGAGTGATCTCGGAGGGCAAGGAACTCAGATCCGGCCGAAGTAGAACAGATTGTTCTCGGGATCGACGGCGAAGCGGATTCGCTGGAGAAAGCCTTCGTAGCCCAGGAAGTTCGGTCCCTGCCAGTCCGGGCTGATGAAAACCGTCGCTTCGATGACCAGGGATTCTCCCTGGAGAACCGGAAAGGAAACAGGGACGAGGTGCAGGCGACCTCGAAACGTCCCCAAGCGAGTGTTCAGGAAGAGCTCCTCGGAGATCGGCTGAAAGTGATCCTGGATGGACCTTCCGATGGGAGGGGCAAAGATGCACCATGGCGCTGCCGTATCTATCATTGCCTGCACCGTGCCCCTGATCAGCCCAGGTGTGACTTCGAGATAGATTCTCGGACTCGACGCAAGAAGCTTCCTCTCATGATCGGAATATCGCGTGACACCCGTCGCAAACGGGCGGCGCTCCCAACCTGGCAGGATCGATGGCTCAGTCAAAGAAGTGCAAGAGAGGTGGATAGGGCAGGGCCCGCGAGCGGGCGGCCTGTTGAACCTGCTCAAAATCCGGAGAGGCTGCGATGACATCTGTCCCGAGTACGGCCACCCACTGCCCGCGATAGTTCTCCTCGTTCTCCAGGATCCACTCGTAGGTATCGCGGCGGTCCGGGATCTTGTATCCCGGCAGCGTCCTTACTTCTGGAGGCCTCAGCGCATGATGTAGACGGCGAAGCTCCGCATGATCCGGAAACAGCGCCAGCCCCTGCTCGGCGACCTCGCGCGCGCCGCGCAGAGTTCCCGAGTTCATGATCCGCCGGATCTCCTCGATGAACGTCTCGGGAGTGGGCATCTGCTCGTCGAGCCTGCGGGCGGCACCGGTCTTCATGAGCCGATGATACCACTTGCTACGACGCTCCCCCGCCCTCCTTGAACGCCGCGACCCCCAGCTCCCGCAACTGCTTCTCGTCCACCTCGGACGGCGCATCCGTCATCAGGTCCGTCGCCGAGGCGGTCTTGGGGAAAGCGATCACGTCGCGCAGGGAGCTGCCCCGCGCCATGAGCATCACGATGCGGTCGAGGCCGAAGGCGATGCCGCCGTGGGGCGGAGCGCCGTACCGCAGAGCCTCCAGGAAGAAACCGAAACGGGCCTGCGCCTCCTCGGGGCTGATGCCGAGACGCTCGAAGATCCGGCTCTGCAGGGCCGAGTCGTGGATGCGGATCGAGCCGCCGCCGAGCTCGAGACCGTCCAGCACCACGTCGTAGGCGCGGGCGCGGACGGAGCCGGGATCGCTCTCCAGCTTGTCTAGGTCCCGCGGGTCGGGGCTGGTGAACGGGTGGTGCATGGAGAACCAGCGGCCGGCTCCCTCATCCCACTCCAGGAGAGGGAACTCGGTAATCCAGAGAAAGGCGTGCTTGTCCTCGGGGATCAGTTTGTAGGCCCTGGCCAGCTCGAGCCGGAGGGTCCCCAGGGCAGTGGCGGCGATTCCGGCCGGAGCCGCCACGAGCACAGCGAGATCGCCCTCCTCCAGCGCGAGCGCCTCGGCGGCGCTCTCGAGCTCGGCCTGGGTCAGGGCGTTGATCTGAAAGACGATCTCACCATCCCGGCGGCGCAACGTCAGCACGCCGGCAGCGCCGCAGCGCCGGGCGATCTCGGTCCAGCCGTCCACCTGCTTGCGGCTGGCCCCGGCGGCGCCGGGAACGACGAAGCCGCGCACCACGCCGCCCGCGGCCACCGTCACCTGGAAGCCGCGGAAGCCGCTGTCGCCCAGGCGGTCCGTGAGGTCGATGATCGGCAGGCCGAAGCGCAGGTCGGGCTTGTCGCTGCCGTATCGCGCCATGGCCTCGGCGTAGCGCAGGCGCGGAAAGGCGGACGGCGGCTCAATGCCGGCGAGGGGGAAGATGCGAGCAAAGAGGCCCTCGACCAGCTCGAAGACGTCCTCCTCCGTCGGGAAGGACATCTCGACGTCGATCTGCGTGAACTCGGGCTGGCGGTCGGCCCGCAGGTCTTCGTCGCGGAAGCAACGGGCGATCTGGACGTAACGCTCGAAGCCGGCCACCATGAGGAGCTGCTTGAAGAGCTGCGGCGATTGCGGCAGGGCGTAGAAGCTGCCGCGATGGACGCGCGAGGGCACCAGATAATCGCGCGCGCCCTCGGGAGTGGACTTCGTCAGGATCGGCGTCTCGACGTTGACGAAGCCGCGCTCGTGGAAGTAGTTGCGGACCGCGAGCGTCACCTGGTCGCGCAGCAGGAAGTTCTTCTGCAGCTCGGGCCGCCGCAAGTCGAGAAACCGGTAGCGCAGCCGGGTCTCCTCGGCGGCGTCGCTCTTGCCGTCGAGCGAGAACGGCGGCGGCTCGGAGCGCGCGAGCACCGCGGCCCGGTCGGCCACCACCTCGATCTCACCCGTGGGGAGGTCGCGGTTGACGTGCGCGGGCTCGCGCCTCGCCACTTCCCCCTCCACCTCGACGACCCATTCGTTGCGGACCGCTGCCAGCGCCTGCGCGGCCTCCGGCTTCTCTTCGGGACGCAACACCACCTGGACGATGCCGCTGCGGTCCCGCAGGTCGAGGAAGACCAGACCGCCATGGTCGCGGCGGCGCTGCACCCAGGCCTGCAGCTTCACCCGGCTTCCTACGTCCTCGCTGGTGATCGTCCCCGCTCCTCGACGCTTCATGACGTCTCCTTTGCCGTGCCGTCGCCTCGCCCGATGCCTGAGCCCAGGACCTCGCGATAGTGCTCTTTCAACGCCGCGTAGCGCTCGACGGTCTCGGCGATGCGCAGCGTCTCTTCTTCCGTCAAGGGCCGTACCACTCGCGCCGGAATACCCAACGCCAGGTGTCCGGCCGGAATCCGGTGCCCCGGTGTCACCACCGCTCCGGCACCGATCTGCGCGCCGCGCTCCACCACCGCCCCGTCGAGCACGCGAGCGCCGATGCCGATCAGGGCGCCATCCTCGATCGTGCAGCCGTGGACCACGGCCTGGTGGCCGATGACCACCCCCTCGCCGATCACCAGCGGGTGCCGAAGATGGCTCACGTGCAGCACCGTGCCGTCCTGCACGTTCGTCCGCGCGCCGACACGAATGAAGTTGACGTCTCCCCGGGCCACGGTATGGAACCAGAAGGAGACATCGTCGCCGAGCGTCACATCGCCCGCGAGGTGCGCGCCGGGCGCCAGAAACACGCGGTCACCCAGGGACGGCCACCGCCCCTGGTATGGGTGAAGGGACATGGCCGGAAGCCTATTTCGCCTTCGCCGCGGCCGGCCGCACCGAGAGCAGGATGCGCTCGTAGAGCGGCAATTGCTTCTCGAAGTCGGCCCGATCGGCGGAGGCCACGAAGTCGAGGGCAAGGCTCTCGAGCGGCAGCTTGAGGGTGAGGCTGCTGCGCGCCTTGTCGCCCTCGCCGGTGTCCATCCGCACCAGCACGCCGCGCACTCCTCCCACCTCCTTCACCTCCACCCGCGGCGCCGTCCACTCGGGCTTCGCGGCATCATTGGCCTTGATGTTCGCCACGACCTCCTCCGGCTTGGCGAGCGAGACCGTGCTGCCTCGCACCCAGATCAGGCGCGGATCTTGCGGCGGCTTGGCGTCCGCCGGGCCGAGCCACAGGCCGGAGTAGCCTTCCACTTGCCGCACCTGCCAGTCCTGCGGCACCTCGATGGTATAAGGCAGAGGCATGCCTCCCCCTTGGTTGGGTTTCAACTCGACCCGCCGGAAAGAAAGCTCCGTCGCGGCCGGCTTGGCGGAGGCAGCGGACGGCGGCGCCGCCAATGCCGACACGGGAATCGCGGCGGCGATGAAGGCAAGGAACGTGGAGCGGAATCTCATGGTGTTGCATCCTCTCGAAACGAAGCGTCCGGCCCTGCGGCCGGGTCGCAAGAGCATGGCATAGAATCCGCCGGTGTCCAAAGGCAAGGACGACAAGGACAGCAGGGACAACAACTTTCCTGGTTTTTCTCCCTCCTCTCCCGGTGAGGGGGGAAGGGAGGGGGCGGGAGAGGCGGGCCGGGGAGGTGAGGGGGGCGGGGGAACGCCGAACATCGACGTCGTCATCCCGGCCCTCAACGAGGAGGCCTCGCTGCCGCTGGTGCTGGCAGAGCTGCCGCGGCCGCCGGTACGCCGGATCGTGGTGGCCGACAACGGCTCGACCGACGGCACCGCCCGGGTGGCCCGCGAGGGCGGCGCGGAGGTGGTGGCCGCCTCCCGCCGAGGCTACGGCAGCGCCTGCCTCGCCGGCCTCGATCACCTGCGGCGGACCGGCCCGCCCGACGTGGTGGTCTTCGTGGACGCCGACTACTCGGACCATCCGGACGAGCTGCCCGCGCTCATCGCTCCCATCCTCATCGGTGGGGCCGACCTGGTCATCGGCTCGCGCATCCTGGGACAGCGCGAGCGCGGCGCCCTCCTCCCCCAGGCGCGGGCCGGCAACCTCGTGGCCTGCCGGCTGATCCGCCTCTTCTACGGCCACCGCTTCACGGATCTCGGCCCGTTCCGCGCCGCCCGCTGGGAGGCGCTGGAGAGCCTGGGGATGTCGGATCCCGACTTCGGCTGGACGGCCGAGATGCAGGTCAAGGCCGTGCGCCGGGGGCTGCGGTGCGCCGAGGTGCCCGTCTCCTATCGTCACCGCGTCGGCGTGTCGAAGATCACCGGCACGGTCTCCGGCACCCTCCGCGCCGGCTATAAGATCCTGTGGACCGTGGCCCGCCACATCCGCGGCTGACGGCAGCGCCTCATGCCCGAGAACTCCCACCAGCCGCGAGCCGAGATGGACGTCGAGGTCCGCTACGCCGAGACGGATCAGATGGGGGTCGTCCACCACGCCAACTACGTGATCTGGTTCGAGCTGGCGCGCACGCGCCTGTGCTCGCTCGCCGGCTTCCACTACGCCGACATCGAGCGCCTGGGCTACCTCCTGATGGTCACCGGCGTCGAGGTGCGCTACCACCGCCCCGCCCGCTACGGCGACGTGGTACGCGTCCTCTGCTGGTGCGAGCGGCTGGCGAGCCGCGGCCTGCGCTTCGCCTATGAAGTCCGCCACGGCGAATCGAAGCTGGTGACGGGTGCCACCGAGCACGTCTGGATCGAGCGGGCGACCGGCCGCCCGTGCCGGACCCCGGAGGTGCTGCGCGAGCCGTTCCAGCGGCTGGCCGGCCGGATTCGGGAATAAAAGGGTTGCCTCCACCGCCGCCGCGCCCTACACTAGGCAGACCTTTTTGTGGAATTTGATCGTCGGGGAGCCGGTTTTAGAGATGGATACAAAGAACGGGTCAAATCCGACGCGCCCTGCGAAGGCACGCACTACATCCAGGAGGTTACATTTCGCATGACGCCCAAGAAGCTCTGTCTTCCGGTCCTGCTTCTGACCTTGGCTGTCGCCAGCCCCCTCATCATGTCCGGAGTACCCGCGGACGCCGCGCCGGTGAAGGCGGCCGCATTCACTCCGGCGCCCGCAGTTATTCCCGCTTCGGCGCCTGAAACGCCCATCGTCCGGCCGGGAGCCACGACGGCCTTCGCCCACGGCGTTGCCGGACTCTCGCCACAGCTCCTCACTACGGCGCTCGCCGCGATCTCCAGCGCGCACGAACGCGGCATCTCCGGGCGCGACGACCTGCTGACCATCATCGATTATTCCCTGCCGTCGACCACGCCGCGGCTCTGGGTGCTCGACCTGGCACAGGGCAAGGTGCTCTTCCACGAGCTGGTGGCTCACGGCTCCGGCAGCGGCGACAACTACGCCGTCCGTTTCTCCAACACCATGGAGAGCCGGCAGACGAGCCTCGGCCTGTTCCGGACCGGCGGCACCTACGAGGGCGGCAACGGCTACTCGCTCAAGCTCCAGGGGCTCGAGCGGGGGGTCAACGATCGCGCCGAGGAGCGCCACATCGTCATCCACGGCGCCTGGTACGTCAGTGCCGAGCATGCCCGCAGGCAAGGACGGCTCGGCCGGAGCTGGGGCTGTCCGGCGCTCTCCGAAGCGGTCGCGCACTCGGTGATCGACACCATCAAGAACGGCAGCTTCGTCTTCGCCTACGCCTCCGAGGCCTCTACGTCTCTGACCAAGTACGCCGGCTGATCGATTTCCTTCTGCTCGATTTCCCCCTCTCCCGTCCGGGAGAGGGGGCCAGGGGGTGAGGCCTCGAAGGGCAGGTCGCACCGGCCGGCAAGATGCGACGTACCGCCTCTCTCGGCCGACCCCTGATATCCTCCCCCGCATGCACTCCGGACACCACCACCACGATCTCGAAGCGATCGCCCGCCGCGTCATGAAGGAGCGGGGCCTGGAGCCCGAATTCCCGCCGGCGGCGGTCGCCGAGGCGGAGCGGCTCGGACCCCCTCCGCACGAAGGCGGCGACTCCATCCGCGACCTGCGCCATCTGCTCTGGTCTTCGATCGACAACGACGACTCTCGCGACCTCGACCAGCTCGAGGTGGTCGAGCCGCTGGCTGAAGGCGCCATCCAGGTCCGGATCGCCATCGCCGACGTCGACGCCCTGGTGCGGCCCGGCTCGGCCATCGACGGCCACGCGCGGATCAACACCACCTCGGTCTATACCGCCGCCCGCACCTTTCCCATGCTCCCGGAACGGCTCTCCACCGGCCTGACGTCGCTCAACGACGGCGAGGACCGGCTGGCCATCGTCATCGAGATGTCGGTGGCCGCCGACGGCTCCGTCACCGCTGCAGACCTCTACCGGGCCTGGGTGAGAAACCGCGCCAAGCTCGCGTACGACGCGGTGGCGGCGTGGCTCGACGGCGACGGCCCGATGCCGCCGCGCATGGCCGAAGTACCAGGGGTCGACGAGCAGGTCCGCCAGCAGGACCAGGCCGCCTCGCGCCTGCGCCAACTGCGCCACGAGCAGGGTGCCCTGGACCTCGAGACCAGCGAGGCGCGGCCGGTCTTCGTCGACGGAGTCGTGACCGACCTCAAGGAAGAGCGGAAGAACCGCGCCAAGGCGCTGATCGAAGACTTCATGATCGCCGCCAACGGCGCCACGGCGCGCTTCCTCGATTCGCATGGCCTGGCCTCGCTGCGCCGCGTGGTGCGCACCCCCAAGCGCTGGCCGCGCATCGTGCAGCTTGCGGCGGGCTTCGGCGGCCACCTGCCCACCGAACCCGACGCCCGGTCCCTCAATGAGTTCCTCGAGCGGCGCCGGCAGGCCGATCCGGAAGGCTTCCCCGAGCTGTCGCTCTCCGTGGTCAAGCTGCTGGGGCCGGGCGAGTACGCCGTCGATCCGCCGGGAGGCGACCCACCCGGCCACTTCGGGCTGGCGGTCAAGGACTACACCCACGCCACGGCGCCGAACCGCCGCTATCCCGACCTGATCACCCACCGGCTGGTCAAAGCGGTCTTCGCCGGTCGGCAGGCGCCTTACTCCATGGACGACCTGGAGGAGCTCGCCCGCCACTGCACGCAGCAGGAGGACGCCGCCAACAAGGTCGAGCGCCAGGTGCGCAAGTCGGCTGCGGCCCTGCTGCTCGAGAACCGCATCGGCGAGAGCTTCGACGGCGTCGTCACCGGCGCCTCTGACAAGGGCACCTGGGTGCGCACCTTCCGGCCCATGGCCGAAGGCCGTCTCGAGCGCGGCGCCGAGGGGCTCGACGTCGGCGACCGCGTGCGCGTGCGCTTGCTCTCGACCGACGTCGAGCGCGGCTTCATCGATTTCGCGCGCGCACAATAGTGCTATTTCTATAAGACAGTTGCTCTGGCGAGCGATGTGTGCTTACCTTGAGCGCTCCTTCGCCTCCCACATCTTTGATCACCCGGGCAGGAGTCTCCTGCCTGTCCACTGCCCAGCCGCCGAATGCAGAACGCAGAGCATCCCAACGAGATCACCCGCCTCCTCCATGCCTGGAACAGCGGCAACGGCGAGGCTCAGGAAGAGCTCTGGCAACTGCTCTACGGCGAGCTCAAGAGCCTCGCCCGCGGCGTCCTGCGCCGCCAGGGACGCGGCGCCCGTCACCAGGCCACCAGTCTGGTCCACAAGGCCTATCTCCGGCTGCTCGGCACCGAGGTGGACTGGAGCGATCGCCGCCACTTCTTCGCCGTCGCCGCCCGCGCCATGCGCTTCGTGCTCGCCGACGAAGCGCGCCGCCAACTGTCCAAGAAGCGAGGCGAGGGAGAAACGCTGGCTTTCGATGAGGCCTTGCAGGAGGTCGCCGACCCGCTGACCCGCCGCCCCGAAGAAGTCCTGGCGATCCATCAAGCGCTGGCGAAGCTGGCCAAGATCCAGCCGCGCCACGAGCGGCTCGTAGAGCTGCGCTACTTCGCCGGGCTGTCGGTCGAAGAGACGGCGGAAGTCCTCGAAGTCACGCCGCGCACGGTGGT
>Ga0134122_10002126_pt1 | contig 14508 bp, 17 predicted proteins | sample KB302_FD_96461 | JGI IMG/M metagenome (GOLD analysis project Ga0134122, IMG submission 96461) | Terrestrial soil microbial communities without Nitrogen fertilizer from Kellogg Biological Station, Michigan, USA - KB3-0-2 | ecosystem: Environmental > Terrestrial > Soil > Unclassified ... | reverse complement strand
TCGACGCCGAACTGGCGGATCCGCAATCGAGCGCGCCGATGCAGCCCAGCTATGCCAAAAATGAGGCACGATCGATCAAACCTGAGTACCTGGTGCTCGTGGGGATTTGTACGCATTTGGGTTGTTCTCCGTCGCAAAAGCTCGCAGCTGGAGATAGCAGCGGTTTGGGAAGCGATTGGCCGGGTGGATTTTTTTGTCCGTGCCATGGTTCGAAATTTGATCTTGCAGGCCGCGTATTCAAAGGAGTCCCGGCACCCAACAATCTTGAAGTCCCGCCATATGCTTTTTTGAGCGATACACGGCTTATTGTGGGCTCGGACCGCAAGGGAGCATGACGACATGGGCAACAAAATGACAGCGCTGCTTGGCTGGGTCAACGAACGTTTTCCGTTGACCACGACCTGGAAGACGCACCTTTCAGAATATTACGCGCCAAAAAATTTCAATTTTTGGTACTACTTTGGTTCACTGGCATTGCTGGTTCTGGTGATGCAGATTCTGACAGGCATCGTCTTGACCATGCATTACAAGCCGGATGCGAGCCAGGCTTTTGCATCCGTCGAATACATCATGCGCGATGTGCCTTGGGGTTGGCTCATCCGGTATATGCATTCCACCGGAGCCTCGCTGTTTTTCATCGTTATCTATCTGCATATGTTTCGCGGGCTGCTGTATGGCTCATACCGGAAGCCGCGCGAATTGCTTTGGCTTTTTGGCATGCTGATCTATCTTGCCCTCATGGCGGAAGCATTCTTCGGGTATCTATTGCCGTGGGGACAAATGTCGTACTGGGGTGCTCAGGTCATCGTAAACCTGTTTGGCGCTATCCCGTTTATTGGCCCGGACCTGTCGCTCTGGATCCGTGGCGATTATGTGATATCGGACGCCACCTTGAACCGGTTCTTCGCCTTCCATGTCATTGCCGTGCCATTGGCGTTGCTGGGATTGGTGGTTGCGCATCTGGTGGCGCTGCACGAAGTCGGCTCCAATAATCCCGATGGCATCGAAATCAAAAAGAAGAAAGATCCCAAGACAGGAGTCCCATTGGATGGCATTCCTTTCCATCCTTACTATGTTGTAAAGGACATCGTCGGCGTCGTTGTGTTTCTCATGGTGTTCAGCGCGATTGTTTTTTTTGCGCCTGACATGGGCGGGTATTTTCTGGAGCACAATAATTTTGTTCCGGCCGATCCGCTGAAAACACCGGCGCATATTGCACCGGTATGGTATTTCACCCCGTTCTACTCAATCTTGCGTGCGGTCCCTCCGCTGATGCGCTCCCAGTTCCCGGGCGTCGTCGCTATGGGGCTGTCGGTAATGATTTTCTTTCTGTTGCCCTGGCTTGACAGGGGCGCGGTTAAGTCGATTCGCTATCGCGGAGCCATTTATAAGACGGCTCTGGCGATATTTGTCGTTTCCTTTTTGGTTCTGGGCTACCTCGGCACCGAACCGACCAACGTCTGGGGCCAATTTGGTTCATGGCTTGGCGGTGCCGAGCGCGCCACCGTGATCGCCCGCATATTTACGATCGCTTACTTCCTGTTTTTCCTGCTCATGCCCTGGTATACCCGCATTGATCAGACGAAGCCGGAGCCGGAAAGGGTGGGATCTTGAAAAAACCGTTACTCGCACTGCTGCTCTTGCCGGTTGCAGTCTATGCATTCGGGGATGAACTGCGGCTCGACAGTGCAAATATCGATCCGCAAGATGCCATTTCAATACAACGTGGGGCCCGTACGTTCGTCAATTACTGCCTGAACTGCCATTCGGCAAATGCGATGCGCTATAACCGCCTGATGGACTTAGGCCTCACAGAAGAGCAGATCAAGGATAACTTGCTATTCACCGCGGAGAAGGTCGGGGATGCGATGACCATCAGCGCCAATCGCAAGGATCAGAAACAATGGTTTGGCGTAGAACCGCCGGATCTATCCGTGATAGCGCGGTCGCGGAGCACGGACTGGCTGTATACGTATTTGCGAACTTTCTATCGCGACGAAAAAAGATCGACCGGCTGGAACAATCTGGCATTTCCGAACGTTGGCATGCCGCACGCCTTGTGGCAGTTGCAGGGCATCCAGACGATAAAGAGCGAAATCGAGGAACATGACGGGCACAAGTCCGAACACAGGACGCTCGTGCTTGCAACGCCCGGCAGCTTATCGGCACTGGAATATGACAACGTTACCCGGGATTTGGTGAATTTCCTGTCGTATATGGCCGAACCGGAAAGGACCAAGCGTTCGCAAATCGGCATCCTGGTGCTGTTATTTCTACTCTTGCTTCTGGCTCCAGCGTGGTTGCTCAAGAAAGAGTATTGGAAAGATGTGCACTGATTAACTCCAGGTAACAGCCAATGATGACACTTTACTCGGGCACCACTTGCCCATTCAGCCAACGATGCAGGATCGTCCTGTTTGAAAAAGGAATGGATTTCCAGATCATCGACGTCGATCTGTTCAATAAGCCGGAAGATCTCGCGGTGATGAATCCGTACAATCGCACGCCGGTACTGGTAGAACGGGATTTAATTCTTTACGAATCTAACATCATCAATGAGTACATTGATGATCGCTTTCCGCATCCGCAGCTCATGCCAGCGGATCCCGTAATGCGAGCTCGTGCCCGTCTGTTTCTCTTCCGCTTCGAAAACGAACTGTTTTCCAACATCGATGCCATAGACAGCGGTACGCAAAAGCAGGCGGAAAAGGCGCGGCTCGCCGTACGCGATAATCTAACGCAAATTGCACCGGTATTTGTGAAACAGAAGTACATGCTTGGCGATGAATTTTCGATGCTTGACGTCGCGATTGCGCCATTATTGTGGCGTCTTGATTTCTATGGCATTCAATTGCCGAAGCCGGCGGCGCCGTTGATGAAGTACGCCGAGCGCCTGTTCAGCCGGCCGGCCTTTATTGAAGCGCTCACTGCTTCCGAGAAGGTGATGCGCAAGTGAAGGAGACCTCGACCACGCCGTATCTTATTCGTGCGATCTTCGAGTGGTGTTGCGATAGCGGCCTTACGCCGTATATCGCCGTAAAAGTGGATGAGACGACGAAGGTCCCGATGGAATATGTCAAGAACGGGGAAATCGTCCTGAATGTGAGTCCGGATGCGACCCGAAATTTAAAAATCGGTAATGAATTTCTTCAGTTTTCGGCGAGGTTTGCCGGTGTTTCACGCGAAATCTCCGTGCCGATTAATTCGGTCGGCGGCATCTTCGCCAAGGAAACGGGCCAGGGTCTCTCCTTCCAGACGTCACCGTCGCTGCCGGCCCAGGTAGTCCCTTCCAACAAGAGCGAAATTGTTCCCCCCAACGATGACCATCCAACGCCACCGTCTGGCGGGAGACCTCGCCTCCAGGTTATCAAGTAGTCTGATGTTCCAGAAGTGGCAGCTATAATTGGAGCGAAGCCGGCATAGCTCAGTTGGTAGAGCAGTTGATTTGTAATCAAAAGGTCACGGGTTCGATTCCTGTTGCCGGCACCAACAAGCAGGCGCCCAGTATGTCCACCGCTCATAGACGTTTTAAGCATTGTAAATATGGCATCTTGGAATCCGGCCACCCTCGGTCATATGTCGCCGCAGATATATCCATTGCGATTAAACGCCGACTGAGACTTTCGACAATATGCTGAAGACTGTTTTGATGATCGCGCTTATGGCATTTGCCGCGAGCGCAATGGCGCAATCAAACGCGCCGCTTTCCCTTGAAGTAGCTCAGCAGCGGGCCCGGTTCGCGCGAGACCAAATGTCCGATGCCGAAAGCAAGGTTCGAGTAGCCGAAAAAAAAGACCAGATTGCAAAAAAACATCTCGACGACGCCAAAATCCAGGCAGACCAGGCAGCGAAAGCGCTCGAGGAAGCGCAGGCGGCATTTGTGGCAGCGCGCGAAAACCATGATCGTGCTTACCAGGATCTGAAGCGCGTGCACGATTCCATGCGTGGAACGCCCAAGCCACAGTGACAACTGCTTTTGGTGATTTGCAATTTAGTCGCGCTTTGCTGATGTTGCGATTGAACAGTTGAATACCAAAGCACGTTTCTTCACCAGTGATTTTGGCGGAACAATCTGAATTGACACTGCATTGCGGCAGTTGAGGCGGGGCTTGGAGTATACTTCCCGCGCTTTTGGGGCAGGGTTTTTCGGTGGTCTTCTGCTTGCCAAATAAACTTTGTTCATTGCTCGCCTCACGAACAGGCGCGCTCCGCTATTCAATAAAATTTCGAAGAAGTTAAGTAGCGATGAAAATTCACGAGTATCAGGCAAAGGAACTTGTCCGGCACTACGGCGTGACCACGCCTCGGGGGGTGGCTTGTTTCAGTGTCGATGAAGCGGTCGCCGCGGCGGAAAAGCTTGGCGGCAAGGTTTGGGTGGTTAAGGCACAAATTCACGCCGGCGGACGCGGCAAGGGGGGCGGAGTCAAAGTTGCCAAGTCCATCGAAGAGGTGCGCGATTGGGCGTCGAGAATCCTTGGCATGCAACTCCGGACGCATCAAACGGGCCCCGAGGGGCAGAAGGTGCGGCGGCTGTTGATCGAAGAGGGGGCTGATATACGAAAAGAGCTCTACGTCGGCCTGGTCGTGGACCGAGGCAGACAGCAGGTCTGCATGATGGCTTCCTCTGAAGGTGGCATGGATATCGAAGAAGTGGCTGCGCGCGCGCCGGCGAAAATCCACAAAGCATTCATCGATCCCCAATTGGGTCTGGCCGACGCGCAGGTCGAGGAACTTTCCCGCAAGATCGGTATTCCCGAAAGCAGCTTGCACAAAGCGCGCACGATCCTCAAGGGCCTGTACCAGGCGTTTTGGGACACCGATGCCACGCTGGTAGAAATCAATCCCCTCATTCTGACTGGCGATGGCAACGTGGTAGCGCTCGATGCCAAGATGAATTTCGACGACAACGCGCTCTACCGGCATGAAGACATCGTGGCGATGCGCGATCTCGATGAGGAAGATCCGGCGGAGATTGAAGCCTCAAAGCATGGCCTGTCCTATATATCTCTTGATGGAAACATCGGATGCCTGGTTAATGGTGCCGGCCTTGCAATGGCGACCATGGATACGATCAAATTGTTCGGCGGCGAGCCAGCGAATTTCCTGGATGTAGGTGGCGGAGCGACAACCGAGAAGGTCACCGAAGCGTTCAAACTGATGCTGCGCAACCCGGATCTGCGCGCAATTTTGGTGAACATCTTTGGCGGCATCATGAAATGCGATGTAATTGCCACGGGGGTGGTCGAAGCGGCCAAACAGGTCAAGCTTGCCGTACCGCTTGTCGTGCGCATGAAGGGCACCAACGAAGACCTTGGCAAGAACATATTGGCCGCCTCCGGCCTGCCCATCATTTCGGCCGAGAACATGGCTGAGGCGGGCCAGAAAGTCGTCGCTGCCGCCAAGGGAGCGCGATGATGTCCATTCTTGTCGATAAAAATACCAAAGTCATCACGCAAGGGATTACCGGCAAGACCGGACAGTTCCACACTCGGATGTGCCGCGAATACGCCAACGGAAAGAATTGTTTCATTGCCGGTGTGCATCCGACCAAAGCGGGGCAGGATTTCGAAGGCATTCCGATTTTTGGTTCGGTGCGAGCAGCGAAGCAACAGACCGGCGCGACCGTCTCGGTGGTGTACGTGCCACCCCCAGGGGCTGCCGCTGCGATCTGGGAGGCCGTCGAGGCCGATCTGGATCTGGTGATTTGCATCACGGAAGGTATTCCGGTACGCGACATGATCGAAGTGCGTGATCGCATGCGTAAGCAGAATCGCAGAACATTACTGCTTGGACCGAATTGCCCCGGAGCCATCACGCCTGAAGAAATCAAGATCGGCATTATGCCCGGGCACATTCACCGCAAGGGCCCGATCGGCGTGGTATCGCGTTCAGGCACCCTGACTTACGAAGCAGTCGGCCAGCTTACCGAGATAGGGCTTGGACAATCCTCGGCAGTCGGGATCGGTGGTGATCCGGTAAACGGGCTGAAGCATATCGATATCCTGAAGCTGTACAACCAGGATCCAGCGACTGAAGCAGTAGTCATGATCGGAGAAATCGGCGGCTCCGACGAAGAGGAAGCGGCATTGTGGGCCAGAAGCAACATGAAAAAACCGATCGTGGGTTTCATTGCCGGCGTCACTGCGCCGCCGGGCAAACGCATGGGTCATGCCGGCGCCATCATATCGGGCGGCAAAGGTACGGCTGCAGAAAAGCTGGCGGTCATGGAAGAGTGCGGCATCAAAGTGACGAAAAATCCCGCGGAAATGGGCAAGCTGCTCAAGTCCGTCTTACGCTAGCGCCATTCGATTCACTCGTGTCATATCAGTGACGCGAAGAATCGCGTTTGCGCCAATGGGTCACGACGACAGGCATGGGCATGGACAACCAATTCTGGCTCGGCCTGCTCGAAATCATCGGTGTAAATATTGTGCTGAGCGGGGACAACGCGGTGGTCATTGCGATGGCTGCACGGTCGCTGGCGCCGCACCAGCGACGTGCCGCGATCATCCTCGGCAGTGGAGCTGCAATCGTTTTGCGTGTCGTCCTGACGACCATCGCGGCGCGCGTTCTCACATTCCCATATCTAAAAATGGCTGGAGCATTGCTCTTGCTATGGATCGGCGTTCAGCTGCTGGTGCCGGGTAAGCAAAATAATGGTCCTGCCGGAAGATCATCCGACCATCTCATGGCGGCCGTACGAATCATACTGGTCGCAGACTTCGTCATGAGCCTGGACAACGTGATTGCAGTGGCCGGCGCGGCGCATGGCAATCTGGTTTTGTTGATCCTGGGACTTGCGCTCAGCATTCCGCTGATTATCTTCGGCAGCACGGCGATCCTGAAATTGATGGACCGCTTTCCGATTGTCATTAAGCTCGGAGCGGGTTTACTCGGTTATGTCGCCGGCGAAATGTTTATTGGAGAACCGGTCCTGCAAGCGTATATGCAATCCCCCATCCCCGGCATGACGATTCCATGGGCCGGTGCATTTCTCGTGTTGGGGCTCGGGGCGTGGATTTCGAATAGATCCAATTCCAAAACACCCGACCCGATGTAGCCTTGCGCCGCACTTAAACAGGCCCCTTGCTCGCGGTTTTCCGTTGCTCCAGCGCAACGCGTATGCTCAAGCAGTTTGGGCAGTAACAATGGGCGCCTGCTTCCGGTACCGGCATGACGCGCGCAAATTTCAGGCTGCACCAACACGGCGTGTCCGGAGCCATCGCGCATTCAAAAATCGCACCGCAATCAGGACAATGTTTCTGTGCGGGACCGGTAGAGTTCATTGTGCTGTACGGAATGTGCTCCATAGAGTAACTGCGCCAACCAGAATGAATAAAGTCGCTGCCAGCAGGCGGATGGCGCGCATGGGGATGCGGTCTGCCAATTTTTTACCTAGCCAGACGGCCGGAACATTGGCCAGCATCATACCGATGGTGGTGCCGATGACGACTGTCATAAGCGCATCGAACCGCGCTGCGAGGGCAATCGTGGCGAACTGTGTTTTGTCTCCCATCTCGGCCAAGAAAAACGCCAGGAAAGCGGTCACAAAAGCCCCGGCCTTATGCAGCCGGGGCGAATCGCTAAGCGCGTCTGGATGCAAAGCCCAGAGTCCAAACCCAATGAAAGACAATCCCACGATCCAGGACAAAGTGTCCGCGGGAACCCAGCCGGCGAGCAGGGTTCCGACCGCGCCGGCCAGAGTATGATTCAGCACCGTGGCGAGCAGAATGCCGCCAATGATAGGCCATGGTTTGCGTAGCCGTGCTGCCAGCACGAACGAGAGCAGTTGGGTTTTGTCCCCTATTTCTGCGACAGCGACGAGTAGTATCGATGTTAGAAGTGCTTCCAAACCAGAATCTCAGAAACGTCGACAGACACTTGGACCATGATCGACGTGGAATACTCAACTAGCGCGCGGACAGCCGGTCGCTGGCGCTCTCTAGCCTCGCGATCAGAATTTTCAGAAAGGCCTGGTTGAACTGCTTCTGGCACGCGTCGCTTGCCTTTTGCAGAGCGAGTGCCTTTATTTCGATGACCGTAAGCGCCGTTATGGAAGCAATGGTCGTGACGCGCCTGGCTTTGGTTTGTTCGAAATAAAGAATTTCCCCGAAACAGTCTCCCGGGTCCAGGATGTCCAGTTCGCTGTTTGCTTTGGTCACGCGAGCCTGTCCGGCTGCCACGACATAAAAATTCTCTCCGACGTCACCTTCGCGAATGATTATTTTTTCTGGCTGGATGCGGCGAAACGCCGCAATGCGTACCGTCTCCCAGATCTCCACGTCACGAAAGTTTTTGAAAAATCCCAGCGATCGGATGGCATTGAATTTTTCCGTATCCGATATTGAATCGGGCGGCAACGTGAGATGGCGGTAAGTCTGGGTCAACTCGCGGCTGAATTCTCCCCATGTTTGGTGACGCAAGCGGGCATCTTTGCTAAGCGCGTGCATCACTACTTTATCGAGCGGTTCCGGAATGTCGGTACGGTACGTGGATGGCGGTGGCGGATCGATGTTCAGTATTTGATACAGCAAGCTCGCTTTGTTGGCTGCAATGAAAGGCAACTTTCCAGTCAACAGTTGATACAGCACTACGCCCAGCGAGTAGATATCCGTCTGATGCGTGAGTTCCTTGTCTTGCACCTGCTCCGGTGACATGTAGGCCGGCGATCCGACGCCTTGCAGATGGGTGTGGTCGCCTCCCGTGTGCAACGCCACGCCAAAATCGCTGATTTTGATGTCACCTTGCGCGCCGATCAGGATATTGGCCGGCTTGATGTCCCGGTGGATAATGCCGTGGCGATGGGCAAAGTCCAGTGCAAGGCTGCATTTGAAGGCAACCTCCACGATGCGGTCTACTGGTAGCAGGTTTGTCACGTTGCAGAAATGTTCCAGCGTCGGCCCATCGACATATTCCATGACGATATAGCTGAAATCGTCCGAAGCATCGGCGTCATAGATGGCCATGATATGCGGGTGGATGAGTTTGCCGACTAACGACGCCTCATTCACGAATACCTTGTGAAAACGACGACGCAAATCGGATTCGATGCCATCTGCGGCGCTGACCAGCTTGATGGCAACGTCCCGATTGGCGAAAGGATCGCGTCCCAGATACACCCGGCTGGTGCCGCCGCGTGCAATCTCGCGGATCACCGGGTATTTGCCGATCTTGGACGGCAGCGGTTCATCCATGTTCAAGGTTTTGAACGACTTCAGCGCGCAGTTGGGATCTTCATTCCCTGCTGTACGGCCGGACGTGCGGCAATGATTTCAAACCAGCGTTTGACGTTCGGGAAATCGGCCAAGTCCACCTTGTGCCAGTCATGGCGGGCGACCCAGGGGTAAGTTGCGATATCTGCGACTGAATATTCCGAAGCCAGCCATTCGTGGCCGGCGAGGTGCTTATCCAACACTGCGTAAAGACGGCGCGTCTCTTTACCGTAGCGTTCGATGGCATAGGGTACCGGCTCGGGTGCCGCCCGCAGGAAATGGTGCACTTGGCCGAACATCGGACCGACCCCGCCCATTTGAAACATCAGCCACTGAATCGCGTCGAAGCGCTGGGTCTTCTTTTGCGGCAGGAAACGCCCGGTCTTGTCACTGAGGTACAACAGGATCGCCCCCGATTCGAATAATGAATACGGGGTGCCATCTGGTCCGTCGCTGTCAACAATAGCGGGAATTTTGCTGTTCGGGCTAACCGCGACAAATTCTGCGCCGAATTGTTGTCCCTTGCCGATGTCTATCGCATGTACCCTGTAGGGAAGTGCAAGTTCTTCCAGCATGATCGAGACCTTGCGGCCGTTTGGCGTACTCCAGGTGTACAGTTCGATCAATGACAACTCCCCTAAGCATTTGACATGAGAACTACGAATTCTAATCGAACGCACGAAGCGCGCCGGTTTAATGATCGTTGACTTTGTTAAAATTCCGCTGTGCTGAAATGGTTGTTGACACTGTTGATTGCGCTACTGGTATTGGGCGCGCTTACTCCCTGGCTCCGCCGGCTCGGATTTGGCCGCATGCCGGGGGACATCACGATCGAACGGGGCGGCAAACAGTATTCGTTCCCGGTTGGCTCCACAATCATGCTGTCGCTGCTCGCTAGCTTGATTTTCTGGATGCTCAGATAAAAAATGGACAGGCACCGTGCCTGTCCATTGGGTAATGCCTTACCGAGGCCGTTACTTCGGGTGGTGCGTCTTCATGTAATTGTGGATTTCCTTTTCGCTGACCGTCCCGTCTTTGTCGGCATCGATAGCATCGAAATTCTTGGCAACCCGCGGCATAGCTTTCGCCTCCTCTTTTGTTAGAGTGCCGTCGTTGTCCTTGTCGGCAGACTTGAAGCGCTGTACCGCGCGCTCGTGCATTTCCGCGCGCACCTGCTTCATCGATGCCTGCAGTTCCTTCAGTGACACCTTGCCGTCCTTGTCAGTGTCGATTTCATCGAAGTGTTTAGCCACTCGTGGCAGCGTTTTCGCTTCATCCTTGGTAAGGCTGCCGTCGTGGTCCGTGTCGGCTTTTTTGAAGGCTGCTTCCAGCTTCGAGGCGGACTGGTTGGCAGCGAACACATTGGGTGTTATGAAAGCGGCACAGGTAAATACGGCAGCAACTGCAATTCTATTCATCATCGGGATCTCCTTGAGATGGACTTCTTCAGCACATCGGTCCTAATCATAACGATTATGCTGTTTTAGCGTTGACGCAGTCGGGCCAGTGTCCTGGAAACTGCATCCAGTCTTGCTGTCTCGATTGCGGCGGCGATGCGGCCGGAATCATTGTCCATGCTCCGCGCGATGTTGCCAGCATCGACTTGCCGTGCGGCCCGAGCAGATTCCCTTAACAATTCTGCCTGCGGATAGGGGCGCGCTTCGAGGCCACTGCGGCCGTGATAATCGCAACTGCAGGCAGCCAGGAATTCCTCAAAACGCTCCGGCCTGCGATACACATCAGCCGCCGACAATAACTTTAGTACTGTTGCAGGACGAAGTTCCTGCGCCCGATGCGCTTCGCCGTGATAGCGTGCAGTCAACAACGCCAGATCCCGGCATTCACTTGGAACACGCAGGCGTTCGCAAAGCTTCTCAAGCAGTTCGACGCTCCTGTGTTCGTGGCCGTCATGCTTGGGCAAGACGTCGGACGGCGTAAGCGCTTTACCGAGATCATGGGTCAGTGCCGCAAAGCGCACGGTAAGCGGATAGTGCTGAGCCGCAGCGTAATCTATTACCAGCAAAATATGCAGGCCGGTATCGACCTCCGGATGGTGTTGTACCGGTTGCGGCACCCCAAACAGCGCATTGACTTCCGGCAGTACCCGGGCAAGCGCTCCGCACTCGCGCAGCACGATCAGCATCCGAGAGGGCTGTTCTTCCATCAGTCCACGTGACAATTCTTGCCAGAGGCGTTCAGGCACGAGATGGTCCACTTCACCGTTGTGCACCATTTCCCGCATGAGCTCCAGCGTTTCGGGCGCGATCCGGAAGCCAAAGCGGGCGACAAAGCGCGCTACCCGCAGCACCCGCACCGGGTCTTCCACAAACGCCGGGCTGACATGCCGCAGTATGCCTGCCGTCAAATCTGCGACCCCGTGGTACGGATCGATGATGTTCCCTGCCTCATCGCGCGCGATCGCATTAATGGTGAGATCGCGGCGCGCAAGATCCTGCTCCAGCGTGACATCTGGTGAAGCTTGAACCTCAAAGCCCTTGTAGCCGCGCGACGTCTTTCTCTCGGTGCGGGCAAGCGCATATTCCTCGTGCGTCCGAGGATGCAGGAATACGGGGAAATCCCGCCCTACCGGGCGATAGCCAAGCCGTTCCATTTCTTCGGGCGATGAACCGATCACGACATAGTCGTGGTCCTTGACTGGACGGCCGAGCAACTCGTCGCGCACGGCCCCTCCAACGGCATAGATCCTCACGCTTCGTATTGCGGATTGACTTCGGTTTCCGTGCGCGCGCCAGCGATCCACTCCTGCATTGCCGGCAAAGCTTGAATCGTCATCGCATATTGACCAGCCGCTCCGCCGAGCGGAACGCCGTAGGTATGCAGACGTGAAGCAACGGGGGCGTACATTGCATCGGCGATGCAAAAGCCGCCGAAAAGGTACGGGCCGGCAGCGCTGTATCGGCTGCGGCATTCGTTCCAGATGCTCTCGACGCGTGCGATGTCAGCATCGAGTTCGGCTGACTTTGCCCGGACGGGCAGCTTACGGCGGACGTTCATCGGCATCTGATGGCGCAGGGTCATGAAGCCTGAATGCATTTCCGCGCTGATTGCACGCGCGTGCGCGCGCGCCGCGACGTCAGCTGGCCAAAGCTGCATGCGCGGGTATTTCTCCGCCAAGTATTCGGAGATCGCCAGGGAATCCCAGATGGTTATCCCCGCGTCCCTTAGCACCGGAACTCTGCCCGTGGGCGAATGCAGCAGCAATGTTTTCCTGGCATCCTTTGCGTACAGCGACAAACGCAATTCTTCAAACGCGATGCCGGCTTGTTTCATCAGCAACCATGGGCGCAACGACCAGGAGGAATAGGCCTTGTTGCCGATTACGAGAACCAGATTAGGCATTGGGAAGGCTCCCGGGTCTGAATGTAAACTAGTGCCGGGCGCGAAACCGAAACCAGCGATAGCGCGCGCGCGGCGTGATATCGAGAAGGTAGGTGGGCACCACCGCTTCCAGCGCTGATGGCTGAAAGTTGAACACGGTCGGGAACGGGCAATCGCACCTATTGGCAATCTTCATGGAATGATAATTGTCGCGGGACAGTAGTTTGACCGGAGACCACTCCATGATCCAGGCCAACAAATGCGACATCTCGTCATTGAGCGGCAGGATCGGCCGCTCCAGCCGCAGCAGCCGGCAAACGTACTTCACTAGTTCTTGCAGGGTATACGTTTTGGGACCGCACAGCTCAAAGCTGCGACCATAGGTTTGCGAAAGCTCCAAGCTATCCAGCAGAGCACGCGCCACATCCTCCACGTAGACCGGCTGAAAGATGGCTTTTGGGCATGCCAATACAATGGCCGGAAGCTTTTGTGCAAGCTGCGCAAACATATTCAGGAAACGGTCTTCAGGGCCGAATATGACCGAGGGGCGAAAAATGGTGGTACGGATGCCGCCAGCCTCTGCCACGCGGATCTGCTGTTCCCCCTCTGCTTTGGAACGCAGATAGGCGCTGGGCGCATCATGAGCGACTTTAAGTGCGGACACATGCAGCAATCGGCGCAGTCCCGCTTTGCGACAGGCATCGACGATTTTGCGTGGCAGTTCGGTATGTATGCGCGCGAAATCGCCTGCGCGTGTTTCGTGCAAAATTCCTACGAGACTAATAACTGCGTCACAATCCTGGATGGCCCGCTCCAGCGTGGCTGGATGGTGCACATCAGCGTTGAAGACATCCACTGTCGGCAGCACGATCAAGGCTTTTGCTCGCTCGCGCCGACGCGTAGGCACGCGCACGCGAAGGCCGCGCGCTGCAAGCTGGCGCACCACGTGGCTGCCGAGAAAGCCGGTGCCGCCGATGACGCAAACCGAACTGACTTTCATGTTTCCAATCCGAACCGGGAGTTGGCGAAATTATAGGATCCGCGCATTCAATTGTTGGACATTGACCTGGCCGGCACGACGCCGAGACGGTCGCGCAGGCTCAGATTGGATTGGTGGAACAGGCGGGCATAGTACAGGGTGTTGTTCATGACTTTCTTGACGTATTCCCGCGTCTCGGGATACGGAATGGTTTCGATATAAACAGCACCCTCCAATGGCCGGCTCGCCGCCCAGTCGCGCGCTCGGCGTGGACCCGCGTTGTATCCTGCGGATGCCAAAACAATCTGCTTATCGACTGAATCGAGCACTTGGCGCAAATAATAGGTACCAAGACCGATGTTGCTATCGACAGTCTCGGTCAAAGTTGTGTGGTGACCCATCATGCCAAGACGTTTCGCAACCCAGCGAGCTGTTGCTGGCATTAACTGCATGAGGCCGCTCGCGCCCGCAGTAGAACGCGCCGTATGCACAAAGCGGCTTTCCTGGCGCACCAGACCGTATACCCACGCTTCGTCCAGATCGAGTTGTTGCGAGTAATCCTGTACCAGCTTGCGATAGGGGGCTGGGTAGCGCAAGCCGAAATCGTGCAAGATAGCTGTGCGCTCCGCCGTGTCGATCGCGCGTTCGTACCAGTCATTGCGCACCGCCAGCATCGCTGCCGCAAGCAATTGTTTATCGTCGTAGTCTTTGATGGACCATTGCCATTCAAGCGCCCCTTCGTAGCGCAGGCCTGCGCGATACAGCGCCAGGGCCCGCTGGATTCCGCGGTCAGCCGCGATGGCATCAACCTCGTCGGTCGAAGGCTGGTAGGTTTGTGGCGCGGAACTCACCGACGTACCAAGTTCATCGGCCGCAAGCTGGCCATAGAAACTGAATTCGTTTGACAGCGGTGCGAGCAGCATATTTGCCTCGGTCGGTCGTCCAAGCGCCATCAAGGCTCTTGCGCGCCAATAACGC
>Ga0134122_10002125_pt1 | contig 14513 bp, 11 predicted proteins | sample KB302_FD_96461 | JGI IMG/M metagenome (GOLD analysis project Ga0134122, IMG submission 96461) | Terrestrial soil microbial communities without Nitrogen fertilizer from Kellogg Biological Station, Michigan, USA - KB3-0-2 | ecosystem: Environmental > Terrestrial > Soil > Unclassified ... | reverse complement strand
TCGATGTGTCTTGCCATGAATGCCGACCGGCTCGAGCCGGGGCAGCGCTGCGCTTCGACGTCGAACCGGAACTTCGAAGGACGCCAGGGCAGGGGCGGCAGGACTCACCTGATGAGCCCAGCCATGGCGGTCGCTGCGGCGATTGCCGGCCACCTCGTGGACGTGCGCGAGTTTCAGTAAGATATTGATACAAAAATACAAATTATCCTCTGTGGTGCTTTCTACCTCTATGTGGTAGATTTCTACCCTCTGGAGGTAGAAATGGGTCTCAACATAAAAAAGCCGTCCGCTGAGGCGGCAATCCGCGAGCTCGCGGCCCAGACCGGAGAAAGTCTGACCGAAGCAGTTGAATCTGCCGTGCGGGAAAAACTGGAGCGGGTCAAAGCCGCGGCCCTCCCGCAAACAGGGGCTGAGCTGCTTCAGCGTTTGCAGCCGCTGCTCGACGCGATTGCTGCCGAGCGACGCGCCAATAACGACACCCGCACAAGTCAGGAACTCATGGATGAGCTCTATGATGAATACGGCCTGCCGAAGTGATCGTCGTTGATACCTCGGCGATAATCGCCGTGTTGCTCCAAGAACCAAGCGGCCAACGAGTTGCCGATTCGATCACGCAGTCCGATGGGTGTTTCATTTCTCCGGTAACTCTCACTGAAACAACAATGGTGCTATCCCGAACCCTTCGTGATCCGAAGTTGGCGGTTGATACATATTTGCAGTCAACACGTATATCGATCTGCTCAATCGATGCCGCGCAGGCTGAACTCGCCCGCGAAGCATTTCTCTTATTTGGGAAAGGACGACATCCTGCACGGCTCAATCTCGGCGACTGTTTCGCTTATGCGGCGGCGAAGGCGCTTGACGCGCCGCTGCTTTATGTCGGCGGTGATTTCGCCAAAACGGACATTCGCTCGGCTTAAAAGAAACTCACCGGGTCGACGTCGACGGTAAGCCGGACATTGGCGGGGATCTTCACCGCCGCGAGCCAAGTGCGCAGATAGGCCTGAATGTCGATGGTCTTCTCGGCCCGTACGAGCAGGCGTTCGCGCGTGCGCCCGCGAAGCATCTGATAAAATGCCGGTGCAGGGCCCCAGACCGAGAGGCCGCGCGCTTTGGGTGCAGCCAGTGCAAGCGCACGTCCGGTTTCGCGCACTTTGCCTCCATCGGTGCCGGCCAAGATGATCGACGCCAAGCGTCCATAGGGCGGCGTTCCGCTGCGCTCGCGCATGCGCGCCTCCTCCTCCAAGAACTCGTCGCGGTTGCCCGCAGCAAGCGCGCGCATGACCGGATCGTCGGGGTTTCGCGTTTGGATGAGAACCAGCCCGGGTTTTTCGCCGCGTCCCGAACGGCCGGCGACCTGGTGCAGCAGCTGAAAACTGCGTTCGGCCGCGCGCGGATCACCTGCCACACCGCCGAGATCCGCGTCCACAATGCCGGCCAAGGTCAATTGCGGGAAGTGATGCCCCTTGGCGACGATTTGCGTGCCGATGATGACGTCGAGCTCGCGGGCGGCAAACGCGCGCAAGACAATCTGCGCCTCTAACGGTCCCGAGAACGTGTCGCTCGAAGCGACCGCAACACGCGCGTCCGGAAAGGCGGCGCGGAATTCCTCTTCCACGCGCTCAACGCCGGGGCCGCAGGCGATAAGGGAATGCTCTGCGCCACATTCCGGGCAATGCTGCGGAATTGCCGTGTCGTATCCGCAATGGTGACAGACCAGACGCTTGCGATAGCGGTGCTCGACCATCCAGGCCGAGCAGTTCAGGCAAGTTTGTTTATGGCCGCACGCGGTGCAGACCGTGAGCGGGGCATATCCGCGGCGGTTGAGGAAAAGCAGCGCCTGTTCGCGGGCAGCCAGCGTAGCCCCGAGCGCGGCGCGCAAAGGCGGCGAGAGAAACTGTCCCGGTTCCCCCTGCTCCTTGCGCAGGTCAATGAGCCGCACCGCGGGCATGTCGGCCGCTCCGTGGCGATGCGTGAGCTTGAGCCAGTCGTAGCGCCCGCTTCGCGCGTTGACATACGTCTCCAACGAAGGCGTTGCGGATGCCAATACGATCGGACAGTGCTCGAGGCGAGCGCGCACCACGGCCATATCGCGCGCGTGATAGATGACGCCTTCCTCCTGCTTGTAGGCTTGTTCGTGCTCTTCGTCGACGACGATGAGTCCGAGCTTGACGAACGGAAGAAACAGCGCCGAGCGCGCGCCGACGATGACCTGTGCTTTGCCCGACAGCACAGAACGGTAGACACGCTTTCTCTCGCGTTGCGAAAGATCCGAGTGCCATTCAAGCGGGCGGCAACCGAAGCGGGCGGCAAAGCGGTCGAGGAACTGCACCGTGAGGGCGATTTCAGGCAGCAGTATCAGCACCTGCTGACCTTCGCTGACCGCTTCCGCGACAGCTTCGAAATAGGCCTCTGTCTTGCCCGAGCCGGTCACCCCGTCGAGCGCAGCCACGGCGAATTCGCGCTTCTTCACTATATCGCGCAAATGCTCGCTGGCGCGCAATTGATCGGGACTGAGCTTGACCGCATCAAAGGTGGCGTCGGGTTCGGGACAGGGTTCGAACTCGGGAAGGTCAACCCACTTTAGCGCGCGCCCATCAGCAAGATTCTTGACCACACCCGGGCTGACGCCAGCCAGTTCCGCAATTTCGGCAGGCATTCGCGCAAGCTGGTCATCCATCAAGGCCAGGACGCGCCTCCGAGCATCGGTGAGGCGGATGGGTATCGCTTCACCGCGCATCAACGCGTGACGAGGCACCTCCGGTTCAAATACATCGTGTGCGCGCAGCGCCTGGGCCAAGACGGAGCCGGGAGGATTGAGCGTGTAGCGCGCGACCCAATCGATGAAATCACAAAGCCGCTCGGGGAGGCGGTGACCGTCCAGCGCAAGCGCTGTGCGCAACTTTTCCGGGGCGATTTGGCCGTCGGCCCGGCCCCAGACGATGCCCGTAAGCTCGCGCGCGCCCAGAGGAGCGCGCACGACACTGCCTCTTGCGGGGAACGGTCGAGCGTCGACGGCATAATCGTAAGGCCCCGCCAAAGGCAGCGGCAGCAGCACGGCGACGCGAGCATCGCGCTGTGAAGAACCTGTGTTGGAAGCCGTGCTTTGCATTCTGCGCCATTTCAACCGTCAAGGTGCCTGGGCTACAGTTTCGCGCACGCATTCTCCGGTCAAGCAGGACGTTCGAAGATGAAATTGTTTATCGACAGCGCAGACCCCAAGGAAATCGCCAGCCTTGCGGCAACAGGTCTCGTGGATGGCGTAACCACCAATCCTTCTCTGGCGGCCAAGAGCGGGCAGTCGCTTTTCGACGCGCTGCGGGCCATCTGCGATGTGGTCAAAGGCTCGGTAAGCGCCGAGGTGACGGCCACCGAGACGAGTCGAATGATCGAAGAGGGGCGGAAGCTCGCCAAGATCGCCGACAATATCACGGTCAAGGTGCCGCTCACCTGGGACGGTTTGAAGGCGTGCCGCACGCTCTCAAGCGAAGGCCTCAAGGTCAACGTCACACTGTGCTTTTCACCGGTACAAGCTCTTCTGGCGGCCAAAGCAGGCGCAACATTTATTTCGCCGTTCATCGGGAGGCTCGATGACGCCGGCCATGACGGAATGGCTCTGATCCGCGAGATCCGTCACATCTACGACAATTACGGCTACTCGACGGCGATTCTGGCGGCGTCGATTCGTCATGTCACGCATGTGCGCGACGCAGCCCTGGCCGGCGCGGATGTCTCGACCATGCCGCCGGCGATTTTCCGCCAGTTGGTTTCGCATCCCCTGACCGACAAAGGCTTGGCCGCGTTCCTCGAAGATTGGAAGAAGACCGGCCAGTCGATTTTGTGATGGCAAGCCGGAGCACCGAAGAGCTGAAGGGAGCATGGCTGGCCAGTCTCGCGCACGAGCGGCGCATGAGCCCGCATACGCTGCGCGCCTATGGCGACGATGCGGCAAGATTTCTTGGATTTCTTGCGGGGCATCGCGGCACGCGGGTGACATTGGCAACGCTGCAAAAGCTGACGCCGGCGGACTTGAGAGCGTTTCTGACGGCGCGCCGCGGTGACGGGCTCGGTCCGCATGGCGTACAGCGCGCAGTGGCCGCCTTGCGCTCGTTCTATCGCTTCCTCGAGCGGGAAAATCTCGCGGATGGCGCCGCGATTCGCGCCGTGCGCTCGCCGAGGCTCCCACGGACACTGCCGCGCCCGCTCAGCGAAAACGATGCGGCGCGCGCAATCGCGGAAGCCGGCGAGGAGGAAAAGCCCTGGATCGCGACGCGCAACGCCGCGCTGATCACACTGCTTTACGGCACGGGGCTGCGCATCTCCGAAGCGTTGAGCATCAAGCGCGGGGACGTCCCCTTGCCCGAAACATTGATCATCGTCGGCAAGGGCAAGAAGGAACGTACCGTGCCGGTGCTGCCTGCGGTGCGCGAAGCCGTCGACGCCTATGCGCGGTTGTGTCCCTTTGCCGGGCCGGCAAGCGCTGCTTTGTTCTTGTCGCGGCGCGGAAACCCCATGAGCGCGCGCGAGGCGCAAGCGCTGATGCAGTCCTTGCGGGGGCGGCTGGGATTGGGGGCGCGTGCGACGCCACACGCGCTTCGGCACTCCTTCGCGACGCACCTGTTGCAGAACGGAGGCGATTTGCGTGCGGTGCAGGAATTGCTCGGCCACGCTTCACTGTCGACAACGCAAAAATATACCGAAGTCGAAAGCACACGCATGCTTGCCGTCTATGACGCGGCGCACCCGCGCGCGCGTGTGAAGTGACCCGCCGGAAAGGCGCGCCGCATTTCGCATGACCGTCGAGCCCGATTTCGCCGCCACTCCGCTGACCGCAGCAAAGCGCGGTGTCCCTTTAGGCTACGTCTTTGCCGCTACGGGTGCGCTGCTGTTCTCGAGCAAGGCAATTATCGTGAAGCTCGCTTACGACATGGGCGTGGAGCCCGACACGCTGCTGGCGCTGCGGATGGCGTTTTCGTTGCCCTGCTATCTGGCGATCGGCGTCATCGCGCTGCGGCTGAGGCTAAGAAAGCTGCCGCTGCCGTCCGCTCAATCGGTCATTGCGGCGATGCTCATCGGCGCATTGGGCATGTGGCTGGCGAGTTACTCCGATTTTTTGGGCCTCGCTTATATCTCCGCGCAATTCGAACGGCTGATCCTGTTCACCTATCCGCTGTTCGTGGTGATTTTCGGCGCGCTCTTCTTTGGCCAGCGGATCAGAACGAACGCGTTGATGGCGCTCGGCGTCAGCTATATCGGCCTCGCCCTGATCTTCACCGAGCACTTTTCGCTCGAAGGGCAGAGCGTGCTGATTGGAGCGGCTTTCGTCATCGGCGCAGCGATATCATTCGCTTTCTATCAATTGCTTGCGAAGGATGCGATCCGAGGTCTCGGTCCCGGACTGTTCACCTGCATCGCGATGACGGGCGCGAGCATCGCATCGTTTCTCGAATTCTTCGCCCGCCATGACGGCAGCGCTCTTCTCGTCAGCGGACCGCTCCTCGGCTACTCCATCTTGCTGGCGTTGGGTGCCACCGTGCTGCCGTCTTTCTTCATGAATGCGGCGCTGCATCGAATCTCGGCACAGGCAAACGCCGCGATCGGGTTTTTGGGACCCATCGCAACGACAGTGCTCGCCGTGTTGATCCTGGGCGAAAAATTGACGGCCATTGGCATGATCGGCACGGCGTTGGTGCTCGTCGGTGTCGCCTTGTTCACCCGCGCCGAGAGCAGCTAGGCACCGAGCCGATCGAACTTGTTGCGCCAGCGTTCGGCAATGCGCCAAACGGGGAAATAGATCAGCACGTCGGTCGTGGCGAATTGGCGGTCGATCACTGCTCCGTCGCCAATGAATGCACCGGCGCGGACATAGCCCTTGATCAGGGCAGGGAGCGAGCGCAGGCCCTCCTTGGGATCGATGGACTCTTTGGGCATGCGATCCATCTCCACGTACAGCTCGGGTCGCGCGCGCATACGGCTGTCCTCCGGCGCGCGATGGAAGTGGTGCAGATAGGACAAGGGGAGGGCGAGCGCATCCGGGTCCGTGCCGGGAAAGGAGGCGCAGCCGAACATGAGCTCGATCCCGTAGTGCTCGACATAGAGCTGATTGCCGCGCCACAAAAGCTGCATCGTGCTGGCCTTGACGCGGTGCGATTTCAACACGCAGGAGCGGCCCAGCTCGAGAAACCTTGTGCCGGGAGGATTGGCCTTGACCATGGGCGAGAGGTCATACTCGGACGACGTGTAGTAACCGCCGTGAAGTGCAGCGACCTCGCCGCGCAAGAGTCGATAAGTCCCAACGACGGCAGGCGCGCCGTCAATGGCGGGCATATTGCGGTCGACGACCAGCAAGTGGTCGCAAAACTCATCATATTTGTCGAAATCGCGACGCTGGGCGCGCATTTGCGGCGTGGGGATCGCCGACATCTCCTCATAGAAAACGCGATAGCGAAGGTGCTGGGCGGCGGCGATTTCGGTTTCCGATTCGGCGACGCGGACTTCCAGCCCGTTGAACGTCGCCAGCACGGGCCATGTCTGGTTGCGCCGCGGCGGCAGGACCGGCTCGAGACCCGCCGAGAGGGCGTTGTTCTGTTCCTTGAGGGCCACCGAGGGAAGGGCCGCACGTCGGCCAAATTGCAGCCGCCGCGGGAAACCCCATCGCCGTCTTGCGCTACGAAGCCTGAATTTCACGCGACCGCGCTGGGGCATGCCCTTCTCCAAAATTGCCTGTCACGCCCAGAACGGGTTTTGGATCAGTCGTGGCCGCGCAATTCGTGATGTCGGCTCGGATTCTACACGAAGGTTGGAATGTCGCCCAGTGACAATCCCGAGCGCGGCCCTCAGTTTTCGCGCAATCCTACGGCGAACCGCCTCGACGGCTTGGGCGCTATGCTTCGGCGGCTGCCGGATGCAATACAGGCTTTTGCAAGCGTGCCAGCACAATGCAAAGGATCAATGCCGGCACGCCGATGGCGCCCGCGCCTATGAAAAACATTCCATAGGCTTCCATCAGGGTATGGCCGTGTCCCGACAAATATTCGACCACCGCTCCGGACAGGCCTTTGAGGAACTTTCCGAGATAGGCATAGACCGAAGACAAGAGAGCATACTGCGTCGCGGTATAACCGAGACTCGTCAAGGTCGACATGTAGGTCACAAGAGCTACGCCGGCAAAGGCTATCCCAAAATCATCCAGCGCCATGACGACGCTAAAAGAGCCAATATCCGCGCCGTAATAAGCCAAAACGGCAAAAGAGCTGATTCCCACTGACTGGAAGACCGCTCCCGCGATCAAAGTTCGAAAGTAGCCGAAGCGAGCTGCGCTGAGGCCGCCCGCTGCAATACCGAGAAGCGTGAACGTGAAGCCAATCGTCGCCCGAACGCCGCCGACCACATCCTTGGAGAGACCGACGTCAACATAAAATGGATTGGTCAGCGGCCCTCTGATGAAATCCGGAAGTCGATAGAGGCTGATCATTGTCAGCATCAAGAGTGCCATCCAGCCGTGGGTGCGAAAGAAGACCAAGAACGGCCCAACCACCGCGTCGAAAAATCCGCGCGCGGTCCAAAGCGGCAATTCAAGTTTCCCAGTCACCATCCCCGCTTCAATGCGTTTTGGCTCGGTCGCTTTCCAAGTGGCGACGAGCCCCACCACCATCAGCCCTGCCATCACGTCATATGAGATGGGCCAGCCCAAATGGGCAGCGGCAATCAGGATGACCGAATCAGAGATCAGAACCGCGAAGCGATAGCCCAATTGATAAGCCGAAGAGAGCAGGCCAAGCTCGTCCGGGTTCTCCGCCGCCTCGATCCGCCAGGCGTCGACAACGATGTCCTGGGTCGAGGACGAGAACGCTACCAACAAGGCGAAGGCCCCGAGCAGAGCGAGCCCGCCCTGCGGACCGACCAGCGACATCGCAATCAAGCCGAGACAAATCAGGATTTGGGTCAGCATCATCCAGCCACGGCGGCGCCCGAGTCCGCCGAAGATCGGCGCGTCTACGCGGTCGATGATCGGCGCCCACAACGGCTTGAACGTGTACGCGAGACCTACCCAGGACAGAAAGCCGATAGCCGTCAGGGACGTGCCTTCGTCGCGCAACCAATAGCCGAGCGTATTTGCGCTTAGGAAAAACGGCAGCCCGGACGAAAAGCCGAGCAAGGCCATGGTCGCGACACGCGGGCGAAAATAGACCCGCACTCTGTCAAATCCGCTGCTCTTCACGCCTTCCGCAACGCTCATGCCTTCGCCTTATCGCGAAACACCAACTCAACACTAACGTAGAAAGCGGCCTAAAAGAGGCAATTTGTCAAATCATTACGCGGCGACGACGACCGGCGGATTTATCGTCTCGAGCACGGCATCAAGCTCGGCAGGGTCGACAGGTTTTGTCAGGAAGCCGTCCATCCCCGCCTCCAGGCACGCTTTGCGTCCGGTTTCCAACGCGTCGGCGGTCAACGCAAAAATCGGCAGGCGCCCGCCTCCCTTGGCTTGGGATTCGGCGATCCTGATTCGCCTCGCGGCTTCGATACCGTCCAGACCGGGCATATGAAGATCCATGATGACGACGTCGAAGCGAGATGCTGCGCAGGCCTTGACCGCTTCTTCGCCGGTTGCCACCTCGCGCACGGTGTGACCGCGCCGACGCAGCAATTCGCGCGCAAGGAGCGCGTTGATCGGGTTGTCCTCCGCGAGCAGGATGGAAAGACCCCGCCGCGGGCGGTGCTCGACGGGGGCGGTCACTTGAACCGTGTTCAGTTCCGCTTCCCCCGCGATTGCCGCGCTAAGCCGCGTCTCCAATGAATCCTGCCGAACCGGTTTCATAAGGTACGCGCAGAAACCCTTTTCGGAAATCGGCGTCAGCAGGGAGCGCTGGTTGGGCAGCAGAAGGGCGACGCCCGGGACACCAAGCGAGGAGACATCGGGAAACTGTTCGACGTCGTGGTTGCCGGTATCGACCATGACCACGTCGATTTTCTTGCCCCCATTCATGACTGTTGCAACATCTATGGCATCAAGAACATCGGCGCCCGCTGCCGCGAGTTGAAGGGCGAGACCTTCGCGCAAAATTGTTGAACGTGAGACGAGCCCGATGCGTTTTCCTTTGAGCGCCGCGGTGCCCAAAACTCGCGATCTGACGTCCTCAAGTGGAAGCGTGACCCAGAATACGCTGCCGCCGCCTTTGGCATCTTCCAATCCGATTTCCCCGCCCATCGCCTCGACCAAACGCTTCGAGATGGAGAGACCGAGCCCGGTGCCTTCGAATCGCCGCGCGTGCGAAGAATCGGCTTGGACGAAGTCCTTGAAGATTTGCGCCTTCTTGTCTTCTGGCACGCCAACACCCGTGTCGCGCACGACTAGGCGCAGATTGTAGTCGCTCGAGCCGGGAAACTGGCGTTCCACGCGCGCCGAAACCAAGACCCCGCCTTGTTCGGTGAACTTGATCGCATTGCCGATCAGGTTCGTCAGCACTTGGCGCAGACGCACGCCGTCGACCTTGACGATGTGCGGGACATCGGCGGCGATGGCAGCAACGATCTCCACGTCCTTGGTTTGCGCGCGCGCCGCAAGCAATTCGGCAATGCCCTCGATCATGGGCCGCAGCGCAACCTCGCCCTTTTCAATCGTCAACGCGCCGGATTCGATCTTGGAGAAGTCGAGGATGTCTTCGATCAGCGCCATCAAGGCGAGGCCCGATTGGCGAATGGCTTCAGCGTAGGTCTTCTGATCTGGAGCAAGCGACGTCTCTAGCAGCAGCCGCGCCATGCCGAGAACACCATTCATCGGCGTGCGAATCTCGTGACTCATCGTCGCGAGAAAGCTTGACTTGGCACGGTTGGCGTCCTGAGCCTTGTCGCGCGCCTCGGTGAGCGCCGCTTCCATTTCCTTGCGCTCGGTGATGTCGTGCCCGACGCTTTGTATCTCAACCATCTTGCCGCTGCCGTCGCGAATCGCGGAGTCTTCCCAGGCAATCCAGCGATATCCGGCCCCGGTGCGTGTGTGCTGGTCGTAGGATACGCGCTCGCGGCCAACTTCGCGCCCGACGATGCGCCCCTCGCCCGAGGACGGCGACTCGGGATGCAGCTCGGGCCGGAACATTTGGCCGATGATGTCGGCCGGCTTCAAACTGAAGGTTTTGTAGAACGCTTCGTTGGCGTAGGTGACGCGTCCGTCGGGCGTGCGTCGCATGATGGCGTCGACCTGAGAATCGACCAGCCCTTTGTAGCGTTCTTCGCTGGCCTTCAGGCGGTTGTTCGCCGCTTCGAGAGCCTCGCTGAAGGTCTCGAGCTCTCCGATAAGTTGCGTTAGACGGTCGGTGCGGTCTTGGAGATCATTGGCGCGGTCGCGGGTGGAGATGATCCCGGAAAATAGGAGACCAATACCGATGATGGTGAAGCCGCCAAGAAAGAGGGGGTCGAACAGCGTAAGCTGGCCGTTCGAATAGACGTCGAAGGCTGTGGCGGAACCGAGCGCTCCGGCCAGCATGGCAAATAGAAATGTACCAGCCCGCTTGATCATCATGACCGCTGTCTCGGCGGTACAATCGCGCGGCCCCCGTTGAGAAAGGTTTAACTTTGCCGTTAACCAGTCCGGCCCGCCAATTCGCTCGCCTTGTGCATTGTCATGAGAACGTCACGGACCCGTCACAGGACTGTTACAGCACCCTGAAAAACAGCGCTCGTTTGAAGCTGCGAGCGCAGCGGGCGTGGGCCTCTTTCGAAGCGCTGCCCCCTGCAGGATCGATCGGGTGGCAAGATGTTGCGGAATTCGGCTTGGTTCGCCGGCACAGCCCTTGCGGCGCTGTGCTTTGCCTTTCCGGCTGCTGCACAGAATCAGTCGTTGGAAGACCGCGTCAGGGCGCTGGAGCAGATGCTCGGAGTGCCGCCGGCAAACACCCAGAATCGCTCATTGGAAGAGCGCGTGCAGGCCATCGAGACCCAGCTGCGCCAGAAAACGGCGGAGGAGCAGCAAAACGCGGACCGCATCAACACGCTTGAGATGCAAATCCAGCAAAAGGACGCCGACGAGCAGGCCCGCGCCACACGGCTTTCCACACTAGAGCAACAGGTCGCCGACACGACCTGGACCTTCGACAATGCGAGGCCGACCATCCAGAGCGCCGATGGCCGTTTCACGATGTCGTTGCGGGCGCGCTTTCAATTCGATTCGGCGTTCTTCAACCAAAGCAGCGACATCAACGCGACCAACGCGCAGTTCAAAGATCTGGCCTCCGGCGCAATCATGCGCCGGGCCTATATCGGCATCGAAGGCCGCGCCTTCCGCGACTTCTGGTACGAGTACCGCATGGACTTCGGCGGCTCGAATGCGGAGGGCGGCAACCCGGTCGTCAATCTTGCGCGCATTTCCTGGAACCTCGGCAATGTCGCCAATCCGGCGGAAAGACATTTCCGCATCAATGCCGGTTTGATCCAGCCGATCTTCACTTACGATGACTCGGTTTCCTCCTCATCGTTGACGTTCCTCGAGCGTGCCGCGCCGGTGAATGTGGCCACCAGCGCCTATGGCGGCCTCGAGCCGCGGCGCGGGGTCGAGTTGACGTTCCAGCAGTCGGATCTCTTCCGGCCCGGGGACAACCTCGTGGTGTCGGGCGCCTACACGGGCCAAATGGGCACGGCGCCGGGAGCCTTGCCGGACAACACGACGGATGAAGGCACGCAGATTCTTGGGCGCGTCGCCTACCGAGTTTGGTCGGATGGATTCTCGAATGTCCAAATCGGCGGCAGCGCTGCGCACATCGTGAATTTGACCGGAGCAACGACGCCCGGCGGCGCGCGTACGCTGACCCTGCAAGACCGGCCCGAGCTTCGCGTCGACGGCAACCGCTTGGTTAGCACCGGCGCCGTGCCGGCGACGGGCGGCAATATGTGGGGCCTCGAAGCGGCCGCCAATATTCGAAGCTTCTACGTCACCGCGGAATATCTACGCTATGGCATCGATCGCAACACGACATGCTCCGGCTGCGTCGTCGCGGACGATCCGCAATTCTCCGGATGGTACGTGCAGGGCTCTTACATCCTCACCGGCGAGACCAAGACCTATCAGCCGAACGCCACAAACAATGAAATGGCGACGTTCAACAATCCGCGTATCATCACGCCGTTTTCATGGGACGGACGCACATGGGGCGCGTGGGAAATCGCCGCGCGATACAGCGATCTCGACTTGAACTGGCACGCCGGTTCGGAAGGAACCACCTGCATCGGCCCATTGCTCGGCTGCATCCGCGGGGGTGAACAGAAAATCTGGTCGTTCGGCCTCAACTGGTACCTGAACAACGTCACCCGGATCATGTTCGATTACATGATCGTCGACGTGAACAAGCTCAACGCTTCAGGGCAACAGATCGGCCAGAACTTTAACGCCATCGGAGCCCGGCTGCAGTTTTCGAATTAGCCTAGGGCTGTTCGAACCCGGCCCTGCATATACAAGGCCGGGGTTCGAGAACGATTTCAGCGCGCGTATTTGCCGACGACGCTGGCTCCGCCGAGCCCGTGGCCCGTGATGGCCTTGTACACTTCATCGCGCGTCATGCCGGGCTTGAGCGCGGTCGGTTCCAGATCGGTGGACACCACGGTGAACACATAATGATGCGCAGCCTCGCCGACGGGCGGGCAGGGGCCGATGTACAGAGCGTTGTCGCGCGTGCCCTTGCCGCCGATGAATTTCTTCGACTCCTTCGCCATCTCGCCCTCCGCCAGTGAAGTGACGTTTGCGGGAATTCCATACGCGACCCAGTGCGACACCCCTTCGCCCAACCGGCCATCGGGATCGAGCATGAAAATTACAAAGCTCTTGGTCTTCGCGGGGGGGTTGGCCCACGAGAGCGCCGGGGAAATGTTTTGGCCCCCGCACATGCGCATGGGATCGTCGGCCGCATTCTTGACTGTCAGCATTCCACCGTCGGCAAAGGAAGCTGAGGTCACCGTAAACGGTGCAGGCGCAGCTTGGCCAAGCCCCGAAATTGCCAATAGAACCGTGGAAATAGAGGCAGTCAGCAAGCTGGCACTCATTGCCCGTTTCATTGCGCTTAACCCTCTTAAGTGCGGTGAACAGCGTATCACTCGCCGATAAGTTCGAAAAAGAGCCTATTTTTGGCTTAACATTGCCTCTCCCCATCCCATGGCTTGTCCAGCCCATTTTGTGTTAATCAAAGGGCTGGATCGACATGGGGGCCCCCCGCCCCTGGCGTCCAAGAACGAGACTTCAAGGAGAGAATCAATGCGAGCAATGACTGTTGTTGCGTCGGCAGTATTTGCGATCGCGAGCGGCTATGCCCTCGCGCAAGCAATGCCGGCCTCCGTCCATGTGATGGGCGGCATCCTGACCGATGCCAAGGGTATGACCCTGTACACATGGGACAACGACAAAGAGGCCAACAAGTCGGCCTGCACCGCCAATTGCCTCAACAACTGGCCGGTCCTGAAGGCCGAAGCCGCCGACAAAGACATGGGCGACTGGAAAGTCATCACCCGTGACGACGGCTCCAAGCAGTGGGCCTACAAGGGCAAGCCCCTCTATTACTTCGTGATGGACAAGGCTGCCGGCGACAAGGCCGGCGACGGCCGCGGCATGGTCTGGCACATCGCCAAGCCGTAATACGCAGCTTCAAGTTGCATAGAGGCGCCGGCGTCACCGCTTGCGCCTCTATTTTTTTGCCCACAGCTTGCTGGCCGGTTTGAGGCTGGGTTTGGTCCTGGTTGTGCGGATTCGTGACGGGGCTGTCACAAAAGCTTCGTCCAATCGTGACATTCCTTACATGCATCTATGACGTTATCGAACCAGGGTCCGGCCCGCGGACCCTGCTGTTTGGGTTGAACAAATTCGCGAGGAACCGATGAAGCTCTCGACCAGAATTGTTGCCTGCGTGGCCGCCACCTTGGCCGGCATGGCCGTCGCCACCACGACGCTCGCTGCCAACATCTCCGGCGCCGGAGCGACCTTCCCATTCCCGATCTATTCGAAATGGGCCGGCGTCTATAAGGGCGTGTCGGGAAACGCGCTCAACTACCAGCCCATTGGTTCGGGCGGCGGCATCAAGCAAATCGAATCGAAGACAGTCACCTTCGGGGCAACCGATATGCCGCTGTCGGTCGCCGAGCTCAATCGCTACGGCATGATCCAGTTTCCCACCGTGATTGGCGGCGTGGTTCCGGTCGTCAACATTCGCGGAGTTGCGCCGGGCCAATTGGTGCTCGACGGCGCGACGCTGGGCGACATTTTCCTCGGCAAAGTCTCGAATTGGAGTGACCCGGCGATTAAGAAGCTGAACCCGCAACTGACCCTGCCGAACCAAGCCATCGCGACGGTACACCGCTCCGATGCATCCGGCACGGTGTTCATCTTTACGAATTATCTTTCAAAAGTGAGCCCGGAATGGAGCGACCGCGTCGGCAGCGCGACGGCTGTCGATTGGCCGGTTGGCATCGGCGCCAAGGGCAATGAACGCGTTGCCGGAAACGTCGCCCAGACTTCAGGCGCAATTGGGTTTGTCGAG
>Ga0134122_10002120_pt1 | contig 14551 bp, 11 predicted proteins | sample KB302_FD_96461 | JGI IMG/M metagenome (GOLD analysis project Ga0134122, IMG submission 96461) | Terrestrial soil microbial communities without Nitrogen fertilizer from Kellogg Biological Station, Michigan, USA - KB3-0-2 | ecosystem: Environmental > Terrestrial > Soil > Unclassified ... | reverse complement strand
CGTCTCACGCGATTCGCCTATTGCAAGTCGCCATGAGATTCCTTCCAGATGTGATACCAGACATTCGCAACGTCACTGACGGCATGCGAAAAGGCGATGGAGGCGATTCCGAAATTCGGAGACGTTTCAACCACGGCATTCTTATCTGGAATCTCCGAAGACCGGTTCAGCCGGGCGCGCAGTGTTTCGCGTTCGAGGGCGCGATTTCGCAGAAATCCTTCAAAGTCACCCGCCAGAATCCGGTCGTCATAGCCGTAAAACACAACGGCAAACTTATCCGCATTCGCTTCCACGAGCGCATCAGAGTGAGGATCATTCAGAGCGGCCGCGGCGCATCCGGCATCGCGAATTGCAGCAACTGCCACGCGAGGATCACCATCTTTTTTGGCTAACTGCTGGATTGCCGCCTTAGTCGCGGCTTCGATCGGTTGCTGGCGGCAGGGTTCCATCAGAATCGACTGAAAATCCGTCAGCAGGACCGCCAGAGCCTTCGGCAGCGGATGCAGCGCATTCTTGAATACCTTCGGATACGCAGAAGCCGGCCATGCGTCGAACCTGCCCGGCAGCAACGTCAGTAAGACCACCATCAGGATCGAAATTGGGGTCAGACCCCTCGTTCCCCTATTTCCCGCAGGGAAATAGGGGAACGAGGGGTCTGACCCCAATTTCCACTTAGCTGCGGACGCGCTCCACATATTTACCTTCGGTTGTATCGACGCGAATCACTTCGCCTTCCTGAATGAAATGCGGGACGCCCACAACCAGCCCCGTCTCCATTGTGGCTGGCTTCAAGACATTGCTCACTGTGGCTGAAGGCATGCCCGGATCGGTCCGAACGACTTTCAAATCGACTGTCGCCGGAAGGTCGACGCCAAGCGGACGCCCTTCATAAAACTGGACGTGGATTTTGGAATTGGAAACAAGATATTTTGCAGAATCCCCGAGAATCTCTTCGTTGAGATGTATCTGCTCGTAATTCTGGGTGTCCATGAAATGGTGGTCTGTGCCATCCGCATAGAGGTATTCCATTTCGCGATCGTCCAGAATTGCCCGTTCGCACCGATCTTCCGACCGGAAACGATGGTCCACGATGGCGCCGGTTCGAAGGTTGCGAAGCTTGGTCTGAACCATGCCGCGCCAGTTTCCAGGCGTGATGTGCTGATAATCGACGACCTGAAAAAGCTCGCCATTATGAAGTATTGTGTTGCCGCGGCGCAGTTGTGTTGCTTGGATCATTCCAGACTGGCTCCTGTTCGATAGTGGAAATGGAAATTGTACCCTAACCAATGCGAAAGTATGAAAGAGGTTGGAGCATGCCGGGCTTCCGCCGGGAGCATGGATTTCTCGGTTTTGCCTTCATTATTCTGACAATTTCCACCGTGGCATGGACGCTGGCCGATCATACGCCACCGTCCTGGGATCCAGCCGATCACCTTCGGACTGCGTACGATCTATACCAGCCTCTGGTGCGGGGCGAGATTACCGGATTTCTCCTCGAGTTCTTTCAGACTCCGCATCCGTACGCCCCGCTCTACCATTCGATCACCGCCGTCGCTTTTCTTATTTTCGGAGCTTCCCGTCTGAGTGGAATCATCGCCAATTTCCTGGCATTGGCCGTCCTGCTCATTTCGGTGAACTGGATCGGCGAAAGGCTCTATCCGGAATCTTCTGAGCGTGGGGCCACAATCCGGCCCGGCGTCGTTGCGGCGATACTGGCAGTTTGCTATCACTTTCCCGCCTGGCTGATCCATGACGCATTTCTGGATTACCTGCTGACGGCCATGGTGGCGCTCGCCTTTGCGATGTTACTGCGTGCGGATGAATTTCATGTCCGAGCCGACGCCGCGGTATTCGGCGTTGTCGCCGGATTGGGCATGCTGACGAAGCAGACGTTTCCATTCTTCTTTATTCTGCCGGCGGCATTTCTATGGTATCGAGCGCTGATTCGCCGGGATCGACGGGCTATCGCAAATCTGCTGTTGTCTGCCGCGATCATCGCTCTGATCGCTTCAATCTGGTATATCCCGCACCTGAACGACGTCATCGGCATTTACCAGGTGAATGCCTTGAACGCCGGAATGGAACATGAGAAGCCGCTGTTCAGCGCCGTTTCTCTTGCTTACTACTGGGGCGCCCTTTGTGATGTGCAAATCCAGCTGCCGCTCAGTCTTCTGTTTATTGCCGGTGCGGCTTATTCCATCCGCCGCCGATTTCGGCAGGACTGGATGCTTTACCTCTGGATCCTGAGCGGCATTCTCACCTTCACATGTGTTGCGAATAAAGATATCCGCTATACGGTACCGGCATTGCCGGCTGTGGCTCTGTTATCGGTTTCATGGCTGGACCGGGTCCGGCGGAATTCCCGGCCGCTGTTGTCCGCCGCGCTTGTCCTGTGGGCGTTCGTGAGTTTCCTCAATGCGCAGTGGCCATCGCAGAGCCGGGATCTTCGGGTGAGTGTCCGGGAAATACCTTTGTATTTTCTCGCGGGCAACGTTTTTCGATTTGACCATCCGCCGATGGCAGAAGACTGGAGCGTGCCGGAAATTGTGCGCGCCACGGCGGGGCACAAGCTGGGCGTGGTGCCAAACCTCTGGCAATTGAATCCATCGAATATCGCGCTTTATGCCCGATTTCTCGCACCCGGACGAGGCTCACCGCCGTTGGTGGACGTGCATTGGCTTGCAGGTGACGCGACGCCGGATCGTTTGGATTATTGCGATTATGTGCTCGTGCTAAAGGAGAGTGCGATCGCACTCTCCGAGCACTTCAGGCCGGTTGCGGTTTTCCGGCTTCCCGATTCGCAGCACGCCGTACTTTATAAGCGATTGCAGCTGTAGGCGCGGTCTATGACCGCGCACAATCCGGACGTATGGTGTAATTTGAATTGAGAGATCGTGCGCGGTCATAGACCGCGCCTACAGTTGGCTTCCAGCCCCCGAAATGGTCTGCTGGCTTCCAATGGTGTATTCAGCCATTTGGTCATCGAAACAAGTACATTGGACATTTGGGGCTGCGCGGAACCCACGGTGTGGCTTACAGCCCGCGGAGCCAGCGGTGGAGTTTGACGTGGAGCACGGACATCAGGCCCATGTAAATGAAGCCCACGACAAAAAGCATGAGGAATGGAATTGTCGGATAGTTCTGGTTGCTGATCGCGTAATAGACGACGAGCACGAAGTACAATCCCAGCATGATTTCGACGAAGGGCATCACGCCGGTCCGCCCCAGGTAGTTCTTGGAAGTCCAGAGGTCCGCCCTGCTTTCGATGCGGTACTTCGGCGTTCGCTTGAAACTGGTCTTGATTCCGAGAAGCGCTTCAATCACCGCCTTGGAGTTGCTGACGGAAAGGCCGATTCCTACTGCCATCAAGAGTGGTAGATACTTCAGCCGCGAGCGCCAATCCGCATAGAGTTCGCGCTGCGCCACCAGGTAAAACGTCGACACCGATGCCGTTGCCGCAAGCCACAACGGCAGGTCGATGTAGAGCATCTGAAACCATCCCTGATTGAAGCGGACGATCATTGCCGGGAGCATCAGGAGCGACAATACGATCATCAATGGATAGGAAATGTTCGACGTCAGGTGAAAGAATGCCTCGATCTTGATCTTCAACGGGACCTTGCTTCGCAGGATTCGCGGCAGCAGCTTCATGCCGGTTTGAATCAGGCCCTTGGCCCAGCGGAACTGCTGAGTCTTGAATGAATTCATCTCTACAGGAAGTTCCGCAGGACACACAATGTGCGGAAGATAAAGAAACTGCCAGCCGATCAGTTGAGCTCTGTAGCTGAGATCCGTGTCTTCGGTGAGCGTGTCGTGTTCCCAGCCGCCGGCGGTTTCAATGGCTTCGCGCCGCCAAATCCCCGCGGTTCCATTGAAATTGAAGAAGCGGCCGGACAGGTGTCTGCCGGCATGCTCGATGACGAAGTGGCCATCCAGCACCATGGATTCCACCTGCGTCAGAAGCGAATACTCCCGATTGATATGGCCCCACCGGACCTGAATCATTCCGACTTTGGGGTCGGTAAAGTGATGGATCACGTCTTCGAGAAAATTCGGGGCGGGGATGAAATCGGCATCGAAGATTGCAATGAACCTGCCTGTCGCAGTCTCCATTCCGTTCTTGAGCGCACCGGCCTTGAACCCCATCCGATTCTTCCGGTGTATGTGGTGGATGTCGAACCCTTCGGCGCGTAATCGCTCTGCACACTCTGCCGCGATTTCTATCGTTCCGTCGGTGGAGTCATCCAGGATCTGAATCTCGAGAAGTTCCTTCGGATAACGGATTCGGCAAGCTGCCTCGACGAGACGTTCAACGACGTACATTTCGTTGAATATCGGGAGTTGAACCGTGACCCTGGGGAGTGTCTCAAACGCGCCTTGGGGCGTCGTCGTCTTGTGTTTATTCTTCAGGTACAGAAAAACCAGGTGGTACCGGTGAATGCCATAAATCGCCAAAATTGTAAGAATTGCAAGGTAGGGAATCAGAATAAACACATCGAAACCGGTGAGGTGGTAGAGGCCATTCCAATGGTCGAGCTGATAGAAACGCGTACGATCAGGAGGAAGAATGAGTGTCATCAGCAAGATCATCGGAAGTGGACTTACTTTACCAGAATATCGGTCGCAAAGGTAAGGAGTAACAGGAAGCTGACGTAACCATTCAACGAGAAAAATGCCACATTCACCCGGCTCAGGTCCGTCGGTTTCACGATGCGGTGTTCCCAGACCAGGATTACCGCCACAACGGCAATTCCGGCGAATGCCACAGTTCCAAGATGACTCATCCTGGCCGTTGCCACCAGCAGGCACACGGTCGCCGCATGAAATGCCGTCGAGAGGTGTAGCGCCGGCGCGATGCCGATACGAGATGGCAGCGAAAACAGCCTGGACGCGCGGTCGAATTCGGCATCCTGAAGGGAATAGATCACATCGAATCCCGCCACCCAGAACATCACGGCGAGGCTCAGAAAAACCGGAGTCCACGCAAACTGACCTCGAATGGCAAGCCATGCCGCCAGCGGCGCCACTCCAATCGACACCCCGAGAAACAGATGACTCCACGCTGTAAACCGCTTGGTGTAGGAATAGCAAAGCAGAATGGCGAGAGTCGGAAACGAAAGATAAAAGCAAAGCGGATTCAGCTGCCATGCCGACAGTATGAAAATAGCGGACATGATGACAGTGAAAGCCACGGCAAACCGGCGGGAAAGCGTTCCCGCCGGCAATGCCCGGTTTTTCGTTCTGGGGTTCAGCCGGTCGAATTCGACATCGACAATCCGGTTAAATGCCATCGCCGCGCTTCGAGCGCCAACCATGGCGAGGACAATCCAGCCGAGCTGCCGCCCCGTCGGAAGCCCGTGGCAGGCTAGCAACGCTCCAATCAGAGCAAACGGCAAGGCAAAAACCGTGTGCTCAAACTTGATCATCTCCAGTGTGATTTTCAGTTTGGTCCAGGCCGACATGAGTTCGATCATTATGTGCCTATGCCGGCGAGTACTCCAGTCCTGGTTCCCCTGTAGGCGCGGTCTATGACCGCGCACAATGCTTCGCCACGCAATCCAAATGCGTATTGGACTTACACAGTGTGCGCGGTCATAGACCGCGCCTACAGGCAGAGAGCGGGTCCGCGACTTCGCTCCTTTTTCACGCGCAAATTTCAAACGGACCCACTACCGGATACAATGTCCCCTTGCTATGACTGAAGATCAGATTCGCCAGGTTCTCAGCGATCACAGGGCAGGAATCCTGTCCGTAGACCAGGCATTGGAACGGCTCCGCAAGCTTCCATTCGAAGACCTCGGCTTCGCCAATGTCGATCACCACCGCAGCTTGCGCCAGGGTTTCCCGGAAGCCATTTTTGGTGCGGGGAAATCGCCCGAGCAGGTTGCGCGGATTGTCGAGGCCATGGCCCGGAACCAGCACAATATTCTCGTGACCCGCGCAACCGAGGAACAATACTTCAAGGTCCGAGAAGTTGTTCCCGAGGCGGAGTTTCATGCGGTTGCCCGTGCCATTGTGATTCGCAAGGATGAGACCATTCGCGGAAAGGGTACGGTCATGGTGATTTCCGCAGGCACATCCGATGTTCCCGTCGCCGAGGAAGCCGTTGTCACACTCAAAGTCCTGGGGAACACCGTGGATTCACTCTACGACGTCGGGGTGGCCGGATTGCATCGGCTGCTCGACAGGCGTGACCGGCTGGCAAACGCGCGGGTCCTCATCGTGATTGCGGGCATGGAAGGCGCGCTGCCCAGTGTCGTCGGCGGCCTGGTTTCTGCTCCGGTGATTGCGGTGCCAACCAGCATTGGTTATGGCGCCAGCTTCGGCGGAGTCGCCGCGCTTCTGGGCATGTTGAACAGCTGCGCTTCGAATGTCACCGTCGTCAATATCGATAACGGATTCGGTGCGGCAACGGTTGCCAGTTTGATTAACAGGGTGTAGATGTATTTCGCGCGAAGCGCCTCCAAACAGTTGTAGGCGCGGTCTATGACCGCGCACAATGCTTCATTCTGCAGTAACCTATTCGCAAGATCGTGCGCGGTCATAGACCGTGCCTACAGCAAATGAATTTTTCCTTCAACGCGCTCGAATTCGAACGGCTCAAGCATCTTCTTTCGAGGTATGTCTCGACCGAAGACGCACGGTCCGCCATTGCGGAGATCGCACCCACCACCGAAATCGCAGAATTGGAATCCGTTCACGAGCTGACGGCCGAGGCCATGGCATACCTCCGCGTCAACCGGGTTCCCTTTCGAAACATCGAATTCCTTGCTGAAGCCATGGAGAAGCTGCGCGTCGCCGGCACCGCGTTGGAGATCCCGGAAATCGAAGCCGTGCAAAGTTTCCTCGGGCACATTGAAGGTTTCCGCGGGCGCTGGAAAGACGATGCTCTGGCATTCCCGCGCCTTGCCGAAAAGGCCAGAGGCTTTCCGGATCTGCGCGAGCTCGCCAGGCAGCTCAGCCGCGGTATCCAGAACGGGGAAGTGGACGAGCGGTACAGCCCGGAGCTCCGGCGTATCCGCAGGGCGCTGGAAACGGCGCGCCGCACCGTGACGTCGAAACTGGAATCGATGCTGAGAAACCCGGACTACTCGTCTCAGCTGCAGGATCAGCTCGTCACCATTCGGAACGGCCGCTTCGTCATTCCCGTTCGCTCGGATCAGAAGCGCGGACTCGACGGCATCGTTCACGGCACCTCATCCAGCGGAGCCACGGTTTTCATGGAGCCTCTGGTGGTCCTCGAGCTCAACAACGATCTTGTTCGACTCGAAGAAGAGGAAGTGCGCGAAATTGCCCGCATTCTCGCGGAACTCTCCGCCTTGATCCAGGCCAGTGCGCACGAGTTGTTCGCCGCCCGATCGCTGTCCTGTGAAATGGAAGTGACGTTTGGTAAAGCCCGCTTCGGCCGCGAATTTGACTGTACGCGGCCGGCATTCTCCAATGGCGGCCTGCTAAGCCTGGTGAAGGCGCGCCATCCGTTGCTCGAAGACAATCTTCGGAGCATGAACCGGCGGATTTATCCGGTCTCGCTCGATCTGGATCGAACGCGGCGCATTCTTGTCATCAGCGGACCAAATGCCGGAGGGAAGACGGTTGTTCTGAAAACGGTGGGATTGCTCGCCATGATGGCTCAATCGGGAATTCCCGTTCCGGCGGATGAAGCAGTCGTCCCCATCTTCGACCAGATTCTCGCCGATATTGGAGACCAGCAGTCCATCACAAACCATCTCAGTACGTTTTCCGCCCATGTCCTTGCCATAAAGTCGATGATCGAGTCGGCGACTCCAGATTCCCTCATTCTCATGGATGAAATCGGCAGCAGCACCGAGCCCGGCGAAGGCGCGGCTCTGGCCCGAGCGGTGCTTGAGAAGTTTCGAAGCATTGGCGCACTCGCGATTGCCACCACGCATTACAACCGCCTGAAGATCTACGCGGAAATGACAGCGGATGTGACCAATGCGGCAATGGAATTCAACGAAACGACGCTCGAACCCACCTACCGTCTCCTTCACGGACATGCCGGCGCGTCCAGCGGTCTGAAAATTGCAGAACGTCTCCAGATGCCGGCGTCGGTTCTGCAGGACGCGACGGCGTTTCTGGAGACCGGAGAGATCGAGGCTGCGTACTACATCGATGAACTTCGCCGCCGGATTGCGGATCTCGAACAGGAGAAGTCCGCTCTGGAGACCGAGCGCCTGGAATTTCACAACCGGCAAAAAATCGAGATCGCCCGGATGGAGCGCCGTCTGGAGGAAATCGCGAAGGAAATGTCGGACCGGGCTGTTCGGGAATTGGAGACCATTCAGGAGGAATCGCTCCAGAAAAAACTACAGCGCAAGCTCGAAATGGCGAAGGCGCAGGCGACGGCACAGGTTCGGGAAGAAAAGGCAAAAGTGTACGCGTCCGCAGCCGAAAAGCCCGAGCCGCCGGAAACCCCGGCAAAGCCACGTTCATTGGACGTGCCGGTGCAGGTTGGCGCCACCGTCCGTGTCCGTTCCATGGGAGTGACGGGTTCTGTCGTGACCATTGCCGGCTCCGACGCCGAAGTCATGATCGGAAATATCCGCATGCGGCGGCCGCTGGAAGACCTCGAAGGCATCGAGATGCCGGGAATTCGCCTGCCGAAAGGCGTCCACCTGTCCGTTTCGTCAAAGGAAATGCTTTCCAGCGAAATCAATCTTCTGGGCTGGAAGGTGGACGAAGCCGTGGAGCGGGTGGACAAATTTCTTGACGAAGCCAGTCTTGCCCAGCTTCCCCAGGTGCGAATTGTTCATGGTACGGGGACCGGAGCGCTCCGAAACGCCATCATGGCGCTGCTGAGGGATCATCCCCAGGTGGAACGAATTGAAACGCCGCAGCAGTCTGAAGGAGGCCGTGGAGTGACGATTGCGGTGATAAGGGCTTGAGTGGGTCCCCTTCCCCCCGTTGTCCAATGTTCGTTGTACGCTGTGCGCTGTCCGTTGTACTTGTTTCGATGGCCAGATGGCTAAATGCACCACCGACCGCAGGGATTGACTTATAGGGAAACAATTGCCGCTATTGCCGAAGAAAACGATTTGGCCAGCGAAACAAGTACAACGGACATTGGACAGCGTACAACGAACATTGGACATTTGGGGAACTCCCCTCCTGGAACAGGAGGGGTGGCCGAAGGCCGGGGTGGTAGATCAGGAAAAAGTTACCCTCTCCTTCTGTTCCGTCGCGATTGCCGATCAGAACGAATTTGCCATCGAAACAAGTACATTTTTGGCTTGGCTACCACCCCGGCGCCCATCAAGAGGATGGGCCACCCCTCCAGTTCCAGGAGGGGAGCCGATTTCAAACCACCCGGACCGAATTTGACCTTGTTATTTCCCGCTAAACCCGTATACATTACCTGATTCGTTTTCGATCTCCTGCGGCACCCTTTAATGAAAAACTTTTCCGAAACCGTACGCGACACCGTTCGCGAATCCGCTGATATTGTCCGTGTGGTTTCAGAGTATGTTGCCCTGAAGGACAGAGGGAACAGCCTTTTAGGCCTCTGTCCCTTCCATTCGGAAAAGACGCCGTCGTTCAACGTCTCCCGCGCGCGGCAATTCTTTCACTGCTTCGGCTGCAGCGTCGGTGGAGATGTTTTTAAATTCGTACAACTGATTGAGCACGTAACGTTTCCCGAATCGGTTCGTATTGTTGCTGAGAAGTGCGGAATTTCGCTCCCGGAGCAACCCGGCGGGGTCCATCGAGATGACAAAAAGGAGGAAGAACGAAAGGAAATCTTTGATATTCACGAACGCGCCGCATCCTGGTTCCGCAAGATGCTGACCACAGAGGAAGCGGCGCTGGCACGCCAGGTGCTCGAGAAGCGTCAAATCAACAAAACCTATACCGAACGATTCGGCCTCGGATATGCCCCTGCTTCCGGTTTGATGGCCCATCTGAGACCGCGGGACCCGCTGTCGACCGGGCTGTTTGCGAAAAACGACCGCGGCGAAGTCTACGAACGGTTTCGCCACCGGCTGATGTTTCCGATCTGGAACGAGAGAGGGAAGACGATCGCGTTTGGCGGGCGCGCCCTGGGCGATGCCACGGCAAAGTACCTGAATTCGGCGGAATCGCCGCTCTATACGAAATCGAATGTCCTGTATGCGCTGCACCTCGCGCGGGATGCGGCCCAGAAAGCCGGCCGGATCGTGGTTGTGGAGGGCTATTTCGACTGCCTGAGCCTGCACCAGAACGGCATCGAAAATGTAGTAGCGTCCTGTGGCACCAGTCTGACCGAAAAGCAGGTGGCCCTGATGGCGCGTTACGTTCCTGAAGTCGTCATGAACTATGACCCGGACGCCGCCGGCCAGAATGCCATGCGGCGCTCCATCGAGTTGTTGCTGGCGAAGGACTTGCGTGTTCGCATCCTGAAATTGCCGGGCGGACTGGACCCGGACGATTTCGTGCGCAAGGAAGGCGGGGAAATCTACCGCCGAATGCTGGACTCGGCTCCCTCGTTCTGGCAGTACCTGATGAACGAAGCCAGGGCCCGTGTGGATCTGGATCAGCCGGCCATGAAGGCGGAAGCCGTTCGCGACGTTCTGGATTATGTCGCAAAGATTAACGACCGGGTCGAACAGCTGGAGGTGGCCAAAGCCGTCGCGGAAGGTTTCAAGTTGCCGGAGAATCTGGTGCTGGAACGTCTGAATCTTGCCAACCGGAGGCCCGATCTCAAGCCTGTGATGCGGCCCGCTCCGCCACAAGGGGCTCGCAAGCTGACCGATGCGGAAAAGCAGCTGATTCAGGCGCTGCTCCATACCGGAGACACCGTCCGTCCCGTGCTTCAGCCACTGACGGATCAGGAGTTCTGGCGGGAAGCCTGGAGCTGGCCCTTTCTGGAGAAATTAATTGCAGGACCTCAAAGCGTGGAAGCGGCCCTCGAAGGAATTGGAGGGCCTGGAGGGCCTGGAGGGGATGGAGAGCCCGAAGGAATTGGCGGCGGCAGCGAGGCTGCCGGCCTGGTCAGCGAAATTCGCGCGGCCGCACTGGAACCCGCGGATTCATTGACCGTCGAGCATGTTTACGCATCCGTCCAGAAACTTTTTGATGCCCATCTTTCCAAAAAGGAGAGGGCCATTAGCGAAGAATTGAAGAAATGTGGCAATGAGGGAGCTCCGGTCGAGTTATTGAAAAGACTTCAGGAGATCCAGTCCGAACGCAGCCGTGTCGCGAACACCTTGAAAGCGCGCGGTTAAAGCTTATCGTTGGAAAAGGATTTATAGGTTTCGGAGGCAAATTTGGGAATCGAAGAAAAATACGACGAGGTTCAGAAGTTAATCGACATGGGCAAGGAGAAGGGCTACCTCCTCTACGACGAGGTCAGCGACCTCCTGCCTCCGGAAATCACCGCTTCGGCTGAAGATCTCGATGATCTGTTTACGGCGTTTGGCACCGCCGGCATCGAAGTGATCGACACGGAGGACCAGACGTTCGCCGGGCTCGACAAGATTCCCGGCGAAAGAAAAATCGAAGCCGAACATCCCGAATCGGATGTCGAACTGGATTTGACGCCTGGGGCGCTCGAGAAAACCAACGATCCGGTCCGGATGTATTTGAGGGAAATGGGCACGGTCCCGCTGCTCACGCGCGACGGCGAAGTCGAAATCGCAAAGCGCATCGAACGCGGACAGCTCGCGGTTCTCAAGTCCCTGTCGCGTTCGACCGTCATCGTTCGTGAAATCATTTCCCTGGGCGAGCACCTGAAAAAGGATCCCAGCATCATCAAGGATCTGATCCAGTTCAGCGATGAGGAACTCACCGACGAGAAGGTGGAACAGAAGCTCGAAGAGACTTTGGCCACCATCGAGGAAATCAACAAAACGTATAAGAAGGTCCACGCCCTTCGAATCAAAGCCGACGGCACGCCCAAGACTCAAAAACCGCAGTTTCGGCGGGCGCGTTGGAAACTGGGACGGACACGCGTTCAATTGTCGCTGTTGATCCGTTCGATCGAGTTTTCCAATCTCGAAAAACTCCGCCTGATGGACTTGATGAAGCGAACGGTGGAAAAAGTCCGTCCGCTCCAGCAGGAACTGATCAAACTCGAGCGCAAGGCCGACCACGTCCGCAAAGACGCACGCAAGACGGTGCTCAAAGACATTCGTACGGTGAAGCTCAAAATCTCCGCCATCGAAGTGGAAACCAAGTCCACGGCTCTCGAACTTCGCCGCACGCTTCAATCGATGGTTCAGGGCCAGATCACCGCGGAGATCGCAAAGCGCGAACTGGTCGAAGCCAATCTTCGACTGGTCGTTTCGATCGCCAAGAAATATACCAACCGCGGATTGCAGTTCCTCGACCTGATTCAGGAAGGCAACATCGGACTCATGAAGGCTGTCGACAAGTTTGAATACCGCCGCGGCTACAAGTTCTCCACCTATGCCACGTGGTGGATTCGCCAGGCCATCACGCGCGCGATCGCCGATCAGGCCCGCACCATTCGTATTCCGGTGCACATGATCGAGACGATCAACAAGCTGATCCGGACGTCGCGTGCCCTGGTGCAGGAACTTGGACGCGAGCCCACGAGCGAAGAAATCGCCAAGCGCATGGACATTCCGGTGTCGAAGGTGCGAAAGGTTCTGAAGATTGCCCAGGAACCGATTTCGCTCGAGACACCGATCGGAGAAGAGGAAGATTCCCATCTTGGAGATTTCATCGAGGATCGGGGCGTCGTCTCGCCTGCCGATGCGGTGATCAACATCAATCTCAAGGAAATGACCGAGCAGGTGCTCAATACGCTGACGCCTCGCGAGGAGCGCGTCATTAAGATGCGGTTCGGCCTCGAGGATGGCACCGAGCACACTCTCGAAGAGGTCGGTCAGAATTTTGCGGTAACACGCGAACGCATTCGCCAGATTGAAGCGAAGGCTCTTCGTAAGCTGCGTCATCCGAGCCGCAGCCGGCGCCTGCGTGCTTTCCTGGATGGCACCGGCCGCGATTAGGCTACAATCTGGACCTGTTTTGTTGGGCCCATAGCTCAGTTGGTTAGAGCTCCCGGCTCATAACCGGGCTGTCGCAGGTTCAAGTCCTGCTGGGCCCATTAGGGGACCGCCCCAGTTTACGATGAACGTTGATCTCAAGAATCTCATACGCCTTCAAAGCATTGACCTCTCCATTTTGGAAATACAGGAACGAATTGAAGTATTTCCCGGCATCTCCAAAGCGCTCGACGACAAGTTGAGCGCTGCCGTCGCTGGCCTCGAAGCCGCCCGCGAAAAATCAAAAAGCGATCTGGCCGCACGCAAGAAGCTGGAAGGCGAAGTGACCGTGTTTGAAGCGAAGATTTCCAAATACCGGGACCAGATGATTTCCGTGAAAACGAACGAGGAATACAAGGCGTTGCAAAAAGAGATTGAACACGCCCAGGACGGTATTCGTCACGTGGAAGACGGCATCCTCAATCTGATGATGGCGGCGGAGGCCGTGCAGGCGGAAATCAAAGCTGCTGAAGCCCGGCTGAAAGAAGACCAGCAGCTGGTGAATCATGAACGCAAGCAGCTCGAGGCGGAGCATCAAAAGGACGTCAGTGCGCGGGAGAGCTACCTTGCGGAGCGCAGAACCATTGAGCCGGAAATCTCTTCCGACGTGCTGACGCGGTACGAACGAGTGCGGAAATTCCGCGGCGGAATCGGCGTCGCGGGCGCCAAGGATTATATGTGCGATGCCTGCAAGGTGCGGCTCCGGCCCCAGGTGTATCAGGAAATCCGCAAGAACGATCAGCTCATTGCCTGCGAAGCCTGCCAGAGAATCCTCTACGATCCCGAGAATCTCGATACACCATTTGAGATTGCATGAAGCTCGAAGCCTACATCGACGGCGGCTCGCGCGGAAACCCCGGTGAAGCCGGCGCGGGCGTCTACCTTCCGGGAGTCGCGCACATTGCGGAATACCTCGGCACCGGTACCAACAACTACGCGGAATACTCGGCGTTGCTGATCGCGCTGCGCTTCGCGGTGTACACGAAATGCACCGAACTGAAGGTGATGGCGGATTCCGAACTCGTCGTCAAACAGATCAACGGCGAGTACAAGGTGAAGAACGAAGGCATTCAGGTTTTGCATGCCGCCGCGATGCGTTGGATTGCGCTGATTCCTGAATTCTCGATTCATCACGTCTATCGCGAAGACAACACGGAAGCCGACAAGCTCGCCAACAAGGCCATGGATACCCGCAAGAACTCCGTCGTTTTCGACAAAATCGATCTGTTGTGAACTCGGGGGACGGGGAATTTGGGGATTGTGATGCGCGCCGAACTCCCCGCCTAGATTAGGCGGGGTGGCTGCGCCATCAAATAAATATCGCGCAGCACCTTGAATCGGCGCAGACGGGGCGGTAGATCAAGTTCCAATAGGATTTCTTTGTTTGTATTGGATCTACCGCCCCGTCCGCTCCATTTAAGGAAGCTTCGCAGCATTTTCTTGAGGTCGCGGCCACCCCGCCTAATCTAGGCGGGGCATTCGGACGAACTCCCCGCCTAGATTAGGCGGGGTGGCTGCGCCATCAAATAAATATCGCGCAGCACCTT
>Ga0134122_10002119_pt1 | contig 14556 bp, 11 predicted proteins | sample KB302_FD_96461 | JGI IMG/M metagenome (GOLD analysis project Ga0134122, IMG submission 96461) | Terrestrial soil microbial communities without Nitrogen fertilizer from Kellogg Biological Station, Michigan, USA - KB3-0-2 | ecosystem: Environmental > Terrestrial > Soil > Unclassified ... | reverse complement strand
CGACGATGCCGTTGGCGATGATGTCGCAGCGCATGATGCCGCCGAAGATGTTGACCAGGATACCCTTCACGTTGGGATCGGAGAGGATGATCTTCAGCGCAGCTGTCACCTTTTCCTTCGACGCGCCGCCGCCGACGTCCAAGAAATTCGCCGGCTCGGAGCCGTAGAGCTTGATGATGTCCATCGTCGCCATGGCAAGGCCGGCGCCGTTCACCATGCAGCCAATCGAACCATCGAGCTTGATGTAGTTGAGATCGTATTTTGCCGCTTCACGTTCGGACGGATCTTCTTCGTCCGGATCGCGCAGTTCCTGCACGTCGCGATGACGCATAAGCGCGTTGTCGTCGAAATTGATCTTGGCGTCGAGACAGACGACTTGGCCCGCCTTCGTCACCACCAGCGGATTGATCTCGAGGAGACTCATGTCCTTGGCGGTGAACGCGTTGTAGAGACTCTGGATCAGTCCGACGATCTGCTTTGCCGCGGCGCCCTCGAGCTTCAGCGCGGACGCGATCGCTCGCCCGGTGTGCGCGCTGTAGCCCGATGCCGGATCGATCTGAAAGGTGAGGATCTTCTCAGGCGTTTTCCTCGCCACCTCTTCGATGTCCATGCCGCCTTCGGTGGAGGCAATGAAGGCAATCCGCGAAGTGCCGCGGTCGACCAGCGCGGAAAGATACAGCTCGCGCGCGATGTCGGAGCCTTCCTCGATATAGAGCCGGCGCACGACGCGGCCATGGGGTCCGGTCTGATGCGTCACCAGTGTCATGCCGAGCATGCGCTGCGCTTCCTTCGCCACGTCCTCGACCGAACGCACGAGCTTCACGCCGCCGCCCTTGCCGCGGCCGCCGGCATGGATCTGCGCCTTCACCACCCAAACCGGTCCGCCGAGCTCTTTCGCCGCAGCGACGGCCTCCTGCGCGGAAAACGCCGCTTTTCCGCGCGGCACCGGAGCGCCGAAGGCGCGCAAGACTTCCTTCGCCTGATACTCGTGAATGTTCATGGAAGACCTTGAAATGCGAAAATGGACGGACCCGACGAGTTATACCAGCGAAGCTGGAGACGGCAAGACGCGGCGGCCGGCGCGAATGCGCCTCATGTCCCCGCCGCCGGCAGCAGCGCGAGCATTCCTTCTTGATTGGGCACGCCCGCGACCGCCACGCGCGCAAATGTCAAAGGTGTAAGGGCTGCCGCCGTCGCCGCACTGATGCAGAACGCTTCAAGCGCCGCACAAGCGCCCAGCAGCTCCGCTTCGACCGTGAGCGTCGCAAACGTTTTTGCGCTGCGCGGCGAGAACAGCAACACGCCGTCAAGCGCGCCGATTTGCAGCGCTTGCTTGGCAGCATCGGGCAGCGTGCTCAACGGCACCGCGTCGTAGAGCACTTCGCTTTCCACGGTGAAGCCTTTCGCCTGCAACCCCTGGCGAAGCCGGCCCGCAGTTTCGGCGCCGGCCGCGTGAAACAGCGAACCCTTGACGGAATCCGCGCGCTCCGCGACGAACTCGACCAGCGCTGTGGAATCGCCCTCCGAATTGTGCACGGCCTTGAAGCCGGCGCTCTTGGCCGCTTCCGCGGTCTGCGGTCCGACAGCGTAAACCGGAATGCTCCGGTGCTTGGTCCGCCGCGCCAGCGCGCGGATGCCATTGGCGCTCGTCGCAAGAACCGCCTGCACATTGGTCAATGCAATTTCGGGCCCATCATGCAGCCGCACGTCCATGGTCGGCGCAACCACCGGAACATGGCCGCGCGCGCGCAGCAGCTTGGCGAACGCATCGGCGTCTTCGCTTGGCCGTGTGATGAGCAGGCGCATGGCGTCGTCAGAACCGCGGCAGTGCCGGGCCGGCACGCTCGCGAATTTCCAATGCCGCATCTTGCCCGAGCGCGAAGGCTGACGCCTGTGTTGCGTCGGACAAATCGCGCGATGCCGTCCAGAAGTTCCGTCCGTCCGGCGTCAAGACCTCGCCTGAAAAGCGAAGGCTGCTCTTATTCACCCGCGCGAGACCCGCGATCGGCGTACGGCATGAGCCATCGAGGCCGGCAAGAAAGCCGCGTTCGCAAGCGATGGCGAGATGAGATGCGGGGTCATCGATTGCCGCCACCAGGTTTTGCGCATGCTTGTCTGCGGCGCGGATCTCAATGGCGATCGCGCCCTGGCAGAGCGCTGGCAGCCAGTCGAGCGGTTCCGCCTCCTCGACGGTAATCCCGAGACGCGCGAGACCGGCGCGCGCCAGCATCGTCGCATCGGCTTCGCCGCGTCTTACCTTCGCGAGCCTCGTTTCCACGTTGCCCCTGAGCAGCACGATCTGAAGATCGGGGCGAAGGCGCAATGCTTGAGCCTGACGCCGCACGGAGCTGGTGCCGAGTTTGGCGTCTCTTTTGAGCTGCGCGAACGGCGCGCGATCGGCGGCAATGAAAAGATCGTGCGGATCTTCGCGCGGCAGCACCGCGGCGATCGTGAGGCCTGCCGGCTGCACTGCCGGCATGTCCTTGGTCGAATGGACCGCGATGTCCGCCTCGTCTTGAAGCAGGGCATCTTCGATCTCCTTGACGAACAACCCCTTGCCGCCGGCCTCGACCAGCGGCCGATCGACGATCCGATCCCCCGTCGTGCGCATCGGGATGATGGGGCAGATCGAATCAAGTTCGGCATCCGCCCAGCCATGCGCCGCGGCCAGAGCCGCGCGGACCAGCCGCGACTGCGTCAGCGCCAAGGGCGAGCCACGGCTCGCAATCCGCAGCACGGCTTTGCTCATCTCGCCGCCAAATTGGACATGGTCATGGCCTTAGCATAGATCGGTCGTCATGGGCGCGCCCGCAAAACCCCTGACCGTCCTCGGCATCGAAACGAGCTGCGACGACACCGCCGCGGCGGTTGTCCGCGGGATTCCGCCGGGCCCCGGAGAAATTCTTTCCAATATTGTCGTAGGGCAGGCTTCGGCCCACCGCCCCTTCGGTGGGGTGGTTCCCGAAATCGCCGCACGCGCCCATGTCGAGCTGCTCGATCAGATCGTCGACCGCGCCCTGGAAGAGGCCGGTGTCACCCTCGACTCGCTTGACGCAATAGCGGCCACGGCCGGACCGGGGCTGATCGGCGGTGTCATGGTCGGCCTCGTCTCGGCCAAAGCCTTTGCCTTGGCGGCGGCGAAACCGCTGATTGCCGTCAATCATCTGGAAGCCCACGCGCTGTCCGCTCGCCTCTGCCAAGGAACGGAGTTTCCCTTTCTGTTGCTTCTCATTTCCGGCGGGCATTGTCAGCTCATGGCCGCGGAAGGTGTGGGACGCTACCGGCTCTATGGCGCCACCATCGATGACGCCGTCGGCGAAGCCTTTGACAAAACGGCCAAGCTGCTTGGTCTACCCTATCCCGGCGGACCGCAGATCGAAGCCTTGGCCAGGCAGGGCAACCCTAAGCGGTTCGCCCTACCCCGGCCCCTCGTGGGCCGCGAGGGTGCCGATTTCTCCTTTGCCGGACTGAAGACCGCTGTGCGTCAGATCGTGAAGGGGGGGCCGCTCGATGAGCAGGCGCGCTCGGATCTTGCCGCGTCCTTCCAAGCCTCGGTTGTCGCCATTATGTGCGATCGGACTGCTGCGGCGATGGAAATGTTCCGTACAACGTTCGGCAAAAAGAACGAGACTTTACATTTGGTAGCCGCAGGCGGGGTTGCGGCAAACAGCGCGATTCGCTCTGCGCTGCAACAGCTCGCTCACTATCAAGGCTTCGAGCTTTCCATTCCTCCTGCCGAACTCTGTACGGACAATGGAGCAATGGTCGGTTGGGCTGGTGTAGAGAGGCTATTTGCGGGTCTGAACGACCCGCTTGATGCCCCGCCTCGCGCTCGATGGCCTTTACAAGATATTGCAGTACAATAGAATTTACCCGTTCTGCCAAAAATAAACGATGAACGGTACCACCGAGAGAAGTCCCACCATTCCGATGACAATTCGGGTTATGAGCCAAGCTCCGAACGGTGTTATCTCCTTCGGCTCAACAGGATGAAAGCTACGCAACTCCGACTGTAACATGGGTATCTCCACTGCAACGCAACACATACTTCGCACATGCAACATAATGTTTCGTTAAGCGGAAAACAATTCTGGAAACAATTGTCCCGTACAGCGTTCGGATAAATCAGTCTCGGGCGGATCGGTAACTCGCACCGTCCATAAACACCTCCACCGCTCCCTTGATACAGTTATCTATTTCCGCGGTGGTCGGGGGCGTTCCCAAGCGCAGTAGCGCTCGGAAGTGCAGATCTCCTTTGACCATCTCAAGGAAGTGCCGCGCCGCAAGGTCTGGATCGGAGAGCTTCAGCTCGCCCCCGTCAACCAAATCGCGCAGATAGGCCGACAATTTGGCTGCTGCTACCACTGGGCCAGCTCGGAACGCTGCGACTCCGAGTTCCGGAAAGCGGTCGGCTTCCCCGATGACCACCCGATACAGCGCGAGCCCCGCCGGCGCCATCATTGCCCTCATGAACGACTGGCCAAACGCGACCAGGCCCTCTCGAGCCGGCAACCGCCCTACCTCGCCTTCCTTCAGTGGCGCGGTGATCTCCTCGCAGATCGAGGTAATTACCGCGGCGAAGAGGCCCTCCTTGTCGCCGAACTGGCGATAGATCGTGATGCGCGATCCTCCAGAAATGCGGATGACGTCGTCCAGTGTGGCTCCTCCATAGCCACGCTCCACGAACACCGCCTTCGCCGCTTTGAGGAATGCGCGTCGACGCCGTTCGCCACGGCCTTCCGGCTGTTTCTTTCGACTCATAGCCAAGCCCAAGGAACTGTACTCAACAGTACACGTTATGTAAGTGTACTCAAGAGTACATATCATTGGGCGGAGGGCAAAATGCTAAGCGCTGAGTTCACTTGCTCGGTCGGCTACGACCAGGACATTCCGTGCGTGACCATGGTGCTAAAGGGATACGCGACCAGCCCGCTATTTCGCGAAACCAACGAACGGGTTCTCGCCTGCATCAAGGAGAAGAAAGCGAGCCAGATCCTCGGGGACCTGCGGGATTTCATTTTGATTGGCGCGGTGGACCAAGACTGGCTGAACGACGTCTGGATCCCGCGCGCGATGGAAGCGGGTCTGCGTCGGGTGGCCCTCGTCCAGCCGAGCTACTATTTCAATCGCGTGGCGGTCGAGAACGTCACCGGGCGAACCGATCGAACGCGTTTGGCTGTTGCTTATTTCGAAGATTCCGACGCGGCGCGTCGATGGTTAGGTATAGATCGCCCTGTTTGAGAGACCGATCCTCCGGAAACCATGACCGGCATTAAGCTCGCCACTTGGAACATCAACTCGGTGCGGCTGCGCGCGCGGCTGGTCCGCCGTTTCCTCAAAAAGCACGAACCCGATGTGTTGTGCCTCCAGGAGACCAAGGTCCCGGACGAGCTCTTCCCACGAAAGGTCTTTCAAAAACTCGGCTACGTCCATCAAGCCATCAAGGGCCAGAAGGGCTACCACGGCGTCGCCATTCTTTCCCGCATTCCCTTCCGCAGCACCGAAGCGCTGGTCTTCTGCAACAAGGACGACACCCGTCACGTTAGCGCCGTGTTCGAAGCGGGGTTGGAGCTGCACAATTTCTATGTTCCGGCGGGCGGCGATATCCCCGACCCCAAGGCGAACCCGAAATTTGCCCACAAGCTCGCTTTCCTTCGCGAGCTCGAGACCTGCTTCTCGAAGCAGCGCCACAAACGCGATCTTCCCATTGCGCTTGTCGGCGATCTCAATGTGGCGCCGTTTGAGAACGACGTCTGGAGCCACAAGCAGCTTCTCGACGTCGTGAGTCACACCCCGGTGGAAACCGGTCTCCTGAACGGCGCGAAAGCGGCGTTCGATTGGATCGACGTCACCCGCAGCTTCGTGCCGGCGGAGGAGAAGATCTATTCCTGGTGGAGCTACCGCAATCGCGACTGGAAAGCATCCGATCGGGGGCGGCGACTCGACCACATCTGGGTCAGCCAGGGGTTAAAAGGCGCAGTGGCGGATCATGCGATCGTGCGCGGTGCGCGCGACTGGAAGCGGCCGTCCGATCATGTGCCGGTGCTCGCGACCCTGACCGTCTAGCTTGACCAGAATGGCTTCGTCCTGATGAAGCGCTTCCAGCGCTTCTTCGCCTTTTCCCATGTGGAGGGCACGCGGCTTTGATGCCAGCCGTCGACGAAAGCCGCCGCCTCGGACAGCTCGGCGCCCGCACGCTGCCCGGCGTGTTCGGTGATACGGCGCAAGATCAATTCGGTGGTCGCGGCGTCGTTCAGCGCGCCGAATAAATCCTGCAGTTTGCTGAGCCGCGCAAGAAACGCCGCCACGGCTTTCGGCGCGAACAAAGGCGCAAAAAATTCCGCGGCGTAACGCAGCTTCTTGAGCGCGATGCGCAAGCGGTGCCGCTCTTCGATGCTCAGGCTGGAAAGGTGCTTGGCCCGCTTGCAGGCTTTCTTGAAGGCCTTGTCCAGCGCTTCACATCCGAGCTGATGGGCGGGGCGCAAGAATTCCGAGAATTGCTCCTGGCTCGCGGACTCGCGCCAAACGCGGGCTTCAACAGCTGCGGCGAGGTCGATGAGAAATCCGGTGAAATCGTCCGACCGCACCAGCTCGACCGCCCGTTCCCAGGATTCGCGGCGAAGCTCTTCCAGCGCGAGGCGCAGCTGCGGCAATCCCGGATGCTTGCTTGCTCCCTCGACCGGCGCCAGCAATTCGAGCGCAAACACGTCGAGTTCGCGCGTTTCACCAAATATGTTGCCAAGCGTCTTCGCACGCTCGCGCAATTCCTCGAGTGCGGGCACGCGGAAGGCGTCGCCGAACGCCGAGAGAGCGGCGCGCAGCCGGCGCAGCCCGACGCGCATCTGGTGCACGCCCTCCGGATCGCGCGCTTCGACGAGGGCGCCTGTGTTGCGCGCGAGGTGACGCAGGCAGTGCGTTAGCGTTGCCCGAAATGCTTCTTCGGCGGTGCAGTCCGGCGCGAGTTCCACGCGACCCGCTTTGTGGGACTCGACGTCGCGGCCTTCCAGCGCGCGCAAGCCGCGTTCCGCTTTGCTTTCGGTGGAGATCGTGAGCGGCGTCTCGCGTGAAAGGCGGCGCGCAATCTCGTAGAGCGAGCCGAGCGTCCCTTGTTTGAGCTCAAGCTCGATCTCGCTGACCGGCACCGCGGCATGGCCGTTGGAAAGCGTGCGGATTTCTCCGCGGTCGAGCGCGAGCTCGATTTTCTCGCCGGCGTGAGTGGTCAGTGATCTGGTCGTGCGCTGAATCTTGGTCTCGAACAACGCTTCGAGCGGCGTGTCGCTCGCGATCGCTTGCAGCCGTTCGCGAATTTGTGGATTGGGAATCGAAGCCAATCTGGGTTTGAACGATGGCAATTTGCACTCATACTCGCCGCGCTCGGAGGCGAGCGCGCCGGTTGTTTCGTTCTTCACCGTCTGAACATAAGCGCGTCCGATCCTGCGTACGCGCAACGAAAGGCCGGCCTTCGCAAATCCCAAGCCTTGCGTGTCGTAATAGACCGTCGACAGACGAAACGACGACGGCCGGCCGGCGGCGACGTCTTTCAACGCGCGCGCGTTTTTCAGCCGCCCCAAATCGTCGGGCTGCACGGCAAAGCGGATTTCAACTTCCTGGGACATTTGCTCGACGGGAAGGACGGCTGGCCGGCCATTGATTCCCTGAATCCTGCTTACCATCAATCGTATTACGGCGAGAGCTTCTGAGGCGGTCAGCCGCCCAAATTCAACGCATTGTTATTGCTCGATTTTATGGCAAAGAAGCCGCCAGTTTCTGGATCTGGCTGTTGGCCAGGGAAAGCTTGGAAATCGAAGGCTCGCCGCCGCGCTCAAGCTCGGTCAAAAACGCATTGGTGCGTTCCACGTCGGCTTGGCGGAGCTTTGTCCAGCTCCGCACTGCAGCGCCGGCGTCGGTCGTACCTCCGGCCGCTTGCCGCCCGCTCTCGAGCGCTTGAGCGGAAAGCAGCCGCTGCGCCGCAAACAAATCATCGACGATGCGGCGAAGAGCAAGTCTGTCCCAATGGTCCGCGCTGACGATGTCGGCGGCGAGCGAGCGCAAACGGTCAAGTCCCATCAGCGCGCCCATCGTGAAGTAGACACGAGCCGCGGCGTCGACCTCGACTCCCTTCGTCTGCCCCAGCAGAACGATCTCGGGGGCCGAAGCAAGCAGCGGAAGCACGGCGACATCCTCCGCGACGTCGCGAGGTACGCCCGATTGGGTGAATTGCGCGATGCGCGCTTCGACGATGCGCCCTTCCAACGGCGAGACCAGACCCGAGAACCGTCCCTTCAGGGCGACAAACCCCTTGTGATAGGTCTCGATCGCTTCGCTGATGCCGGCGCTCGCCGGAAGCTGCACGATAAACCAGAGGCCGAGCCGGCGCAGCAATTCGGCGATGTCCGCCATCATCGCATTCTGCGTTGCCGCAGGAACCTTCAAGTCGAGGGCGCAAATCCGCTCCGCCAAGTCATGCAAACCGAAGGCGCCGTCGGCCAACACATAGGCGCGTGCGGCACACCATTGCGGTGCATTCGACAGCTCGCGCATGCGGTGAGCAAACAACGGCCCCGTCAGATTGACCATGCGGTTGACGAGCTGAGTCGTGATGATATCGCGTGCCAGTGCGTGGCGATTGAGCTCGGATTCGAAATGCTCGATGGCAAGCGTCGGGAAATATGCCGTAAGCAGTTTCCTTAGATAGGGATCGTTCGGCAAATCGCTCTCGACCACTTCCTGGTACAGACCGAGCTTGTCGTAAGCGAGGATCACCGCGAGTTCGGGACGCGTCAGTCCACGTCCCTCGCGTGCGAGCGCCTTCAACGCGTCGTCGTCGGGCAGCATCTCGACGCTGCGGTCCAATGTTCCCCTGCGCTCGAGCTCGCGCATGAAACGTCCCGACGCGTCCAGGTCGCGTGCCGCCGTCAATTGCGCGACGGAGAGAGCGAGCGTCTGCGCGTAGTTGTCCTTGAGCACCAGCGCGGCGACGTCTTCAGTCATGAACGCAAGCAGCGAATCGCGCTCCGCGTCCTTGAGCTCGCCGCGCCGCAGCGGGCCGCTCATCAGAATCTTGATATTGACCTCATGGTCCGACGTATCGACGCCCGCGGAATTGTCGATGGCGTCGGTGTTGATCCGGCCGCCCTTGCGTTCCATTCCGCCCTGACGCGCATATTCGATACGGCCCAATTGGGTGACGCCAAGATTGGCGCCTTCGCCGACAACGCTCGCGCGAACGTCGCGGCCGTTCACCCTCAAGGCATCGTTGCTGCGGTCTCCGACATCGGCGTGGCTCTGGGCCGACGATTTGATGTAGGTGCCAATACCGCCGAAAAACAATAGGTCCACGCCCGCCGCCAGAAGCGCTCGGATCAATTCCTGCGGCGTCACGCGGTCCTTCATCAGGCCGCTCAGATTCTTGATCTCTTCGGTCAGCGCGATTTCCTTGGCGCTGCGCGCGAAGATGCCCCCGCCCGTCGAGATCAGCGCGGGGTTGTAATCCGCCCAGGACGAACGCGGCAGCTCGAACATGCGTTTGCGTTCGTCGTAGCTGGCATGGGGCTCGGGATTGGGATCGACAAAGATGTGCCGGTGGTCGAACGCGGCAAGGAGTTTCGTTTCGCGCGATTGCAGCATGGCGTTGCCGAAAACGTCGCCTGACATGTCGCCGACCCCGATCGCGGTGAACGGCGTGGTTTGCACGTCGCGGCCCATTTCGCGGAAATGGCGCTTGACGGCTTCCCACGCGCCGCGCGCGGTGATGCCCATCTTCTTGTGGTCATAGCCGCGCGAGCCGCCGGAGGCGAAGGCGTCGCCGAGCCAGTACCCTCGCGCTTCCGCGAGCCCATTGGCGATGTCGGAGAACGTCGCCGTACCTTTGTCGGCAGCCACGACCAAATAGGTGTCGTCGCCGTCGTAGCGCAACACGCGTGCCGGCGGGACGACATGCCCGTCCGGAGCGAGATTGTCCGTCAAATCGAGCAGAGCACCGACGAAGGTTTTGTAGGCGGAAATCCCCGCCGCCTGCACTTCGTCGCGCGATACCGACTGCGGCAGACGCTTGGGATAGAATCCGCCCTTGGCGCCGACCGGTACGATCACCGCATTCTTCACTTGCTGGGCTTTGACCAGACTCAAGATTTCGGTGCGGAAATCCTCCGGCCGGTCGGACCAGCGGATGCCGCCGCGCGCAATCTTGCCGAAGCGCAGATGCACGCCTTCGACTTCGGGCGAGTAGACGAAGATCTCATAGAGCGGCCGCGGCGCGGGCAGCAGGTCCAGCTTGCCGCTTTCGAGCTTGAACGCGAGATAAGCCCTGTCGCTGCCGTCGGGATTGGATTGGAAGAAGCTCACGCGCAGCATCGCATCGAACACGCTCAGCACCGTGCGGATGATGCGGTCATCATCGGCGGATGGGACTTGCGCGATTTGGGCCTGAAGCCCATCCCGGATCGCGTTCACCGCGTCGGCGCGCGACTTTGCATCCGCGAACGCGTCGGGATCGTGCCTCGTGCGGAAGAGCTGCACGAGATCCACCGCGATGGCGGGATTTTTCGTCAATGCGGCTTCAATGTAGGGCTGACTGAACGTGATACCCGCCTGGCGCAGGAACTTCGCCACCGCCCTCAGCACCGTGATATCGCGCCACTGCATACCGGCTGCGACCGCAAGCCGGTTGAAGCCGTCCGATTCCGCTTCGCCGCGCCACACTGCATGAAAGGCGTCTTCAAGAATGGGCTTGATGCGTTCGATGTCTGCAGGTTTGCCGTCGGCGCGCGCCATGAGGAAATTCTGCAGCGCCACGGGCTGGATCTCACCGCCGGCCAAGCGCGGCGACAATGAAAACGCATCTTCGGCGATGACTTTCAGGCCGAGATTTTCAAACACCGGCAGACATTCGGACAGCGGAATGAAATTGTCGCGCACAAACAGTTTCAGATGCACGATGGAATCGGCGTCGTTGGGCCGGCCGTAGACATGCGCCAAGAGGTCGCCGCTGGGCGCGTCTCTCCTCAGCACCGTCTCGATGCGGCCAATGTCTTCCACCGCTTCGGCAGGAGCAAAGGCATCGCGATATCCGGCCGAAAACGCATCCTCATAGCGCCGGGCATAGGACGCAGGCTCTCCCTTCAGGGCTTCGGCAAGTCCGTCGTCCCACGTGCGGATCGCGGAGCGGATTTCCGCTTCGAGGTCTCTCACATCGGCCTGCGGGCGCGGTCCTTCATTGCGGCCGACGATGTAGTGAATCCGCGCCAGCACCTCGTCGTCGAGCATCGGCATCGCCGCCGACTGCCGGCCGTCGAATGCTTGCGCGAGCAATTCGTGAATGCGGTTACGGACGCCGCCGCTGTAGCGCTCGCGCGGAATAAAGACGAGCGCCGAGACGAAGCGGTCGAATTTGTCGAAGCGAAGGAAAACCCGCACCTTCGGCCGGTCGCCGAGATTGAGAATCCCGAGCGCGGTCGGAAGCAATTCCTCTTCCGCGATCTGAAACAGCTCGTCGCGCGGGAACGTGTCGAAGATGTGGGTGAGGGCCTTGCCGTCATGTCCCGACGGCGGCAGGCCAGTGGCTTCCAGCACATGCGCGACTTTGCGGCGCAGCAGCGGGATGTCGGACGGCAATTGGCTGTACGCGGTCGACGTGAAGAGGCCGACAAAGCGCCGTTCGCCCACCAGCCGGCCGTCCTGATCGAATTTCTTGACGCCGATGTAATCCATATGTGCGCGGCGATGCACGATCGAGCGCGTGCTCGATTTGGTGATCACCAGAGGCGCAGGCTGCGTGAGGAAATCCATCAGCTCGGGCGTCAGGCTCGAGCGGTCCGAGCCGCGCCGCACGACGCGGCTCTGAGGATCGGCGAGAACGCCGAGACCGGACTCGTATATCGCGTCGAGCCGGCCTTCGCCTTCGCCGTGGAAAACATAGTCGCGGCAGCCGAGGAAGGTGAAATGATTGTCGGCAAGCCAGCCGAGGAAGGCGAGATTCTCGGCAAGTTCGGCATCGGGAATCGCCGGCGGATTTTTCTTCAGCTCTCCGATTGTTTCGGCGAGCCGCCCCAGCATCAGCTTCCAGTCCTTGACCACGAGACGTACGGTGTCGAAGACCTTGCTCAGCCCCGCGCGCAGGCTGGCCGCGCGCTCTTCGTCGATCACGCCGTCCAGGGCGAGAACGATCACGCTTTCTGCAATCGTGGCGCCTTCCTTCACGCGCGCACCGGATGAGTCGCGCGGCGTCGTCACCACCGGATGGAAGGCGGACACAATGTTCAGTCCTTGCGCCCGCAGCTCGGCGGTAGCGGAATCATACAGAAACGGCATGTCGTCATTGATCGCGACGACCACGGTCTCGCTTCTGGCAAAAGAGGGATCTTCGACCGAGGGATCGAAGATCGCGATCAGCGACGTGCCCGGCCGCCGCACCGTCGAGCGTTCAAAGATGAGCTTGACCAGCAGCGCGAGTTCCGGACCGGTGAAATGAATCAGATCTTCGGGCGACGCATAGCGCGTGAAGGCCGCAAAAAATGGGGCGAGCGCCGGATTGGCGGCGTCGATGAGATTGGCGCTTGCGGTGAGATGTGCCGCGGCGTCCTCGGCCTCATGGCGCGCCTCGCTCGCCGGTGCGCCATAGTCGGACTTTGCCGCCTGCATTGCTTTAGCCGTCACGAACGCCTCCCCCGAAGGTTCGTTCAAATCGAACGTCCAAGGACAGTTTTATCGTTAAGAACTTACAAATGCGTATGCAATTCGGCTATGGGACGGGCCAGGTGAAAAAGCTGTTAGACTCGGGCGCGCCGCGCTCCGAACCCTCCAGGTCTTTGTCGTGAAAGCAAAAAGACGCAATTACGCGATCGTTTTCGATCTCGAATTCACCGCTTGGCAAGGCTCCATGGCGTCGCGTTGGACGCGCGAGGGCGAATACACCGAAGTGGTCCAGATCGGCGCCGTCAAGCTCGAGGCGGACCGCCTGTCGGTCGTCGATGAATTCGACATGCTGGTGCGCCCCCGTATCAATCCGGTGCTCTCGCAATACTTCATCGACCTCACGGGCATCACCAATGACCACTTGGCCGCGCGGGGCGTCGACTTCGTCACCGCCTACCGCGCCTTCCTGGAGTTTGCAGACGGCGGCACGATCTGGGCCTTCGGACGCGACGATCTGATCTTTGAACGCAATCTCAAGCTTTACGCCTGGAGCACGCTGCCGGTGTTGCCCTATGCCAATGCCGTCCCCTGGTTCGCCGCGAATGGAGTCGATCTTAAAGGCAAGCATGCCTGCGACGTCGCCGAAGCGGTGGGCCTGGCCTTTGCCGGGCACAAGCATGACGCGCTTGCGGACGCGCGCGGCGTCGCTGCCGGCATCAAGGCGATTGTTGAGCGCGGTGCGCCCAATCCGCTTGTTGCTGGGCCGGCAGGCTAAAACGCGGCTTCCAGCACCTTGGTAATGGCGAGCGACGATGGACGGGCGGACGGACCAAGCTGCGGTGCGTAGGAAATCGTCAACGTGCCTTCCTGGAGCTTGAGACCGGGCTGAGCCGCCTCGACCACGCGCACCAGATGAAATCGTTCGGCAATGGCGGCGCGCTTTGGTCCGCCTGTGATCAGGGCAACCGCGCGGGCCGTGTTGCGCATGGCGTCAACCGCAAGGCCCCGCTCCTTCTCGGAATCCGCGCTGGCGAGGTCGTCCCAGTCTGCGGTGAACCCCACGGCGAAATCGAACGCGGTATCCATTGTCTGCGAGAGCCGCGCGGCAAATGCCTTCAGGTCCTTCCCAGCCACCGGCGCCGGTTCGATGTCGTCGACGCAGTCGTCGGCGAGCTCGGCGGGAACCCCGCTCTTGTCGTCGGCGGTGTACAGCGTGACTCCGCCCCAGCCCGTCACCTGAAGGGCAACCTCGCCGGTGTCATATTTGAGGACGCGGCCGCCCAAAGGCGCAGGCTCACTCGAAAGATAAAATATCTCATCGCCGCTGATGAAGCGGAGCCGGGTCCGTTCGCCCTCGTGGTCGACTATGAATTTCAGTTGATCGTCAGCGAGATAGCGTCCTTCCGCGGGCAAAGGGCCGGATGGCGGAAGCAGCAGGCGCGGAATCTGGGCCTGTTCGGCTGCAAAAGCTGACAGCGGCGCGGCCGGCGCGAACGCCAGTCCCATCAGGCACAAGATGGCAAACGGCCTCGCGGCCTTGAGATCCCGCAATATCGCTCTCTGAATGGTCCTTCGACCGCTCCAGCCCCCGCCGAACGTCGATCTTAGGAACCTACTATGACCCCGATCATGGCAACAATATGGAGAGCTAATTTTTGAGGGCTCAACAGCGCGGCGAAGGCTCTCCCGTGGATAGGGGTAACGATTAACAGTTGCGACAGGAAGCAGGAGAATTCGAGGGATATGGCTAGTGGTACGCAAAGCTAGGTGGTGATCAAGAGCGGTTCATATTCTCGAACGTGGCATCTGCTCTCCCATTCCATGACAAGGCGCATCGGGTCGGGCGCAAGGCGTCCCTCAGCCCTTCGAAACGCGAAAAACCCGTTGTCATATGAGGCAGTCATCACTACACGCGTTAGACGG
>Ga0134122_10002117_pt1 | contig 14559 bp, 12 predicted proteins | sample KB302_FD_96461 | JGI IMG/M metagenome (GOLD analysis project Ga0134122, IMG submission 96461) | Terrestrial soil microbial communities without Nitrogen fertilizer from Kellogg Biological Station, Michigan, USA - KB3-0-2 | ecosystem: Environmental > Terrestrial > Soil > Unclassified ... | reverse complement strand
CATTTTTGACGTGGATGCGGTTTGATAGGCGGTTTGCATGGTGGATGCTCCGCGGTTGAAGACGTAGCGGCGGCCATCCTTTTTTTCCACGGCAAAAGAGAAATCGACTTCGGTATTCGCCTGGGAAAGCGTGTTGTCCATCGCCTTTTCCAGTGCATTAATTCGTTCCACTGGGCAGGTCACCGCCACATGTGCCACAGCTGGCCCGCTGTTGCTACTACCCTGCCCGCATCCAGTGGCTAACGCCCCCAGTAGCATTATCAGAACTTGTCTTAACCGTATGCGATGGCGTTCGAAGGATTTCATGTAGTTTCCTGACGGCGAGTTGGACCGCTTAACATCATCACGTTGGAACATGACACCGAAGAATGCATCCGCTAGTCATTTGCCCTAAGCCGGTACGGCGAACCCCTGATTTTTTCTTCAGGAGCGCCTGAGGCGCGGATCATTTCACGGCCGCCGGAGCTGCTTTGCCGCGCCCCTGGTTCAACGGCCTTGGTCATTAGCGCCACTATTGCAGCCACGCGCAGGATGTTTCGGGGCCCCAAAAAGGCGTGTTCGCACCGATCAAAATTTGGCGGCTCAAGGCCATATTGCGATCGGGCGTCACGCTGCCACTAACGTGCTCCCCTGGCCACCGACGGGCATATTGGCAGGTTGTCTTCAGCGCGCCGCCGTAAGCACAGGGCCAGACCGCCCGTGTTCTGGACTTGGCGACCGCGCTGGCGCATGCTTCCGCGGCCAGTGTGTGTTTGGAGGCGTGGGAGGGAGATGTCCGTACAGTAAGGACGCTGCCTGCGCCGGTTCATCTGACCTAAAACATTATAAAAATAATCACACAGGAGAGGAAAATTCATGAGTACTGCCGAAACTGCTGCAAGCTCTCGAATGACAGCCGCATCTGCTGGAAACCCGAGTTGGTGGGTGCAAGGCGACTGGAACGGTTTCTTCGGTTTGTTCACGAACGTGCTGCTGAACGTCATCGTCCTGACGACGTTATGTCTGTATGTGGTGCAGTTGCCGCCAGACACGGTGTACGGGCGGGTGCTGCCTGCGCTTGGCATTGCGCTGCCTATTGGCAACCTGTTCTATGCCTGGCTCGCATACAGACTGGCGAAGGAGACTGGCCGCTCGGACGTCACGGCCATGCCATACGGACCCAGCGTGCCGCACATGTTCATCGTCGTTCTGGTGGTGATGCTGCCGACTTACCTGTCCACCAAGGACCCGATGCTGGCTTACGCTGCTGGACTGGCCTGGTGCTTCATCATCGGCATCATTGTGCTGCTCGGCTGCTTCGTCGGGCCGTGGATTCGCAAAATGACGCCACGCGCCGCGATGTTGGGCACGCTTGCCGGCATCTCGATCGCATTCATTTCCATGCGTCCGGCGTTCCAGATGTGGGAGGTGCCGTGGATCGGCTTCGTGTGCTTCGCAATTGTGCTGATCGCGTGGACTGCGAACATTCGCCTGCCTGGGGGCATTCCCGGCGGCCTTGCTGCAGTTGTACTGGGCGCGCTGATCGGCTGGATTGCCGCGGCGTTTGGCTGGAGCGACTACATGAAAGGCGCCGAGGTCAGCAAGGCCTTCCAGCATTTCGGACTGCATCTGCCATGGTTTTCCGGCGACGTATTCCGCGGACTGGCCGGCATTGCGCCACTGCTCGCAACAGCGATTCCGCTCGGCATCTATAACTTCACCGAAGCGATGAACAATGTGGAAAGCGCGTCGGCCGCCGGGGACAACTACAATTTGCGCAAGATTCTTGCGGCGGACGGTATCGGCGCAATTGTCGGCTCCATGCTCGGAAGCCCATTCCCGCCGGCCGTGTACATTGGCCATCCCGGGTGGAAATCGGTAGGCGGGCGCATCGGCTACTCCTTCGCTACCGGCATTGCCATTGCGCTGGTCTGCTTCCTGGGACTGACCGCACTATTGCTGAATCTGATTCCGCTGGTCGCAATCCTGCCGATCCTGCTCTACATTGGTCTGGTCATCGGGGCGCAGGCATTCCAGGCAAGCCCTTCCAACCATGCGCCGGCAGTCGTGCTTGCGATCATTCCAAACATTGCCGAGTGGGCGAAAATCAACATCGACGGGGCGTTGGGTGCCGCCGGCACCAGCGCTGACAAAGTCGGCATGGCCGCGCTTGGGCAGGTGGGTGTGGTGTATCAGGGGCTCACGGTACTCGGCGGCGGCTCGGTGCTTGCCGGCATGGTGCTCGGTGCCATGGCAGCCTTCATCATCGACCGCAAGCTGGCACAGGCCGCCGTCGTTGCATTTGTGGGCGCGGCATTCTCATTCATCGGTCTGATCCATGGACCACAACTGGGGTGGATGGTGTCGCCGCTGGTGGCGCTGGGATATGTGATGTTCGGTGCAGCGTGCCTGGTGCTCTCACGCCAGGATGCGCCACCTGTTCGCGCTTAAGGACTCTTCAGCAAGAGCGCGCGCTCTCAGGCCGGCACGATATGGGTGCCGGTCGCGCCCGAGAGTGCGCGCCCCAGATTGGGCGGGTCGGTAATCAGTGCGCGGCTGCCGCCGCCTTCGAGGAATGCAATCACCGCCTCTATCTTAGGGCCCATGCTGCCTTTCGGAAATTGACCATCGGCAAGGTGTCGGCGCGCCTCATCGAGTCCCACGCGTTCCAGCCAGCGCTGCTCGGGCTTGCCGAAGTTCACTGCCACTTTTTCCACGCCGGTGGAGACTACGAACAGTTCCGCGCGCAGGTCGCGCGCCAGCAGACTGGACGCAAAATCCTTGTCGATCACGGCCTCGAGTCCCTGCAGCTCGCCTTTCCCGTCGCGCAGCACCGGAATGCCGCCGCCGCCGCAGGCAATGACGATGTAGCCCAAATCGATCAGCGCCTCGATAATTCCCAACTCGATAATTTCCTGAGGTTGTGGCGAGGCAACCACCCTGCGCCAGCCGCGCCCGGAATCTTCTCTGACTGTCCACCCCAGATCCTGCGCCAGCGCCTTGGCGATGTCCTCGGTCATGTGCGCACCGATTGGTTTGGTCGGCGCATTGAACGCCGGATCGCGCGGATCGACGCGCACTTGGGTAACGATGGCGACCACCTTGCGCTTGAGTTTGCGGCGCTGGAATTCATTGTAGAGCGCGCGCTGGAACATGTAGCCGATGGCCCCCTGGGTATCCGCGTCCGCGAAATCGACCGGCACCTCCGGGACCTCACCCTTGGCAATGCCGGAACGACGCAGGATGAAACCGACCTGGGGGCCATTGCCGTGCGTCAGCACCACAGTCCAACCCGCCTCCACCATGTCGGCGACGTAATGCGAAGTCAGCGTTGCGGCTTTCACCTGATCGGGAATCGATTGGTGATGCTCATCGATGATGAGCGCATTGCCACCCACCGCCACGACTGCCGTGTGTTCGCGTTTGGTCATCCGGGCTTCTCCTGCGTGTCGCTAGGCTAACTGGCGGGAATGCTGCCAGGCACAGCAACGTCCAGCCGTGATGCGAGTGCAACGACAGCCTGCGTAAAGCATTCCAGTGGTGCACGGGTAATGCCCGCGCCGATCTGCCCGATGCCGGCTTCCTTGTGTGCGATACCGGTATTGATGATAGGCATGATATTGGTATCCAGCACGCGCCGTGCATCGATGCCGGCAGGTGTGCCGCCGAAATTCATGGCGGGCAGCGTAAATGCGCTGTTGCGTCCCAGCGTGATGTAATGCATTTCACGCGTGTTGGCGATTGCATCTTGCGGCGTGCCCCCGACGAACTGCACGATGGCCGGCGCGGTGGCCATGGCGAACCCACCAAGCCCCGCCGTCTCGGTGATGGAGCTGTCTCCCATGTCGGGGGCTGCGTGCTCGGGCCCATAGCTTGGAAAGAACAGGCCGCCTACCATCGGAGAAGGCGCTTCGAACCACTGCGCGCCGGTGCCCGAGAGTCTCACACCAAATCGCACGCCATTGCGCGACATGGCGGTGACGAGGCTGCTTCCCTTCACGCCGTGCGCCGCATCGAGCATCACCTTGCAAGCCGCCATCGACAGGTTCAGAAAAAAATGATCGTTGCCTGCAATGAATGTGACTGCCTCGGCGATGGCGCCTGCATCGAATCCCGAATGCAACGCGGCCGGAATGATCCTTTTCAGAAACAGCGAGGATGCCGCCGCATTACGGTTGTGCACTTCATCGCCCATCTGCAGCGCCTGCGCGATGAGCGGCTTCAACTCCAGCGGCCCGAATGTCGTCAGAGCCGCCCTGAGTGCGGGCGCAAGCACCTCGGCCATCCAGCGCAGGCGCTTGATGACTTCACCCGAATTCGCGCCGAAACGCAGCACCTTGCCCAGCCCTTCGTTCAGGTTGGAATAGGCGCGATTGCTGCCGGCCGCGTTCTCGATTACCCATACCGGCATCGAAGGACTGATCACACCCGCCATCGGCCCGACAGCGGCGTGATGGTGCGCAGGTGCGAATGCGATGGCGCCGTCTTCCGCGAGCCGGCGCGCGCCATCCGCATCATTGGCCCAGCTTTCATACAGGATCGCTCCGATCACCGCGCCCTGCATCGGCCCGCACATGTCCTGCCAATCGATGGGCGGACCGGCGTGCAGAATCATGCGTGCTTTCATGTCCGGCAATTGCTCGCCCGCAACGCCGATGCCGACCAGCACCGGTTGCGCCGCCAGGTAAGCCGCGAAGGCCGTTTCATTGGCGCGCTCCACGTCTGGATGGTTCAGCAGTTGCGCCAGGCTCCAGCCTGCGACACGATTGCCGCCCGCCGGCGGTGTCCAATCAACCTGCACCGCCTTGCCACCGCCCGCCACAATAGAGTCGGCGAAGGACTGCAGCCCGACATTGACAATGCTCTGGCCTTCCCCAAACAGCGCGCTCATCGAAGCCTCGTTTCTTTTTCTGCAGTATTCGCGCGTTGCAAAGGACCATTTTTACCGGCAATCGCCGCGGCGAGCCGCACCGCCTGCGCATTGCTCTCTGCGAGCAACATGCCGACTTCGCTGAGTGCCCGGGTCTGGCGGCCAAGATCCTGCGGATCGGACGCGGTTCCGCAAATGTGTCCCACAAAGCTCACGGCGCGACCTTGCGTCGCCGCGATTGCAAGCGCGCGTTGGATGGCTGGCACCAGCTCACTCGACGGATCCATGTGGCTGCCATAGCCCAGCACGACATCGAGCAGAATGACCGCTGTTTCCGGATCTTCCGCTTCCTTGACGATGCGTTCGGTGCGCAGCCGGTAATCGATCATCGGATGCGGCCGGCCGCGCGTGAAGACATCATCCCCGAGATCGACTAACGTGTGAGCATGGCTCTGCCAGACGTCCGCCAGCTCATGCGCATTGCGTGTCGCGGTGTTGGAGTACACCTCGGGCAGCAGTGCGCCTAGCAACAGCGTGGCCTCGTAGCAGAAAGTGCCGCCGCTGTAGAGTCCGCGTATGTAGCGTTGCGATTCTGCGAATTTCGGCAGCCCGACGGCCAGGTCCGGCACATCGGCATAGCTCTCACGCGGCTTGTCTCCCTTGACGATTGCCACGGCTGCGCGCGCTGCATCCTCAAGTGTGTTGACGGCGTGCACGCCCTTGCGCGCGATACTTTTGGCATCCGCGCCGAGGAAGACCACCACTACTGGCTTCCCGGCCTTGGCCGCTTGCGCGAGCACGCGTTCGGCAACTTCCGGCGCCGGCGGTTTCGAGATCAGCACGATGACTTGCGTGGCGGCGTCGGCCGCAAGATCCTTCAGCCCTTTCAGCATCGAAATGCCACCGATCTCTTTTGATAAGTCGCGCCCCCCTGTGCCAATCGCCTGCGTAATGCCCGAGCCGAGGCGGTGGACCAGCACCGTGACCTGTTGCAATCCGGTGCCGGAAGCGCCGATCGCGCCAACCGGTCCGCGTCTCACCACGTTGGCGAAAGCAAGCGAAATCCCGTTGACGATCGCGGTGCCGCAGTCCGGCCCCATGACAATCAATTCGCGTTCGCGCGCGAACTGTTTCAGGGCAAGTTCCTCTTCCACGGACACGTTATTGCTGAACAGCATGACATTGAGGCCCAGGCGCAAGGCCTTCATCGCCTCTGCTCCCGCATAATCTCCCGGTGTGGAAATGAGCGCCATGTTCGATTCACCGGCCAGCTTCAATGCCATCTGGATGCTGCGCGGGCGCAATGCTGCGCGCGCTTCGCCGGCATTGTCTTCGCCCTGGCGCGTGAGCCTTTTCATCGCCTCAGCAATCGCTGCGGGCAGTTCCGCTTTGTCACCTTGCACCACAATCAGCAGATCGCTCGGGTTCGCCCCCTTGGCGTCAACGCGCAATCCGGCTTCAGCGAGCAATGCGAGGTTGTTCTCTGTAGCCATGACAGCCGAAGCCTGCTCGATCCCCGGCATTTTGCCGAGCATCGCGGAGAGTTGCATCAGCGAAACCGAATCCCGGTATTCGCGGGGAACGATTTTTACCAGGAGAGAGGACATGCTGATTCTCCGTTGATCCAGGCCAGCGCGCCCACGCCAAGCTTGCTTCGCATCATAAGCGGCCCAGACACCGAAGGGATTGCCATGTGCGGCGCATAACCGAACAGCAGGCCGCATAACGTGTCGGCACCTGAACTGTGGCCGCTCTCCAGCGCTCGCATGGTCGCGTGGACGACATCACCCGCATGCGCCAAGGCGCTGATGACGTCAAGCAGGTGTTCCGCGAATCGTCCCTGCACCGCATCGCGCAGCATCTGCCGGCTAATGGCATTGGTTCGCAGGAACAGCGGTGTGAGTGACACATCTATCCTTGTTAGCAGAGCTGCGATGCCGCCATCGGTCCCGGCGCGGCTCCACAAGGCAGCAAGGTAACCGGTGAGAAAGTCGTCGCCGGACGGCGTGAGTCCGGGTCCCAGCCCCACCAGTTGCGCCGCAATGCCGGCTACCTCAACGCTGTCATGGCGCACAGTGGCCTGGGCGAGCGCTGGCAGCGTGGACGACAGGCGTTCGATAAATGCGCGATCGAAGGCAGACTGAGCAGGGCGTGACCCGGCGATCAGCGGCACAAATCCCTGCAAGAAAACGCGCTCGCATAGGATCGAGCGCACCCGGCGCAGCGCTCTGGCGCAAACATTCGGGCTCACGGCGGCGATTTCACCAGACCAGACGCGGGCACCAGCAAAATCAATGGCGACTGCTGCAGCCGGCACCCGCAGTAGCGCCTGCCCGATAAGTACTTCCTGTCCGGCAGACAACCGCGCATACAACAGCGCTGCTGCATGAGCCAGCTTAATCCCGCGCGGACCATTTCCCTGGGTACTCGCCAGTAGTGTCACCAAGTCGCCGCTTGCAGTCTCGATGTTGCACGCGTGCGCAAACACGCTATGCACCGTTCCGCTCACCCGCAACGGTACGGCGTCGCCAATGGATTCAGCTCGCCACGCCTGCGTATCGGTCGGCCCGGCAGGCACGGTTCGCCGACCGCTCGCGTCAGATGCCGATGGCGGCCAGCGCACGAGTGGAGTCCGAAACCCAGCCAAATATACCGCCCTGGGCCTTGATCATTTCAAGCGCGAATTTCTGGAACTCCGGAAAGTACGATCCGACACAATCGGACAGAACCACGCATTCGTAACCGCGGTCGTTCGCCTCGCGTACAGTGGTGTTGACGCATACCTCGGTGGTCACGCCGCAGACAATCAAGGTCTTGATAGCGCGATCTCGCAGAATTAGTTCCAGATCCGTGGCATAGAACGCGCCCTTGCCGGGCTTGTCGATGACTGGCTCGCCACTGCGCGGATACAGTTCCGGCACGATGTCGTGGCCGACCTCGCCGCGCACCAGAATACGACCCATGGGCCCGTGATCGCCAATGCGCGTCTTGCCGCGCCCGCGCACCAGCTTGGAAGGCGGGCAATCAGTCAGATCGGGCCGGTGGCCTTCACGGGTATGCACGACCAGCATGCCGCGTTTACGCGCCGCACTGAGTACGCGTGCCGTTGGCGCGATGGTGGCTTGCAGCGGCGTAACATCGTTGCCCAGCGCCTCGCCGAATCCGCCTGGCATCACGAAATCGCGTTGCATGTCGATGATCAGCAACGCGGTGTTCTTCGGATTGAATTCCAGTTCATACGGTTCCGCTTCAATGGCCATTTTGTCCATTACTTCTCCCTTGCAAGCCCGCGTGTTGTCGTGCAGCGGTAGATTCCACGCACCGTCCGTAGGTATACTCAATGGTATACAAGATGCCGCACGGGGGAAAGCAGTGTCCATGACCATATCATCGCTGCTTGCCGATTACCGCCAGGGCAAGCGCGCGCCTTCTGAAGTCATCGAATCACTGGGGTCGGCTCGGGACGGCATCTATGCCAGCGCGTGGATATGCCGGGTTGAGCACGACATGTTGGTGCGGCGCGCGCGGCAGCTCGAAACATTGGCGAGCGCGGATGCCAACGCGCTGTCCCGCATGCCTCTGTACGGTATTCCATTCTCGGTCAAGGACAACATCGATGTGGCGGGACTGCCCACCACGGCGGCCTGCCCGGCGTTTTCGCGCGTTCCCGAGCGCTCGGCCAGAGCAGTGGAATTGCTCGAGGCGGCCGGCGCCATAATGATCGGGAAAACTAATCTGGACCAGTTCGCGACCGGCCTGGTCGGCACGCGCTCGCCCTATGGACCTGTACCGAACAGCTTTCGCCCGGAATACATATCGGGCGGCTCAAGTTCCGGCTCCGCAGTGACCGTTGCGCGCGGCGTAGTGAGTTTTTCCCTCGGCACCGATACTGCCGGCTCGGGCCGCGTGCCCGCCGGGCTGAACAACATCGTGGGCTTGAAGCCGAGCCGAGGCCTGGTCAGCGCGCGTGGCGTAGTGCCTGCCTGTCAGTCGCTCGACTGCGTCTCGGTGTTCGCGCTTACCGTCGCCGACGCAGTTGCGGTCCTGCGGGTCATGCGCGGCTACGATGCAGAAGATCCTTGGTCGCGACAGCTGACCGGGGAAGCGCCGAGACTGCCCGAGCGCTTCACGTTCGCGCTTCCGGAGCACCTGGAGTTCTATGGCGACGCCCATGCGATGCACGCATTCAATGAAGCCGTGGACAGACTGGAGGGCCTGGGTGGCAAGCCAATCCGCACTGATTTTTCGCCCTACTTGCGCGCCGCCGCGCTGCTGTACGAAGGACCCTGGGTCGCCGAACGCCTCGCTGCGATCCGTTCTTTTTTCGAACAGCATGCTGACCAGGTGCACCCCGTGATACGCAAAATCATAGAGGGTGCGTCAGATTATTCTGCCGCAGACGCGTTTGCCGGGCTGACCCGCATCGCAGCGATGAAGAAAGCGACAGCACAATTGTGGAACCGTGCCGATGTCATGGTAGTACCCACTGCGCCTACTGCGTACACCGTCGCGGAGGTGCTGGCAGAGCCGTTCCAGACCAATCGCCGCCTCGGTTACTACACTAATTTCGTCAATTTGCTCGACCTTGCAGCGTTTGCCGTGCCGGCATCGATGCGCCCGGACGGGCTGCCCAGCGGCATTACCTTCATCGCGCCGGCCGGCAGCGATCTGATGCTCGCCGATTTGGCGCAGCGGTTTCATCAGCTCACTGGATTGCAACTGGGCGCGCTGGACGAGACACTTCCCGCGGCCGAGCCGATCACAATAGCCGACCATAACGTGCGGGTTGCAGTGGTCGGCGCGCATTTGTCCGGATTGCCGCTCAATTATCAGCTCACCGAGCGTGGCGGGCGGTTGGAAAAAGCCGCGCGTACCAGCGCCAACTACCGGCTCTATGCGCTGCCGGGGACTACGCCGCCGAAACCAGGCATGGTCCGCGATCCAGGATTGGGAAGAGCAATTGACGTGGAAGTCTGGCGGTTGCCAATGCATGAATACGGGTCATTCGTAGCCGGTATTCCGTCGCCGCTAGGCATCGGACAGATCGAGCTCGACACCGGTGAATGGGTACAGGCTTTCATCTGCGAAGCCTGGGCCACCCGGGGCGCCGAAGAAATATCGCACCTGGGCGGGTGGCGAGCGTTCTTGGCCAGGAAAGCTGCACATTGAATCGTACGGTCGCACGCATACCCGCAAAACCGAAAAACCATTCGCGGCGGACGAGCGCCTCGAAACCCGTGGATGCCCGGAAAGCTTCTCTGGCCGATTCGGTTTACCTTGGCGTCAAACAGAACATATTTGATTTCCGTTTGCTGCCGGGCGACCGTTTTACCGAAAATGAAATTGCTGCGCGCCTGCACGTCAGCCGCACGCCGGTCCGCGAGGCGCTGTATCGGCTTGAACGAGAAGGTTATCTGCAAGTGCAATTCCGCAGCGGCTGGAGTGTTCGGGAGCTCGATTTCACACAGTTCGACGACCTGTATGACTTGCGCATCGCACTTGAATCGGCTTGCGTGCAAACCGTGTGTGCGCGCGCGGAACTACCGGCCCTGGACGATTTGAAATCCGTCTGGCTGATTGAACCGAAACGCAGGCTGGACGACGGCGAGCAGGTCTGCGCGCTCGATGAAGCGTTTCACGGCGCGCTGGTCGCGGCTGCCCGCAACCGGGAGATGGCACGATGCCACCAGGAAGTAACCGAGCGCATCAGGCTACTGCGCCGGCTGGATTTCACGGAAGCAAGCCGCATCGCCGCAACCTACGAAGAGCATGCACAGATACTGCGCGCGGTATTGACGCGGCGTGCGGACCGGGCGATTGTCCTGTTGCGCAAGCATATCGAAACCAGCAAAACCGAGGTACGCAAGATCAGCGTGCACAAGTTATTGTCCGCTCGACGGCGATGAGCGCGTCTTGCCCGGCGTAGGTCGCGACGTCCAGTCTTACTTCTTCACCGCGTCCTTGATTTTGTCGCCGGCGTGTTCCATTTTGTTACCAACATCTTTAGCGGCGTTATCGATTTTTTCCCCGGCTTTTTCTGCCGGACCTTTCTGGCAGGCACTCAGGCCCGCAATTGCTACAATCAATACCAGTGCTTTCAGCGTCGCATTGAACTTCATCATCTTTTCCCTCTCGTAGTAGTTAGCCTGTCAGTCCGCGCACCTGTTGCGGTCAAGTTTTTGACCGCGACACAGCCATCGGAGTTTGCAAATGTCATTGCGCCAACCGGCATCCCATGCGAGCGATCACCAGTAACGTTGTGCGCAATCGTTCCTCTAAAATGTAATTGTCCGCTTTGAGAAAAGAGCAGCCGCCATGCGTATGACTAGAACCGTGATAGCGCTTTTCCTGGTGTGCACGGCCGTGCATGCCTATGAGTCGGGATCGGGTGAAGCCGCGGCAAGCGCGCGTTATACATTCACCTGGCCGCTCGGTGCAGGACCTGAACCACGCGGTGCAAGCACCAAAGGTGTGTCGGTCACGCTCGACCAGGAACCGGCAGAAGCATGGAAGCGCCTGCACGAGGCAGGCCTAAGTGATCTCGAGCGTGACCGGCGCGCGATCCTCGCCATGGCCGGCCCGTACCGCGTCAACTTTGATTTTCTGGAAGTGGTTCGATTCGATCCGTCACTGAAACCGGATGCGCCCTACCAAAGCTGGGGAACCGAATATGTTTTCGTCAGCCAGGACAGCGGCGATTTCATCGCGCTTCAACATATTTTGGTCATGCGCGTACTTCAGCAGGACGGCACGCCAAGCGAACCGCTGGTCACTCGCCACTGGCGGCAGGAATGGCAATACCAGGCGGAAACGGCCCTGGTTTATACGGGAGCAGATACATGGATGCGCAAAGCGATCCCGCCGGATCAGCGGCGCGGCGCATGGGTGCAATCGGTCTATCAAGTGGACGATTCCCCACGCTATGCCTCATCGGGGCGCTGGTTGCATACCGACAGCTTTTCCACCTGGAACAGCGATGAAACGTGGCGGCCGCTGCCGAGGCGCGAATGGAGCGTACGCAAAGACTATCAGGCTTTAATCGGGACGAATCGGCACACCATTATGCAGACCGGATGGTTGCAGGAAGAAAATAATCTGAAGGTGGTCCTGAACGCGAACGGCAAGCCGAGGGCCGTGCTGCCGTTTCTGGCGCGGGAATATGGCGTCGCGCGCTACGAGCGAATAAAAAACTATGATTTTGACGCGGGCAAGGATTATTTTGAAAAGACGGAGCCCTTCTGGTCAGAAGTCCGTGCCGCGTGGCGAGAAGTCGCTAGCGCAGGCCGCTTCAAATTGAGCAAGCCGGTAGACCAGGGCCAGTTGTTCACGCCTTTCTTCGATTACGCCGAAAAGCTTGCCGAGGGCGAGTCTTTTGTACGTGAAGACGCGCGCGCGTTTATCCGGCAAACCTTGCACAGCCGCTATCTTGCGCCAGCGTGAGTTGAACAGCCCAACCATCGCCTTCTGCCCCGTTACGGTGTTACGGTTAACTCAGGAAGAGTTGATAGACAGTAAGCAGAATTTCCACCGCGATCAGAATCACGATGTACCACTCCAGGCGCAAGGCATGCTCACTGCTCATCAGTTCCAATAGCGTGTGCGCGGTATCGGAAATCAGGTTCAGCTTGCGTTCGAGCGCCAAATGGCGTTCCTTGATTTCGAATTCGTCCTCTAGCCGGGCGAACAATCCTTCCAGATCTGCATTGTCCCAGAGCATTTCCGGTTTTTCAGTAATCTCCGCCCGTCCCACCATGCGTTGCTCCACCAGAAGCATCGAGCCAATTTTTTTCAACAGGTCTTTGCTTTTTCCGCCGATGCGCCCGCGCTTATCCAGTTCGATAGCCAGCGGTTCGATGCGATCGAACTCGACACCGACGCTTTTTTCGTAAAGGGACAGCAGTACGCTCTTGCTCAGGATATCGGCAATCACTTGCAGTCGTTCCACTGCTGCATCTTCCAGATAGGCAACACCGCCCTTGATGATCTCGCGGACGCCCGGTTCGACGCGCACTTCAACTTCCTCGGTTTCCGGCATCGCGTAAAGATTCGAAACAGAAGGCTGCAGATTGGCCAGAAAAGCGATTTCCTCCACTGGCGAGACATCGAAGAACACCGCTACCCCATAGCGGTGAAGCGTAGCTGCGCCTCCGCCTTTGACTTCGACGGTGAGTGGATTGGTGGCCAGACTGTCGATATGGCCCCAGGACTTCAGGCTGATGCGTTCTCCGATCAGCAACGCCCGGGCTTTGAAAGCGGTTTTTTGGATCGGCGAGATTTTGGCCTTAACCATAGACGGGGAAATAGCGTGATTGTTTAGCGCGGCGGTGCGCAGCAGGAAAAGCCAGGCCAGATAAAGCTCTTTGACGCGTTCGACTGGGTCGTGGTTGCCTCGGCAGAGCGAGCAGGAGCGCCAACGCGGTTATTGATCACTTGAAATTCGCCGCAACATTGTTCTTGAGTTCACTGCGCTGGAATTCTCTAAAGAAATCCCAGATCATGCGGCTGGCATCCGGACCAAACGGATCGTTGAAAGGATGCGCACCGTTTCCGCCGCTCCATGCGTGATCCAGGCCGTGCACCAGAATCTTGCGCGTCAACAGCAGGTCGCCACTTCGGTAGTCGCGAATTTCAAAACCCCGGCGTCCCCCGGCCGCCTTGCTGCTTGCGAATTCGGCGACAGGGGCACCATTTACACGGGTGGGCGTGCCCATAGCGATGAACTGCTCGACGACCTGGTCCGCGTTCACTGGATTAACCACGCTGTCAGCCGTGCCGTGAATGACCAGGACTGGGACGAAATCGAAAGTTTCGTGGGCCATGGCATGACGAGCCGCTTCCTGTGCGGAAGCGCGCGAACTATGCTGCATGGCGCGGCTCGCCTGTGAGACCGATTCCGCGGCGCGATACATCAAGCCTGAATGAATCGCGCACGCGGCGAACAAGTTGCCATAACAGCTTGCCATGATGCTTGTCATGGCGCCACCGGCTGACAGGCCCGCGATGTAGACACGGCTAGGGTCAATAGCATGGCTCCTCAGGACCTCGCGCACCATACCCGCGATCAGTGCGGCTTCACCATGGCCTCTTTGCGCAGAGGAATCAAACCAGTTCCAGCAGCGCTGCGCATTCGCCATTCTTTTCTGTTCCGGGTACAGCACGACGAAGCCTTCCTGATCCGCGAGCTCGTTCATGCGCGTGCCGCTGGCAAAGCTCGCAGCATCCTGTTTGCATCCATGCAGCATCACCACCAGCGGCGCTGCTCGGGTCGCGGAATACCTGCGTGGCAAATACAAATGGTAAGTACGTTTGGACTGGGGCAAGAAAAAAAAGACCCTGTTGTTCGACTCTGCATAGCTGCCTTCTACCCAGCGGCCAACGGGCCGGTCGGCGAGCCGCAAAAACAATTCGCGGGCATGGGAGAGAAGCCCCCCCAGCCAGCCTTTGAGAGTGTTCCACATGAAAGTTGGAAGGTTTCAGGCTCGAAGCAAAAAATGTTCTCTGCCTGAATGGATGAAGACGTTGCTGACATTCTAACGTGGAGGCGAAGGCAGCGATATCATCCCGGATTGTATTTCGCTCCAGCTCGCCGCTTTCGCTTTACGGTGGTAAGAGTGCCGCACCCCCAGGAAAGTTGCGTGCGAAGATGGTGCACGCGGCAAAGCGAAGCGCGGAACCTGCATGGTGTTCAGATCACGCTGGCGATCCTTTTT
>Ga0134122_10002116_pt1 | contig 14566 bp, 17 predicted proteins | sample KB302_FD_96461 | JGI IMG/M metagenome (GOLD analysis project Ga0134122, IMG submission 96461) | Terrestrial soil microbial communities without Nitrogen fertilizer from Kellogg Biological Station, Michigan, USA - KB3-0-2 | ecosystem: Environmental > Terrestrial > Soil > Unclassified ... | reverse complement strand
CTCGGGCAGATAGAGCAGCTGCGCACGGATCTCGCGGTGCACGGGATGCACGCGGCCGTCGCTCGGCCGGCGCAGCGAGACGATCAGGATTTCCAGGCCGCGGCGCTCGAGCGCAGCGATCTCCTGGGCGATGAACGTCTCGGAGAGACGCGGATACCCCTTCAGGACAAACGCGACGCGCAATCTATCGGATGCGCGTGACGGCCGCGGGCCTGGTCTCTTCCGCCGGTTCGATCCAGGGAGCGACGAGGCGGGACACGTTCGTCAGTCCTTCCAGCAGCCCGGGCACCACGACTTCCGAGGGCCGGTTCCGGCGCGGCAGCGCGCGCAGGGCCGCCGCCATCACCGCCGGGTCGTAGCTGCCGTCGTCGGAGAGCATCGACACCAGGCCAAGCTCGGCGGCGCGCTCGGCGCGGATGTGCTGCTCGAGGCGCGGCTCGGTGCGCGGCACGATGAGCGCTCGCTTGTCGAGCGACAGCACCTCGCAGAAGGTGTTGTAGCCGCCCATCGCCACCACCGCCGTCGCGCGCGAGAGCAGGTGCTCGAGCTGGCCATGGAAGGTGATCGCGTCGACGCGCTTCAGCCTCGCGGCGCGCTCCATGAACTCGCGCTGCCGCTCGGCCTGCATGAAGGGCCCCAGCACGAGCAGCGCCGGGTACGGCAGAAGCGGGTCGTGCTCGTAGGCGCGCAGCACCCACTCGATCAGCCCGTCGCCGTCGCCGCCGCCGCCGGTGGTGACGAGCAGGAACGGCTTGTTCGCGATCTCCGGCAGGCGCGCCGGCGCGCCGTGGCTCGGTACCTCGCGGTGCAGGTACCCCGTGTAGGTCATCTTCTGCTTCACCTTCGCCGGCAGCGCCACGCCTTCCAGCGGGTCGCAGACTTGCGGCAGGCCGTAGACCCAGATGTCGTCGTACAGGTCGCGCAGCGCCGGCAGCACGTTCTTGCGCTCCCATTCGGGCTCGAGCGCGGCCGGCTCGTCCATCACGTCGCGCAGCCCGAGCACCAGGCGCGTGCCCTGGCGCTTCAGCATCTTCAGCGTGTCGAGCACTTCGCCGCGCAGCCCGACCGGCTCCTTGTCGACGATGAACAGGTCGGGGGCGAAGATCTCGGCGGTGTGCTTGATGATCGAGGCGCGCAGCAAGAGCGTCTCGGCGATGTCGAGGTGCAGGTTGAGCGGCGTGTACTCCCCGTTGCGCAGCTTGATCACGCCGGGGATGCGCACGAAGTCGACGCGCGCGCGGAAATCGAAGCTGCCGATGATCGGCGAGCCGGACAGGATCAGGACCGAGAGCTGCTTGAAGCGGTCGACCAGCGCGTGCGCCAAGGCACGGCAGCGCCTCAGGTGGCCGAGGCCGAAGGTGTCATGGCTGTAGATGAGTATGCGGCCATCAGTCCGCCTGCCCCTCATAGCGCCCTCTCCCCTTTATTCCTCAGGCCCGGATTGCCGGCCCGCTTATGGTGCCAAATTCTCGGTGGAAACGCCGTCCCGGGCAAGGCACGCCTTGCAGCGGCCGCAGGGGTCCCAGCCGCCCGGGCGGGCCACCGGCCGGCGGCAGGACCAGGTCAGGCTCGCGAGCTCGGCAGGCAGCATGGCGGCGATCTCGGCTTTCGTGCATTCGTACACGGGGTAGAGCCACTCGACCCGCGGCTCGCCGAGCTTGCGCGCGCGGTAGCAGGCGTACATCGCGTCGAACACCTGGCGCTGGCGCGCCGAGCGGTTGACGATGTCGGTGTCGCGCGACAGCGAGGCGACGGCGATCCGGTTGCATCCCGGCGTGTCGATCGCCACCTGGCAGGCGACATAGGCGATGGAAAGGTAGTCGATCGGGATCGCCTCGAGCGAGGCGAAATCGAGCCCCGACTCCGAGTATTGAAACGCGCGGTAGCGGCGAGCGCACCACGCGACGATCGCCTCCACCGCGGCCTGCTCGGCCTCGGCGCGCCCCTCGCGGTTCACCATGCGGATGTGGTGCACGCGCAGCGCGTCCTGCGAGCGCGTCAGCAGCTCGACCAGCATGGCGGTGCTGTCGAGGCCGCCGGAGAACATGACGAGCGTAGTCATTGCGGCAATAATAGTCCGGCATGGGGGTAAAAAAGCTTCTCGACCTTTCGGGCCGTAACGCGCTCGTCACCGGGGGATCCCGCGGCCTCGGCCTGCAGATCGCCGAGGCCCTGATCGAGATGGGCGCGAAAGTCGCGATCACCGCGCGCAAGAAGGATGAACTGGAGTCCGCTCTTTCACGTCTGGGCACTTCAGGGAAAGCGTTTGTTTCCGACATCGGCAAACGGGAAGGCATCGCACCGCTGGTCGACGATGTGATCAAGCAGTGCGGCGGAATCGACATCCTGGTCAACAACGCCGGCGCTACCTGGGGCTCGCCGGCGGAAGATCATCCGCTCGACGCCTGGGACAAGCTGATGAGCGTCAACCTCACCGGCCTGTTCGTGCTCTCGCAGCTGGTGGCGAAGCGCTGCATGATCCCGGCGAAGTGGGGCCGCATCGTCAACGTCGCCTCGATCGCCGGGCTGCTCGGCCAGGATCCGCGTTTCGCGCCGACCGCGGCCTACACCGCGACCAAGCACGGCGTGGTGGGGCTCACGCGCCAGCTCGCCGCCGAGTGGGGAATCCACGGCATCACGGTCAACGCCATCTGCCCCGGTTTTTTCCCCTCGAAGATGACCCGGGCGACGCTCGCCACCGCGGGCGAGCTGGTGAAGGAATGGACGCCGACGCGGCGCCTGGGCAACGACGAGGATCTCAAGGGACTGGCGGTGCTGCTCGCCTCCGACGCTTCGCGCCACATCAACGGCCAGGCGATCGCGGTCGACGGCGGCGCGGGCATCGTATGAAAGTCGAATTCGCGCGCGAGTACCAGAAGAAGATTCCGTTCGTCTCGCACCTCAAGATCCTCACCGAGACGCTCGGCGAAGGCAGCGCGCGGCTTTCGATGCCGATCGAGCCGCACCTGACCAACAGCCTCGGCACCGCGCACGGCGGCGTGATCGTGTCGCTGCTCGATGTCGCGCTCTGCACCGCGGCGCGCACCCTGCATCCGGAATCGGTCGGCGTCATCACCATCGATCTCAGCACCTCGTTCATCGGCGGCGCGAGCGGCGGCAAGCTCTACGCCGACGCGCGGGTGCTGCGCGATGGGCGTAGCATGAGCTTCGTCGAAGCCGAGGCGAAGAACGAGGATGGTTCATTGGTGGCGAAGGCCATTGCCACCGTGAGGGTGCGTCATAAGAAGGAGGGGGCATGACTACCAATCCGTATGCAACGCCGAGAGCAGCGGTCGCCGACGAGCCGGTCCCGCAGGGGGAGTACGTCCCCGGCGGCAAGGGGGTGCCCGCGTCGCGCGGCTGGAGCTGGCTCACCGAAGGCTGGACGCTGTTCAAGGCGGCGCCCGGCCTGTGGATCGGCATCACGGTCGTCTTCATCGCCATTTTCTTCGCGATGGCGCTGGTGCCCTTCGCCGGCATGATCGCGCAGTACCTGCTCATGCCGGTGTTCATGGCCGGCATCGTCCTGGGCTGTCGCGCCATCGACGAGGGGAAGAGCCTCGAGTTCAACCACCTGTTCGCCGGCTTCCAGACCAGGTTCGGAACACTGGCGGCGGTCGGCGGGCTCTACCTGGCGGGCTTCGTCGCGATCATGGTCGTCGTCATGCTCATCACCGGTGTGGGCGTCTTCGCGGTCATGGCGGGAGGCGCGCAGGATGTGGCGACCACCGGCGCGGTACTCGGGATTCTGCTCGCGGTGCTGATCGCGGTTGCGCTCTCCGTGCCGCTGCTGATGGCGGTGTGGTTCGCGCCGCCGCTGGTGGTGTTCCACGAACTGGACGCGGTCGAGGCGATGAAGGCGAGCTTCACCGGCTGCCTGCGCAACGTCGTGCCGTTCCTGCTCTACGGCATCGTCGCCATGGTGCTGCTCTTCGTCGCGATGCTGCCGTTGCTGCTCGGCCTGCTGGTCGCCGTGCCGATCCTGCTCGCGTCGGTCTACACGAGCTACCGGGACGTCTACCTGCGCTGAGCCAAAGGTTGACCGGCAGGGGCCGCGAAGTGGCGCCGCCCGGACCACAGCCAGACGAGCCCGGCCGCCTGCACGATCCAGAGCGAGCCGAAGGCGTAGAAGTACGCCGCCGGCTCGTAGCCCGTCGCCGTCGGCGGCCACATGCCGAGGATGGCGCCGCACCCCCATTGGCCGAGGAATGCGCCCATGAAGGTGAACGTGTTGAGCATCGTGTTGATGCGGCCGGCCATTTCGCGCGGGAAACGGCGCGTCACGATCGAGTGCGCGAGCGTCGAGCCGGTGCCGAGGAAGATGCAAGCCGCCCACAGCAGCGCGGCGCCCGTGGTGACGCCGAGCGTGAGCAGCGCCAGGCAGATGCTCGATCCCGCCATCCCGGCGGCGAGGAGCGGCAGGTTCGCGCGCCCTGCGCGCGTGCGCCGGTCGGCGAGCCGGCCGAAAAACAGGAACCCCACGCTCAACGCCACCGCCACCCAGCCCAACGCCGCCGCGGCGGCGACGCGGTCGTAGCCGGCGACGTCGCGCAACCAGGTCGTGATCCATAGCGTAAAGAGCGCCAGCACCGCGCATTGGTTCGCGCCCACGCACAGGGCGATGCGCCAGAACGCCGCATCGCGGACGATCTCGCCGAGGCCCGCGAAGAGCTCGCGCACGCGAGCCGCGCGCCGGGGGCCCGGATGCTCGGGCACGACGAAGGCGAAGACCACCGCGAGCGCCAGCGTGGCGGCGGCCACGGCGTCGAAGATCTGGCGCCAGTCGTAGTAACGCAACGCAAACTCGAGCGGCGCCGACGCCGTCAGCGTGCCGAGTCCGCCCATCGAATAGGCGAGCGCGATCATGGTCGCGGTGCGTTCCGCCGGAAACCAGAGGACGAAAGCCTGGATCGACGCCATCAGGCACACCGACACGCCGAGACCGATCAGCGCGCGCGACAGGACCAGCGCTTCGAAGGAATGCGCATTGGCGAAAGCGAAGCCGCCGAGCGCCGCGAGCACCAGCAGCGTGCCGTTGGTGCGGCGCGGCCCGAACCGGTCCAGCACCACGCCGAGCGGGATCTGCACCAGGCCGAACGAAAGGAAGTAGACGCCGGTCAGGAGCCCGAGCTGCGCCGCGCTCAGGCCGAATTCAGCGGCAAGCCCGGGCCCGAGGACGGCGTTGACGGAGCGAAACACATAGGAGAAGTAGTAACCGCAGAGGAACGGCAGGACGACCCGCAGCACCGCGAGCCGCTTCTTAGCGCTTCGGCGGCGTTTCCAGGCCGCCGAGGATGAAGCGGTTCCAGGTCGGGCTGATGATGAGCTCGTTGACGCAGGCGCGCGGCGGCAGCGTGGCGATGAACAGCACCGCCCTGCCGAGGTCCTCGGCCTGCAGCATGCGCACGCGCTCGGCCTGCGGCGGCGGCACCGGCCGCTTCTCGAGGATCGGCGTCGCCACCTCGCCCGGCAGGATCGAGCTGGCGCGGATGCCGTTCGCCGCCTCCTCGATGTTGATGGTCTCGGTGAGCGCGATCACGGCGCGCTTGGTGGCGTTGTAGCCCGGCCCGCCGAGCTCGTTGGGGTAGCGGCCGAACCACGACGCGATGTTGATGATCAGGCCCTGCTTCTTCTCGCGCATCGCCGGCAGCACCGCGTGGCAGGGATAGAACGTGCCGGAGAGGTTGATCGCGACGATCTCGTCCCAGCCCTCGACCGAGACGTTCCTGAAGTTGCGCTGCGGCACATTGATGCCGGCGCTGTTCACCAGGATGTCGATCTGGCCGTGCTGCTTGAGGATCTTCCGCGCCGCGGCGGCGACCTGCTTCTTGTCGGCGACGTCGAGAACAAGGGTTTCCGCTTTGACTTCCTTCTGCGCCTTCTTCAGCGTCTCTGCGCTGCGGCCGGAGAGCACGACGTGCGCTCCGGCCCGGGCCAACTCCAGGCCCGCCGCGAGGCCGATGCCGGAGCCGCCGCCGGTGATCCAGGCAACCTTGCCCGCAAGGTTTTTGTTATCGCTTGGCATACTGGGTTGCGCCGAATAGTACTTCGGCTTGCTCTTTCGTGAATCCCGGCGTCTGGCGGCGTCGCTCGGCGAGCACCTCGACGCCCCGCTTCACCGCCGGGCGCGCGGCGATGCGCTCGCGCCATTTCTTCAGCGTCGGGAACTTCTCGATGTCGACGCCCTGGCGCTCGGGCGCGCGCAGCCAGGGAAAGGTCGCCATGTCGGCGATGGTGTACTCGTCGCACGCCAGCCACTCGGACTTCTTCAGCTGCGCTTCGATCACGCCGTACAGGCGGCTCGCCTCGTTCCGATAGCGATTCATCGCGTACTCGATCTTTTCCGGCGCGTACTGCAGGAAGTGGTGCGCCTGGCCGAGCATCGGCCCGACGTGGCCCATCTGCGTCATCATCCACTGCATCACCTGCCAGCGCTTCTTCAGATCCTTCGGCAGGAACCGGCCCGTCTTGGAGGCGAGGTAGAAGAGCATCGCGCCCGATTCGGCGAGCGCGAACGGCTTCCCGCCCGGCCCCTCCTGGTCGACCATCGCCGGGATCTTGTTGTTCGGCGAGATGGCGAGGAAGTCCGGCTTGAACTGGTCGCCGGCGCCGATGTCGATCGCGTGCACGCGGTACGCGAGCCCGGTCTCCTCGAGCATGATGTGGACTTTGTGGCCGTTCGGCGTCGGCCAGGTGTACAGGTCAATCATCGTTGTCGATCACTCTTCGTAGATAACTCGTGTTCCCGCGATCTTGTCGTGCAGTGCCTGCTTGCGCCGGTCGATCGCGATCCAGGCGAAGCCGAGAAAGAGCGGAAGCGCGGACGCAAGATACGCGATGTAGCGCACCACCAGGCGCGCCAGGGACGGCTTGCCGCCGGAGCGCGCGTCGACAATTCTCGCCGAGAACGTGATCTTGCCCGGCGTGGCGCCGTAGCGGTGCCAGCAAAAGATCGTGACGACGGCCGGCGCGACGACGAAGAAGAAGGCCGCGCCGGAGCGGCCGGTCACCGCCACCAGCGGTCCCGCCGTGACGAAGACCAGCATTGCGTCGAGCGCGAATGCGCCCAGACGCTGTCCGAAGCCGACCCCGTCAGCCAAGCCGGACAAGCTGCTTGCCGAAGTTTTCACCCTTGAGCAGGCCGATGAACGCCCGGGGAGCGGTCTCCAACCCCTCGGTGACAGTCTCGCGGTACTTGATCCGGCCGGCGGCCACCCAGCCCGCCAGGTCGGCGAGCGCCTTCGGCCAGAGCTCCATGCGGTCGGAGACGATGAAACCCTGCACCTTGATGCGGTTGGTCAGGATCGACTGTACGGTCTTGACGCCGTAGGGCTCGGTGGCGTTGTACTGCGAGATCAGGCCGCACACGGCGATACGCGAGAAAGCGTTCATGCGGCGCAGTGCGGCGTCGAGGATCTCGCCGCCGACGTTCTCGAAGTAGCAGTCGATGCCGTCGGGTACCGCGACTTTCAGATCGTCGTTGAGCATGCCGGCCTTGTAGTCGACGCAGGCGTCGAAGCCGAGCTCCTTCACCACGTAATCGCATTTCTGCCTGCCGCCGGCGATGCCCACCGCTCGGCAGCCCTTGATCTTCGCGATCTGCCCGACCACGCTGCCGACCGCGCCGGAGGCCGCAGACACCACCACCGTCTCGCCGGGCTTCGGCTGGCAGATATCGAGCAGGCCGACCCAGGCGGTGACGCCGGGCATGCCGAGCACGCCGAGATAGGCCGACGGCGGCACGCGGCTCGCGTCGACCTTGTTCAGGCCCTTGCCGTCGGAAAGGCCGTACTGCTGCCAGCCCAGCATTCCCAGCACCTGGTCGCCCTTCGCGAATTTCGGATGCTTCGATTCGACGACCTCGCCGACCGTACCGCCGATCATGACTTCGCCGAGCTCCTGCTTCGCGGCGTAGGACCTGCCCTCGTTCATGCGGCCGCGCATGTAGGGGTCGAGCGAGAGCCAGAGGTTCTTCACCAGCACCTGGCCGTCGGCCGGCGCGGGCACGGGCGCTTCCTCGATCCTGAAGTTCGCTTCGCTCACCCAGCCCGCGGGCCGGCTGGCGAGAACCACGCGGCGGTTTTTCAAAGCGAGGCGAAGCGCGCGAGGTGGTGGTCCGCGTCGCCGAACTGGCGCGCCAGCACCGCGAGGCGGCGGAAGGCGTGGCTGACCTTCATCTCCTCGCTCATGCCCATGCCGCCGTGCAGCTGCACCGCCTCGTGGCTGACGTGGCGCGCGGCATCGGCGATCTTGATCTTCGCCGCCGAGATCGCGCGCGCGCGATCTTTCGCATTCTCGGCAGTGTCGATTTTCGAGCAGGCGAGGCAGGCCATCGATTTCGCCTGCTCGTGGGCGATGTACATGTCGACGATGCGGTGCTGCAGCGCCTGGAAGGTGCCGATCGGCACGCCGAACTGCTTGCGCGTCTTCAGGTATTCGAGCGTGGTGTCGCAGGAAAACTTCATCGCGCCGACCGCCTCGGCGCAGATCAGCGCGGTGGCGAAATCGACCGTTTCCTCGATCTCTGCAAGCCCGCCCTCGAGCGCTTCGGCCTTCACGCCGGAGAACACGAGGTCGGCTTCGGCGAAGCCGTCGAGAGCGCGGCGCGGCGTCGCCTTCGGCGCGTCTGCCAGGAACAATGCGACTCCCTTCGACGTGCGCGCGGAGACAACCAGCCTGGGCGCGAGCTGCACCGACTTCTTCTCGCCCTCGACGATCCAGTGGTCGCCGGATTTCGTGGCGGCGCACTTCACGGCGGCGAGGTCGTAGCGGGCACCGCTCTCCAGGTGCGCGAACGCCATTTTCAGCCGGCCTTCGGCGACCGCGGGCAGAACCGTGCTCTTCTGCGCCGCGCTGCCGGCGCGCGCGACGAGGCGGCTCGCCATCACCGTGGCGAGATAGGGCTCGACGACCAGCGCCTCGCCGAACGCTTCCATGATCGCCATCAGGTCGACCGCGCCGCCGCCGAAGCCGCCGTAGTCGGGCGAGAGCGGCAGCGCGAGGAGTCCCATCTCGGCGAACTTCGCCCAGACCTCGGGACCGCCGTCGAGAAGCTTCTTCCTCTGCTCGAACGAGTATTGCGCCTGCAGGTAGCGGCGCAGCGAATCGGCGAGAAGCTGCTGCTCTTCGTTGTAGTCGAAATTCATAGGCCCAGCGTCATCTTCGAGATGATGTTGCGTTGAATCTCGTTGGAGCCGGCATAGATGGTCGTCTTGCGCATCGAGAGATAGCGGTTGCGCAGCGCCACCGAGAATTCGTCATTCGCGGCCGGATCCATCGCGTCGAGCGCGAGTTCGGTGAGGCCCTGCTGGATCTCGGTGCCCTTGATCTTCAGCATCGACACGTCGGCGCCCGGCGGCTGGCCGGTGCGGCGCATGCGGTCGAGGAAGCGCAGGTTGGTGATCTCGAGCGCCATCAGCTCGACCTCGAGCCGGGCGAGGCGGTCGCGAAACCGGATATCCGAGATATTTTTCGAAAAGTCCTTGACCTTCTCCAGCTCGCGCTTCGAGGCGCCGATGCGGCCGGTGTTCATGCGCTCGTAGCCGAGCAGGTATTTCGCCACCGTCCAGCCCTTGCCTTCGTCGTGCACGCGGTTCTCGACCGGCACCTTCACGTCGTCGAAGAACACCTCGTTCACCTCGTGCGCGCCATCCATCAGGATCAGCGGCCGGATGGTGATGCCCGGCGTCTTCATGTCGATCAGCACGAAGGAGATGCCTTCCTGGCGCTTGTCGCTGCTGTCGGTACGCACCAGGCAGAAAATCCAGTCGGCGTAGTGGGCGAGCGTGGTCCAGATCTTCTGCCCGTTCACCACGTAGTGATCGCCCTGGCGGACGGCTTTCGTCTTCAGCGATGCGAGGTCGCTCCCCGAGCCTGGCTCGGAATAGCCCTGGCACCAGAAATCCTCTCCCTTGAAAATCCTCGGCAGGAACCGTTTCTTTTGCGCGTCCGTTCCGAACTGGAGCAGCACAGGCGCGCACATCGACAACCCGAACGGAATCAGCGGCGGCCCGCCGGCGTAGCCGAGTTCTTCCTCGAAGAGGTAGCGCTGCACCACGTTCCAGCCCGTGCCGCCCCACTCCTTCGGCCACGCCGGCGCGACCCAGCCCTTGGCGGCGAGGATGCGGTGCCAGCTCAGCAGGTCGTCCTTGGAGAGATGCTCGTAGCGCTCGACCTTCTCCTTCAGCGCGCGCGGCAGGTTCGCCGCGAGCCAGGCGCGCGCTTCGTCGCGGAAGCCCAGCTCTTCGGGGGAGTAGTTGAGGTCCATGGGACGTTAAAAGTCTAAACCAGTTGCGTGTTTCAAACGCTCTGTCGCTCGACGCGATACGCGTCGAGAGCGCGCGCGAGCCGCTCGGGGACCGGGATCGCCTTGCCGTCCGCCCGGCTGAGGGCGACGATGGTCAGGGATCCTTCTGCTTTCACCTCCCCGCCCGCCGCCCTGACGGTGAAGTCGAGTTGAATCGAGCTCCGGCCGATACGCCCGACACTGATTGTGGTTTCCAGCTCCTCGTCCAGCCGCGCCGGAGTACGAAGGTCGATGTGGAATTGCACCCGCGGCAGCCAGATATCCAGCGCCTGCCATAACGTTGCGTAAGGAAATCCTGACGCGCGGAACATTTCGGTCTCGGCGAGCTCGACGAAGCGCGTATACGCGTCCCAGCGGATCAGGCCGCTCACGTCGACGTCGCTCCAGCGCACGTGCTCGCGCACGCGAAAGGCGTTCATCGCCGGTTCAAAGGATGGTCACGCCGCCGTCGGCGACGATCACCTGGCCGGTGATGAACGCCGACGCATCGGAGGCGAGGAAGACGGCGATGCCGCCGATGTCCCGCGGCTCCCCCAGCCGGCGCAGCGGCGTGTTGGCAACGCGCTCCTCGGCGCGCTTGGGATCCTCCCAGAGAGCGCGGGCGAACTCGGTCTTGATCAGGCCCGGGGCGATGGCGTTGACGCGCACGTTCTTCGGCCCCCACTCGGCGGCGAGGTTGCGCACCAGGTGGTGGCCCGCGGCCTTCGACATGCCGTAGGCGCCGATCACAGTATTGGCGATCAGGCCGCCGATCGAGCCGACCAGGGTGAAGCTGCCGCCGCTCTTCATGTCCGGCAGCGTCATGCCCGCCAGCCAGAGCACGCTTTTCAGGTTGTTGGTGAAGATTTTGTCGAACGCCTCGTCGTCGATGCCGGTCAACGGCCCGTAGTAGGGGTTGCTGGCAGCGTTTGCGACCACGATGTCGATCCGGCCCCACTTCGCCCGCGTCGCATCGACCAGCGCCTTCAGCTCCTCCTTGCGGGATACGTTGCAGGCCTTGGCCAGCACCTCGAACTTCTGCTTCTCGAATTCCGCCTTGACCTGCTCGCAGGCATCCGCCTTGCGGCTCGAGATGGCGACCTTTGCGCCCGCGCGCGCCAGCTCCTCGGCGATGGAGCGGCCGATGCCCCGCGTCGAGCCCGTGACGAGCGCGACCTTGCCGCTCAGATCGAACAGTGAGGATTTCACTTAGCGAAATCTAATATGACTATATTGACATGCGAGCCTAGGCAGACAGAATAGCGAAACACCCGCATCGACACAAAATCCCGGAGGAGAAGCTTTCATGGGCGCACCCGAACCCGCGGCACCCCTTTCCCAGCCTGCAGGCTTCAGCTACGAGCACGAGGGTGACCGCCAGTTCGCGACCACGCTCGCGCGCGGCCTGGAAGTCTTGCGCTGTTTCACGCCGCTCGAGCCGTTGCTCGGCAACAAGGAGATTTCGGTGCGCACCGGCCTGCCCAAGCCGACCGTGTCGCGCCTCACTTACACGCTCACCAAGCTCGGCTACCTGCGGCACAACATGCGCCTCGGCAAGTACCAGCTCGGCTCGGCGGTGCTGTCCATCGGTTACCCGCTGCTCGCATCGATGAACGTGCGCCAGGTGGCGCGGCCGGTGATGAAGGAGCTCGCCGACTACTGCAACGGCTCCGTCTCGATGGGCATCCGCGACCGCCTGAGCATGGTCTACGTCGAGTCCTGCCGCAGCGGCAACGGCATCACCACCCTGCCGGACATCGGCACGTCGGTCCCCATCTCGCACTCGGTGATCGGCCGCGCCTTCCTCGCCGCCTGCACGCCGCCCGAGCGCGAGGCGGTGCTGAACCACATGAAGGTCAAGGAGCCGGAGAGCCACCGCAAGTACCGGCCGTCGATCGACAAGTCGCTCGACGACATCCGCCTGCGCGGCTTCTGCGCCTCGACCGGGGAGCTGCGCCGCGAGGTGTATGCGGTCGGCGTGCCGATGCGGCGCACCGTGGACGGCGAGATCGTCGCCTTCAACTGCATCGTGCCCGCGTTCCTGGTGAAGAAGGGCCAGCTCGAGGACGATCTCGGGCCGCGCCTGGTCGCCGTGGTCCGCAACATCGAGGCGTCCTTAGGGCTGCACTAGAAGCCGTGCAAACCGCAGGTCTGCACTGAAAGAGTTCCTCCAGTACTTCTACAGCCTGGATGACGAGGCGGCGCTCGCGCTGACGCGCGCCGGGCGCATCGTCATCATCCTGCTGGTCGCCTGGGCGCTGCAGGCGCTCGCCGGGCGGCTGATCCGGAGCTTCCGCAAGTACCTGGAGCGGCGCGTGAGCGGCCCCGACGAGCTGCCGCGCATCACCACCGTCGGCCGCGTGTTCCGCTATAGCGCGACCGTGGTTGTCGTGCTGGTGGCGGGCATGCTGGTCCTCGGCGAGCTGGGCATCTCCATCGCGCCCATCCTCGCCACCGCCGGCGTCGCCGGCGTCGCCATCGGCTTCGGCGCGCAGAGCTTGATCAAGGACTACCTCAGCGGCTTCTTCCTGCTGCTCGAGGACCAGATCCGCGAAGGCGACGTGGTGGAGGTCGCTGGCAAAGCGGGCATCGTCGAAGAGATGACCCTGCGCTACGTGCGCCTGCGCGACGGCGACGGCTACGTTCACTTCGTGCCGAACGGCGAGATCAAGCTGGTCAGCAACCGCACGCGCGGCTTCGCTCGGGCGGTGGTCGATGTCGGCGTGGGCTACGGCGTCGACATCGACCAGGCACTCGGCGTGATGCGCGAGGTGGGCCGGGCGATGCGCGCTCACGAGCAGTGGAAGGCCCGCCTGCCCGACGACGTCGAGGTCCTCGGCGTGGAGAAGCTCGACAACTCGGCGGTCGTGCTGCGCGTTCAACTCAGGGTGGTGCCGGCGATCGAGCGAGACAACGTCAGGCGCGAATACCTGAGGCGCATCAAGGAAGCCTTTGCGGGGCGCGGCATCGAGATCCCGTTCCCACAGATCACGATCCACTCCGCGAGAGCCGACGTGAGCGGCGAGTGATATGACCCGATTGCTGTGCACGTTTCTGTTTCTGCTGACTGTGCCGGCGTGTGCACACGCCCAGCCGACCGGCAGACCTCTCCGCATTGGAGCGATCGATGATGACGTCGTTAAGCTCGAGCCATTCCGAGGAGAACTCCGAAAGCTCGGATGGTCAGACAAGAGTCTCGTGGTCGAATCGAAAATAGGACGAGCCCAGGACTATGCAGTATTCGCGGCAGATCTCGTTCGTGCCAACGTCGATCTCATCTTTGCGCCTACGACGCCAGCCGTTCAGGCAGCCAAAGCCGCCACGCAAACCATCCCCATCGTGTTCGCCCTAGCCGCCGACCCTGTACGAAGTGGGTTTGTCTCGAACCTACGCGCCCCTGGCGGCAACATTACAGGCACCACACCCATCAATGCGGAGTTGAGCGCCAAGCGGGTGGAATTACTCAAGCAGGCGTTCCCGAGGATGAGGCGAATCGGCGTGCTGGTAGATCCTGGTATACGCTACTCAGCCGCTTCGCTTCGCGAACTGGAACAGGCAGCGCGCAATTTGCGGCTCGAAGTTCACGTAGCGCAATGGCGGGACGGAAGCGAACTCGACGCGGCCTTCCTGTCAATGAAGGCGGCAGCGGTCGACGGTTTTGTTGTGGTGCCGACTCCTGCCGTTTGGCCAAATCAGCACAGGATGGCTGAGTTGGCGATCGCTCATCGCCTTCCCGGAATTACCCCGGCGCCGGAATTCGCGCGCAGTGGGCTATTGATAGCTTACGGCCAGAGCCTGCTGGAGCAGTACCGCCGTGCTGCAATTTACGTGGATAAGATACTGAGGGGAGCTAAGCCGGGGACACTACCTGTTGAACAACCGACGAAGCTCGAACTGGTGATCAATCTCAAAGCGGCAAAGAGCCTCGGCTTGAGTGTGCCAAAGGAGTTCATTTTTCGCGCCGACGAAGTTATCGAGTGACGGATCAGCGCGCCTCGCCGCGAAAGTTAGCCTTCACGGAGTACCGATGCTTCGGCAACGTGGTGAAAAGCAAGCTGACGGGAAGTGGTTCACCGACACAGCGGAGCGCAACAAAGGCCCGATCCTCGACATCCTTGCGCGAGTTCTGCCCAGGCAGGGCGTCGTGCTGGAGGTTGCCAGCGGCACGGGGCAGCACGTTCTTCATTTCGCCAAGGCGCTTCCTGGCCTCACCTGGCAGCCGTCAGATCCGGATCCGGAGCTTCGCGAGTCCATAGCGCTGCGCGTCAAGGAGCAGCAGCT
>Ga0134122_10002115_pt1 | contig 14573 bp, 11 predicted proteins | sample KB302_FD_96461 | JGI IMG/M metagenome (GOLD analysis project Ga0134122, IMG submission 96461) | Terrestrial soil microbial communities without Nitrogen fertilizer from Kellogg Biological Station, Michigan, USA - KB3-0-2 | ecosystem: Environmental > Terrestrial > Soil > Unclassified ... | reverse complement strand
GCGAAGTCGACCGCTCGGCGGGATACCACCTCGCGGCGGGTGCGCGCCAGGCCTGCCTGATGCCGCCTCCCCAGCTCGGGAGCTGGTTGTCCCCGGCGGAGGCGCGCCGCATGAGCCCACCCTCGAAGCTCGCCGTCGCCGCGGCGCGCATGGGGCTGCGCTGCGCCGGTCTGCCGGACACCAGCGAGGAGGGAACGGCCGTCGTCGTGGCGACTGCGTTCGGGCCCTCGACGAACACCGAAGCGCTGCTGCGCCAGATCCTCTGCGAAGGACCGGAATCCGCCTCTCCGTCCCTGTTCATGGAGAGCGTCGCCAATGCTCCGGCAGCGCAGATCGCGATCGCAGTACGGGCTCAGGGGCCGAACCTCACCGTCTGCCAGCGCGAGGCAGGCCCGTTGATCGCTCTCGGCCGCGCGGCCGGCGAGGTTGCCCGGGGCCGCGTCCGCCGTGTCCTGGCCGGCTCGGTGGACGAGATGACGCCGCTCCTTCATGCCTTGCTGGACCGTCTCGGCGCCCTGGCCCGTCCCGATCCTGACGGTGCCGAGGCGGCGCGGCCCTTCGACCGGCGGCGGTGCGGCTTCCTCGCCGGGGAGGGGGCGACCCTGGTGGTGCTGGAGAGCGAGGAGGGATTGCGGCAGCGCGGCGGCCGGGCGCTGGCCAGAGTGCTCGGTTGGGGGAGCGCCTTCGATCCTACGGCTCCGTCGGCCGGCTGGGGGACGGGCGCCGGGACTCTCGCCCGCGACCTGCTGCGCGCGCTGCGCCGTACCGGAGTGGAGTTGGCGGACGTGAATCTGATCGTCTCCGGAGCCTCGGGTTCCCGGGAAGGGGACCGCTTGGAGGCGCACGTGCTGCGGCAAGCGTGGGGCGAGACGCCGCTCCCCCCTATCGTGACGCCCAAGTCGATCACCGGCGAGTACGGCGGCGGCCTGCTGGGCGCGGCGGTGCTGGCGGCTGCCGGCTCGCCCTTCGGTCCCACCGCCGGCTTTCAGGAGACCGATCCCGAGCTGGGGATCACGCCGCACGACGGCTCGCCGCTGGCGCCGCCGGAGATCATCCTTGTCACCAGCCTTGCAGCGGGAGGAGCCGCGGCGTGGCTGATCCTGGGGAGAGCATGAGCGCACGCATCGCCGCAGCCATCCCCGCCTACCAGGCAGGGCCATCTGTCGCCGCGGTCGTGCAGGGCGTTCTCCGCGAGCTGCCGGAGGTGCTGGTGATCGACGACGGCTCGACGGACGCGACAGCCGAGGAAGCACGCCGCGCCGGGGCACGCGTCGTTTCCTTTCCCCACAATCGGGGCAAGGGGGCCGCGCTGGCTGCCGCTTTTCAGGACCTTTTCGGCCGCGGCTTCGACAGCGTTCTCACCTTGGACGCCGACGGCCAGCACCTCTCTGCCGAGATTCCCAAGCTCCTGGCAGCCGCCGCGGACGCCGATCTGGTGCTGGGTATCCGCGACCATCTCTTCGCCGAGATGAGCCCGCTGCGCCGGGCCAGCAACCGGCTCTCCTCGAAGGCGATCTCCTTTGCCGCCGGCCAGTGCTTCACGGACATCCAGACCGGGTTCCGCGTCTACTCGCGCCGCCTGATCGAGGCGGTTGGCTTCCCCGAGGCGCGCTTCGAAGCGGAGAGCGCGGTGGTGGTGCGGGCGGCCCGCCTTGGCTTCAAGGTGGTCACGTTGCCGGTTCGGCTGGGGTTTGCCGACGGGCGGACGACCAGCCATTTCCGCCCTCTGGTCGACAGCCTGCGGATCGCCGGCGCCGTGACTCGCGCGCGGTTGGAGATGGTGCGATGGGCGCGGTCCTCGTAACCGGTGGCAGCCGCGGCCTCGGCCGAGCCGTCGTCGAGGCGCTCGCCGCCGAGCCGGAAGCGCGGGTGGCCTTCACCTGGAATTCGGACGAGAGTGCGGCACGGACCGTGGAAGAGGCGACCGGCGCGCAAGCCTTTCGTCTGGACCTGCGGGACCGGGACCGGCCCGACGACCTGGTCACCGAGGTCGAGGCGGCGCTGGGGCCGGTCGACGGCTTGGTCAACAACGCCGGCCTGCGCCGCGAGGCGCTCCTCGCCATGACCTCCGACGAGGATTGGGACACCGTGCTCGACGCCAACCTCGGCGGGCTCTTCCGCTGCTGTCGCGCGGTGCTGCGCGGCATGATGGTGCGGCGGCGGGGGGCGATCGTCAACGTCTCCTCCCTCTCCGCTCTTCACGGTGTCGCCGGACAGGGTGCCTACGCCGCCTCCAAAGCCGGCATCCTTGGTCTCACCCGCTCGCTGGCGCGAGAGGCGGGTAAGCGCGGCGTACGGGTGAACGCCGTGGTCCCAGGTTTCGTGGCCACCGATCTGACCGCCGGGCTGCCCGAGGCGGCCGTCACCTTCCTGCGGGCCGGCGAATGTCTGCCGAAGGGTGTGCAGCCGGGCGATGTGGCTCAGGCGGTCCTCTTCCTGCTCTCGGATCGGGCCAGGGCGATCACCGGCCATGCCCTGGTGGTGGACGCGGGCGCCTCCGCCTGAAGGGACCGTTTGGCTCGCTCGCGATTCTCCTCCCTGCTCGCCGCCGCTATCTGCCGCCGCCCGCGGCTGCTGCTGGCCGTCACCCTGGTCCTGACACTGGCGGCCCTGCTGCCGGCGCTGCGTTTCCGCGTCGAGACCGATCTCGCGGCCCTGCTGCCCGAAGGCTCGCCCGCCGCCGACGACTACCGGCTTTTTCTCCATACCTTCGGCGGCTTCGAAAAGGTCTTCGTCATCGTTCGCTCGTCGCGTGGACAGGTGACAGATAGAGCGGCGCTGACCGGAGCCGCCGAGCGGCTGGCGGACATCCTGGCGCGCAGCCCGGAGGTTGCGGAGGCGCGCTCCGGCCTCACCGAAGACGACGAGCGTTTCTTCCTGACTTATGTTGCGCCGCGGTTGCCGCTGCTGATGCACGGCGAGACTTGGAGTCGAGACCTGGCCCACCGTCTCGAGCCGGGGGCGATCCACACCCGCGTGGCGCAGATGCGGCAGACGCTGCGCGGTCCCGCCGGATCGATAGCGGCACCGTTCTTCGCCGCCGATCCATTGGGGCTCTCCGAAGGCCTCCTCGCCGCCGCGGCGACGGCCCTGCCGATCGATCCGCTGACCGGCAGCTTCGTGTCACGCCGGGGGGATGCCGCCCTGGTGATCCTCACTCCGGCGCGAGCGGAGATCGATCCGGCGGGAGGGCGGGCACTCCTGGCGGAGCTCGGCCGCGCGTATGCCGAGGTCCAACGCTCGGCGGGAGTGCCCCTGGACTTCAAGGCCGTCGGCGGACCGATCTACGCCGCTCAGGACGAGGCCCTGCTGCGCAGCGACCTCACCCGTACGGCCACGGCCTCGGGACTCGGGGTGGTCGTGCTGCTGCTCCTCGGTTTCGGCGGCGCCTTCCTCCCTCTCGTCATCCTGGCTTCCGTCGTCGCCGGCCTGGTGTGGACCGTGGCGGCGACCGCGCTGTGGCTGGGTAGCGTCACGGTGGTGGGGGTCGGCTTCGCCGCCGCGCTTCTCGGCATGGGAGTCGAGTACGGCATCCACGGTGGCGCCCGCTTCCGCCAACTGCGAGCGGCCGGCCAGGATGCCACGACCGCTCTGGCCGGCACCTTTGAGAATCCGGGGCCGGGGATCGTCTCCTCGGCGCTGACCACGGCGGCAGGGCTGGGCGCGCTCTGCCTGGCCCACTTCCGTCCCCTGCGCGAGCTGGGCCAGGTGCTCACCGTAGGTGTGTTGGTGACGCTGGTCACGACCGTGGCCCTGGGAGCGACAGTCCTGGTGGGTTTCCCCCGCCGCTCCGCGGTCTCTGCGCCGCCGAGGCTGTGGCGGCGCATCGGCCAGCCGGCTCTCGCCAGGACGGTTGGCTTCGCCGCCGGCCGGCCGGTAGCGGTCCTCGGCGCCGCCCTTCTGCTCACCGCCGTTTCGTCCTGGGGGGTCTCGCGCCTGTCGTTCTCCACCGACCTGCGTTCACTGCGCCCGGCGGACCACCCCTCGGCTGAAGCGGAGCGGCTCCTCGTCGACAGCTTCGGCCTCGGTCTCGACACCTTCACCGTGGTAGCTCCGGGCCGGACGCTGGCCGAGGCGCTGGACAAGGCGGCTGCCGTGCGGCCGGTGCTGGAGTCGCGCCTGGGACGTGGCGCCGAGATCACCTCGCCTGCCGAGTGGCTGATCCAAGGTCCGCGCCTGGCGCGGCGCCTGCGCGATCTGCGGCGCCTGCCGTTGGCGGGCGCCGCGGACGACTTCGACCGCGAGCTTGCGGCGGCGGGCTTCCGGCAGGAGCCCTTCGCGCCGGCCCTCGCCGCGCTGAGGGCCATGGGACGGGGGGAGGATCCCAATCCGCCGCCTCGCGCAGAGTGGCCCCGGTGGATGTCCGAGCTGGTGCGGGTGGGCCCGGCAGGGGCGGCTGCCGCGGTGCACGTCCGAGCGCCGCTCAGCGCGCAGCGATCCGCCGATCAACTGGCGAAGGAGCTCGCGCGCATCTCTCCCGATCTGGCGCTCGCTTCCATCCCCCGGGTGGGAGCGGAGCTGCGCGGCCTGGCGCTTCAGGACCTCGCTCGATCGAGCGCCCTCGCCCTGGTCCTGGTGGCCGCAGTGGTCGTCGTCTCCGTCCGCTGGCGGGTCGGCGATTCGCTGCTCTCCAGCCTGCCGCTGGCGTTGGGGTGCCTGTGGACTTTCGGCCTCTGGGGAGCCTGCGGCGGGCACGTCGATCTACTTGCCATCTCCACTCTGCCTGTGCTCTTCGGCACCGCTGTCGATCTCGGGGTTCACTCGGTCCATGGCGGGCGCTTGCGGCCGGACGAGGGGATCCGCGGTACCATAGTGGATTCCGGACTGGCGATGATCCTGATCGCATTGACCACCGGCGTCGGTTTCGGCAGCCTGGGATCGTCTCGCGTCCCCGGCATCCGGAACGCCGGCACTCTGGTTGCCCTGGGCGTCACCGCCTGCCTGATTGCCACGTTCCTGGTCCTGCCGGCACTGGAATCGCTGTTCCGCCGGGAGCGGAAGAGGAGCTCGAAGGTTCTGCAGCCATGAGTGTTTCTCTTCGTCAGGAACCACCCCCTCATGCGCCGGAGGCCGGCTGGACCCGCCGCGTCTTGGGGCCTTTCCATGTCACCGGCGTCTTCTGGTTCCGCCTTCATCGGTTCGGGGTCCGCATCCTGCCCTCCGGCACGCTGCGCTTCGTGGTCGCTCTGTTCACGACGTTCTTCTGGCTCGCTTTGCGCAAGATCCGCGCGGCCGTCGCCTCCAATCTGGTGCCGGTGCTTGGCCCCTGCGGCTGGTGGGAGCGGCAGCGACGGATCTACCGTACCTTCTGGAAGTTCGCCTGGTGTCTCTCGGAACGATACGAGCGTTTGAGCACCGAACGGGCCTTCACGATCGGCCTCGAGGGTGAAGAGATCTGGCGGCAGCTCGCCGGCTCGCCACAGGGTTTCGTCCTGGTGACGGCCCACCTGGGGAACTGGGAAGTCGGCTCGATGCTCCCGGCAGCGCGGGACGGCCGGCGGGTCCACGTGGTGCGGGAGGCCGAGACCGACCCGCGGGCGCAGCGGTTCATCGAGGGGCTCATCCGCAGCCGCGGGGGCGAGCTGTACACGACTCACTTCGCCGAGGAGCCACGGCTCGGCGTCGAGCTGTTGGACGCCTTGCGGCAGGGCGAGATCGTGGCCCTCCAGGGAGACCGTCCGCGCGCCGGCGGCCGAACGGCGGAAACGAATCTCTTCGGCCGACCTTTCCCACTGCCGATCGGGCCGGCCGCTCTCGCCCGGGCCGCCGGCGTGCCGCTGGTGCCGGCTTTCGTCTTCCGTGAACGGCGGCTCACTTATCGTTGCGTAATCCGGCCTGCCATCCATGTCGTTCGCAGCGCCGACCGGGGGCGGGATCTCCAGGAAGCTCTCGAACGGTTCGCCGCCGAGCTCGCAGCCGCCATCCGGCGAGATCCCCACCAGTGGTTTTGTTTTCGCACACTGTGGAAGGCGAAGAACGGCGTAGAATAAAGCCAGTCTTACTGATTCCATCTACTGAGCTCGAGGAGGCCGGCGCAGGGAGCGGTCGATCCGGGGACCGGAGTCTCCGGCTGGTCGTGAAACGCCTTGCGAAAGGACCTTGATAATGAAAGCGCGCCCCGCAGTCGTCATCCTTGCCCTCGCCCTTACACTTCTCCCCTCAGCGTTGCGCCCCCAGGAGCTCGTCCTGGAAGCCGAGCCCGGCGTCCAGGTCCTTAGTGCCTGCGATACCACCCACGTCCTCTTGACCTGCATCTACAAGCACGTCGAGAACGAACTGGGAGTGAGCGCTGGCGGGATCATCCAGCTCGACGGTGAGCAGTTCATCGTCGTATGGATGGGTCCTGGCTACCACCTGGAGTCCGGAATCGTCATCGAACCGCAGGGAGACGCCGTCAAGGGCCTGCGAGGCCAGCGCTGGCTGGAGGTCTACCCGGACCAGGGAAAGATCCACACCTCCCTCGCCTGGAAGGACGCGGATGGCAACCGGTCCCTGAGCGCCTCCGACAGCCTGACGCTCGATTCCGGTCCAGCGCTCATGGTGAAGGACGTGCGGCTCCAGTTGCGGGTGACGCCGGCTTCCGCTCGCGCGGAGCCGCCGTCTCCGGCAGAGGCAGCCCGGCCGCCCACCATTCCCTGACGCCGCCACGGAACCAGAGCACGTCACGGAAGCCGAGACGCGCGGCCTGGGCTCCTGCCTTGCGGCTGCGCACGCATTCGGGACCGTAGCAGTAGACGACAAGGGGGATGGTGGTGCGGTCGGCGCCGGGCCACCCCGCCTCGACCGCTTGCTCGAAATTGCTGGCGAAGGCGTGGTAAGGCAGGTTGCGGGCGCCGGGCAGATGACCGATCGCGAAGTCTCGCGCTTCGCGCAGGTCGAGCAGGATCAGCCGACGGGGCGGGTGGTCCTGCTCAAGGCCGGGGTCTTCGCTCTTCAGGAGTGCGGCCAGCTCCGCGGTTTCGATCACCCTGACAACTGGATGTGCCTTGTCCGCGCTCCACTGCCGCCAGCCCCCTGGGAAAACGCGAACATCGAGGCCGGCCATGGTCAGGAGCGAGTATCCAAGGCCGATGCGCCTGTCACGAGGGTCCTCCCCGTAGAGGACGAAAGTGGAGTCGAGGTTGACCGGATCGCCGGGCCGGGGACCGAGCGTGCCAAGGAGCTGGCGCAGCGCGGCCGGTTCCGGCCAGCGGTCGTCCGCGGGGAGAAGGGAGCGAGGGTCGAAGGGCAGGCTGTAGGGAATGTGTCCGTCGCCGAACGTCGGGGGCGTTAGCCAGCGGTCCCACCCCCGGACGTCGCGCACGTCCAGCAGCTCGACTCCGACCGTGCCAAAGGCTTCGGCCACCCAAGCCGCGTCTACGGTGGCACCGGAGCGGGACGGCACACGGAATTGCACGGCACGCCGCTGGGAAGGCCGGGTCTCAAGGGGATGCCCGGCAGCTGCCCAAGCCTCGAATCCACCGTCCAGGATCCGGACCTTGCGGCAGCCAGCCCAGTGCAGCAGCCAGAACAGCTCGGCCAGCCACTCGCGGTCCGAGCCGCCATAGAGGACCACCGTCTCCTCGCTTCTGATGCCCCTCTCAGCCAGCAGAGACCGTATGTCGGTCGGGGTATTGGTCTCCTCTTCTGGGCTCCAGGCCGCTACAGCCCTGGGCAGGTGACCCTTTTCGTAAGCGCCGGTGGTGCGGGCGTCCAGCGCTACTGCATTTCCCTCCTTGAAAAGGGCGATCAGATCCCGGGCGCCGATCAGAATGGGGGGAAACACCGGGGCGCGCACCGGTGGGGCGGGTGGGGGCCATTGCAGGGGTGAGCTCTGCCCGGCGACCGGCGGCCCGGATACGAGGAGCATCAGAGCGAGCGAGCAGAATCCAGTTTTCTTTCCCATGCGGAGATGCTAATCTTTAGACGAATACCGGACAAGGAGATTTCCGTACACTTCTGCGCGCTGTGGTCTCGAGCCGGGTGATGAACGTTCCCTATGACGTACGGTACGGCCTCCGTAAGCTGAACAATAACGTTGCCTTCACGGTCGTGGCCGGAGCTTGTCTGGCGCTCGGGATTTGCGCCAGCATCACGGTCTTCAGCGTGGCCAACGCTCTGCTGCTGCGGCCCATCCCCGGTGTGCTTGCACAGGACCGGCTCGTCTCCTTGACCTCCAAGCCCGTGGCAGACGAGATGGGCTATCTGGTCGACCGTCCACTATCCTATCCGGGCTTTCTGCGCTACCGGGAAGGGAGTTCTCTTTTTTCCGGACTAGTGGCCTACCAGACGGTGCCGGCCAATCTGGTCGTGAGCGGTGAGCCGTTCCGGGTAAGCGGACAGGTCGTTACCGATAACTACTTCACCACGCTCGGCCTGCGGCCCGCCGCGGGCCGTCTCTTCATCCCTGGTGAGGGGGTGCGAGAAGCGCAGCCGGAGGTGGTCGTGAGCCATGCCCTCTGGCAGCGCGCTATGGTGGGGCGTCAGAGGCTGGGCAGCACGGTGAATCTAAACGGGCACCCCTTCGTGGTGGTGGGAGTCGCGCCCGCGAGATTCCGCGGCACGCTGCACGAGGACGATCTTGATATCTGGATGCCGATCGAGACCGCCCCCCTCGTGCGCACCGATTTGAGCGAGCGTGATCTGCAAGATCCGGAGAAGGCCTGGCTCTTCGGCTTCTTCGGCCGCCTGGCCCCGGGCGCGGACATGGAGCGTGCCCAGAAGCAGATGGACATGCTCGCGAGCCGCCTTGCTGACGGCCTCCCGGCGAGAAAGCGCCCACCCGGGATGCAGCTCTACCCCGGGCCCAGAATCCGGCCAGGGACCCATGGCGCCCTCGCAAGCCCGCTGGCGCTGCTAGCCGTCGTCGTCGGCCTGCTGATGCTGGTGGTGTGTGCAAATCTGGGAGGGCTTCTGCTGGTCAAGGCGGCGGCGCGACAGGAGGAAATGGGCGTGCGACTGGCTCTCGGGGTGACCCGCGGGCAGCTTGTGCGTCAGCTCCTCGCGGAGAGCGTTACGTTGTCTCTGGTCGGAGGCGCCGTTGGATTCCTCCTGTCGCTCTGGACAGTCGACGCTCTTCAGGGCTTTTCGTTGGGGCTGTTCCTGCCTCGGTTCAGGGACCTCTCGGTGGACGGCCGTGTCGTTGCGTTCGCGGTCGCTATCTCGTTGACGGCCGGGGTGCTCTTCGGCCTGGTGCCGGCCCTGTGGTCCACCCGCAGCCAGGTGGTGCCGTTGCTGCGGAGAGGCGACAACGGTGGGCTCGACCGAAACCGGAGCCGCCTCCAGGAGATGTTCGTCATCGCTCAAGTGACGGTATCCTTGGTGCTCCTCGTCTCCTCCGGCCTTTTCCTGCGCACATTGCGGAACCTGCAGTCCGTAGACCCGGGATTCGACAGCACGAACATTCTGAACCTGCGGATCGATCTGGCGCTTCAGAGGTACTCCGAGCCGCGTGGCCGCCTGTTCTTCGAGCAGCTCCTGCCGCCGGTGCGGCGGCTGCCCGGCATCCGTTCTGCGGCGCTGGTTTCCTGGGTACCTCTCGCGCTCGCCAATGATGCCGGCCGCTTCACCACTCTGCAATCGCCTGGCAGGGAGAGGGGAAACAGGGTGCTGTGGAGTCAATTCAGCGTTGCCTTCCCTGGCTACTTCCGGAGTCTGGGAATCCCATTGCTGCGCGGCCGGGACTTCTCCGCCGGCGACCGCCAGGACTCGAGCCCCGTGGTGATCCTCAACGAGAAGCTGGCAGGAGCGCTGTGGCCGGGCCGGGACCCGATCGGCGAGCGGGTAGATGTGAAACTGGCTGGAAAGAGTGAGATTTGCGAAGTCGTCGGCATCGCGCGAAGCGTTCGCGTCGAGCGCCTGCAGGACGACCCGCAACCCTTTCTCTATCTGCCTTTCGCTCAACACTATCAGCCTTCCATGACGTTGCAGGTGAGGACGACGGGAGACCCCCTGCAGGCGGTCGATGCCATCCGCGCGGTGGTGCGCAAGATGGATCCCAGTCTCGGCATTCAGGTCAGCCGCTTCAGCGACGAGGTCGAGGAGACATTGGCGCAACCCAGGCTGCTCTCCTGGCTGCTCGGCAGTTTCAGCCTGACGGCCTTGCTGGTTACCGCCATCGGTCTTTACGGCACCCTCGCTTACGCGGTGAGCCGCCGCACGCGAGAGTTGGGGATCCGCATGGCCCTCGGTGCCCGGGGCTTTGAGATCGTGGCCATGGTTCTTCGGCGAGGGCTGGCACTGACGCTGGCCGGACTTGCCTTCGGCCTCGTGACCGCCTCATGGGTTACCAGCGTGTTCTCCAGCTTCCTATTCGGAGTGACCCCTACCGATCCAGGCGTCTTCGTCTCGGTGTCCCTGCTGCTGACGGCGGTAGGGCTTGCGGCCAGCTCCCTGCCGGCCTACTCGGCGACCCGGGTCGATCCGATCGCCGTCATTCGCCACGAATAACTAGTCGGCGAGGAAGGTGCTGATCGTGCCGGCTACGACCTCGCGACCTGGAGAGCCCACCGAGATCTGGTAGATGGAAAGCGGTGAGGCGCCGCCTTGGAACCGGGCTGATACGCGAAGCGGCCTGCCGGCGGCCAATGTGGGGTTGGCGAAGCGAGCCTCGCGGACTCCGACCAGATAGCCCCTCCGCGGTCCGGGGTGCTCTTGCCGGCGGTTCAGCGCCTCCAGAACCGCCGCCGCCTGGGCCGCCGCTTCAATCCCGGTATAGGCGGGAAACCAGTTCCCTTCCGCGAGAGGGTGGAGCCGGGGGAACTCCGCCACGCAGACGATCTCCTCGTCTGAGGCCCCGAGGATGCTCTGGATGAAGCGGGCGGGCGGAGCGTGTGGGAGGAATTTCTCGACGGGAGTGAAGTCGCCGCTCGTCTCGACAATCTTCTCGTCTCGGAGTTCTCCGTCAGCCGGCGCGGATTGAACGAAACCCGAGCTGACCGTCTTCCCCTCGCCGCGTATCTCGAAGCGAGCCCAGCCGGCTCCGTCTGGATCGCTGATCGACAGCTCGAGGAGGTCTCCCGGAGAGACCGGCTGGCGCAGCTTCAACGAGCGAACGGCGGAGAGGCCGGTCCGTCCGGTGAGTCCATTCAGGGCGCGCTCCGCCAAGGCGAGATGGGCGATGCCGGGGAGGATGGGGTGGCCAGGAAAGTGGCCCTCGAACAGCGGACTCGAAGGGGGGATCTCGACGCGGAACCTGCGGCCCTGCTCCGCCGTGCCGGCGTCGAGCAGGCGGTACAGCTCGCCGGGGACGGTGCTCATCCCGTGCTGGCGGAGGGCTCGGGCTCGGCGGCGGGTACGGCGGCCGGCTCGGAGGCGAGCAGCGAGAAGCGTTCGCGCCGGGGAACCAACGGGAACCGCCGGTTGAGCCGCACGAACAACTCGAACAGCCGCAGCCGCCAGCGCAACGCGAACGGCGGTCGCGGAAAGGCGTTGCCGGCCAGCAGCGACATGATCGCCCGGTGCACCTCGAGAGGCCCCTCGCCGTTGAGGAACAGCTCGCGGAAGGAGTGGTCGTAGTAGAGCTCGATCAGCCGGAAGAAGGGGGAGGAGCTCTGCTTGATGTACCGGTTGTAGCCCCGGCGGATTCCGGAGGGATCCGCACCTTTCCGCAGGATGGCGAGAATTCCCTCGGCCGCCCGGGAGCCGCTCATCATGCCCAGGCAGACGCCGGTGGAGAAGATCGGATCCACGAAGGTCGCGGCATCGCCGACCAGGAAGTAACCGGGGCCGGCGTAAGGGAAGCACCGGTAGCTGAAGTCCGCGTTGACATGCGTGGTGGCCGGGAAGCCGGCCGCGGCGGTGATCTTCCGCAGGTACGGAGCTCGGGAGATGGCCCAGGCGAGCATGCCGTCGGCCGGAATTCCCAGGCGGCGCCCCTGATCGGCGTCCATCACCAGGCCGATGCTGGTGCGGCGGTCGTCGATGGGGATGACCCAGAACCAACCCTCGTCGAACATCACCATGGTGGGGAACCCGCCCTCGATCCCCGGCCGGCGCGCCACCTCGTCGAAATGGCCGAACCAGGCGATCTTCCGGTGATGCGGTAACACCTTGCGGATGCCCAGGTGTCTGCCCACCACGGTGGCCTGGCCGCTGGCGTCCACCAACCAGCGGGCGGTGATCTCCTCGCCGTCGTCGGTCACGATTCGCACCTCGCCGTCGGCAAGCTGAGGGAACGAACGCGCCGCCCGGCCTTCGGACACTTCCACCCCTGCCGCGCGGGCCGCGTTGAGCAGCAAGGCGTCAAAGGGTGCGCGCTCGAGGCTGAAGACGGTGGTCTCGCCCTTCACCAGGCTGAGATCGAAGGGGAAGATGGATTCGTGCCGGCCATCCGCAGTGGCGAAGGCCGCACCCCGCTTCTCGACCTGGGGGATCTTGGCCAGCGCGGAGTCGAGGCCGAGCTCCCGGAAGAGAGCCATGTTGCGGGGGAGAAGTGACTCCCCGATGTGAAACCGTGGAAACGTCGTTCGCTCCAGCACCCGCACCCGCAGACCCGCGCGGGCCATCACCAATGCCGCGGTGGAGCCGGCGGGGCCGCCGCCTATCACCAGGACGTCGTACGGTGGGGAGGAATGGGCCATGAGGTTGGGAGTCGCCGGACTGTCCCGAGCTTAGCGGGGCCGTCAGAAGGCGTCAACCTTCCCCGCGGGCCCTCGCGGACGTCCCGGGACGGTCTCAGTGCCGTCCGCCTTGGCAAGACGGGGTCGGACCGCTCAAAGTGCCGGCCCGGCCCCTCGTTCCCCTGGCAGCGGTCCGCTGGCCGGGCGGATGGTCAACTTGCCCGAGCGGACCGGCGTCTTCCCTAGCACACCTCCAGGGCCCACGCCTCCGCCCTCTCCGGCGTGAAGAGGTCGGGGAAGCGGCGGGGAAGAAAGGAGCGGCCGAGGAAGTCGCTCCAGGCTTGCCGTAGCGCCTCATTACCGGCCTCCGAAAGGAGCGCCACCAGTCGTTCGAGAAGGCCGTCGACCGCGTCCGGGGTCCGGCTTCGCTCCAACTTGCAGAGGAGCGACACCAGGTTGTCCGCCCCGGCCTTGTCGGAAACCGGATCATGGGCAGTGTCGACCAGCAGGTAGCGCGTCCGTGGCGCGTGACGTTGGAGCGCGGGCAGGAGCGGCAGAAAGAGCTCCAGGGAGTCGCGTGGAGCCTGCCAGCGTCCAGCGCCGCAGTAGAGCACCAGCGGCAGGACCACCGGCAGCGGGGCCGTGGCGCGGCGGCGAAGCAGCTCATGGTAGTGCAGCTCCCGGTAGAGTCCCATGCGGAGAGCCATCGCCGGGTCTTTCTCCATCTGAGCCTTGAGGATGAGATGGACCCAGGATGATCCTCCCTGCCAGCGCAGACGCCAGACGATGATCTCGTTCAAGGGCTCAAGCGCCGGCTCCCGGTTACATTCCTCCAGCCGCTCGAGGGTGTCCAGATCGAGCCACCTGATCCACTCCTCGGCCAGATAGCCCCGAATGAGGTCCCGGACCATCTCAGGTTGCGAAAATAGAAGCCGGTATCCAGTGTCGTGTTTTCCGTCTGTGGGCATATTGTTCTTCCTCCTGCCCATATAAAGACGGAAAATCGGTCTCTAATCTTGCGGGTCTCAGGACATTCGAGGTGGATTGGGCGCCTTTTCTTCGAGAGATGAGTCGTTCGAGGGCCGCCGGATCTGTTAGCAGCGGGTGCATTTTCGTCAAAACGTGCCACTCTTACCTATTAAGGTCCTGGGCTCGGCCATGGAGGCCGGGCGTTTCAGGAGTCTTGGGAAGGAGATGAGGTCATGTCTCGTACGATCCGTTGGAGCGCCACAGTTTTCGTTCTCGCCTCTCTTACGCTTGGAGCCGCGCAGGCATGGCCTCTCGCGCAAGCCCGGCCGGATATCGCCTCGCCGGGAGTCGAGAGCCGATTGGAGGCCGCCTGGGGCTGGCTGGTGGGATTGTTCCGGCCGGCGGAGACCAAGCCCGACGGCAAGACCCCTTCCGGCACCCAGGAAAAAGACGGTTGCTCCGCAGACCCTAATGGCCGCCCGCCCCTCTGTGGCTGAGGTTGCCTTGAACGATGCCCAGGACCGGCCCGGGGCATTTGTCCCGGGCTGGTATCTACACCTAGCTTTTGAGTGGCCAAAGGAAGGAGGTGAAGGCTACGTGAAAGAGCCTACTATGGCTCTCCCCTCTTTTTGCAGATCGGCGAACTTTTTGCTTCGAAGGAGTATCATAGAGCCATGCCGACCATGGCCTCGGGGGGTGCCCGGTGAAAATTCATCCGCGCCCACAGTCGTTCCAGGAGCTCGCCTCCTCGACGGCTGAGGAGCATCGTGCCTTGCTGAGGCACGTAGGCACTTGTGAGCGCTGTCGCTGCCAGATGGAGAGCATCCTCGATCCACCAGGACATCTCGCCGAAAGGTTCTCCGCAGTCTTGCCTTGGCCTGGCCCACGGGAGGCAGACTACGGCCGCGCGATCCTGGCGGCGGAGAGGCGGATCCTGGCCCACGCCCGATTTCTCGCGGCGGAACGGGCTGAGGCCCCCTCGCGACTCGCTGAGCTGCTGGAGCAGCCGGCTGAGAGGCGGGAGATGCTGATGCGCAATCACCCCCGCTTCCAGACCTGGGGACT
>Ga0134122_10002114_pt1 | contig 14575 bp, 12 predicted proteins | sample KB302_FD_96461 | JGI IMG/M metagenome (GOLD analysis project Ga0134122, IMG submission 96461) | Terrestrial soil microbial communities without Nitrogen fertilizer from Kellogg Biological Station, Michigan, USA - KB3-0-2 | ecosystem: Environmental > Terrestrial > Soil > Unclassified ... | reverse complement strand
GCCGCGCCCGGGCCGGCGCGCTGTGGGCGGCCGTGGCGCTGGTGGTGCTCGGGGAGGGGTGCGCGGGGCGGCGATGGGCGCCGTCGATCGCTCCGTCCGACGCGCTGCTCGCGGTGCCGGCCGGCGCGCCGGTGGTGGGCCTGGGCGCGAAGATCTCCACGCGGGGGCTGCTCCCGAAGCGCTGCCTGGCGAAGGCGGAGACGTCGATCGCGACCGGGGCGTACTCGGTCGAGGTGTTCGCCGCGGAGGAGGCGGTCCGCTCGGGCGACGCGGAGACCGGGGCCTTCGTGGAGCGCTGCGCGCGGCGGGCGGAGCAGGCGCGGCCATCGCGCACGGGCCCGGCGCCGGCGGCGGCGCTGCTGGTGGTGACGTCGAGCGGGCAGTGGACCACCCTGCACGAGGGAGCGGCCGAGCTGACGGACGCGGCGCGGCGTCCGCTCGCCGCCGGGAGGTTGTGGGAGTTCTTCGAGCGCTGCGGCACCCACTATGTCCAGGCCGCGCGCCGGGAGCCGGTGGCGCTGATCTACCTGGCGCTCTACCCGGCGGACGCGGCGGAGCGGGCGCGCTGGGAGAAGGAGATCGCCGAGCGGGCCGGCCTCGCCGCGGACGACCTGCTCACGCTCACCGCGCTGGACGCGCTGGTGGGGACGCGGCGGGCGTTCCTGGCGATCCGCGCGGACGCCGACCAGCCGTTCGAGGTGCACGGGGCCGGGCGCGGCCCCGGGCGAGGCGCGGGGGCGCTGGTGGGCCAGGCGCTGAAGGCCAGCTTCGGCGCCGACCGCGGGAAGATCGCCGAGCTGAGCCTGCGCCCCTGGTCGCAGCTCCCGCAGGCGGCGGTCCTGCTGGGCCGGGCCGATCCGGTGGACCGCGAGCCGGCGCGGCGGGAGCGCCTGTTCCAGCAGCTCAAGATCCTGGAGGGGCGCGCGCTGGACCGGGAGACGCTCCTCGCCCAGCTCCGCGAGGCCGGCGGGGACGGCGGGTGCCGCGCGGCGCTCGAGCAGTCCCTCGCCTCGTTCTCCTGGCCCGCCTACGACCGTTGCCGCGACGGCGCGCGCGACGCGTTGCCGGGGGCGCTCGAGGAGGTGGAGGCGTGCCGGCCGGTGTTGGCGGTGGTGGGCGCGGAGGACCTCCCGCGGGCGTGCGCGGGCGTGGCGATGGACGACGGGCGGTTCAGCGATCCGCGGCGGCGACGGGACACCCGCTATCCCCTGGTCCTCGATCCATCGGCCGGGTCAGATCACCTGTACGAGGACGCGCGGCAGCTCGCGCCTCCGGTTGGACCGGCGGGGGCGGGGGCACAGACGGACCGCTGGGGGGAGGAATACAGGACGGCCTGCGTGCGGAGGCCCCGGCGCGGCAGCGAGGAGATGGCTCCACTCCCGAAACCCTGGAGCCAGGACGAGTGGGACCCGTTCACCGCGCCGGGCGCCGACAAGCCGCCGGAGCCGAAGCCGCCCCCGCCCGCGCCGACGCCGCCGCCGAAAAAGGAGGAGGGGCCGGTCTGCATCGAATCTCCGGGGAAGGCCCCCCTCTGCCTGCACCCGAAGGGGGAGGCGCCGCCCGCGAGCTCGAACGCGAACGCGAAACCGCCGGCGAGCGCGACCGCGAACGCGACCCCGCCGCAGGAGGTGATCCTCGGCGTGTCCGCGAACGAGCGGTACGAGGAGGAGCGCTCCTGGCCGTGGTGGAAGAAGCTCCTCTACCCCTTCTTCCGCGGCTGGAAGGCGCCGGACCCGCGGCCGATCTACCGGGGCGCCTACGAGCTGCAGGTCCTGAAGGAAGAGGAGCACCCCGACGAGGTGGAGCTGACCGCGGAGGCGGAGGCGCTCGCCAAGCGCGACCTGGCGGCGTTCTACCGGACGTGCGGGACGCACCGGGTGCGGCAGGTCGTCGAGCGCAAGGGCGTGGCGTACCACTTCTCCACCGGCAGCCCGGGCGACCGGGAGATCAGCGTGCTGCCCTACGGCGTCTCCCGGCAGACCGCGGACCGGCCGGAGCTGCACCCATCGCAATCGCAGCCGTTCCTCGACGACCAGGCGCCCTGGCTGGAGCAGCTCTCGGCCCCCTCTCCCGCCCTGCCCCAGCGCTTCGTGCTGGAGCCCTGGAGCGAGCTGCTGCTGGAGGAGGGGATCCTCCAGCCCCACCAGCTCTCACCGCTCCAGCGGTAGGCCGCCCCGGACCTAGTGGGCCAGCGCGCCGGCGATGGCCTGGTCGATGGTGAGGAGGAGCTGCCGCAACTCCTCCAGCTTGATCCCCTTCACCGGCCCACCGTCGCCCACCGGATTCACGGAGCACAGGTCCGTGCCGCCGTCGGCGAGGGTGGCGCCGTCGAGGGGCGCCGTCTTCACGCCGAGGGCGGCCATCGCCTTCTGGTATTCGCCCGGGCTGAGGAACACCGCCGACCGGGGACAGGAGAGCCCGGTGCAGCCCTCCTTGGCGTTGGCGGGGAGGTACTTCGACAGCTCGGCGCTGCCCGCGTAGTGGACGTCGAGCTTCTTGGCGGCGACGTCCAGCGTGGCGACCACCCAGGCGCCGCACACCGTCCGCACGGCATCGACGTTGGGGATCACCGCCACCACCACCCCGGGCCGGATCGGCGGCGGTGGAGCCGGCTGGACGGGCTGGAGGGAGCTCCAGGAGGCGCAGGCGAGCGCGGCGGCCGCGGCGGCCAGCGCGGCGGAGCGGAACAGCGGGCGGGAAGACGAAGACATGGATCTCTCCTACGGCGATGCCGTGAATCGTGAGCTGCACTGAAAACGGGGATCGCGCGAAACCTTGGGCGTCATTCGAACAGGAGCACCGAGTCGGCCCAGCCGGGGCCGTGGGCCGCGCGCCAGGCCACGCGCGCGTCGCGCAGGGCCTCCGCAGCTGGCGCGCCGGACTGGATCCGCTCCAGCAGCGGCCGGAAGAAGGGCTCGCTCTGCGCGTCCGGGACCGGGGCGGTGGCGGCCAGCACCGCCCGCGCCCCCGCCGCCACGAACGCCTCCGGCAAGCCGTAGCCCTGCTCGACGAAGGCGCGGGTCTCCGCCGCGTGGCAGGCGGCCAGGAGCACCAGCGGGTGCCGCGCGAGCCGCTCGCCCCGGAGGTCGCCGGCGGTGAACGCGAACCTCCCCGAGGGCTCCCCGGTGAGCGCCAGGTAGGAGGCGTCCGCCACCTCCGGATCCACCACCCCGTGGGCGTGGATCTCCACCAGCGAGGCGCCGCGCAGCGCCTCCAGCACGCGGGAGGGCGTGGCGCCCGCCCCCTCCAGGCGGAGCGTCCCCGGAGACGGCGGGGGCGCGCCCCGGAGCGGCGGCAGGCGGAGCGACTCGGGCGGCTGGGCCCCGGCCACCACCACCCGTGGCCCGGGGACGGGCGGCAGCGCCTCGCCTTGCCGCACCACCTCGCTCCACGCGACGTCCGGCGGCAGGAGCCCCGGGCGCCCCTCCAGCGGAGGGCGGGCGATCACCTGCACCGCCTGGCACCGCCGCAGCTCGGCCAGCAGCTCGCCGGGGACCGGCGCCTCCTCCGGGGCCAGGGGGCGCTTCCGCGCGCCGTCGTACCGGCCGAGCACGTCCCCGCCGCGGCCCACCGCCAGGACCAGCAGCCGCTCGTCGTCCGCCGCCAGCCACAATGAGCACGGCGGCGGCGAGCCCCAGCGGCGCTCGCGGGCGAACAGCGCCAGCGCCGCCCGGAGGTCGCCGCGCTTGCCGGCGTCGAGCAGGAGCGAGGTGTAGCCGTAGAGCCTCGCCTCCGACGCGCTCTGGTCGCTCTCCGCCAGGGCGCGCTCCCCGGCGGCGATCGCCTCCTCCAGAAGGGCTTCGCCCTTGGGCCGGTCCCGCTCCAGCCAGGCGCGGCCCAGCAGGGCCGACAGCAACGCCCGCTGGCCCGCGCTGGACGCCAGGCTGGGGCCGAGCGCGGACGCGCCCTTCTCCAGCCGCGGGAGGTCGCCCGGCTCGGGCAGGATCCGCTGCAGGTCGGCCAGCGCCCCCAGCGTGACGAGCGAGGGCCGCTCGCACCTGGCCAGCAGGTCGACCTGGCGGCGGGCCTCCTGGAAGTCGAGGGCGCGCTGGTGCGCCAGCGCCAGGTTGGACCGGGCGAAGTCCTGGACCGCGCAGTCCTCCGGCGCCCGCGCCAGCGCCTCGTCGAGGTAGGCGCGGGCCAGGTCCAGGTCCCCCCGGATCCGCTCCGTCTGGCCGATCTCCTCCAGGATGCGCAGCTCGGTGTTCCAGTCCCCGTCGCGGCGGGCCCGGTCGCGCGCCCGCAGGCCCGCCTCTCGCGCGCGCAGGGTCTGGTGCTCCCGCGTGTAGGCGAGGGCGATCAGGCGCTCGGCGGTGATGCAGCGGTCCTCCACCCGCTCGGACGCGGCGCAGCGCGCCTCCACCGGCGCCAGCCGCTCCAGCGCCCGGACCGGCTCCCCGCGCTGGGAGTCGGCGCCCGCGGCCTTCTCATCGGCGAGGGCGAGGAACCAGGGGTCCTGGGTCTGCTGCGCGAGCTGCCGGTACCGCGCCAGGTCCACCTGGGCGTCCGGGACGAAGAAGAGCGCCCCCAGCTCGAGGTCCGGCTGCCGGGCGGCGCGCGCCGAGGCCGCCAGCGCCAGCCACGCCTCGGCCCCGGCGCCGCGCCCCACCGCTTCGGCGTAGCGGCGGGAGAGGTCCGCCCGGGCCGGCGACGCCGCCGCGCGCGCCGAGGCCACCGCCCGCTCCAGCGCTCCCGGCGAGCCTCCCCAGCGGGCGTCCAGCGCGCGCGCCGCCGGCTCCAGGGCCGACAGGCGCTCCGCGGTCCCCGCCCCGCGCACGGCGTCGTAGAAACCCAGGCGCGTGAGCCGCGCCGAGACGTCCGCGCACTCGACCGGGAACGGCTCGCCCCCGGACATGGAGGCGCGGCATCCGCGCAGGCACGCCTGGTAGGCCTTGCGGCGCGCGTCCACCTGCGCCCTCAGGGCCGCCGCCGCCGCGCGCGCCTCGTCCGCCCAGCCCGCTTCACCCGCCGCGGCGACCGCGTCGAGCTCCGTGGCCGCGCTGTACGGCAGCCCCAGGCCCCGCAGCGCCAGCGCCCGGTTCCAGCGCGCCGGGAGGTGCGACGGCGACAGGGCCAGCGCCGCCCCCGCGTGGCGGAGCGCCTCCTCCGGCTTCCCCGCCATCAGCTCCAGCGCGGCGCGCGTGGACAGCGCGTCGGCGGTGGGGGGAAGGACCTCCAGGTACGGCTGCGCCGTCTCCACCTGCCCCCGGAGGAGGTAGGCCTCGGCGATCGCCACCCGGTCACCCTGCCGCTGCAGGCGGGCCAGCGCCGACAGCGACGGCGGCTCGCGGGCCTCCTCGCCCCGGGCGACCTCCAGCGGCCGGTGCCGCCACATCGGCCTGGAGGAGAGCCGCGGCTCTACCGGCCGCGTCGCGCGGTCGAGCATCCACAGCGCGGCCTCCTCCCTCGCCGCGGAGACCCGGGCGGCCGACACCGCGGCGACGGCCAGCGCCGCCGCGATCACCGTGGAGGTGATCACCCACCGCCGCCGACCGGGGTCTCCCTTCGCCACCGGCTGCTCCACGATGCCCCCCCTCGATGTGCTGCCAGTGGGAACGGAGGCCACTGAAATCCTTGGCTTCCGGCCCTGTCAAGGGGGTGGGAAGGGACCCCGTCACCGGGATTGACCCGCTTCCATGCCTCCAGGTGCGCGGAATCGCTGGTACCCACATCGGCCCGTGGCATGCACACCAGCCGTGTACCTGGAGGTATGCCACATGGACTCTCCCGTGGTCGTCATCTCGGATGACGACGAGTCGATGGTGCGCTTGCTCGAACGGCAGGCGTCGATGGCGGGGTTGTGGGCGGTGCCTGATCTGAAGTCCGAAGCCGTCCAGCTCACGACGCTGCTGCATCCCGCGGTGGTGGTGCTGGACGTGTTCCAGTCCAAGTACGGCCTGGACCTGCTCCGAGAGCTCAAGTCGGACCCCAGGAACAAGGACGTGGACGTGGTGATGGTCTCCGGCATCCCCGCGGACGTGATGCGGGACTCCTGCATGGCGCTGGGGGCCTCGGACTTCGTCTGCAAGCCGCTGGACGCCACCTTCCTGGTCAATCTGGCCCGGCGCGCCTCGCAGGTGTGCTCTACGCGGGTGAAGGCGCAGTCGCGGCGGAAGGTCGCCGAGCGGAAGACCGCCGATTCGTAGCAGAATGGGGGCATGCCCAAAGGCCTCACGCCCCGCCTGTCCGCGCTGAAGGACGAGATCGAGGGCTACGCCCGCGACTACGGGCTCGACTTCTTCGAGACCGTGTTCGAGATCCTCTCCTACGAGGAGCTGAACATGGTCGCCTCGTACGGCGGCTTCCCCAACCGGTACCCGCACTGGCGCTGGGGGATGGAGTACGAGCAGCTCTCCAAGGGCTACGAGTACGGGGTCAGCAAGATCTACGAGCTCGTCATCAACAACGACCCCTGCTACGCGTACCTGCTGGAGTCCAACGCCGAGGTGGACCAGAAGCTGGTGATGGCCCACGTCTACGGGCACTGCGACTTCTTCAAGAACAACTTCTCCTTCCAGCACACCAACCGCCGGATGATCGACGAGATGGCGAACCACGCCACCCGCGTCCGGCGCTGGGTGGACAAGATCGGCGTGGAGAAGATCGAGGACTTCATCGACCGCGCGCTCTCGCTGGAGAACCTGATCGACCAGCACGCGCCCTACATCCGGCGGAACCCGGACCCGAAGAAGGCCGAGGAAGAGGCCAAGTCCAACGAGAAGGTGGAGGGGTTCAAGGTCAACCGCGAGTACATGCGGCAGTTCGTCAACCCCAGCGAGTTCGTGGAGGCGCAGCGCAAGAAGGTGGAGGAGGAGGCGGAGAGGGCGAAGAAGAACTTCCCGGAGCGGGCGCAGCGGGACGTGCTGCTCTTCCTGCTGGACCACGCGCCGATGGAGCCGTGGGAGTTCGACATCCTCTCCATCATCCGGGAGGAGGCGTACTACTTCGCGCCCCAGGGCCAGACGAAGATCATGAACGAGGGCTGGGCCTCGTACTGGCACTCCACCATCATGACCCAGCGGGCGCTCCGCGACGCCGAGGTGATCGACTACGCGGACCGCCACTCCGGCACCATGGGCACCCGCCCCGGCGCGCTCAACCCGTACAAGCTGGGGATCGAGCTGTTCCGCGACATAGAGGACCGCTGGAACAAGGGCCGCTTCGGCAAGGAGTGGGACGAGTGCGACGACCTGCGCGAGCGCCGCGCGTGGGACCGCAAGCTGGGCCAGGGCCGGCGGAAGGTCTTCGAGGTCCGCAAGCACTACAACGACGTCACCTTCATCGACACCTTCCTCACCACCGAGTTCGCGCTGGAGCAGAAGCTGTTCGTCTACGGCTTCAACGAGAAGCGGAACTCGTGGGAGATCGTGGACCGCGAGTTCCGGAAGGTGAAGAACAAGCTCCTCTCCCAGCTCACCAACTTCGGCCAGCCGATCATCGAGGTCGTGAACGGGAACTTCGAGAACCGCGGCGAATTGCTCCTGGCCCACAAGCACGACGGCCAGGACCTCAAGGGCGACTACGCGCGGGAGACCTTGAAGAACCTCCAGTCCGTCTGGCGCCGGCCGTGCAACCTGGTCACCCGGTACGAGGGGAAGGGCCTGATGCTGCGGTTCGACGGGCAGAACCACTCGGAGAAGAAAGTCGAACTGTGAGCTGTTCTTCGTCCGCCCCATGCGACCCCGGATCGAGATCGCCGAGGTAGTGTCCTTCCGTCTCACCGTTCCCTACTCGGCGCTCGAGCAGGCAGCCAGCGATGAGCTGGGCGAGCTGCCGCTGTCGCTGGAGCAGGACGGCGCGGACGTCATGCTCAAGCCGGCGGACGGCGGTGACTGCTCGCTCCGCTTCGCCCCGGTGGGGGAGGAGCTGGTCCTCACCGAGGTGCTGATCTGCAACGACGAGGCGGGCGCCTTCTTCTCGCGCGTGCTGGCGCGCCTGCTCACCGACCACGCGGGGGACCTGGAGGCCAAGCTGGTGTGGAGCCAGGCGTCGCGGAACACGCACGGCAGCCACGCCCCGGTCGTCTTCCGGAAGGGCCGTGCGATCCCGCAGCCCGCCTCCGCGCCTTCTGCCGCCAACGTCCTGCGCGACGCAGTCCTCGCGGGGGGCGACCCGCAGGGCGAGCTGGCGGGCGTCCAGGCGGCGAGCGATCAGGCGGCGGCGCCCGCGGACGAGGAGGAGATCCGGCAGCTCCTCGCGCGCGCGAAGGAGCACTGGGCGGAGTACCAGCGGCTCAAGTCCGCGCGCGAGGAAGCGTAGGGTCGCCTCGGCCCGGCGCGGCGCGCTGGACGAGTACGCGCATGGTGGGCGTGCCCGCGAACGGGCCGCTTACAGCGCCTCCGCCCGGTGTCGGACCTGGATGCCTCTCGCCTGGTACTCGGCGAGGAACGCGTCCACCAGGCCGGGCCGGCGCGCCAGCATCTCGGGCGGGTAGACGCCCGGCTCCGGCACCATCCCCTTCGCCATCAGCGCGAGCATGCTGGTCGCCGCGAAGCCGGTGGTGCGGGACATGCTCCGGAGGTTGGTGGCCGGGTCGAGCCGGTCGAACAGGTCCCAGCTCAGCCGCGTCCGCTGCCCGCTCCGCGTCCCCTCCGCCAGCACGCGCATCACCGTGATGTCCGCCTCCCCGTCCTCGAACTGCCACTTGGGGAAGAGCAGCGCCGCGGTGACGTCCAGCGGGCGCACCTTCGCGCCGCCGGCGTCGATCGGCTCCTTGGAGAACAGGCCGGTGTGGCGGAAGACGCGCATCAGCTCGATGTGGCCGGGGTAGCGGAGCGTCTTCTCCTTCATGAACGGGACCTGGAGGTTGTAGGCCAGGCTCCGCAGCCCGTCGGTGTTGAACGCCTCCAGCGTCCCCACCACCGGGAAGTCCATCAGCTCCGGCTCCGAGAGCGCTTCCTTCACCACCACCTGCCCGTGCTCCACGATGCGCGAGGGCCGGGTGTACTCCTCCAGCACGTCGTGCGGCGCGAAGCCGGCCTTGTACTCGAAGGGCCAGCGGCGCTCGGCGGGGAGGCCGCCCACGTAGATCTCGATGCGCTCCGTCTTCTCCAGCAGCACCGTGGCGTGGCCGGCGAGCAGGTTCGACACGCCCGGCGCCACCCCGCAGTCGACGACCGCCGTCCCGCCGTGCTTCCGGGCGAGCTCGTTCAGCTCCCAGGCGTTCTCGGCCATGAAGCTGATGTCGCAGTACGTCTTACCGGCCTCCATCAGCGTGCGGAGGGTCTTCAACCCGAGCGTGCTGGCGAGCGCGCCCAGCACCAGGTCCGCGGAGGCGGTGGCGGCCAGCAGCCCTTCCGATGACGAGAGGTCCGCGCGCTGGGTGCGGACGCCGGGGCCCAGCTTCCGCTGCACTCGATCCAGCGCCTCCGCGCGCCCGTCCACCACCGTGACCTGGAAATCGCTCCGGGGGGCCAGGTCCGCCGCCATCGCGGACCCCACCATCCCGGCGCCGAGGACGACCACCTTCTTCTGCGCCATGGGCGGCTTATAGCCGAGGAAGGGAAGGAGCGAGCGCGGCGGTTTGTTTGGGGCCCGCACCGTTCACTCGTAACATCCCGCTACCGACATGAAGCTCGCCACCGTCGCGGCCGCCGCCGGGCTGCTGCTCATCTCGTCCTCCGCCCTCGCCTCCCCCACACGGATCGTCAACCGCCGCGTCGAGAAGACGGACGCCAACGCCGCGCAGGCGCTGCGGTCCGCGGGCCTCAGCGCGGAGCAGGTGGACGCGGTGGTGGCGGCGCTGTCCGGCACCTTCGACTGGAAGAAGGCGCGGCCGGGCGATCAATTCCGCGCCGTGCTCAGGGATGGGGTGCTGCTGAACTTCGACTACCGCCAGTCCGCCGCCGACGAGTGGCAGGTGCGCCGCGAGGGTGAGCGGCTGGTGGGGCAGAAGCGGAAGACGGAGGTGGAGAAGAAGGTGGAGGCGGTGGAGCTGCGGGTGGAGTCGTCGCTCTACGAGTCCGCGCTGGCGGCGGGCGAGGACCCGGCGATCGCCATGCAGCTGTCCGAGGTGTTCGCCTGGGACATCGACTTCTACCAGGACGTGCGGAACGGGGACGTGGTGAGGGCGGTGGTGGAGAAGGAGCTGGTGGGCGGGAGGCTCCTCCGCTACGGCGAGGTGCTGGCCGCGGACTACCGGGGCGAGGCGGTGGGCCACAAGCGGGTGTTCCGGTTCGGGTCGACCTACTTCGAGGAAGACGGGACGTCCGCGCGGAAGGCGTTCCTCAAGAGCCCTTTGAAGTTCGCGGTGGTGACGTCCGGCTTCGGCGCCCGCTTCCACCCGATCCTCCACTACGTGAAGGAGCACAACGGCGTGGACTACGCGGCGCCGGTGGGCACCCCGGTGTGGGCGATCGGGGACGGGACGGTGGTGAAGGCCACCTACGACCCGGCGGCGGGGAAGCACGTCTGCCTCAAGCACCTGAACGGCCTGGAGACCTGCTACCTGCACCTCTCCGCGTTCGGCGCGGGGATTCACGCCGGCGCGCGGGTGCAGCAGAAGCAGGTGATCGCGTACACCGGGACCACCGGGCGGAGCACCGGGCCGCACCTGCACTTCGCGCTCAAGCGGGCCGGGTCATTCATCAACCCGCTGAAGTTGCCGTCCCCGCGCGCGGAGCCGCTGGCGAAGGCGCAGCTGCCCGCGTTCCGCGCCGAGACGGCGAAGCTGACGGTCCAGTTGGACGGAATGCCCGTCGCCGCAGCTATTCGAACAAAGCCTTGATGTTTTTGGTATTCTGGCTTTCCTCGTTAAGCGCCAACCGGGCGCCCAGTGGAGGGGAATGCCATGCGTCAGCTGTCGCGACCCGCTCTCGCTTTGATTGTGGCCAGCATCACCACGGCCTGTGGCCTGAAAGGTGAGAAGGGGGATCCAGGAGCGATCGGTCTTACAGGCGCCGCAGGATCCGTAGGTCCAGCCGGGGCCAATGGCCTCAGCATCCAAATCCAGACCACGAACGAGCCGAGCGGGGTCAACTGCCCGGTCGGCGGTACCAAGGTCGAGTATGGACTGGACAGCAACGGCAATGGGATTCTGGATTCCAGCGAGATCAACGCCGCGCTGACCCGGTACGTTTGCAACGGAGCGACTGGAGCGACTGGAAGCCAAGGTGCCGTGGGACCGCGCGGTCCGGCGGGGCTTGGGTACGACGCCGTGATCAAGGCTGACGGTACCGGAGATTACCCGAACATCCCGAGCGCCATCGCAGCAGGCGCGAAGAGCATCCTCCTCAAGGCCGGTACCCACATCATTTCGACATCCATCGCGATGGGCTCCGGGACGCGCATCGAGGGAGAGAATGCCTCGGCAGTCATCATCCAGGCCCCCTCGGGCACCGCCGGGCAGTCGATGGTCAATGGCACCTCCAACAATGTGCTGGCACGGGTCACCTTGCAGGGTAGCAACCTCACCCCTGGTTACCTCGTGAGCTTCTCCGGCACCGGGAACGAGATCGCGGGGGTGGTCCTATCGACGCCGAACGCGGCGATCTCCTCTGGGGCTCAGACGGTCATCCATGACAGCTCGATCACCACAACCAGCACCCTCAGTTCGACCCTCCAGGTTGGAGCCGGGAGCCGTCTCTGGGGCAACCAGGTCACCAGCAACCAGGACGGGATCACCACCAACAGCGCAGACGTCGTGCTGACCTCCAACACCGTCACCTCTACTGCCAAGACCGGAATCGGGATCAGTTGCTCGACGCGCTGTCTAGCTTCGTCCAACATTGTGACCGGGTTCTCGACGGGAATCAGCGCATCGGGGACCAACATCGCAGTCTCGACGAACGATGTGAGCGGGACAGGGAGCGTCGGGATCGACGCCTTCGGGGCAAACGGGTTTAACCGCGTCGTCGGGAACCACGTACACGACTGCACCGGCACGGGGATCCGCGTGGCAGGTGCCAAGCTCGTCATAGGCAACAACACGGTCTTCAACGCTTCGGGGACTTGCGTCCTGGGGACGTCCGGGGGGCTCACCAGTAGCGCCATCGCCAGCAACGTGGTCCAGACCTGCGGCGGATCAGGCTTCAGCTTGCCGAGCGGCTTCACAAGTTCCTCGCTCACCGGCAACATCGCCGCGCTCGCGGCCAGTTCTGCGTTTGTGGTCCAAGCGACGAACTCCTCGGTCTCTGGCAACGTGGGCGGGCCCGGGAACGACGTGTTCGACTTCACCTCGTCCTCCAGCGGCTCCTCCGTGACCGGCAACGCAGGTACCCATCTAGGTACCTGTGTCGGGTGCAAGGAAGCTGGCAACGGCTGGAACTGAGCCCTCACCTGAACAGGTTCCCACCGCCATCTTCGGCCCCGCCAGTCGGCCTGTACGGGAAGTACAGATTCCGGACGGACCGCGTGAACACGTTGGTCATGGTAGCGCCCAGAAGCACGGTGTTCGCTGGCGGATCGCCGGGCATGCACGAATCGTCGTGCGAACCCCGCTGCGGAAGCCCACCCGGGTCCCTCCGGCCTGCTGCGAGGCCCGCGACGCGCTCGATAGGTGGCACCACCACCATTCATGCGGCACTTGGCCGGGCTGGCGAGCGGTGGTTGGATCGCGCGGCCAAACTGTCGGTAGTGGGTCAGTTTGAACGGTGGCGGGTAGCCGTTCAGTGGTAGCCGTGCTCACGCGAGGGCGTCAGCGCGCCCCCAGAGACACTTCGCGCGCCTCGCGGCCGAGTGCTCCTGATAGCGTCTGCCCGCGGGTTGCCAGGGCCGGTCGTTGGGAACGGCCCGCCTCGTGTGCCCCCGGTGCAGTTACTTGGGCTGCGCCGAGGAGATGACGGCCCAGAGACGGGGTAGCCAAATGGAAGCCGTTCTCATCGGGATTGGCATCGTGGTCGGCCTCGGCCTTCTCTACTGGGCGGGGCTGTTCATCTTCGGGGTCACCTACACAGTGGCGAAGGAGCCGAAAATCCTTCTTATTCCGCTCTCGATTATTGTCGGCATTGGGGTCGCTGTAGGTGGCATCGCACTTGGCGTCCACGTCGGCGGTGTGGGCGGTGGAATCATCATCGCCGTTGCTATCCTGGGTGGTCTGGCCCTCGCCGACATCATCGTCGAGTCCGTTTGAACGCCAGCCCGACTCGCGCGGGAGCGCTGCGCCAGCAAGAGCCTGTGCTAGGTCGCCGGGCGCTCCTCGGCGTCGAGCAGCGCCACCACCTCTTCGAGGTCCCAGACGTGATCGGCCACCCCTGCCGCCATGGCTGGGGTGATGTGGAGGGACTGGTGGATGCGCGCAAAGTTGTAGTGCGTGAAGTGCAGCGCCACCGCCGCCGCGTGGTTCTCCAGCTTCTTGCTGAAGCCGTTCGTCAGGCGGGTGAAGCGGCGCATGCTCATCCGCATCGTCAGGTTCTGCCGCTCCACGAAGGACGTCGAGATGTGGTCCGGGTCCGGGCAGCCGGTGATTCCGACCTTCTAACAGGAGACGAACGAGGACGGGCTGTAGCGCGCTTCGCCCGGGCGCTGGGCGCCGTAGAGCTGGGCGAAGTCGATGTCCGCCCCGAAGGCATCCTCCACCGCGTTGACGTAGACCTTGTGCCCGTCCGTGGTGAGCTGCACCCGGTTCGCCAGCCGCGAGGCCAGGTCGCTGATGAAGGCGTGCGCCGTGCCCGCGTCGCGGGTGCCCAGCGCCCAGCAGGGAACGAGCTTCGTGTCCGCGTCGATGGCCGTCCACGTCCACACGTCGCCCGCGTCCTGCGGCGCCGCCTTCGCCTTCGGGACGTTCTTCGCCTTCGCGTAGATGAAGCTCCAGATGATCGCACTGGATCCGCTTGCCAATCCGCCCGTCTCAGAGCGTCTCGGCTACCCGGAACGCCGCAATGAGCAGCGCCCGCCAGCAGCGACGCCAGCGCGGATCGGAGTGGTCCAGCTTGGCGACCTCGGCGTAGGCGAGCGCGGCTTTGCGGAGCATCACCTCGGCCGCCAGGGCTTTCTCCTCGGCAACCTCAGACGGCGAGCGCTTCTTCGCAGGGGGCTTGGGCATGCCCCCTGATGCGCATGGGTCCGGTTCTGGAGGGAGTCACGGATCGCCCGTGAACGGTCGCCCGGCCTGCTCACGGGTGGGTCGGCTTCTTCGGTTCAGCGACGGGGGCATAGCAGGCGTCCCCTTGCCGGAAGTAGATCCCGCACGGGGGCTTCGCGTCCGCCAGGCGGAGCCAGCAATTGCCATTGATCACCACCTGGCCAGGGGCGTCTGTATCGCACGGTGCCGCCCTCTGTCCCGGCAGGGTTTTGACGGGGATGGGCTGGTCCAGCGGCTTCTCACCCCACGCCACAGGCAAGTCGATCAGGCTCCGCGGGTCGAAGCTCACGGTGGATCCGTCCGGTCCAGCGCCGGGAAGAACGAGCACGAACGGCCCGGGCCGGGCGGCGCCCGCCAGGAGCGGCACCAGCAGGACGGCAACCACCGCCCCCGACGCGGCGGTGACGGCGATCCGCGTCCAGAAGGCGCGGCCGAACCTCTCCGCGAGCTGCCGCAGGAACCTGAAGGCGCGTTGGCCGAGCCTCAGGCTGGCTGGCAGTGGCCGGGCACCGCGACGGGCCAACAGGCCCTTGGTGACGATGTCCGTCTTCCGCT
>Ga0134122_10002112_pt1 | contig 14579 bp, 15 predicted proteins | sample KB302_FD_96461 | JGI IMG/M metagenome (GOLD analysis project Ga0134122, IMG submission 96461) | Terrestrial soil microbial communities without Nitrogen fertilizer from Kellogg Biological Station, Michigan, USA - KB3-0-2 | ecosystem: Environmental > Terrestrial > Soil > Unclassified ... | reverse complement strand
GCGGTAGTAGCACGTGCGGTAGCCGACGAACGACATGATGATGTCGAAGAACGCCTGGTCGCCCGGGCGGATGATGCGATCGGTGAAGTTGTGCGGGTGCGGGCTGCAGCGCTCGCCGGAGATGGCGTTGATGGCCTCCACGTTGTCGGAGCCCATCTCGTAGAGCCGCTTGTTGGCCAGCGCGACGATCTCGTTCTCGCGCGCGCCCGGCTTGAGCGCCTCGAAGATGTCCTGGTAGACGCCGTCCACCATGGCCGCCGCCATGTTCAGCAGCGTCAGCTCGTCCTGGCTCTTGAGCATGCGCGCCTCCAGCATCACCTGCTGGCCGTCGCGCACCTCGAGGCCCAATGCTTGAAGGGCGAACAGGAACGGCGGCTCGACGAGGTCGATGCCGAGCGGCATACCGGCCACACCCTCCGCCTTGAGGATGTCGCGGATCTCCTGCGCGGCCTTCTTGAACAACCCCGCCTTCGGCGACACCGCGCCGCGCATGCCGACCATGCCGGCCAGCGACTGCTTGGCGGGAATCTGCGGCGCGTAGAGGCGATGGTGGCGTGCGGCGGAGCCGAAATCCCACACCCACGGCTCGCCGGTGCCGGTCAGCAGGCACCAGCGCGTCAGCTTGTCGCGCGCCCACTCGCCGATGACCGTGCCCGAGAGATAGCGAATGTTGTACTGGTCGAACACCAGCACGGCGCCGAGCCCGGATTGCGCCAGCGCGCGGCGCGCGCGCCCCAGCCGGTAGGCGTGCAGCCGCCGGAAGTCCACGCGCTCCTCGAAGTCCACCTGCATGTGGCCGGGCGCCTGCAGCGGACGATCCCAGCGATAGCGCGGGTCGATGTCCTCGGCGCTGACCTGTTTACCGGCTGGCGGCTCGGGCTTGCGGGCCATGGTGTCCTCCGTTCCCTCTCCTCCGCTGACGCGCGCTACTCTACCGCGGTCGAAGGAGACGTGCCCATAGCCGCTGAGCGTGCTCCGGCAGCTCGGGCAGCAGGGACTCGACGTGTCGGGTCAGCGCGGGGCGGTCGCCCGCCGTCAGCAGTTGCTCGATGTCCCACGCGTCCTGCGGACCGCCCGCATAAAGTTTCAGGACGACGAGGTCGCCGTTCGACGCGACCGGAACAACGGTGCCATCGATGGACCGGGGCGCGGCCCGCTGGAGGATGCCTGCCTGCCAGGCCGCACGGCCGACGATGACGTCGACGAGCGCGGTGGCGGTGGCAATGTGCACGGCACCGCTCAACGGGTCGGTCTCGTCTCCGCGTCGGATATCGACGGTAACCCCCGAGGCCGTGAGCGTCCGCCACATCGCAGCGGTCAGACACCCGGGATCGAGGGCGAGTACGTCGAGGTCCTGGGTGGAGCGAGCCACGCCATGAACCGCCATCGCGGCGGCCCCGATGACGGCGAAGGGGACCCGATGCTCGCGGAGGATCAGCGCAACCTGATCCAACAGGCTCAGCCGGTCGACTCCTGAAGACAGCGCGATGGGAGGCGGCCCTGCTGACGCTGTCGCCGCAACCGGCGCTGCGCTTCGGCGGGGTCGAGCGGCGGGTCGTGCGCCAGGCGGAACGTCTCGAGATCACGCGCACCCAGACGGAGGGCCAGCGCGACGCGTTCGGCCGGTGTCATGGCCGCCAGCGCCCGGCGGTCGTCGTCCTTCAGCGCGTCAACCACGCTCCGCATGGCGGCTATAATACGCCCCCGGAGGTTTTCGATGCCCGCACCGTCGCAGCCCGAGCTCTACCGTCCGAAGCTGACGTACCCCGACATCCCGTACGGGGCGATGCTCGATCGCCCCGCGCAGCTCTATCCCGAGCGCGAGGCGATCGTGTTCAAGGACGTGAACGTCACGTTCCGCGAGCTCGACGGCCTGGTGAACGCCTTCGCCAATGCGCTGCGCGGGCTCGGCATCGGCCGGGGCGACCGCGTGTGCCTGTTCATGACGAACCGGCCGGAGTACGTCGTGGCGTTCTTCGCGATCGCGCGGCTGGGCGCGGTGTCGAGCCCGATGAACCCGTCCTACAAGGAGCGCGAGGTCGCCTACCAGCTCGGCGACGCGCAGGCGGTGGCTGTTGTCGTACAGCAGGACCTGCTGCCGCTGGTCCGCGCGGTGCGCGGCGAGGTCCCGCGGCTCAAGCACATCGTCGTCGTCGGCCCCGGCGCCGCCGCCGCGCCCGACGTCGTGCGCTTCGCCGATCTCGTGGCGGCTGCGCCCGCCACGCCCCCGAGCGGCACGGTGGCAGGCGGCGACGAACTGCTCGTGCTCCCCTACTCGAGCGGGACGACCGGGCTGCCGAAGGGCGTGCTGCTGAGCCACCACGTGTTCGTCGCGAACAACATCCAGTTCCTGTCGTCCATCCGCGCGACCGACGAGGACCGCTTCCTGATCTTCCTGCCCTTCTATCACATCTACGGCCTGATGCTGATGGGCGGCGCCGTGCACGGCGGCATCCGCATGGTGGTGATGGAGCGCTTCGACATGGCCGAGACGCTGCGGTTCATCGTCGAGCAGCGGATCACGATCGTGTTCGCGGTGCCGCCGGTGCTGCTGGCCATGGCCAGCAAGCCGGACATCGGCACGGTGGACTGGTCGAGCGTGAAGATGTTCATGGTCGGCGCGGCGCCCACGCCGCCCGAGCTGGCGCGCCGCTTCACGCAGCTCACCGGCGTGCGGGTCGTGCAGGGTTACGGCCTCACCGAGGCGGGGCCCATCACGCACCTGAACCCCGTCCACGACGACAGCCGGCTGACGATCGACACCGCGGGCCTGCCGTGCAACGACACTGAGCAGAAGATCGTGGACATCGAAACGGGTGAGCGCGAGCTGCCGCCGGGCGAGGTCGGTGAGGTCATCGTGCGCGGCCCGCAGCTCATGCTGGGGTACTGGAACGCGCCGGAGTCCACCACGGCGGCCCTGCGCAACGGCTGGCTCTACACGGGCGACATCGGCCGTCTCGACGCCGAGGGCTTCCTGACCATCACCGACCGCAAGAAGGAGATGATCAAGTACAAGGGCTTCGGCATCGCGCCGGCCGAGATCGAAGCCCTGCTGTTCGAGCATCCCGGCGTGGCGGATTGCGCGGTGATCGGCAAGCCCGACGACGAGGCGGGTGAGGTGCCGAAGGCGTTCGTCGTCGCCCGCGACAAGGCGCTCACCGCGGACGCGCTGCTGCAGTGGGCGCGCGGGCGGCTGGCCGGCTACAAGACGCTGCAGGAGATCCAGTTCGTCGACGCGATTCCGAAGACCGCCTCCGGCAAGATCCTGCGACGTGTGCTGAAAGAGGAAGAGCGGAAGCGCCTGGGCCTGGCCTGATGGGCGCGCTCGGCCTCGACGGCGCCCGCAAGGAGTTCGAACCCGAGAACGTCTACGTCAACACGGCGAGCATCGGGCTTCCACCCCGCCGCGCGCTCGACGCCCTCGCCGGCGCCATCGACACCTGGCGCACGGGACGCGCAGAAGCGGCCGCGTACGACGCCGTCGTCACCCGCGCGCGCGAGCGGTTTGCCGAGCTCGTGGGGACGACGCCCGCGCGCGTCGCCATCGGCAACCAGGTCTCCACGTTCGGCGCGTTGATCGCCACCGCGCTGCCCGCGGGCGCCGTCGTGCTGGGCGCAGAGGAGGACTTCACGTCCGTGCTGTTCCCCTTCATGGCGCACGCCGACCGCGGCGTGAGCGTGAAGACCGTCCCGCTCGCCGGGCTGCTCGACGCGATCCGTCCCGGCGTGGACCTCGTCGCCGTCAGCGCCGTGCAGTCCGCCGACGGCCGCCTCGTCCCCGGCGGTCTCGACGCGCTCGCCGGGGCGTCGGGGCGTCATGGCTGCATGACGTACATCGACGCCACCCAGGCCCTCGGCTGGCTGCCGTTCCGCGCCGACGCGTTCGACTTCGTGTCGTGCGCCGCCTACAAGTGGCTGATGTCGCCGCGGGGGACGGCGTTCGGCGTCGTGAAACCCGAGCGTCTCGAGATGCTGCGCCCGCTCTACGCCGGCTGGTACGCCGGCGACAATCCGTGGACGTCGATCTACGGGCCGCCCTTGCGGCTGGCCGCCGACGCGCGGCGCCTCGACATCTCGCCGGCGTGGCTCTCGTGGGTGGGCACGGTGCCGGCGCTCGACCTGCTGGCCGAGGTTGGGGTCGAGACGATCCATCGCCACGACGTCGGACTCGCCAACGCGCTTCGCGCGCGGCTGGGCATGCCGCCGGGTGATTCGGCCATCCTGAGCGTGAGCGTGGGCGACGGGCTCTCGGGCCTCGCCGCGGCCAACGTCAAGGCTGCGGTTCGCGCCGGCGGTGTCCGGCTGTCATTCCATCTCCACAACACCGAGGCGGACGTGGACGCCGTCGCGCGCGCGCTGGGTCGCTGAGACCTCAGCCGAAGACCTGCGCGGAACCGCTCCCCTCGACACCGGTCAGCTCCCGCATGGCAGCGCAAAATGCCTCGACGTCGCTAATGGTGTCGACGCGTGACTCGTAGTCGCTGATGCGCCGGGCATAGTCGGCGCAGAGAACACGAAGACGCTCGCCGAGATCAATGCGGGATGCGACGATGATCGAGTCATAGTAGCCAAGGTCGCAGGCGATCGTGATGTCGACGAACATGTCCGCACTGCCGAGACCCGATTGGAGCTGAGGCCGAGGCCTCCCGGTCGCGAGTGACTGCACTAACCTTCCCTTGCTCTCATCATCCGGGCTCACACCAAACACACTAACCTCAGCGGACGCATCACAGAGCGTCGTCCGCACCATGACAATGAGGTCAACGAAGCGATCGATCCCGAACAGACCAGCCCGCATCGGAGGGCGCGCGGCTCGCGCGTGGACAAAGCCGTTGTCGCGCTTACGCGGCTCACGCTCGCGCGCCTCGATGTAGTACTCCCAGTCGACCAGCTCCGGTGGCCGACCCAGATCTCGGGCGACGTCGTCACGGTAATGGCAGGGAATGGCATACCGACGGAGACCTGTCGTCAGTCGCCACGCGAGGCCGAGGTATACGGCAACCTCTTCCGTGTTGCTGTTGTTCACTGCGAACTCCGTGAATGGCGTGCGGCTGCGCCCCCACGTGTCCCAGTCTTCGAAGAGACCGGCCCAGTGCCGCTTCACAATTGGTTCTTCGGCGGCCACGTAATCGTATCGATAAAGGTGGCCGTCTGACCCGCCGACGAACTGCAACATCGCGTTCCTTGGTCAGTCGAGGCCGAGTAGCGACAGCACCGTCCGACCCAGCGGGCTGCTCGGGTCGGCCAGCGTCTCCGGCAGCTCGAAGTGATTCATCCCTTCGCCGACGACGAGAGCGTGCAGCCGCCCGAGCGCGCGGAGGGCCTCGGCCCACTCCCGCGATTGGCGCTGGAACTCGGGCGAGTCCTTCGTGCCGTACGCCACCACCACCGGGCAGCGCAGGCGCGCGAGGTGGCGGATCGGACTCAGCTCGTGCTCGATGCGGTCATCGAACTTCACGTAGGACGAGCGCGCGGAGAGCCGCACGGGTTTCAGGTCGTACATCCCGCTCGTACAGAGCCCGCCCTTGATGAGATCGGCGGGCAGCCCGAAGTCCTTCGCCCAGTCGGTGACCAGGACGTTGGCGGCCAGATGGCTGCCGGACGAGTGGCCGCCCACATAGATGCGCGTGGGGTCGCCGCCGAAGCTCGCGGCGTTCGCCGCCATCCAGGCGACGGCGCGGCGCACCTGGGCCACCATCCCGTCGAGCCCGATGTCCATCACCAGCCCGAAGTCCGGCGCCACGAAGTGCACGCCGGCGTTCACGAACATCTCGGCGGCGAAGGCCTGGCTGCGGGCGTCGCCGGCGCGCCAGGCGCCGCCGTGCAGGAAGACCATCACGGGCGCGCGCGGCCGCGTCGTCACGAACAGGTCGAGCTGCTCGACGGGCGTCGGTCCGTACGCGAGGCGTCGCGGCTCGCCCAGGCGCGCGCGGACGGCATCGCCGGCGGCCACCCGTCGCGCGATCACCTCCTGCTGGTTCGCCGCCCACTGCGTCTGGTCGTAGGCACGGTCGAGCGCCGCCTGGTCGTAGTCGAGGAAGACCTTGCCGCCGGCGCTCATCGCGGTGTGAACTCCCGCGCGTCCAGGCGCCGCATGACCTCGCCGGTCACGTCGACGGCCTTCGAGGTGTCAACCGGCGGACGGCCCGGCCGCTCATAGATGGCGCGGCTCGCGCGGGCCTCCACGATCGCATCGTAGTTCTGCTCGGCGCCGAGCTCGCGGATCACCTTCACGACCTCCTCCAGAAGCTGCCGGAGCAGCACCTGCTCGTGACTCTCGAGCGCCTGATTGAAATTCTCCGAGCGCCTGGTGGCGTCACGCTTGTTGCGCTCGAGCTGATCCTGCTTCTCCTGCTTCGCGGTGGGGGACAGCGCCGATGTCTCGATCTCCTCGCGGAGCACCTCGAGCGACTGCCGACGAACACCCATCTCTGCCTCGTAGGTGTCCTTTTCCTTGTCGAGGACCTTCTTGGCCGTCATTCCCTTTGCCGATCTGGTGAGCACGGTCTGCACGTCGACCGTCCCCACGCGTGGCGGAGTATCCGCCGAGGCGGAGACGGCAACGAACACCAGCGCGGCGGCCACCCACAGTCCGCGCTTCACCGACCGCCTCACCGTCCGCGGCGCAGCTCGAGGAAGTACTGATGCTCGAGCAGCGTGCGGTCGGCCACGAAGCGCAGCCCGGCGCGCCGGGCGTCGCGCAGGAAGCGGATGCGCGGCACGCGGCGCTTCGGCGGCGGGCCGAACTCCGAGTGCTCGTTCCAGTCCACGTTGATGACGCGCGCGCCGGGCGCCAGCGCGGCGGCCAGGCGGCGCAGGAACGCGGGCGCGCCGTGGATGTGATGATAAGCGTTGATGATGACCGCGACCTGGCAGCGGCCGCGCGGGATGAGCGGATCGTCGTCACGGCCGAGCACGGGCGTCACGTTCTTCACGCCGGCGCGCGACAGCCGCTTGCGCAGCACGTCGAGCACCAGCGGCTCGGGATCGACGGCAAAGACGTGGCCCGACGGGCCCACGGCGCGCGCCAGCAGCGGCGTGAAGTAGCCGGGCCCCGCGCCGATCTCCGCGATCATCTGGCCGCGCCGGAGCCCCAGCGCGCGCACGAGGACATGGGGCTTCTGCCACCTCTTGCGCGCCGGATTGAGCTGCCGCTTGAGCGCGCCGGCCAGCTCCTCAGGCGTCATAGATCTTCTTCAGCTCCCCAGCCGCCCACGCCACGGCCTCTTCCGGCTTCATGCCCTGGATGGCCTTGGCGAACATGTCGACGATGATGTACTTCGACAGCGCCTCGGTCGCCTTGCGGCCGGGCGGCCCCGCGTAGCCGACTTGCCGCGCCGAGGCCAGCGTCTCCGGGAACACCGCCGTCTTCGGATCCTTCTTCCACAGGGCGTGGTCGCGGTATGCCTTCGTGCCCGGAATCCCGAAGGTGTCCATCGTCTCGAAGTACTTGTCGTACTGCGCGCGGTCCATGTAGAAGCGGATGAAGTCCTTGGCCACCTTCACGTTCTTGCTCTGCTTCATCACGCACGAGTTCCAGCACGGGAGCCAGTAGAAGCGGCCCGCCGGGCCCGGCGGATAGTGGCCGTGGTTGGTGCCCTTGTACACGTCGGGGAACTTGTCGCGCGCCGCCACGTAGATACTGGGCGCGTTACCGGTCAGCGAGATCTCGCTGGAGAGAAACGCGCGATTGTTGTTGGAGTCGTCCCACGCGAGCCCGCCCTCGTCGAAGACGTCCTTCCACAGCGCCGTGTTGAACTTCACGGCCTCGACGGTGTTCTTGCTGTTGAGGGCGACGGTCTTGCCGTCCTTCTGCACCTCCATGCCACCCCACATCCACACGAGCGGATAGCACCAGTTGTTCGGATCGTTGATGCTGTGGCCGAAGGCCTGGCCGAACGGTTTCCCCTTGAGCTTCATCGCCTTGCCGACCTTACGGAAGTCGTCCCACGTCTTCGGATACTCGAAGCCGGCTTCCTTCAGCCAGTCCTCGCGGTACGTGATGGCCCACGAGATGATGAACTGCGGCACGGCGATCCACTTCGAGCCGGCCACGCAGTTGAGTTTCGCGTAATCGTACCAGCCGCCTTGCCTGCCGCCGACGGCCTCGGCCACGTCGCTGACGTCGGCCAGCGCGTTCTCGTAGAGCAGCGGGTGATTGTTGGCCATGATGATGATGTCGGGCCCGCTGCCGCTCTGCACCGCCGCCGTGACGCGCGTCTGGATGTCGTTCTGGTTGATGCGCTCGATCTGCACGTCGACGCCGGCCTGCTTGCCGAACTCCGCCGCTTGCGCCTCGAAGACCTTGTCGGCCGCCGGCACGAAGTGCGACCACTGCAGCAGGCGCAGCGTGGTGCCCTGCGCGAAGGCCGGCGCCCGGCCGAGCGTGGCGGCGCCCGCGGTGAGCGCAAGGAAGCGGCGGCGACTGACGGTGGTGGTCATCGATGTCCCTCCGGAGCGTTACGCGGTGAGCTTCGGGATGTCGATCCAGGAACCGCGGGCGGCGGCCGCGGCGGCCGCGTCGATCACCAACTGGGCGGCGAGACCATCGGCCAGCGACGGCGACGGCACGGCACCGGTACCAATGGCGTCGAGGAACCTCGCGACCAGCGGCGCGATGGTACCGCGGCCGATCTGCTCGAACGCTTCCGCGCTGCCGATCGCCGGCACGGGCACACGCGGCGCCACCGGCTCGAAGGCGCCACCGCGTGAGAGACGCAGTTCGCCCGCCCACCAGCCGGGCGCCTCGCGCCCGAGCCGGTACTGCACGGCGCCGGCGGTGCCGTAGGCTTCCAGCGTGGTCTCGTTCGCGCCGTGGGCGACGCGGCTGGAGGTGACCGACACCTGGGCGCCGTTCGTCAGCTCCCCGAGCAGCAGGCACCAGTCCTCGGCGTCCGGCGGCCGCGCGACGCCCGGTGCTGAGCGCGCCGGATACGGGATGCCCATCGTCGCGGTCACGCGCTTGAACTCCCCGAAGGTCCAGCGCACCAGGTCGACCACGTGCACCCCGTTGTCGCCGAGCACGCCGTGGCCGGCCTGCGTGCGGTCCATGCGCCACGTCGCCGCCGCGCTCTCCGCCGCCCAGCGCGAGCCGAGCCAGCGCACGCCGATGTGGAACGGCCGGCCGATGGCGCCCTCGGCCACGAGCGCGTGCAGCGTCTGCATGGCGGCCGGGAAGCGCCAGTTGAAGCCCGTCATCGCCACGCGGCCCGAGCGCTCCGCCGAGGCCAGGATGCGCTGGCCCTCGTCCGCGGTGAGCGCCACCGGCTTCTCGCAGAGCACGTGCGCGCCCCGCGCGAACGCGGCCTCGGCGATAGCCAGGTGGTTGTGCGGCGGCGTGGCGATGACGACGATCTCCGGGCGCGCGCGCTCCAGCAGGTCTTCCCAGCGCGTGAAGATGCCCTTCACGCCGTGGGCATCGGCGATCTTGCGCGCCCCGGTCTCGTCACGCTGACAGACGGCGACGACGTCGCAGCCGTTCGCCTGGAACGCGGGAATGTGCGCGCGCCCGAAACCGAGCCCGATGACACCGACGGTGGGACCGGCCATCCGAACCTCCTGTTGGGAGGGGGAACCCTGGCAGGGTTCCCCCCTTCCCCTCCGGACGGCATCCTAACCCGAGCGGGGACTTTATCGGGAGCCGGGCGAGAGCGGCTGGCCCGACGGCGGGCTCGGCGACGACCATACGGGCGGCGGGAGCGCCGTCGCCGGCGACGAGCCGATGGACGGCGAGGCCGACGGCAGGCTGGGCGACGCGCCCGACGTCGAGCCCGGCCGCGAGAGGTTGGTCGGCAGCCCCGTCGTGGGATCGACCGGCGAGGTCGTCCCGAAGGGCTGCGTCGACAAGAAGGGCGACGGCGTGCCCGTCGGCGACTGCGAGGGCAGGGTCGAGGGCGCGGACGACGGCGGCTGCACCTGCGGGGTCGTCGCCCCCGTCTGCGCGAGCGCCGGCGCCGCCGCCAGCGCGAGGATCACGAGCGCGAAGAGCGCACGAAACATCAGACGTTCTCCTAGCGCCCGCCGCTCGGCGACGCGGAGGAGCCGCTGCTCGGCGAGGCGGACGCGGACTGCAGCGTGAGCGGATCGATGAGCGCGCCGGTCGCCGGATCGATCAGGAACCCGGTGCCCGGCTGCACGAACAGACCGCTGCGCGCGTCGATCAGCAGGCCGGTGCGCGGATCGAGCACCGGCACCGTGAGCGCCGCGCGCGTGTTCGGATCGAGCGCCGCCGACGTGCGGGGGTCGATCAGCAGCCCCGTGGCCGGATTCGTCAGCAGCCCCGTGGCGGGATCGAGCAGGAAGCCCGTCCGCATGTCGACGGTCGGGGTCGTGATCGGCTGACCGGTCGCGATGTCGATCGCCAGCCCCGAGCGCGTGTCGAACACGAACGTGCCGAGGGGCGCGCCGGTGCGGGCGTCGATGGCGCCGGCCGTCGAGCCCACGGCCGGCGTGGGCGTCACGCCGGGGGTGAACACGGTCGTCGGCGACAGCGCGCTCGATCCGCCGATCGCCGCGGACGCCGACGCGGGCAGGCCCGTGCGCGGGTCGAGCGGCGTCGGCGTGGCCGTGCGAGTGCCGGTCCGTGGGTCATTGGGCGGCGCGGCGGTCGGCAGCCCCATGCGCGGGTCGTTCGCCGGCGCCGTGGCCGGCGCACCCGTGCGAGGATCGGTCGAGCGGTTGGTGGGCGGCGTCGCGATGCGCGGGTCGAAGACCGGCGGCGTGGTCGTCGCGGTCGTGCCGGGCGCGAGCGCGGGCGGCATGACGGGGCTCGGCGTCACGGCCGCGCCGGGCGCCACCGTGCTCGGCGGGACGACGAGGGCCGGCGTGGTCGCGCCGCCCACCCCGCTCGCGCCACCCGAGGGCGTTGCCGTCGCGGCGGCGCCGGCGCTGCCGCCGGCGGGTCCCGCCGGGCCCGCAGCCTGAGCGAACACGGCGCCAGCCGAAACTGCGACCAGCGTCACTGCGAGCGCGCCCCGAATCCCCGTCACCCTGATGCCCATGACATTTCTCCCCTCTCCCGCGTTTTTCAGCAAGGCAGGTGCCGGTACAAATCGGCAAAGGAGCACACGGCCGGCGGATGTCGGAATTACAGCGAGGCTAGCGGGCGAGCTGCGAGCGGAGGAACGCGCCGACGGCGCGGTTGTACGGCTCCGGCATGACCTGGGGCGCGAAGTGGCCGCCGCCATCGAGCACGACGTAACTGGCGCCGGGAATCGCCTTGGCCAGCTCGTCGGAATAGAACTTCGGCGTCACCATGTCGTCCTGGGCGACGACGACGAGCGTGGGCACGCCCACCTCTCCCAGCCGCCGCCGGCGATCGAACGCCATGATGGCGTCGATGCGGCTGGCCACGACCTCGCGCGGCGGCCACGAGGCCGCCTGCGCCCGGTGCAGCTCGGCGATGGCCGCGTCGTTGCGGCTCACCCACTCCGGTGGCGCCAGCACCAGCACGGACGCGCGCAGGTATGCCTCGATACCCTGCGTGAGCAGCGTCTCCTTGCGCGCCTCGAACAGCCGGCGGAAGTAGGGATCGGGGCCTGCCCACGTGGCGGAGAGCACCAGGCTGCGCAGCCGCCGCCGGTGGTCGAGCGCGATCACCTGGCCGATGGCGCCGCCGGTGGAGTGGCCGACCAGGTGCGCGCTCTCGATGCGGAGCGCATCCATCAGGCGCAGGACGTCGTCGGCCATCTGCTCGACCGAGTACTTGATCTGCGAGTGCGTGCTGCGGCCGGCGCCGCGGTGATCGTGGATGATCACCCGGAAGTCGCGCTTGAACGCCTCCACCTGCTGGCCCCAGAACGAGCCCTGGCCGGAGAGCCCCGGCACGAGCATGAGCGGCTCGCCCTGGCCCGCCTCCTCGTAGTAGATCTCGGCGTCACCGATCGACACGCTCGGCATGGCGGCCTGACGCTACCGCAGCATCCGGACACTGGCAAGCCTGAGCGTCATTGCGCTGAGATGCCGGCCAAGCCTCGGCGTAGAGAACCCCGGTCTCTCGTCAGTTCCCGCCGCTCGTCATTTCGAGCCAGTCCAGCTCCTCTTCCATCAGATGAAAGGCGTCGTCGCCGATCTCGTCGCCGGCGCGCATGGAGAGAATGGCCTGCCGGGCCGCATGGACGGCGGCACGATAGATTTCGCTCTGCGCGGAACGGATGCCATCGCCGGTGCGGCCATCCGCCCGCTCGTTCGCCAGACGCGCCGCGAGCTCCTGCCTGACCACTCCCGCGATCGGTGATGGGTCGCCCGCGAAGCTCGCCAGCGCCGCCCGTAAGGCACGCTCGCGCGCCGCCGTCAGCTCGCGGCCGACCGGGTCGTCGTCACGCAGGTCGAGCGCGCGCAGGAGGGGCTTGAGCGTCAGTCCCTGGATCACCAGCGTGCCGACGACGACACAGAACGCCGTCAGCACGATGAGGCCGCGATACGGAAATGCCGGTGGCAGCGCCATCGCCGCCGCGAGCGAGACGATGCCGCGCATGCCGGCCCACGAGATGATCACGCCGCTGCCGACGGTCGGGCGCAGCATCGGCCGCGGCGGATGAAACCCGAGCCGGCCGTGCCGCCATCGAACCACGGCGTTGAAGGACATGTGCCAGGCGAGACGCACGAGGATCACGGTCAGAAGCACCGCCCCGGCGACGGCGACGTATCGCCCGCGGTCCGCCGCTTCCAGGGATTCCAGTATCGGCCGAATCTGCAGGCCGATGAAGATGAAGGCCAGAACATTCAGCGCGAAGACGACGGTCTCCCACACGGCATACGTGGGGATGCGAATGCGGGCGGGTGTTCGCTCGGGCGCGGTCCGCGCCAGCGTGATGGCATAGCACACCATCGTGAGCACACCTGAGAGCCCGGCTCGATCGGCGAGCATCCAGACCGCGAACGTGCTGATCAACGAGAGAATGATGAAGGTTGGCACGTCCTGCACACGCCGGATCAATCGCAGGTACAGCCACGCGAGCACCGGGCCCACGATGAGACTGCCGGCCACCGCGAGCAAGAAGGTCGGCGCCACCGCCCCGAGGGAGAAGCCGTTGGCCGCCACGGCTCCCACGGCCAGGCGATAGATCAAGAGCGCGCTGGCGTCATTCAGCAGGCTTTCGCCCTCGAGAATGGTCACGATGCGATGGGGCGGTCGCAACGGCCGGAGCACGGCCGTTGCGGCCGCCGCGTCGGGTGGCGCCACGACGGCGCCCAGCGTGATCGCCGCGGCCCACGGCAGCGCCGGTATGAGCGTGCGGGCGACGACGGCGACGGCGGCGGTCGTGAATCCGACCGCGAAGATGACGAGGCCGGTCAGCGGGGCCCGGTTTTCCCGGAGATCTCTCGGCGACGCGTCGTAGGCCGCATCGAGCAGGACGGGCGCGACGAAGAGCGCCAGCGCAAGCTCGGGGGGGACGGTGAACGACGGCGCCCCGGGAAGAAAGGCGAGCAGCGCGCCGCCGAGCGCGAGGAAGACCGGATACGGTGCGCCGACGCGGCGCGCCCCGGCCGCCAGGAGGACAGCCGCGAGGAAGAGACCGAGAAGGTGTTCCAGCCTAGGGATTCGCCTTCGTGTCGTTCATGCCCAGCGCCCGCTCGATGGCCACCACGTCGGTGGGACGGGCGAAGGGCTGGGGCGCCGGATCACCCTCGGCGCGCGGCCGGCCGATCGCCTTGAAGAAGTCCTCGAGGCCCGGCGGCGTGATGACCCAGAGCATCACGAGGTCGTCCGAGCCCTCGTTGACGAGCTCGTGCTTGACGTCGTGGCCGAGGAAGCACGCCGTGCCCGGGGCGAGCGGATGGCTCACGCCGTCCACCACCACCCGGCCCCGGCCGCGAAAGCAGATCTGCAGCTCCACCTGGTCGCCGTGGGAATGCTCGCGCACGCGGCCGCCGGGGGCGATCGTCTGGTAGCCCATCGAGAGCGTGTCGAATCCGGTGACCGCCGGCGTCAGCCGCGGATCGGCATGGCCGTTGGCGGGCACGGGCTGCCAGTACGACGGTCCTTCCCCGGGCTGCAGGACGACGGCGCGGCCTTTCACGGTGCTCATGGCTCTCCTCCGGCGGTGGTGACGCATCATACGCCCGCCGTCTGTCAGGCGACGGACACAAAAGGCTTCGCGCGTCGCGGCGATCACCCGTAAACTCGCGAGAAATCGTGGGCCACGACAAGAAGCTCCCTGGCACTCCCGCTGCACTACCGGCCGACATGCTTCCACCGCCGAACGCCGTCCGCTATCACTTCTCCGGCGTGGCCGGTGCCGGGATGAGCCCGCTGGCGCAGCTCATGCGCGTGCGAGGACACGCCGTGCAGGGCTCCGATCGCGCGTTCGATGCCGGCAAGAGCGGCGAGGTCGGCGCGCGCCTGCGCGATCTCGGGATCGACCTCGTGCCCCAGGACGGCGGCGCGATCACGGCGGGGATCGACCGCTTCGTCTATTCGAGCGCCGTCGAGCCCGACACGCCGGAGATGCGCGCCGCGCGCGCGCTGGGCATCGAGTGTCTCCCCCGCCCGGCCCTGCTGGCCGAGGTCGTCAACGCCGGACGCCCAGGCGTGGCGGTGGCGGGCACCAGTGGGAAGAGCACCATCGTCGGCATGG
>Ga0134122_10002111_pt1 | contig 14580 bp, 15 predicted proteins | sample KB302_FD_96461 | JGI IMG/M metagenome (GOLD analysis project Ga0134122, IMG submission 96461) | Terrestrial soil microbial communities without Nitrogen fertilizer from Kellogg Biological Station, Michigan, USA - KB3-0-2 | ecosystem: Environmental > Terrestrial > Soil > Unclassified ... | reverse complement strand
TTCCGACGCCTCAAGGGCTTCCGCAGAATCTTCTCCCGCTTCGATAAACTCGATCAAGTCTTCTGCTTCTTCATCTTCTTTGCCCTCATCTTTGATGCCCTCAATTTGTGTTAACACGCCCTAATATATCCTTCTTCAATAACGAGATCAGAAAAATCATTATCAATAATTTTTTTTCTTTGTTTTTCATTAAAACCATTTGCAATAATAAAATCAAACCCATCAATATTGCTGGCAATATATCTTGACCCCAAAGGTGTTATTTTAAATAGACCATTTCTCCCAATTTTCTCATACTTAGCAAAGCCTCTGGAAAATATTCCTTTCTTTGTTGTTTTTCTGTGAGAAACTATATTCCTAACCTTTTGGCTAAAATGAGTGTCTTTTCTATTTTTTAATATTTTTAAATCTTTTCCGGTAGGTTCTAAATTTTCTGTTAAATGTTCTATTAGTTCAGAAGTAGTAATACCTTCTTTTTTTGAAGAAATAGATGTTAAAACTGGTATTACGAGGTCACTTTCACTATAAATCATACTAGAAATTTTTAATAATTAGATGCTCAACTTCTCGATCATTTCTTCCCTTCACATTGTAGAGATAAGTTTTATCAAAACTAGATATTATAATTTTAGGTTTATTTTTATATAAATTTAAAATAAATGGGGTATTTTTAATGATTAAAATAAATTTTGCTTTTGTCAGATGCAAGCGCTTAGCTAGCCGCTCTTGATCTTTTTTGTCGAAAGATGCTTTTTCATAATCGCTAAAATCTGTATCGTATGGCGGATCAAGAAAAATAAAATCTTTTGATGTTAAATTATTTTTTTCAAAAATATCTTCAAAATCTGTATTTTCGATCCTAGTGCCTTTAAATAAGTGCTCTACTTCTTTACTTAAGATATAGTCAACTTTACTCCTAAAATCTTTGGAGTTATAAGCGATACCACCATAAGGAATATTGAAATGCCCTGCTGCATTAAAACGAAACATTGAAGCATAACAAAACTCTCTTATAAAATAATAGTTTGCTATTTTTTTAACCAAAGAAGTTTTATAGCGACTTCCGTTAAAATTCATGACATCTCGGAAGTGCATATAAAAGCCGCTCCGAAATGCTGTTTCAATATTTTTATAGAGATCACCTTCACCTATTTTCCCTCGCTTTTTTTCAATTTCTTTCACCCTGCTGAGTTTAGAAATTAAATTGGAAATAATTTGTTTCAATAGATTTTTATCATCAAGACAAAAACTATTATGAAATAATCCATTGAATTTTTTTTCTTCTGCTTGTAAATACCTATTTACAATCTTTTTCAAATCTTCTTGAGAAATTTTATCATTCTTAAAATCAGAATATAACTTCGTTATCTTATTCTCAAAGACGCCAATATATTTTGGTATTTTTTCCCAATTATCAACATAATCATAAAGTGCTTTTTTTAATTCTTTTTTATCTTCCTGTCCTTTTATAAATTTATAAAAATTAACCAATTCTTCGCATATATCATTTATAATCGCTTTCTTTGGTTTTAGTTGAAAAAAGACAGCTCCGCCGCCGAAAAATGGCTCGATATAGCGTTCATATCGAGGAATGATATCTTTTATATATTCAAACTCTCTTAGCTTGCCCCCTGGCCATTTAATGAGTGGTTGCATAAGAGATTATCCTAAATAGGTCTTTTTGATTGAATCTAGTGAGGTTTGAATAAGACTGGCTTTTTCTTTATAGGCTTCAAGCACGATGTTATATCCCTGATCAGACTTGCACACAAAATCCCAAAAATCTTTTCCGATCAAAAGCTCCTCATCTGCGAAAAATTGACGAACACGCTCTTGTCGCCAGGGTTTTCCCTCACCGAAACGATTATAGGCAGTTGCGAAAAATATTCTTATCTTCGTGTCATTTGGTTGGGTGTTTGATAGAATTGCAAATTGTTCTAATAAAGCTTCTTTTTCTGACCGCGCTTTTTTATTATCTAGATCGCCACCTATTTTTAACTCGATCAAAAAGTTTTCGCCTGTTGCTTTATCGATTAAATAGTAATCGCTGTCATGTCTTTTTGTTACGAGTGATTGTTCTGTCGGCTTGGTACGTAAAAATTGATAATCATCTGTTTTTGGCACTCTAATTTCTCGGCGTTTATATTTCTCCAACAATTCCGCCATATCTTGGGTTTGTTTAAGGCTAAGTGGTCCTTCAACATTTTGTTTGACTTCGTAAGTCAATTTCGCAATATTCATCGCCATTTTTTCCAACATATTCCCCAAAGAGCTGTCAAGCGAACGCACCAGAGCCGTGTAATACTGCATCTCGGGACCAAGAATAGCAATAAATACATTGTGAATTTTCATGTTTAAAGTACCTTCAGGATTTTCTAATTCACCTTCATGTCTCCCTTGGAAGCCTGCTGCAAATGCATCAACAGAGGCATGAACAATTGATTTTACGGTAGTGAATATATCCTGAGACATAATTTTCAAAAAAATTATTAGAATAATATGTGTACTTCTCTGATTTTTAAGTCAAAGGTTTGCTATCATCGCTTTCGCAGACGAAAGCGGATTATAGCAAATATCCGAAGACAATTCCTACGACAAAACTGCAGACAATTCCGATGACAAACTCAATGCTCATGCGCTTTCTGGGATAAGTTGTCAGTAAGACCCGATCGATATCGCGCGGAATCATCTTCGTCAACACCACAATAAAGCCAAAAAGTAGTCCTTTCATGAGTTTATCTGCCGGGAGTACACTTTGGATAATGGTGTATACGTACGCCCATAAAATAACTTGGATGACGATGGCGGTCAGTATCTTTCCGATTGTTTGTGGCGATTTGGGCAAAGCCTTCACCGCCGGATTGCTTTCTTCACTTCTGTAGACCCTATCGGTAACCGGGTTGAAAAAAAGAATGGCCGCAACGATGAACCACGCTACTGAAGCGACTGCAACAGCGATAATAAACATATGTTCGAGTAAAAGACATGCCGAATATATCCCCTTTCTAACTGCGGGGCAACCACCAGCTCGAGTTTAAATTGGACAAATGAGAACTGCGGTCAGTGGAATGAACAAAGAAAAACTGTAATTTACGCAGAAGATTTATTAAAAATAATTTGTGGAAAAATTGAATGAGAGCAGAAACGTTCGCTGGGATTGGTAAATGTACAATATTTCCGTACAGGTCGAGGTAAAAGCAATTGAAGAAAATAAACGCATACTCATTGAGTGGCGCTCGGGAAATGAAACACTCACCGCAGTGGAGTGGATTTTCACTCTGCAAGCGGATAATACCACTTTTGTCAGTATCATCAACAGCAGTTATAGCGCTGCGGTCGTAAAACAAGCGCTCGTCCCACTAGTGGATTTACAATCGTGCTCGGCGGGATTGAAGGCATTTCTCGAGCACGGTATCATCTCAAATCTCATTTTGGATCATTTCCCAAAAAATTTGTGGAAACACTAATTTCAAAAGTTGCTAGAAACACAGCTCAAAATATGGCGGAACAGCTGGGTCTAGAGCCGATTCCTATGCAATCCCCTAAACCTTCCCTATTCTAAGGAATTTAGGTGGATGGGTCACTCTGAAATTTTCCGCAAATGAGACATTTGAGACACTATAAAAAAAGAGTGTCTCAGGTTCGCGGGTCTAGATTGACTACATAAGAACTCTCTGTCACTCAGATGAGTGTTTCTTTGAATAAATATTTTATACAATTTGCGCGGCGAAAGGCCTAGACCCAATCGGATTCTTGCGTCATCCATCAAGATAAAGCTTTTATGAAGGCTTAATTTTGAATTTTTCTTTCTTATCTCATGAGTGAACTAAAACATTACTTCAATTCTCAGGAAGCCAAGCTCGAATTCCATATGGAAATACGCAAAGCGCTGATACAGGAATCCTTAAGAATTGGAGAAGCTCAAGATTCAGATGTGGCTGATTTGCTCAATAATATGATCTTTGCCGTTGATAAGGTGTTTGAGAAGCTTGAATAAAAGCAGTTTAGTTTTCGCTTCGTTTTTTTAGAATTCCAAGTCTGCTAGAAATCCCATCTATATCTGATTTGTTAAAAATTTCAACGCCTAGCGCCTCAACCTCAGCCCTTAATTCTGCGGTAATTTGATCAACTGTGACTAGCAAAACATCAACTATTCCTCTTTCACTTTTGGCAACTTTTACAACCTTTAGCCCCTGTCGGTCGTTAGATCCGAGCAAGTTTAAGTCCGAAACAACGAGCTTTAAGCTATCATTACTTCTGATAGCCGCTATTGCGGAATCTAAATCTCTATAGGCTTCGACTAAAAGCCCGCTAGCTCTCTGAATAACTTGCCCAAGCATATCTCTTGGAAATTCCTCATCATCCACAAGGAGGGCTTCTGCTGTTCTAGGTTCCATAGGGAAAGAATAAATTAGGTTTATCGCCTTCTGAAGATTGAAGTAGTGTCTTGCACAATATGCATCAGTCTTTTTTGAAGCATGCTCTGAATTCTGGCCGGATCTCCGTCTGTAAGAGCACCCTCTCTTCGCAGGCGCTCTACAAAGCCGAAAATTTGATCGTTAAAATGCCCAGCGGCAGTCTTCAAATCTCCATAATCTGCCCAATAAAACCCCCTGCTTCTCATTGTGGAGAGCATATCTACCATCCTCCAAAGAAGTTCAAACATATCCCTTTCTGCCGGACCAAGTTTTCCTTGTAAGAGTTTTTCAAAAGCTGCATTGAAGTCGCCTTCGCCGGCGGTGCGCGCAGCAATAGCTTTAGCATAATTCTCCAATTGCCTGAGGAGGTCGCTGTATTCTCCATGTTCTCCAACAACTTGAATGGCATCGCCCGCTTCTCTTTGATAACTTCTTAAGATTTCTAAGATTTGAGCTTCCAGCTCTGGGGTGATGTCAGGAGCGGGAGATTTTGCGACCTCTAACCCGTCTTGCAAATGATATTGCCTCCAGGTACTTAACATGTGTATCTGAGCATGCCCTGCCCTAGCTCCTTGAAAATTAAATAATCGCCTCAGGATATCCCATGTCGGCGATACCAGAAGCGGCCTTTCCTTCGCTCTATCTTCCCAACTTCGATCTAATGCCCTTGCTTCTTCAGGAGGCATCATACCGTAAGGGTGTCTTTGTCCTTGTTCCAATAAGCTTTTCCAAGATGCATGAAGGCGGCTGAAATCAAGTTTATATGCCGGATCATCAACACGATGATCTCGCGATAAATAAGGATCATGACCACGAGAAAGGCAGTACCAAGGACTTATTACTCCTGAGCCTTTCAGCACTTCTCGAATATACCTCGACCCTTCTTCGGAAATTCCAGGTAAATGGGCAAAGGCATTTGCAGGAATGCTTCCGGCATCACGCATATATTCTATGGCGTTCGTGGTAGTTAGTAATAGCCGAAAGAATGCCTGAATATGACCGGGCAGGGTTTCCGAGGTAATAGGAATATCAGGGATCGCTACTTGTAGTTGTCCTTCCAAGGCGGCCACTTCTTGCAATCTTCGCAAGGGTTTTCCATTATTTATTTCTCCATATCTCTCGGCAGTTTGCCACCGCCACTCCAATTGAGCCATCCGGAGAAGCTCGAAATAGATGAGGTTCTGAATTCGGACCAATCCATCCGGAAATAAATGCGATTGCAGAAAAGCAAAATCTTCATCCGGCCAATCAAGAATCTGGCGCAAACGAGCCTCATGGTCTCTCCAGCTCACTACTTCCGGTTGTTGTATTGGAACCGGGTTAATTCCCCCTGGATATCGCAGTGCGGCAGCAGGGATAGGAATTCCATGTTCCACCATCCGTTGCAAAAGTTCTCCCGGCATGACTTCCACACTCAGCCCTGTTTCAGGCTGTTCTACCAGATTCACTTCTGATCTGATTAGGCTAAGATGTGGAGAATCTTCAGATGCCATTAAACAAACATAAAAACTACGCTGGGAGAGTATTGATATGTATAATGAACTATATTTAATTTATGTCAATAAATCGGCTCCCTAAAAATTCTATTGAAAGAAATATCTCAGCAGATTTAAGGCTTTGTTATAATTTTCTCCATATTGCCGATTCTTCTTTGATATGCGCCTCTCCGATTTTGAAAAAAACATCGATCCCGAGATCCTGCAAAAGGGCAAAGAATATTGGTTGCATGAAGCCGTTCAGGGACTCAAAGAACAAGAAGAAGATATTTTCGTGGCTATGGTCAAAGGCACCGAAGCATATGAAGCCAGCATCACCATGGAGGGCGATGTCGTGAGAGACTTTAACTGCACTTGTCCCTATAACTGGGGCCCCATTTGCAAGCATATAGTCGCCCTGATGTTTGCTCTGCGCGATTATTTGCGCAAGGTAAATCCCTCCCGGACGGAAGAGAAAAGACCATTCGTGCTGACATTGGAAGAAAACTTACAGAAGCTTTGCGTGGAAGAACTCCGCGAAGCGGCTAAACAGTACGCCGTTCGTGACCGCAGATTTCGGAGTTTCATCGAGCGCAAGATTTTCTTCAAAACAGAAAAACATGACCGAAAAGAGTATATTCGCTTGATCCGGCGAACGGTGGAAACGCATACGAACCGCAGCGGTTTTATCAGTTATTACAATGCCAAGAACGTCGTGATCAGCCTCTGCCAATTGCTCCAGCAAGCCGATGGATATATAAAGCAAAAGAAATTAGAAGACGCGCTTCCAATCTTACAAGCCCTCTTGGAAGAAGGGATGGAAACGTTGAATAACAGCGACAGTTCCGGAAGGACTTTCGCCCAATTGATCGAAGCGACGGTGACGAGCCTCTCCAGATACGCGAAAAAGGTGAAAAATGCCGCCTTACGGACCGAACTCTTTGAGTATTGTCTTCATGAATCCCGACAAAGTCGGCAGCGCGGATGGGAATGGCGCTGGGAGCTCATCGATATTGCCGAAAAGCTCGTCGCGAACGAACAACAAAAACAGCAATTATTTGCCACCTTGAAGGCAACGGTACAAAAGGAAAGAGACGATTCTTCACGGGGATATGCCGAACAGCAAGCGGCGGAAGTGGCGCTCCGAATCCTCATGCGAATGGGCAACGAGCAGGAACAGGAGCAGTTCATCCTGGCCTATCTGCATTTCCCGAGTATTCGGGCAATGGCGACGGAGAGAGCACTGTCGCAAAAGAGAATCGAAGAAGCGAAAAAGCTAGCGGAAGAAGGACTCAAAGAGAAGAACAGGGATTCGCAGCAATGGGCAAAGGTTTGGTATACGCTTCTCTTCAAAGCGGCCGAAAAAGAACAGGCGTCGGAAGATATTCGGAAGTACGCCGAAAAGATTTTCCTCGATCATCAAGACTTCGGGTATTACGATAAATTGAAGAAAACTTTTTCCGCGAAAGAGTGGACTTTAAAAGTAGCGGAGTTCTTAGAGCGACGAAGATCAATGCTCGGCATCCACGCTTTGTTGCACATCTGTATCCGTGAGGAAAAGTGGCCGGAATTTTTAGCTATCCTGAAGGAGCACTGCTCCCTCGATTTGGTCATCCAGTACGATAAATATCTTGGAGATCATTTTCCAAAAGAGCTGTTGGAACTCTATGGAGAACAAATCCGCCAAGGCTTGTCCGCGAATACCGGGCGCAAATACTACGAACATATCGCCGACATTTTCCGGCGCATGACGAAATTACCAAATGGCAAAGCAGCGGTAAAAAAGCTCATCGAGGAATTCGTCCGCAAGTACGATCTGCGGACAGCCATGAAGGACGAATTCGCAAAAGTAGAAGCTCCTGTGCGCAAACTTACTCAAAAAGATTGAGCTGTTGCTCGCTCGGGGCCGTTTTTCCTGCTTTCGATTGCTTCGGCACGATTCCCAGCTTTTTATAGGTTTTGAGCCGCTTCGCATACATCGTTTCAAGCAAGGGAATTTTATTGTCCAAGTAATCGTGCACATAGGCTTGTTTCTTCTCCGGAGCGCTCCGCTGAACGCGGCCGATGTACTGAATGAGCTTCCCCTTCCAAGAAAAAGGAAAGGCCAGGAAAAGATGGGTCAATTCCGGCCAGTCGAATCCTTCTCCGATGAGCTTTCCCGTAGCGATCAACAGTTGGAAGCGGTCTTGCTTCATGCGCCGCGTGATTTTCTCCCGTTCCTTTTTCGTCATCGTGCCTTCGGCAATTCCGGCATGAATCCCTTTGATTTTCTGGCGAAGAAGCGCAAATAAAATCTGACAATGGTCGATGCGCTCGGTGAGGATCAAACATTTTGCTCCGGTTGCTAGAACTACGCTCAGATTCTCAATAATTTGGTCGTTCCGCTGGGGATCCCGAATCAAGGCGTCCATCAGCTCGTGAAAGTCAGATGTGTCATGGCCTTGGAACTCGGTCAATTGCACAATGAGGTTCGTTTGTACCTTCTCGCGGCCTTCATCAGTTTGCACTACGAGAGCTTTCATGACGGGACCGACATAAAACCGCATCAGCCGTTCCAGTTTGTCCTTGCGTATCGCTGTGGCCGTAAGCCCGAGAACATAGCGGGCGGCAAAAATGCTGAGCGCTTCGCTAAAAGTTTTGGCCGGAACATGATGACACTCATCGACAACGACAAATCCAAAGGCATCTTTCAGTTCGGCGCTGGCGTGCCGGAGCAGTGTCTGGTACGAAGCGATGGTGATCTGAGCGCCGATCTGAAAACGGTTATCGCCGATGATGCCCATATCGCCCTTGTGAATCTGGAAATAATCTTCGATCCGCTTTTGCCATTGATAGAGAAGTGCTTTCGTATGAACGATGATGAGCGTTTTCTGTCCCCGCGACGCAATACAGTGCAGAGCCACCATCGTTTTCCCAAAGCCCGGTCCGGCTTCCAGAATGATTCGGTCGTGCTTCAGAAGTTCGTCCGCGCTGGCTTGCTGTTCAGGGTATAGAGTGATCTTGGAGTGAAAGTGAATCGGAGGAAACAAAATCCTCTCGTCTCGGAAAGCAAACTCGAACCCGTTTTGAGCGGAAAATTTCTCCATTTCTGCGAGAAAACCAGCCGGAATTGAAATGCCGTTTTCATTTTCAGTGAGCGTGGAAATGATGCGTGGAGTATTCCAAGTCGAATACCCTTGACCTTCCAATTCATAGAAACGCGGATTGGAAAAAACGAGTTTTTCCTTCAAGAATTGATACAACTTGCCCGGGAAAGACGAGTGCGGAATATGGATATCATTCCTGAGAATAAGTAAGATTTTTCGATCGAGACTTTTCTCTTCAGTCCTTTTGGAAGCATGGGTATTGGTCGAAACCGGTTTTCCTTTCGATTTCGGAAAGGAAAACGAATGCAATCCTTGCCGTTCAAAGAATTCGGCGAATTGCCCTGGAGTGATTCTGGAAAATGATTCCAGATATTGCCACTGATCCGGAATAGTCTCGCCATCTGGAGTGATAAAAGCAGTATTGCCATTTTTCAGATGCGCTCCATGAAGTGGTAACGCGATGAGATTCCCGAATTCCTTCCCGCTGTGACTTTCTTTCGTCGGAAAGATCCGGTCGAAAGAAGTTTCGGAAGAGAGATCGGCCTCATATAAAAAGTATTTCGCCACCTGTCGAGAGATGTAGGCGGCCACTTTGTCCGTGAAGAAAAACCACAAATGTCCACCATTCCCCGATTTGGAACGTTCCAAATAGCCCGGAAATCCGTGACGTTTGGCAATTTTCAGAACTTTTCCAGCTTCCTGGAGCCAGCCTTTCTGGTCGAAATCGATCACCAAAAAATAGCTCGTATTATCGCGGAGAAGCGGATAAATCCCGATCAGTTCCTGTCCGGGTAAATGGCGAGCAATAATTTCAGAGGAAAAAGGCAACAGATTCCCTTGGGTGTCATGCGCCGGTGCATAGCCGGACTTATTTTCTTCAGGATTCTGCCAAAACCGCGCGAACACATCTTCTCTCCCGCGGAAGAGCGAGTGGAAAATGGTGATCTGATGAGAAGTGACAATACTCTCGATCATGCTTCTAAAAGTCGATTTTTAGGGAAAAAATATCTTGGCGGACGAAAAAGAATCCGTACAATTATCGCGCTCATTTTCCCATTATTTTAATGATTTTCTAATGCCCAAAAAAAGATTCGTTGCCCGCGTTGTGGAGAGTTAAATACGAGCCGTGACGGCAGGCATGGAAATTATATCCGCATCAATTGTTCGACCTGTTGCAAAAAAATTACTCTCAATGGCAAAGAGAAAAAGGCGGAGAAGTTCTTAGGCAGTCATCTGAACCGGATTTCTTATCGGCTGTTGGAAGATCAGGAAAGCGTCAGCAAGAAGACCCTCTACTTAAAAGTAAATCGCGTCTGCCAGGAACTGATTGATTCCAATGAGCTGACACGGATTCTGAAGCCTCAGAATTATTCGGGAATTCTTTTAATCGATGGGAAGTATGTGCCGGTGAAAAAAGTGGAGGGAAAAGAACCGGGGCTTATTCCTCGTTCGAAAAAGAGGAGAGGCAAAACGAAAAAAGGATTGGTCGTGATTCCTTTTCTTGACTACGGTACTCACGATATTCCGGTCTTCATCACCGCTTTCTCGGAGAACAGCTATGAGATCGAGCAGGGATTCCAAATGCTCAAGACGATCGGATACCCCCTGAAGGCGATTGTATGCGATGAGAGTATGGGTCAGGTGGCACAAGTGGCAAAAAAAGTCTTTCCCGACGTGGTCGTCCAGCTCTGCCTGACGCATTACACTCGTGCGTTTGAACGCACCTTTAAAGTGAATGGACCACGCCGCAGTCTGGCGGCACTGGAAAGAAAGCTCGCATACCTCGGAGAAAGTTTTTTTTATTCTTCCCGTCACTACGACCAAAAAAGGGCAGTGCGACTCACGAATAGAATCGCAGCATTGGAATCGGAATATGGATATCTTCTGGAAATTCAGGAAATTTTCTCCAATATCTTCTGGAAAGCGAAGACAATCGAGGAAGTGGAACAACTGGAAGATATGCTCAATGTGACAATCGCCTCAATGAGGCTTCAGGATTATCCGCACCGGAAAAAAATCATCGATCGTTATCAGGATTACTATAAGAAGCGCGATCAAGTCCTAGCTTGGTTGCTGCATCCGGAACTCCGTCTTCCCTATACCACGAACCTGATCGAAGGCTTTAATAGCACAGCGCTCGAAATCAGGTTCTCCAGCGTACGGGGTTTTGAGAAAGAGGAGAATGCGCGGCACTATATCAATGCTCTGATCCTGAAGCGCCGATTCCAGAGATTTAAAGACTGTAAGGAAGGATTCAAATTCTTGAATGGCAAAGCTCCCTTGCAAGTCGCTCAACCATTGGAAGATTCCATCCGCTTTCCGGCGCGTCAGTGGATTAGGCTTTGCCGCAAGTTCAAGAGAAATACTCCCAGCGTAGTAATTCCGGGGGAACAAGGATGGCAAGATTTGGATAAGCAAAAGGAGAGCTAGAGATTAATTTTCTAGCCCTCTTTTTTAATGTCTTCCTTTTCTTTTTTATGAGGATTTAATTTTTATTGAGAAGGGCCTCAAGAAGGGCCAAATCTCAGCCCATAGAAAAATAACCCCCTGAGAGAGGGCTTATATCCTCATTATCCGAGAGTTCTTCTCAATTCTGTTTCTTTTAATTTACGTCCTTTTTCTCTGGAGGGCGTTTTTTGGCGTGTCTTGATATCTCCCTTCATTCCTCAAAAACATCCCCCAAAACGACCACGCTACCTGGGATTGAGATTATTGCCATTTTTATTTATTGCAAATCATTTGCATTAATTTATAAAGAGACCTACAGTGGGTTTGTCTTTTCCTTTTTGTGTATGAAAAAAATCGCGCTCCTTCTCGGTGTCATCGCAATTTTCTTCGTTGCCGGATGCGTCCAACAGGCTCCAAATTCTCCAGATAACGGCAAACTGAACGTCGCGGCCAGTTTCTATCCGCTCGCTTTTCTCTCCCAGCAAATCGGTGGCGATTTGGTTTCCGTTACGCAAGTGACTCCGGGCGGCGTTGAGCCCCATGACTACGAGCCGACCCCGCAAGATCTCGTGGCCGTGCATCAGGCGAAGGTGTTCATCATGAACGGCGCAGGAGTCGACGGATGGGCCGATAAAGTGCGCGACGAACTCGAACAGAATGGAGTCGTGACGGTTAGAATGCTCGATAAAATTTCTCCCCTGGGCGGTTTCAATGAAGAGGGAGAAACGGATCCCCTGAATCCGACTTCCACAAATGCGGATGTACAAGATCCACACATTTGGCTTGATCCGGTATTGGTACAGAGGGAAGTGATACTCATCCGCGATGCTTTTCTTAAAGCCGATCCGGCTCATGCCGATCAATATGAGAATAATGTCATTGCGCTGATTTCAAAACTCTCTGCACTCGATCAGTCTTATCGGAGTGGTCTTACGGGTTGCGCTCTGCACGATGTGGTCACTTCTCATAATGCTTTTCGCTATTTAGCCAAGGAGTACGGCTTCATCACACTCGCAATTACCGGCATTTCACCCGATGAGGAACCATCAGCACAAAGACTGGCCGAGCTCGCCGACTTTGCTCGCAAGAACGGTGTCAAATATATCTTCTTCGAGACGCTCGTAAGTCCGAAACTGGCCCAAACGGTAGCTACGGAAATCGGCGCTCAGTCTCTCGTTTTAAATCCCATCGAAGGGCTGACTCCCGCTGACACTGCCAAAGGCGCGGATTATTTGAGCATAATGAAAGAGAATCTCCAAAATCTTCGTACCGCCATGCAATGCCCATGATTCCCTCCAATATCGCTATAGAGGCAAAGAATCTCTCGTTTTCGTATAACGGGACAGTCATTCTCGACCATCTCACGTTCTCCATCGAGAGTGGAGCCTATGTCGGGATCATCGGTCCCAACGGCGGAGGAAAAACGACGCTCATAAAACTCATTTTGGGTCTCTTGGACCCGACCCAAGGCAGTCTCAATGTGCTGGGGCAATCTCCAAAGATAGCTCGCGGAAAAGGCCGTCTCGGCTATGTTCTCCAGCGCATTGCTCAAGGAGATCCTGCCTTTCCGGCCACCGTGGAAGAAGTCGTCAAAAGCGGTCGATCTGCTCAGAGGGGCATGTTTCGCTGGCTCACTGTGGAAGATCGCCGCGCGGTGGAAGCAGCCATGGAAAAAACGGACATTCTCCCTTTCCGCAAACGCCTTATCGGGTCGCTTTCGGGTGGTGAGCGCCAGCGGGCTTTCATCGCTCGGGCATTAGTTTCCGATCCTCAGATCCTTGTCCTCGATGAACCTACGACGGGCATCGATCCGGCGGCACGGGAGAGCTTCTACGCCCTGCTCCGCCAACTCAATCAGGAACAGCACATTGGCATTCTGTTCGTGTCGCACGATTTGGAAGTGATGATCAAAGAAGCGAATTCGCTTCTTTGCATCAATAAAGTCATGGTATGCAATTGCGAATCCGGCCAATCGCTCAGTCCCGGAATGATTGAGCAACTCTACGGGAAGAATGTTTCTCTTGTCCATCATACCCACTGATCCCATGCTGGCGATTTTTGCATACGACTTCATGGTACGGGCTTTTATAGCGGGAGTGATCACAGCGGTGATTGCGCCTACAATCGGTATCTTTCTGGTGACGCGACGATACTCCTATATGGCCGACACCCTGGCGCATGTTTCCCTCGCCGGGCTAGCGATGGGATATCTCCTCAGCTTCCAACCGATTCTTACCGCTCTGATTGCCTCCGTAATCGCAGCGCTTTCAATCGAAAGCTTACGCGCCAGCAAGAGACTCTTTGGAGAAACCGCTCTGTCGCTTTTTCTGTCGGGGGGACTGTCGCTTGCTGCGGTGCTTTTAAGTATCGGGAAAACGGCGAATCTCAATCTTGGAAGCCTGCTCTTCGGCAGCATCACCACCGTCTCGATCGAAGATGTTGTGACGATCGGTTGCTTGGCGGCCCTCGTCCTTGCGTTCATCGTACTCCTGTACAAAGAACTCTTTGCCGTTTCCTTTGATGAGGAACTCGCGGAAACAAGCGGCTTTAAAGTGCGACTGATCAATAACCTTCTCGTCATTCTCGCTGCGATGACCGTTTCCCTGGCTCTCCGAACCGTGGGCGTTTTGCTCGTCGGTGCGCTCATGATCATTCCCGTCGTCGCAGCCTTGCAGTGGCGCAAAGGATTTCTGCAGACGCTCATTTTTTCTATCGGTATTTCGGTGCTCTCCGTGATCTCCGGAATTATCATTTCATTCTATCTGGGCTTTGCTAGTGGCGGAACGATTGTTCTGATCGCTATCGGTATTTTCATATTGAGCGCTCTCTGGAAGCGAACTAAAACCATCTAATTCTGCTGTTTTCTTTCCCTATGCAAACGAATAACATGACCATACCGCACCATCATTTCTGCATTTATCTATGAAAAAAGACAGGACAATTCTTTCGACTCTAAAAGAGAAAGGCTACCGCCTTACTTCCGCCCGTAAAGCGATTGCTGAGGCAGTTCTCACCCAAAAGAAACCTTTTGCGGCTCTAGAGTTGCACGCTTTTTTGGAGCAAAAGAATATACCGGTAGATAAAGTGACGATCTATCGGGAGCTGCAGCTTTTAGAAAAAGAGAACTTCCTCCAAGGGGCAAAATTCCAGGAC
>Ga0134122_10002109_pt1 | contig 14592 bp, 38 predicted proteins | sample KB302_FD_96461 | JGI IMG/M metagenome (GOLD analysis project Ga0134122, IMG submission 96461) | Terrestrial soil microbial communities without Nitrogen fertilizer from Kellogg Biological Station, Michigan, USA - KB3-0-2 | ecosystem: Environmental > Terrestrial > Soil > Unclassified ... | reverse complement strand
TTATAGTCTAGTGTTAAGCTCATAGATGTTCAAATAGCTGCATAAGATAATAGAATTCTAGCATCAAGACAGCCAACGTACCATAGAACTTTTCAAATCCCGTTGTCTTGCTTGAGAAGAGTATCTTCGCCCAAACGTATCCAAAGAACAGCATGCAGGCAATGATGAAGACAATTATGCCCATTTATTCCTCTATGATCCCTAAGATATCATCTTGATGCATGATCAAGAGAGTCTTGCCATCGATCTTAATCTCAGTGCCTGAATACTTGCCGTACAAAACCTTGTCCCCAACCTTTACATCCATTGGGATCAATCGGCCATCATCGCCAAGTCGTCCTTTACCTGCGGCAACGATCTCGCCCTCTTGAGGTTTCTCTTTGGCCGAATCAGGAATGATCAAGCCTCCGCGAGAGATTTCCTCGGTCTTCTCAACTGGTTTAATTAGAACTCGGTCGCCTAATGGATTCATCATAAAATCTGCTCCTCAATTTCTATAATATCATCGATCTCTAATAACTCGGTGAATTTTACGTTTCTTTTTCCTATCGTGTAATCGAAGCCATGCTTCAACAAGAGGCCATTTAGAAACACCCAGGAACCTCTTTTAACCTTCCGATTCAGCGTAGATGACCTTTTACCGATCCGGTATGTCTGTACGTATCGTTTCACTTTTGTTTCACCCAGGATGAATCCTGCAGCGTATAGTGATGAACTACGGTAGTCTTCCCAAGTCCAATAGACACTGTAGCTGTTCCTTTGTCTTTACAGATATCCTGCGCCTTTTCTAAAGCTGCATCCTTTTTCAAGGAGGCCCAATCCACGTAGGAATCTTTCATATACCCTTATTATAACAGAAGAAGACAAGAATGTACAGCGTTATTTTAATGTCTATTTGTAGAGCTGTTTTGTGACACTGGCTCTACGGAAGCACGCCCTAAAGCCTCAGCAAAAGCTGCTTCTTCATCTAAGCCATATCCTGCAATCTGGCGTCCGTTGCTATGTTTGACACCCACAAACCACTTGCCCCATGAAACAACAGGGCAAGCGGTCGAGTGAGTGATTTCAAATCCCAAGGCTATTAACTGATCCTTGCTTGACATATTAACGATTGTCTGGGCAACCGTGATAATGAGGACCACAGTTGACTAAACAGAATGACGGACAACCACTTAGAAACACTGAACCAACTAGGATCAATCCGATCAATAACTTTGTTTTCATGATTATTTACCTTCTTGTCCGAGGTTCAACAACGTCTGTGTTCCGCTACCAACAACAGTAGAAGGCACATGACCGTCCCATTTTTCAATGGCTTTGCCCATCATTTCAATCTCACGCAGCTTAATGAGGTTAGGAGTGATGATCTCACGTTGAAGGGCTAAGCTCTGTGCTTCGGCTTTAGCTCCAGCAATCTTCTGATCAGCTTCAACCTTAATACGCTGAAGGTCTTGTTCAGCCTTCAATACGTGCTGTTGAGCAACCTGCTTCGCTTCGATAGCATCACCATATTCTTTGCTGAATTCGAAGTTTGTAATATAAACGTTATCTACTGTGATGTTGGCTTTGGCCAAACTCTCAGCTAACGCAATCTCGATCTTATTCTTAACTTCTTCACGTTTCGTGATTAGCTCTTCGGCTGGATACTGAGCCATCACTGCTTTAACTGTTTCATTAGTGGCTGGGTGAATAACGTTCTCCACGATATCCGCACCATACTGTTGAAACAATTTAGGTGTTACTTCAGGAGTCGTATGGAAGTTGAGGGCAACCTTCGTTTGGACGTTCTGCAAGTCCTTCGAAGCGGCTGCTGTATCATACTCAGTCTTACGAACCTGAACCGAGAGGAAGTGAGCTGTTTCAAAGAAAGGTACCTTCCAGTGAAAACCTTCACCCAACGGCTGCATCTGCACACCATGGAAGCTAGAATAGATCACAGCGCGTTGACCGGCTGGAACCGTGATATAGCTACCAAATATAACTCCTAACCCTACAAACCCACCAACGATCAGTGCGATCAATCCTACAATCAGCTTGGGACTCATTTCATTACTCTCCTTTTCGTATTGATACGGCGTTCTAGTTACCATTATGGCAACCTCCGATTCTTATCTTATCTCTTTCGATTAACGAAAGTTCTCTGCGTGAAACACAGCGGTATTCAAGAACCACTGGGCTTGTGAATCATTACGTGCATTGGTTGGTTGAGCAACCATTACTGCGTACAAGGTAGTCGCTGTTCCACTCACCCAAACGCGGGCGGTTGTAACAACAGACGTACCAATATCATTTGTAGATGTGAATACGAACTCTCGGCCTTTGTATCCATTATATGTTCCAGCAACATTGCTCAACAACGTAGCATTCTTCGCTGTAGCAATAACTGAATCAACAATGGCTTGGGTCGTGTTTCGTTCAGGTGTACCAGTTGGATCAAAGACTTCCATTAAGGAAGTAGCTTCCGTGCTATCCGCATTGAACGCTTTGTACAGCTTGCTTCCGCCACCTAAGTCTTGTTCCTGAAGCTGTCCATCGTGCAACGTCATAGACAACACTCCGTCCGGTGTAGTAATCAAACGGGCTTCAGAGATACCTACCATCGACAACATCAACATCACAACCGCTAATAGCTTTTTCATTTACTTCTCCTTTATTTTAGTTAGTCGCCACAACCACAGCCGCCATCATTTGCGCAAATGGTTGTTTGTGAGGCTATTAACGCAACCAAAGCTTTTTCTAATTCAACTGGCGTTACATTAAGATGCTTAGCCAGTCTCTTGATCAACTCTTCACCATCTGCATGCCGCGTTCCACAAGGATCAAACATATTATTCTCCTAGTATTGCTTGTTAATATCACGAACTACGTAATACTTATCAAGCGCGAATCGTGAACCATTTATCAACTCGTCAAATGACTGAGCGCGTCGAATGGCTTTGCGTGCTCTTGCTTTATTATGATTTAATGCTTTTGAATTGTCAACACGATCGAGGAGATACTTCTTAGTTTTGTTCAATGATTTCTTAAGATCTTTAAGTTCATTAAGGATCTCAATATCCTCTTCAGTTACCATTGATCCTGATCGATTGCTATCTGTCAATTGCTGTTTGATCCTAAGCAGTACATTATCATAGCGGGTACGAAGACCAGATTGATAATTTTGATTATGGATCTTACGGCAACGCTTGCATGTTCTATTCTTATCATTGTCTCGTCCACAAACAAAGGTATCATGACCGAGGCGACAATACTGTTGTTCGTTAGCTGGAACACCAACCTGACCAGGTTGAATAGGTTGTTTTAAAGAAGCATCTTCAAACAATGAACGTACCAATGCTTCTGATCCAGGACCAAGAAGTTGCTTTACTTCCTTGGCAAGCTGCACACGTCTTTCAAGTTCGTTAATATTTAGCATCTTATTTATTCTCCGCTTTAACAGCGTAGAACTTATTGCGTGTGTTTCGCAGTAAGTTAAGAAGTTCAACGTAAGACTTTGTAGCCTTTACGTTCTTAGACAAACGTTGCTTGTTTGTATCTGAGGCGGTAGGATGCTCTTTCGCCTGTAGGACAAGGTACTGCTTAATCGTTTCTAATGGCACATCTTTAACCATCGCATCGAATACGACAGCGAGGTCTGTTTCTGATACTAATGATTCACCTGCTCTATTGTCTGTTTTCATTTATGGCTCCTTTTGATTGAACTACGTTTTGATGACTATGTATATTATACCAGGTATTCCCTAATATATCAAGATTTATTTTAGCAGCTTTGCTACGTCTGAGAAGATGGTATAGATCATCAAACCACCCAGTAAAGCTACACCGATCATATTCCAAATCACGTATGCTTTTACAGGCCATTTCTTACCACGGATACCCTCAAGCGTATACAAGAACACATGACCGCCATCGAGCATCGGAAGTGGCAACAGGTTGAACATACCAAGGCTAAGGCTTACCATTGCCAAGATATACACGAACACGTCCCAGCCTTGCTTCAATCCATCTGATAGGATCTTCACAATCATGATAGGACCAGCAACTCCGTCACTCGCTGCAGCAGTGGCTAGTTTCTGAGGAAGTGTACCTGAGAGGAATTGAAAGGTAGTTACGAACACGAAGGCGCACATATCAAAGGCTTTTACTAAGCCAGCAATCAATGGCCAACCGTTAGCAAGCAATACACCGTAGAGCATCAGGAATCCAAGGAGCAAGCTTGCAACCGGACCAGCCAATGCGATCAGGCTACGCTTCCACCAAGACAAGCTGAAGAAGCCACGCTTAACCTTAGATTCAGGATTCTCGCCGTGACACTGGACGAATCCACCCAATGGAAGCAATCGAAGCTCATAGGTCGTTTCGCCCCATTTCTTAGAGAGAAGAACCGTACCAAACCCAATGGCAAACTTATTTACCTTAACCCCAAAGAGTTTAGAAACAAACATATGGGCTGCTTCATGAAACCCGACCAGCAATCCGAATCCTAATAGTATGGCAAGTGTTGTAAGCATTATTTCTCCTCTGGAAGTTTGAAGCTGATAACGACATATTCAATGATATCTCGTTTAATAGCAAAGTCTGCAACTATAGCACCTTCTTTACTAAATCCTTGTAGAACCGTAATAACTAGTTCATTCTCTTCTGTTACACCAGCCAAGATACCTTCAATGCCGAGATGACGACCCTCATGAACCACATAGATGGTAGCAACCTGTCCAATATCAAGGTTACGTACGACATCTGCTCGAACCAATTGACCTTCTACATCCCCTTCACGAAAGCAGCGGAATGCACCAACTGTTCCGTCTAGTTTAACTGGTTCAAAGAAAGACATGTCAACCTTAGGCTCTTCTTCTGCTGGCGGTTGATATCGAATCACTGGAGCATCGTGACGTGGTTCAACCTTTTTAAGCTGAACGGACGAACAGGCTGTTAGAAGCAACGGCAATAGAACTAATAGTTTTTTCACTTATGATCTCCTTTATAAATCCAGAACGATAGTGCAACGAGTGCTATACCAATACCAAGCATAGCCCAAAGCCCGAACTTAATCATTAAAGCCAGAGCAATCATAGCCAAACCAATTGCTCCCATACCTGCTGCTGCGTCATCTGTACTATTATTATTAGAAGCCATATTTCGCCTTTCCGTTGTATATTGGCACAAACGGTTTTGATAGTTTAGGTTGTTCGCCTTCTGGTGTATCCATGAACTTCCTGAAGCACGATGGATCACCTACGATACATCTGCCTAAGAAGTCTAGATCAGCCTCGACAAATGCTTGGCCACACATGACACAAGCAAATTTGGTTGGTTCTTCTGGTGGTTTCTGTTCTTCAGTCATATTCAATCTCAATTGGCTTACACTTATTTAGGATATACAATCTCTCATATGAGCTGAGTTTTGCATTGTACATGACCCTATTTCGATCATGCATGTATCCTATCGGATCAAGCCTGTATCCATATCTGAATCGTCTTACCCAACAAGGTGCACAGTCTTCGTGGAACCAAACAAATAGCCAATGATGTTTATGCTTCATCGCAGGCTCTGAAAGAATGGGCGAATCACTTCGCGTACTAAATCAAATCCAGTAAAGCAATTGACCATCATACTGAACGCTAGGAGGAATGCACCAGCGATAGTTAGGATGATCATCAATGCAAAGGTACCACCGAATACAAGGATCAACGTTTCTTTTAGTTTCTCTAGGTTCATCTTCGCGCTCTCTTAATTGCGTCATAGGTGGCTGTTCTCACCTTACAGTTGTGAATCCATTGAAAGATAATCAATGGTAACATCGGAACCTGAAACAGAATGAAGCATCCTATTGCGTCAAATGATTCAGTTGCTTGCTGCATAGAGAATGGGATAAGCATCGCTTCTACTAGCAGCAATAGCTTCCAGGGAAATGTCTTCATTGACAATTCCCGCAACCACAACTTGGATTGTATCCACAGTCGTCGTTTGCACATTCCCAGACTTCACCTGTTATCTCTGAATCAAAGATATTACAGAATGACATCTGCTTACACTTAGGACAACGCGCAACCTTATAAGCGTACGCGTTCATCCACTTCTTATTAATTGAGACCACTAATCACCGATCCTATAGAAATCATACCATAGTTTCTTTAAAAAGTCACATGGTCTTGCTCCAGCAGCACGAAGCTTACCTTCTGTAAAGAAGTAGGTATGTTTATCTTTGGTTGGGTGAATGACACCATCACGATCTTTCCAAGACTCATTATCGAACATGATAGCATACCCAAACTCGTTACACCTAAAATCAACATCTCGGACGGTTGCTTTCGCACCCTGGATTAGGAAATGTTTTGAACCAAGCCAACCGTGTGCAGTGCTTTCTGAAATATAAGGGGTTTCAGCAAGCTCAACACAATCACCAACTTTAAACTTCGCCTTGGTTTCTATGAACGTTTTGAACTGTCTCAAGGCTTTCTTTATGGCCTTCTCTTGTCCATGCTTACAGTCACAACCATATTTAACCTTGGGTTGTGGAATCGAACTGGGCATTGACTCAAGAGCATAATTAAGGTTTGAGCCTTCATGACAAAGGCATTTCTTCTCTAATAACTCTTCTACTCTGCTTAAATCGCTCATCGTCCGCCTCCACAAGCATAATACAACAGGTAGAACCAACCAAAGAATCCATGAACAATTGCCCAACCGATTGAGTGGTTGATGCTCCATGAGAGCACTACGGCAACTGATGTTCCAATCCCTCCACCATATCCGAACTTAATGCTATTGCCTTCGCTTGCCATATTAGTCTCCCGTTACAGTCATACCGACAAGTGATTTAGCTCGTCGGTTAGCCTTATCTTTATTTACCTTCTCCATCGTCCGTTCATTGATACTAACCTGAGCACCGTGAAGCATATCCTTGATCGTGCTTCTGATCTCTTCCATATCTTTACCACAGACTTCTTGGTCAGACGCTACAACGTTGTAATCACTGTCCTTAATAACGAAGTGAACCTTAATGCCCTCAAACCTGAATCCACTGAAGCCACACATATCGACTTCGGATGATTTGATGATAGCAGTTAAGACAAACATGCTAGACAGTAATACTTTAATTAGCTTCATTTAGGTTACTCGCTTCTTCTTGCTGCAAGACAAGACCCTTTAGATCTTTCAGAAGCAGGACGGTTTCCTCATCCTTCGTTCTGTTGATAACCTCATCAATACGATTAGCGATTTGTCTTGGTGTTAATTTCATATTGGCTTCCTTTACCACAGTGAATCTCACAGCCTTTACAATGACCGAGCGTGCAAGGTTTATGACCACAGGCAAGCGGGGTTTTATTCAGCTGTTTATCTAACTGATCAAAATACTCGTCGTTGATATTATCATCAACCATTATTAGTCACGAAAAATCAAGTAGAATCGAAGAGCGATCAATGATAATCCGACCACGACCTCAACGATTGAACCAGTGCGACCGAATAGTGTATGGGTACCACCTGAAGATAACAGATACAGGTTAGCCAATCCATTACCAACCAACACACCACCAAGTACGTTTAATAGTATCATCCTATTCTCCTTTATTCTCGCCAGCCAGCTTTCAAATAGATATCTTTGAAATGCTGCTCGTGAACATCCGACTTCTTGCATTCAGGGCAACCCTTAATCTTCTGATCACCATTCTTATGCTTACCATATGCGTTGTTGAACATCATGCCCCAAACTTCCTGCTCTGTCTTCAGCTTCTGCTCATAGGTGCCACGATACTTAGCTAGGTTGTCATCTGCGATGAAGACATCTTGCTTACCTTCGTACATTCTCCAGTGCGGACCGTCATGCGACTCATAGAAGCGCCAGATATATTCATATCCTACCACCGCGTTGATCGTGGTACAAACAGCTCCATCATACACAAACCGATGCGTTCCACCACACATGCCACACCAGAAGTGGGACCACTGATCTTCCCAAGCCTTCTTATAATAGCGCTTCATATCAGACCAGTGACGATTAAAGAAACAATGTTTGATCTTCCACCAAGCCCAACCTTGGTAGCCGATATTCTTTCTGAACAGCCGATATAAAGCTTTTAATTTCATCGAAATCGTAATGTTAAGACCAACAACGTCATGTGAATCGCCTGATCCATTCCAATCACCACGAAGAACCAATGCCGTTCATTCAGCTTCCAAAGGTGAGCTGTCATTCGGCTTGTCACACAGTCAACCAGCCAATGAAGCCCTGCATTAATTATAGCATATTTCCACCCTAATAACAACAAGGGAATTCCATATGTTAACGCATGCAAAGTTAGCCACATGCTAGAATGACTCTTGTTGAGCGCCATCTTGTCTGACTGTAGGATTAAATCGCCTAGAAAATGCAACCAGAAAATGGCCAGCAGTGTCTCAATCATTCTTTTCCTCTACCTGTTCGACTGGTGGAACTGGAGGCTCAACTACGTTACGTGAAGCTGTTTCAACGCCCATAAACTCTTGGCAAAACCTACAGCGTTTGATCAGGATATCAAAGTGTTCTGTTTGATAAACCCTACCGTAAGGCATGTGAGGATGATCTTGCTGCGTCATTGGGCTACGCTCGAATACTGGTTACAGGTACAACCAGCGATATTGTCTTCGCAAAGAAATCCTGAATGTCTGGTGGGTTTTCGTGGGCCTTTTGGGCGACGGATAGGACGGAATCTCTTATCCTCGTTTAACTTCTTAGCCAATTGGATACAGGCTTCGCGAGCACCTTTACCTGTTAGGGCAAACTTACGATAGGTGCTTGTCTTAGTATCTAAGACATTCCATACCACTTTAAGATCACCCTGCGATTGAGCTACAAAACGTTTTTTCATTTATCATATCTCCCAATTAGTTCTAGGAACCAATTACGACGGTGAACCTTGCTGCTACATCTAACCTTGTGATACTCGTTAGCCAGGAATAATCCCATAAGGAATCCCATAGATAAGCAATAGAGAGCACAGGCAAACCAGTTATGAGCTACGGCTGTAAGAAGATCCCACATTATCGTTTGTCCTTCGCTAAGAACTGAGTATGGGCTTCGTCATACTTCATCATCCCTTTAGGATAGGGGAAGTTGACAAATACCCTTGTCTTCATAACCTTATCTACAACACCGACACCCCAATCGAGGTACCAGCGATCGTAGACTCTCATGCCTGCTTTAAGCTCAGTGATTTTCATAGTTTCTCCAAATGTTTGAGTTGTGGAGTCGAACCACACAGGACCATTACTTTCAGGACATCTCCTTACTTTGCGGCCTCGAACCGCTGTCGGTTGTGTCCAACCGGGAAGCACCACTTCCGTGACTCAAATTTATTGGACAAGGAGCCGAGACTTAACAACCAGTATATTTGGCTCGATATTCTACTGTTATCTCTACCATGCCCAAATCTGTTTACAACGCTAATAGCTTGAGGATGATCCACTCAACGACTGCATCAAACTTATCTTCTAGCCAAGGTTTCTGTCTCATCGTTTTAACCCCACTGTCTTTAGAATCCATTTGACTTCCTCAACCGTGTACCGCAAATCGTTCTCTACTTCCTTAATAACCCAAGCTCGATCAATGCCTTCAAGCCCTAAGTAATTCCTTACCTGCTTCGCCTTACAGACTGGGCAACCTTCTCTGAATATCCAGCTGCACCACCACGTCTGATGCTCCATTACCACGACTCCACAATATCTTTAGCTTCCTTCAAACCGAGGCCAGTCTTCATACGGACATCCTTGATATGCTGGATGAAGTTGTTACCATTCCCATTTCGGCCACCAAGCAAGTGATACTTCTTACGAAGCTCGATCAAAGGGTCTTCAACTGAATCACCAAGCACATCGTGTTCCTTGGTGAGCAAGCCCAGCAGAACTAAGCGATTCGCCTTGCCTATCTTACGGAATTCAGCTAAGGCAACATGCATCGATTCGAGGTCTTTCAGGCTATCTGACATTGGATCGTCTCCTTATTTCCCAGTGATATCCGAGCACGTCTATAATCCAGAATCCTTTAATCGTAGCGATCTTAAGGTAAGTCTTTTGAAAGCAACATCGCCAAATGTCTTCAACGTACCACTGCTTCATTAGAACGGTCGTCCACAACTGCGGCATGTGAACACAGCTCGATCATCCCATGCGAGTAGACTTATTAGAATCTTTCTGAGAAGTCCCTTAAGCATTAGAATCGGCTGGACATCTTCCAGAATTGATAGAGTACTGTCACAGCGATCGCAACAGCAATCACTCCGACAACCACATACCAAAGACCAACAGCAAGAGCTGCGTACTTAACATACGGAGCAATCGTAACGCCTTCTTTGGCTAACGTATCTAGTAACTGTTGTTCAGGTGTCATTATTATTCTCCCCAAGTTTCAGAATCAGACGCGACTAAAACCTTTTCAACAACCTTCTCTGCAAGTTTCACAATAACGCAGCTATCGGTATTTCCATCCCATTCGGCTGAAAGACCGACTTCATGCAGAGCAATCATAATCATCTTGCCAATCTCTTCACCCGTTCGAGTAATCTTATTAGGGTATTTGTTCGTGGAGCTATCGGCATACGAGAGATACAAGATACCATCTGGGCTTTTCCAACCATCGCTTTTATAAGCGGAAGCGTTCTGTTGATTGAAGAACACATAACCGGTAACTGGTTTACCAAGATCATGCATCTCTTCCATCTTCGTAGCAATCTCGTATGAACCACACGAACCACAACAACCAAAGCTTTGACGAGCGATAAGACCTTGTTTACGAAGAAGCTTAAAAGCTTGATTCAGCTTTAGTTTGTTATCGTAAATTATATCGTGCATTAGATAAGAATCTCCTTTCGAAGAGTCCATTCCTTTTCAGTTGTCCAAACACGTCCATTGTAAGAAATCAAAGCGACGAGTTTCTTTCCTTCATAAACCTTAAGATCGCCAATGTTTCCGCCACCAAGTTCGTTCTCTAAAATCCAAGTGCGAGCTGCAACGGATGCTTCTTTGAAAGTGTTAACCGTTACTTCGACCGGTTTCGGAAGGTCGAATCGAGGTCGATCGTAATTCTGCCACGCTTTCAGCTTGAGTGTTAGCATTCGTTCCTCCTTGGTTTTGGCTACCCTTTATTATAACAGGAGTTGGTAAGAATGTACATAGGCCCTTAGACCTATTTCTTACACAATACAGGTTCTGCAAACGTAGCAACAATTGCTTCTCATCCATTGGAACAGCAAGCTCGAGGAATCGCTTGCCCAGTCGAACATCTGCAAAAACAAGCGGAATTGTAGTATCGATTTCAACGTCTAATCCCTCGATGGGTTTACCATTAAAGGTTAATCCTCGTTGCTGAACCTTGCGCCTGAACTCATTTCTACTGGGGACAAAGCCGGTTAAAACGCATATAGAACTAAGCATGATCTTTGCATCAGTAACCCATATAGCATCGGGCTTGGAAGACAGTAGCAAATCATGCTGAAAAATAAAGGGGTTTTCAACCTGTCTTAAGCTGTTCCCCAGGATCAGGCATTTAGACTGATACCAATCCGTACCCTTACCAATCGTGCTAAAAAGAGCAGTCATTTTTAATGATGCCCGTGCGGATGAACCTCTTCTTCCATCTTGACATCGTGAATCCCGTGAACTCCAGAACAGAAGAGAGCACAGCCACCAAGATGAAGCATCGCGCCAAAAATACTATCTTCTCCTATCTGGAAACTGAGGAAGAAGGATAGAACACCCAAGATGATGATTAGGAAGTTACGGTAGTTATTCCTGATGATCCGTTGTACCATTTAAATATCCGCTACCCTTTCTGAGTAGCAATCATCGCACAGCTGAGTCTCAACCTCTTCGTTGTAGACATCCATGGCATATGGATCATTGCATACCTGAACGTCTTCCTTTTTATGACCACAGCCTTCACATTTAAGAAGTTTCTTCTTTAATTGTTTAGTAGCCATTGCGATGAGCCTCCGCTTCTTTCTCTTGATTAGGATCACGTTTAACAAACATGTTTTACTCCCTCCGAATAATAAAACCACATGTATGATGTACCAGGTTCATAAACTCGTGTAGCTTGTTTTACTTCTTTTTGTGAGGCCGGTTTCCATTTACCATCGATCCAAGTGCCATACTCACCGTCTTTATTAGAAAGGCCTAACACCTCAGAAAACTGTTTCGTAACTAATGAAGTAACCTTTTCTTCAACGACCCTATTACAAATGTCACAGGTCTTGACTGTATGGACATCTGATTCTATTCGTTCTACCTGCACCTGCATCATCAGGCCTGTCTCCTGAAGATCATCTGAAGCTCTTCCTGCTTCATTTTAGCAACGCTTTCCACCGTTTGGGTAGTAGTTGTTGCCTTGAAGATATTGAGTGGCTTAAACTGAAAGGCCACGAAGTGCGACACCAATGACAAGGTAAGTATGCTCATTTTATCTCCCTAGGATCTTTAATATAGAATCTGGATTGTTAAACGCATACTGCGCACCTAACAAAAACAGAAGCAAGCCGATTAATAGTACCATAACTTTCTCAATAAGTCTCATTCTTATCTCCTATCCGAAATAAGCTACATGCAAACTCAAATACCTTGAATCTCTTAACCCCATCGTGTGTTTTATAATCTCTGCACTTCGGTATGTCTACAGTGAATAACCATCTACTATTAAGGAACACATCATAGCCGTAAAACTTATTGCAAGTACAGGTTGTCTTTGCTACCCAAAACCTCATTACTTCGCTGCATCCAATCGATCAGCAATGGTATTGGCCATGTTCTCATCCCATTCACCAGCAGCACCTGAGTCGAAGATATCAGCCAACGCTTCATACAACCATTCTGCTTCAACCTGGTTCAGCGTCAACGTAACTACCTTGGGTTTAGACATTGTGTTTTCTCCTTGCTAGTTAGTTCCAAGAATCGTAGGTTATCCAGCTTGTACCCTTTACACTCGTAACACTCAGTGCAGAAGCTATTCGTGCTATATTGCGCGAACTCATGAATCGACTTCCAATGACCACAGATACAGATAGGATTAGCCATTAGATTGCTTCAACCTTTTGACCTAAGAAGTCAAGGTTCATGACGTTAAGATCGTGACGTTTGCACCATACCTGAAGTCCAAGCTTCGTCCAACCTACCTCTAATTGAGCCCAAGTCTTTGGCGAAACACCGCTTGGCATCTCATTTAGGCATTTGCCACAATGCATGAAGGCTACGATCTTGTTCTGATCTTTCTTACTCATCCCAAAACCCCCTTGCGACGTATTGGTCTTCAGCTGAAGCTGGCGCAACGACTTGTGGTGCTTCAATCAATTGCATGTCTTGATGTTCTGGTGCGATGAAGCTCAGCATGATTATCATTAGATGAACGTTCATTTTACCCTCCGAAGGAAATTTTAACGATACGACCGAACGCGATTATTAGGGAATAATGCTCGAACGATTTGCAAAACGCTTGAATCAACTCCGCCAACATGCCAATCGTATTCACGAACTGGAGTACGATCTTCCTTATAATCATAGATCGTATAAACTGCATCTCCGTATTGGAAAGCCCATTCAGCAGTTGTCTTGTCACCAAACGTCATATGAGGTGCACCAAGAACACTTATCAACTCAGCGAGAGTAATCGTAACATAACCTTGAAGACACGTACCACTTGCAGAATCAGCTTTTTGTAAGTTCATGATAGTCTCCTTATTTAGTATATTTACGAATCGTTGTATCACTCAGTTGAACTTCGTTATGAACAGAATCCCAACCACGTTTATATCCATCATTCGCAGGAATCCCTTGCCAAACTCCGCTCACGATTCTCCACCAGCCATCGCGTCGTTCTTTCAGGACAGCTGTCTTTGTCTTGATCGTTCGTAGCTTAGTCATACTATATTCTATCATGAGAAGGTAAGTTTGTCAACCCCCTCCCCCACTATTTATTTTTGTTAGGTTGTTTGCATTGCTTTGCATCGGCAGGGCGAAGAAATGATCCTCGGACGTTTGTTAGGTAGTACTGGTTCTGTCTTAGGTTGAAAGTGCCATCTCGGTTGTCCTTTCGGATAACCCAGTGTTCCCCTTTGAAAACGCCCTTAACGAGCTGAACGCAATCCCCAACCATGAAACTGAGCAGCATTAAAACTAATAGTTTTTTCATAGCGTTTTGAGATAAGCCAGAAGCTCATCCTCAGATACAGGTTTAAAGTTCCACATATCCATCCCAACGTTGATCATATGGTTCTTATACTTTCCAGGTCGAGTAATCCACGAATCGTGTACATGTCCACACAGCAATAGACGTCCATCATCTGGGATGTTCTTATTGTCAAACTTGGTCTTGTGATATGGATCTTCCACACTGTTCCTATAAGGATAGTGGCTTAGGTTCGTTGGGATGCTATCACCAAGGATGATCTGAAGGCTCTGATGAACCTCTTGGAATCCTCGTTCCTTCATCTTCTGCTCTGCTCGATCGTGGTTGCCAAGGATCAGGATCTTATAGCCATTTAGATTCTCTATGATATGCTTGCACCACTCAGGACTAGTGAACGCTACATCACCCATATGATAGACGACATCATCAGGCTTAA